>SESH01012092.1_pt1 | contig 11913 bp, 10 predicted proteins | sample 3171561 | NCBI WGS metagenome assembly SESH01 (sample SAMN10866947, study PRJNA518727) | freshwater metagenome | biome: subpolar coniferous forest; feature: holomictic lake; material: water; isolation source: holomictic Lake 442 2011 16.5 m and 2014 13 m | place: Canada: near Kenora, Ontario
GGGCGCCGACCGTGTCATATTCAATACGGTTCCCGGGCTCAACGCCGGGCGGTTCGGTCAGGCCGTCCTCTACCTGGCCAAGCGGGGAGTGGAGGTAAGCGGCCTCGTCGAGCCGTTGCGGCAGCGCGGGCTGCTTTGCGAGGTTGTGCCGGGGCAACGCATCTTTGATCTCCGGCAATTCCTCGCCGTTCGGCGGTTTGTACTCGACCACAAGATCCGCCTGCTTCATTGCCACGACGCGAAAGCGGACCTCTACGGGTTCCTGCTCCGCCTGCTTCATCCCTCTCTGCGGATCATCAGCACCCTGCACGGCTGGACGGAAAAAACCCGGCGCGGGAGGTTCTACAGCCGCCTCGACAAGGCGATTCTCAGGCGGTTCGACGCCGCCGTCGCCGTATCTGAATATACGGCCACCATTGCCCGGAAATATGGCATCCACCGCACGGTCGTTGTGCCCAACGGGATAGATCCGGAAGAATGGCGGCTGACGGCGTCGCGGGACGCCCATCCGAACGACCCTCCCTTTACCGTCGCTTTTGTGGGCCGCATCAGCGCCGAAAAGGGCCCCTTGGAATTCGTTGAAACCGCGCGTGCGGCTAGTCGCAAGGAGCCCGGCATCCGCTTTGTGATTCTCGGCGAGGGGCCCGACCTACCCGCCATGAGGGCGGCCGTAGCCTCCGCCGGGTTGAGCCTCAACTTCGATTTCCGAGGCTATCAGCCGCCGGCTGAACTGAAAACGGCCTACAGGTCCATGGACGTACTCGTCCTGCCCTCCCGCCGCGAGGGACTCCCCATGGCACTTCTCGAGGCGTGCGCCATGGGGGTCTGCGTTGCCGCTTTTTCCGTCGGCGGGATTCCGGAAGTCATCGTGCATGGACAAAACGGCCTGCTCGCAAAGCCAGGCGACACGGGCGACCTGGCTGCGCAGATTCTGACGCTGCGGCAGGACGCGCCTCTCGCCGCCAGACTTCGAAAGAATGCCAGGGCGACCGTTGAAAATCATTTCTCCGTCCAGGCCCAGGTGAGGCAACTTGAGACGATCTATGCGGATACGCTTAAACCCGGCCATCTCGAAGGCCCGAATCGAGTCAAGCCTCCACGATGAAAACCGGTGCGCCACCCTCCTCGTCAGCCCTGAAAAGCCTTGGCGAATATGCCCTGTCCAGCCTGGCGGCTACGGCGGCGCAATTCATTTTACGCATGGCGCGTAACGTGATCCTGACCCGCCTGCTCGGGCCGGCCGGCCGGGGAATTTACGGCTTGCTGAGTACGCTCCCCAGCTTCGTCGTGAGTTTCGGCAATCTCGGGTTCGGCCTGGGAAGCTATTACCTGGTGGCCAAACGCAAGCGGGACCTCCGCGTGATTCTGGGCAACACGCTTCTTTACCTCGTTGTCATGGGCGCGATCCTTACGGGTGCCGGTTATATCGCGCTGCAGGTTTCCGCCCCTATCCGGCAGGAATTCATGGGCGCCAACCATCTTACCGTCCTGCTCCTGATCAGCGTCCCCTTACTTCTGGCCTGTAACACCGCCAGCGACCTGTTGAGCGCCCTGAAGGAAATCCATTTCGCAAACCTATTGAAGGTCACTTTCGCCATTTTCCCCCTGGCCGTATTGCTGCTGATCTGGTGGCTTACGGGCAACGCCCTGATGGCGGCCATCTGGGCCTGGCTCGGGACCAATGCCGGCATCGCGCTGATGGGACTCGTCCGCGTCTATCGCCGGGCCGGAGGAAGGCCCCGCGTGTCGTATGCCGCACTCCGCGAAGCCTTCTCGTTTGGGCTCCGAGGCAATGTCAGCATGTGGGCCAATGCCGTGGTACGCAGGATCGACGTCCTCTTCGTCGCCCACTATGCGGGCATGGAAGCCGTCGGCTTCTATGCCGCCAGCGTTTCCATCGCCGAGATTATCCTGACGCTTCCGGACGCTGTCTCCGGCCCCTTCCTGCCGCTTCGGCTGGAGATGGATGAGAAGGAAGGCCGGCATTTCTCGCCTTTCGTCCTCAAGTACATCGTATCCATAATGGTCCTCGTCTGCCTTGTGACGGCGATAGCCGGAAAGGGGTTGATCCTGACTCTGTACGGCTCCGCCTTTCTGCCGGCTCTCCGCTCGCTCCAATGCCTGTTGCCCGGCATTGTGGGACTCTCGCTCTACCAGTTCCTGAAAGCCGATCTTTATCACATGAACCGTCCAGGCCTGATCTCCTGGGTATCCGTAGTCGCCATGGTCTGCAATTTGGCCCTGAATGTCCTTCTCATTCCCCGATATGGTGCGGTGGGCGCCGCCCTCAGCTCATCCGTTTGTTACCTTCTCTCGAGCGCCCTTTTGCTGTTTTTCGTGCTACGCCATACCGGCGTGCCACTGTCGGAGGCGCTGATTTTGCGCAAGGCCGATGTCCGCTTCCTTGCGGAGCACCTGCGCCTGTGGTATCTCAAACGTGGCGCAGGGGGGAAACGCACTTCATGAAGATTGCCGTGGTCGTACCTGTTAAGAATGAAATCGAGGGACTGGGGGAGCTGGTGGCCTCCCTCCAAAAACAGGCCGCCGCCGGTGACGAGATTATTTTCGTGGATGCCGGGTCCACCGACGGAACCCGGGAACGGCTTCGGGACTTCGCCGCCCGGGATCCGCGCATACGGCTTCTACTTTCCGATGGGGCCTTTCCCGGTAAGGCACGCAACGTCGCGATCCGAAACACGAACGCCGACATCATTGCCCAAATTGATGGCGGCAATCATCCGGATGAGCATTGGCTGCAGAACATCATTGCGCCGATTCTTCGAGGCGAAGCGGATTATTCAATGGGCGCCGTGGCGGTCCTGCCGGTTCGCCGCGTGGTCATGGGACGCATGATGGACCTTGGCGCTGTGTATGCGGCGTCACTGCACCGGGGAAGGTTCCGCAGCGGCGGGCCAGGCGGGCAACCCGCCGGCGGCGCCTCAGTGGCCTATTGCCGGTGGATATGGGAAAAGACCGGCGGATTTCCCGAATGGGTCCGCGTCGGCGAGGATCCCCTGTTCGTGCGACGCGTCATGCAACAGCATCCCCGGATCTGCTATGCGGCGGACGCCGTTCTCTACTGGCAATTGGGCCCGACCTTGCGTCACATCCTCCGTCGTCAGGCCCACCGCGAGGAGGATAAGTTTCATGATCCGGTCACCCTGCGCTCTGGGCAGCCATTGATCGTTTCCAGATTGCTGTTCTTGATCCTTGTCGCCACCGCCTGCGCGATTCCGCTTCTTTGGATTCCCGTCGCCCTCAGCGCTGGAGCGTTGCAGGCCCTGCAGACGGCTAAATCGTTGAAGACCTATTACCGTCGGGTCAAACCCGGGCCGCCGGTTCTGCTCAGGGCCCTGTTGATCTTCCCGGTGATCGACTTTCTCGGCATCATCGCCCGGTTTGTTGGCACCGTGCAAGGCCTCCTGTGGTTTCGGAATGCCCGCGAGGAGTGGGCCGCACGGCGCAGGTACGTCACCGGAGAAGGGACCGCTTGAAGTCCACCCGTAAAAAGCGCCTGAAGGAAACCCTGGCAAGGCTAAGCCGCGGGATTCGTTTTTCATCGGGTTACCTCGGACTCCGGCATCCCTTCTGCGGTTCCATGCAGACGGTTATGTTGCTCTATCATCGCGTGGTCCCGCGCCATGCCCTCGGCGAGGTCTGCTCGCTCCCCCAAATCGTCGCCCCCCTGGATCACTTCGAGGAACAACTGGACTTCCTGGCCGATCGATACCACATCCTGGCCATGGACGAATTTGAAAAGGCCAGGCGGGAACGGCGCGCGTTGCCTTTGCGCACGGCGGTCATTACGTTCGATGACGGCTGGGAAGATAATTACACGCATGCCTTCCCCGCTCTGAAACGGCGCGGTATCCCGGCAACAATTTTCCTCAGCACCGCGAACATCGGGACCGCGCAGGCCTTCTGGCAGGAACAGGTCCTGCACTTGCTTCAGGCCTGGCAGCAGCGAGTACAGTCCGGAGCAATCAACGCGTCGGAAGCACAGTCCCTTCCACTCGCGCTCAAAACCGCCCTCCTCTCCAACCATGCGGAACGCGAGGCGTTACGCCTTATTGAAAATCTAAAGATGGCCGATGAGACCACGCGATCCGCGCTGCAACAGGTTCTTGCTGAGAAACTTCAGCATCCGCCCTTCCCTGCCCGTGCCAACGCGTTCATGAGTTGGACGCAGATACGCGAAATGCACGCCGCCGGTATCGAATTCGGCTCGCATGCCCATACCCACCGTCTCCTGCCAGGCCTTTCCCCTCATGAGATTGCCGACGAAGTCCGGGAATCCAAAAGACTGATGGAGAACAAGCTGAACGCGAAGGTCACAACGTTCGCGTATCCCAACGGAAACTATGACGGCGTGGTCATAACGGAATTGAAGGCCGCTGGCTACCGGCTCGCCGCCACCACCCGGAAGGGCATCAATACAGCCTGGACGAACCCTTTCGAACTGCGCCGGTTCAATGTGAATGGCGCGCTGTTCACCGGCTCAAACGGCCGGTTTTCGGCCGACCTCTTCGCCGTAAAACTGGCGGGACTTCGATAAAGCCTTCCGGGACTATTTTTGCCGAGGTCGGCGGCGCACCATTCGTTTGATTAATCCCTTGATGCCCCGGACCGCATTCTGGCTTCGGCCCGCAACCTGCGCCTTGACCCCGCGATAGAGGGCCACGCTGGCGGTCCATTTATCAACACTGCCCCACTGGTATTTGTAGCGCTCGGCGCCGCGCAGGAACCTGAACTCGCGCAGATTCCCCACCAGGGACTCGAAAATATGGTATTGCAGCACATGCCCCGCCTTGAGCTCGAGCCCCTGTGCACTACACCCCCCTTGGAGGGAATAGTAGGCATCGCCATACACCACCCCATATTCCATGACGTCCACATTACCGTCCACCCGGAGCGCGGACAGGCGCAGCCAGCCGCGTTGATTGAACAACGCCGACACCCGGCTGTAAAACTCCTTCATTCTGTCGTCGTCGAAGGCCCCGGGCTGCCCGGCGGAATGCCAGCGCTCCGTGTGCAGGTCAAAAAGCTTTTGCAGCCAGGGCCCCAGCGGCTGGCCGCCAACCGACAGCAGGAGTTCCACCTGGTGCCGCTTGTGAAGTTTCTTCACACACTCCCGTTGTACGATCCGTTTGAAGATCTTGTCGGGAAGGGCCATGAATTCGTCCCAGGTTGCTGGCAGCGTCATGGCCGGACACGTGAAAGCCGGACACTGCGAAACGTAACATCCGGCAGTCCGGCCCAGATCGCGAAGACTGCCGATCAACCCGGAATCGGCGGCAATGCCTTCCAAAACCAACCGCTCCCATCCGGGCTCGCTCCTGAGTTCAGCGCCGAGGGCCGCCAGGACGTCCCGTTCACAGCCATCCTTGATGATAAAACCCAGGAAGTCCGAGCCGACCGCCTGGTTGCCCAGCAGGGAAAGCTCCCGTAGGGGAACCCCGGCGACACGCCGGGTATGCGAGTATAGCGGAGCAATGCCCACCAGTTCGCCCCGGTCTTCGACCAGCCACACACACAGCTCCCGTCCGCCGCCGAACACCTCCCACCATGTGCTCAACCATTCGAAAGTCAGGAAGAGATTGTTGTCCGGTGACCTCAGGAGAAGGACGTTCCACTGTTCCTGCAAGGCGGGCCATTGCGCCGGATCGACAAGGCGTTTGACCTTCACGGCGACTCCTTCTTTCGATCCGTCCCGCTCTCTCGCAGGCACGCGGCGTCCCCCTTATTTCTCCATTGATCCAGGCGCCGCTTCCAATGCATCAGTTGGAGCCGGGGCGACAGGGAGTCGAAATGGCTATAGCGGTAGATGGTCGCCGTACGCGTCCTGAGATGCTGCTTAATGTCGAGCGAACCGGGTCCCATATCGTAAATATGATCGCCCCGTTCATAGCCATCGCGAACAATATAGGCCTTGAGAAGGCTCCCCGCCCCGGTCGATCTGGACACCCCGGGATCATATCCCACGCGAAGACCGATCAGGCGACGCTCCCAATAATAGTTATAGCCAAACGCCAATGGGATTCCATTTAGCTTTAGAACCTCCATGTCCATGGCGCCAAGCCGTGCGGCGACCGCATGCGCCTCTCTGAGAAACTCCCGCACTTCCGGATGACACAAGGTGGTCCCATCCGGCGAAGCACTCTGCCAACTCTTCTCGGAAATAGCCACACAGGCGTCATACAGATCCCAGCGCGGATCGCTGGCCCCATGAGCTTCTCCACAGGGACGATACCGAACGAACTCGAGATCTCCCTGTTGTCGGAGTTTCCGCTCCCAGAAGCGATAACTCTTGCGCCAATTCTTGCTCCGGGCAGCCAGATAGTCATCCCACGTTCCCTGCATGTCAATGAGCGAGGCCACCCCCTGCACCGTCCGGCAGGCGCTGAGCCCAACCCTCTTCAGCGCCCGTTCCGTCGCGCCCCCATCCGCCCCCTCCGCATCCACAAACCTCAATTCGAGCACATCCCAATCCTTGGGAGTCCGGCGAATGTGACTCAGACCCGCCTCGAGGATCTGTTCCGTGTCGGCACCAATCGGCCCATAGAAAGAGCCCCAGGAGGATAATGGATAAGTGAGAAACCGAATCGGCCCGACCCGGGTTTTGTCCCGCAGCACCACCAGCGGGAGGATTCCCTGCAGTTCGTCGTTTTCCATGATCAGGAGAACCCGCAGTTTCTTCCCGGTGCCGTAGTGCTTCCAGTAGACTTCCAACCACTCCAAGGTCTGGAAGAAAGAGGCCTCCTTCGTACGACTCAAGAGCGCATGCCAGGAGGAGCGGTAGGACGCCAATTCACCGGTGTCATTGATCTCGCGAACGGTGATCATAAATGCGTCTGATGACGTTATGGAGCGGGCGACCGGGTTCGAACCGGCGACCATCTGCTTGGAAGGCAGAGACTCTACCAACTGAGTTACACCCGCGCGATGTGATACGGTGGTTTTGTAGCAAATCGCCCCCCTCGCGTCAATTCCACATCGCGGCAGGGGTGTAATTTGCTTGCCCCGCGCCGCTAAAAATACGAGCCTGACACCAGATCCCATGCAACCGAAAAAGACCCAAACGGACCCCGAACGACAGGCCCGGCTGCTTGCCGACCTCCGTCGCGAAACACAAATGCGGCAGGCGGGCTATCGGGCACGGGCGCTCAAACTGTTTCCCCACGTCTGCGCACACTGCGGTCGTGAGTTCGAGGGCAAACGCCTGCGCGAACTGACCGTGCATCACAAGGACGTCAATCACGACAACAACCCGCCCGACGGCAGTAATTGGGAACTCCTCTGCATCTACTGCCACGATCACGAACATGCGCCCGAAAGCGAGCGCGCGCTGGGCGGGGAAGGGCCCGGCCTGTTCGGCGGCCATGAAAGCGCCGCGCTCGCGAATCCCTTCGCCGGGCTGGACTCCCTCATCAAAAAAGACTCCTAAGCATAGCCTCCATGAGTCGCCACCTGATAGTACTGGTCCTCAGCCTCCTGGCCCGATCCGCCCTGGCGTTGGGCCCCCACGAACTGCTCGTGCTGGCCAACCGCAATTCCAGTAATTCCCTCGATCTGGCAAGGCAATATGCCATTCTGCGTCGCGTGCCGGAAATCAACATCGTCGCGCTGGATCTGCCGACGAACTCTGAGATCGGGGTGTCGCTGGAGACTTTTTCCAGGCGGATTTGGGGGCCGGCCCAGGCCGCCGTCAAGGAGCGCGGGCTGGGTGATCACATCCGGGCCTGGGTTTACTCCACCGAATTCCCCATCCGCATCCAGACTGACCCGCCTCTGTCCATCCAGGGCCTCACCTTCCTGCGCAACCAGTTGCCCGGCGGCGACATCGTCTCCAAGGGCGCTTACGCCTCCCCCCTGTTCGCCGGCCCCGATAACCCCCGGATAGCCGGATTCCCGGCCCAGTCACTGGATGTCCCGGCGGCCTGGCTGGGGCAAGACATGCCCCTGCCCAGCATGATGCTCGGCGTCACCGGCCCTAACGGCAACACGAAGGAAGAGATTCTGGCCTGCCTTCGCCGGGGAGCCCAGGCGGACGGCACACGCCCGGCGGGCACGATATACTTTGTCACCAATAGCGACGTCCGCTCGCGCTGCCGCGAGTGGCAGTTCGCGCCGACCGTTCGGGAGCTTCAGGAACAGGGACTGGCCGCCATCCTCACGAACGCATTACCCGATGCGGCCACGGATATCCTGGGCGCCATGCTGGGGGCAGCCGAGGTGCCGATGAGGTCGGAACGGACTTTTCTGCCGGGCGCCATGGCCGAACACCTGACCAGTTTCGGAGCATCGTTCGACAGCCGGGAACAGACCAAGATAACGGAATGGATCCGGGCCGGCGCCAGCGCCTCCGCCGGAACCGTGACCGAGCCCTATTCGCTATGGACCAAATTTCCCCATGCGCGTTTCTATGCCCACTGGGCGGCCGGCTGCACAACCCTGGAAAGTTTTTACCAGTCGCTTCGCTGTCCGCTGCAAATCCTGCTTGTGGGCGATCCGCTTGCGGCCCCTTGGGCGCCAGGCTCCACCTTGAGTTTGCGGGGCCTGGAGTCCGGCACCCTCCAAGGAACGGTCACGGCCGAGGTCCAGGTCAACTCCCGCAACAACGAAACGTTCAGCCGGTTTACGTTTCTGCTGGATGGGAAGACGCTTCGAAACCCTCGCAAGGACCCCACCGTCAGACTGGATGCGGCGGCCCTGAAGCCGGGTGTTCACGCCTTGCGCGCGGTCGCCTTTGCCGTGGGATCGGTTCACGCGCAGATTTTTACGGAACAGCCCTTTGTGGTTGGGATGGAGTAATCGAGCCATGGACAGGCCCAAAATCAAATGCGTATTTTTCGACCGCGACGGCATTGTGAACCAACATCCCGGTCCCGGTTATGTGGAACGGTGGGAGGATTTTCACCTGCTGCCCGAATTCGTGGATATCCTGCGCTTCGTGCGCGGCAAGGGATACGAAGCCGTGATCGTTTCAAACCAGCGCGGAGTCGCCCTCGGCAAGATGACGGCCGAAACAGTGGAGGACCTGCATCGCCGCTTGCGCGCCCAGTTAAGGGAGCACCATGGGCTTGATCTGCTGGACATATTCTATTGTCCGCACGACCGGGACCAGTGCGAATGCCGGAAGCCCAAGCCAGGCATGCTGCTCAAGGCGGCTGAGCGGCACAACCTCGATCTCGGCCAGTCGTGGATGATTGGCGATTCAGTGAAAGACGTGGAGGCGGGAAAGGCCGCCGGGTGTCGCACCGTTTTGGTCAATGCCGCAACAACATCCGGGCAGGCCGATCATCAGGTCGCCGACATGGCCGCACTTCGATCCTCCATTGCCAAAATCCTTGGGGGTCGGTAATGTCTCGTCTTCCTTGAGTTCTCCCGCAGGGGGAACGTGCAACACCAGGTGGGGGTAACGATGAAACTCTTCGTGCCGGGCCGGATTTGTTTGTTTGGTGAACACAGCGATTGGGCCGGCAGTTACCGGCGCATCAACGGGGAACTCGATAAAGGGTACACCATCATCACCGGCACCAACCAGGGATTGCACGCCGAGGTTAATCCCCATCCTTCCAAACTGGTGGTAAGAACCACCCTCAGCGATGGCTCCCCGTTCGGCCCGTTCGAGGTCCCCATGGATCGCGAGGCCCTGCTGGCCGAGGCCCAGAAGGGCGGATTCTTCAGCTATGCCGCCGGCGTCGCCTACCAGGTCCTCACGCACTATCGCGTGCGCGGCCTGGAAATCAACAACCACCTGACGGACTTGCCCATCCGGAAGGGGCTCTCCTCCAGTGCGGCCGTCTGCGTTCTGGTGGCCCGCGCCTTCAACCGCCTGTACGACCTCAAGATGACGATCCGCGGAGAAATGGAGTTCGCCTACCTCGGTGAAATCACCACCCCGTCGCGATGCGGCCGCATGGATCAGGGCTGCGCGTATGGAAACCGTCCGATCCTGATGACTTTCGACGGTGACCGGATTGATGTCACCGAGTTGACCATCCCCAAAGACCTCCACTTCGTCATCGTGGATCTGCATGCCGGCAAGGACACCAAGGAAATCCTGAATCATCTGAATCACTGCTACCCCTTCGCCGAAAACGAGATCCAGTGCGGCGTGCAGAAATACCTGGGCCCCATCAGCGCCGGACTCACCGCCGAGGCTGCCGAGGCCCTGAGGGCGGGCGACGCCAAACGTGTCGGGGCGCTGATGCGCGAAGCCCAGGCCAAGTTCGACCAGTATTGCGCGCCTGCCTGTCCCGCCCAGCTGACAGCGCCGATCCTGCATAAGGTGCTGAATTATGGCCCCCTCCAGCCTTATATTCTCGGCGGCAAGGGCGTGGGCTCGCAGGGGGACGGGACCGCCCAGTTCATCGTCAAGGATGCGGACGCCCAGGCGAAAGTCATCGGGATCGTCCAGGAGGACCTCGGCATGTCGTGCCTGAACCTGGTCATCCAGGCGGGCCGGCGCGTGCGCAAGGCGGTGATCCCCGCGGCCGGATTCGGGACACGGCTCTTCCCCGCCACCAAAGCGCTCAAGAAGGAACTTTTTCCCATCATGGGGCGCGATGGCCGCATGAAACCCGTCATTCTCGCACTGGTCGAGGAGGCCGTGCAGGCGGGAATCGAGGAAGTGGGCCTCATCACCCAGACCCACGACCGCGAGCTTTTCGAGGATTTCTTCAATTCGCCGCCGCCCATCGAAAACTTCAACAAGCTATCCAAGGAAAATCAGGACTACAGCAACTACCTGCTGGATATCGGGCGCCGGGTCAGCCTGCTGACCCAGGACGTGCAGGAGGGATTCGGGCATGCCGTGTATTGCACCCGCGACTGGGTCAAGGATGAGCCTTTCCTGCTGATGTTGGGCGATCACCTATACGCCTCCGAGACTGATCGTTCCTGCGTGGGACAACTGCTGGACGTCTACGAGAAGACAGGGCAGAGCGTGGTGGGCTTGAAGGTCACACCCGTCACCGAGTCGCGAAATTTCGGTTGCGTGGCGGGGGTGTGGCAAAACCAGGGAGGCGTCCTCAACATTTCCGAGTTCGCCGAAAAACCCGACGTGGACTATGCGCGCAGCAACCTGCGGGTCGAGGGACTTGAGGCCGAGACGGTCCTGACCGTTTTCGGCATCTACATCCTCACGCCGCAGATCTTCGAACGGCTCGCGGAACATATCCGGCACAATATCCGGGAGTGCGGCGAGTTCCAGCTTACTTCCTGCCTCGACGAGATCAGGAAGGAAGAGGGGTTCCTCGGACTGGTGGTCAAGGGTCGGCGTTTCGACATCGGGTTGCCCGAGGCCTATCGGCAGACGATGATCGACTTCAGGAACGCCTAGCCGGCGGGTCGGCGCCGCCGGGCATCTCAGCGCCTGGCGAGGTAGGCCTCGTGCTGCGCGGCCGTCATGAGGGTCTCCACCTCCGCGCGGTCGCATCCGACCAGACGGCAAATCCACCCCTCCCCAAACGGATCCTGATTTATTTTCTCCGGCTCATTGGAGAGTGCCGCATTCACTACACCCACCGTTCCCGCAACCGGCGAATAGACCTCACTGGCGGCCTTGACCGACTCCACGACCGCCAGGGACTCATGCGCCTTAACCTGCTTTCCAGGCCTCGGCAAATCGATAAACGTGATATCCCCCAACGCCTCCTGGGCGTGATCGGTAATGCCTATCACGATCTCGTCCCCCTCCTCCACCCGAATCCATTCGTGGTCCTTGCTATAGTAGAGTTGTTCGGGATTCATCTTATCCCCCTACCTGTAGCATCCCATGGGATGCAGGCTGATGGTTGTCAGGCTATAGACAGTGGAGTTGATGGGCACACAGGGAAAGTGCATCAGGACGGCCGCCTTGTCAAGTTCCGGTCCGAGCTTGTTCCGGACCGAGCTTTCGCCCTGTTGAAG
>SESH01039141.1_pt1 | contig 11911 bp, 10 predicted proteins | sample 3171561 | NCBI WGS metagenome assembly SESH01 (sample SAMN10866947, study PRJNA518727) | freshwater metagenome | biome: subpolar coniferous forest; feature: holomictic lake; material: water; isolation source: holomictic Lake 442 2011 16.5 m and 2014 13 m | place: Canada: near Kenora, Ontario
CCTCGGGAACCCCCATGGGGTCCTCCTGGGTGAAGAGGGGCTCGTAGAGCCGCACCTCGGCTTGCACGGCATGGCTGGCGCTGACCCAGTGGAGGGTCCCCTTTACCTTGCGGCCGTCCGGCGCGTTGCCGCCCCGGCTGGCGGGATCCCATTCACAGCGGAGCTCCACCACTTGGCCCTCGGCATCCTTGACCACCTCGCGGCAGGTCACGAGACAGGCTCCGCGCAGGCGCACCTCGGCCCCCGGTGCCAGGCGGAACCACTTCTTGGGCGCCATTTCGCGAAAGTCGTCGCGATCGATGAAGAGCTCCCGGGTAAAGGGAAGACGCCGGGTGCCCATGGCGGGATCGTCTGGATGGTTGGGCACTTCCACTGCGAAGCCTGCGGTCTCTTCCAGGTTGGTGATGGTCACCTTGAGCGGACGCAGCACGGCCATGCGCCGGGGCACCCGTCGTTCCAGGTCCTCCCGGATGCAGAACTCCAGCAGGCCCACATCGGCCACCATGTCACGCTTGGCCACCCCGACTCGCTCGGCAAAGGCCCGCACGGCTTCGGGGGTGTAGCCCCGCCGCCGAAGGCCGCAGATGGTGGGCATGCGGGGGTCGTCCCAGCCCTGCACCACGCCCTCCTGCACCAGCTCCAGCAGGCGTCGCTTGCTCATCACCGTGTAGGTCAGGTTCAGGCGAGCAAACTCGATCTGCCGCGGCAGCGGTCGCGCAAAGAAGCGGCCCTCGACATCCTGCTCCAGGAACCATTCGTAGAGCGGACGGTGATCCTCGAACTCCAGGGTACAGATGGAGTGAGTGATGGTCTCGATGGCATCCGACACCCCGTGGGCGTAGTCATACATGGGGTAGATGCACCACTCCTCCCCAGTGCGGTGGTGGCGGGCCCGGCGGATGCGATACATGAGCGGATCCCGCAGGTTCATGTTGCCGCTGTGCATGTCGATCTTCGCCCGCAGCACCCGGGTCCCATCCGGGAACTCGCCCGCCTTCATGCGCCGAAAGAGTTCCAGGTTCTCCTCGGGACGGCGATCCCGGTAGGGACTCGCCTTGCCGGGCAGGTGGAAGTTGCCGCGGTACTCGCGGATCTCGGCCTCGGTCATGTCGCAGACATAGGCCTTGTCCTGCTGGATGAGGTATTCCGCGTAGCTATACAGGAAGGGGAAGTAGTCAGAGGCGAAATGCTCACCCTTCCACTCGAAGCCCAGCCAGTGGACATCCGCGCGGATGGATTCCACGTATTCGATGTCCTCCTTGGCGGGATTGGTGTCATCGAAGCGCAAGTTCGTGGCGCCGCCGTACGCCTTCGCCAGCCCAAAGTTCAGGCAGATGCTCTTGGCGTGGCCGATGTGCAGGTAGCCGTTCGGCTCCGGCGGAAAGCGCGTGAGGACACGGCCCCCGTGTTTGCCGGAGAGACGGTCCGCCGCCACGATCTCCTCGATGAAATGGAGGCTACGGGGTTCACTTTGTTCAATCGACATGGTGCTTTCCGGGTGGCAGGCAGAATGTAAAAACGGTCATCCCTTTCATCCCCTTCATTCCTGTTCTGGTTCTTCTACTCGAACCGAGGTTCGAAGCGCCGGACTTCCAGCTTTGGGGTCCCGAAGTTCAGTAGAAGGGCGACAGGATGTCTAGTTGCCTTGAGGTAATTCAGCACTTGAGCACTGTGTTCCGGAGCCAAGGCCTTGACGGCTTTGAGCTCCACTATGACCTTATCGGCAATCAGCAAGTCCGGGTAGAACTGTCCAACCACCTCACCCCGAAATTGCACCTGGACAGGAGCTTGGCGCTTGACCTCCAGTCCCTTGGCCCGCAGGGCAAGAAACAAGGCTCTCTCGTATACAGACTCCAGGAAGCCCAAGCCCAATTCGTTGGAGACCTCGAAAGCTGCCTCAAGGATTTGGCCTGTTAGGGCTTCGAAGGATAGGGACCTTGGAATTCACAGGGATAAAAGGGATGACCAGGGGTTCGCCGGGATGGCCTTGGAGCGGCTTACCTCTCCCCTGATCGGGGTCGACAGGTATCCCGGTGCTACCCCAAGCCCGCGGCCACCTGGGTGGCGCGCTCGATGCCGCGGGCGACGACGGAGCGGATGCGGCCATCCTCCAGGACCATCAGCCCCGCGATGGTGCAGCCGGCGGGGGTGGTGACCTCGTCCTTCAGGGCAGCGGGATGGCGTCCGGTCTCCAGCACCATGGAGGCGGCGCCGAGGGTCATCTGGGCGGCCAGTTCCACGGCCACGGCCCGGGGCAACCCACACTGCACGCCGCCCTCGGCCAGGGATTCGAGGATGACGAACATAAAGGCGGGACCACTGGCGCTGAGACCGGTCACCGCATCCATGTGCTTTTCATCCAGGTCCATGACCCGGCCGAGGGGCTCGAAGAGCTCCCGGGCCTGGGCCAACTGAACCTCGGTGACCCCCTTCCCAGCTGCCAGCACGGTCATCCCCCGGCGGATGGAGCAGGGCGTATTGGGCATGGCCCGGATCAAGGGCGTGCCTGCCGGGGTATGCGCCGTGAGGAACTCCAGGGTGGTCCCGGCAGCGATAGAGACCACCAGGGGGTGGTGATTCAGGGCCCCGGCGGCCGTGAGGCCCGCCAGCAGGTCCTTGAGCTCTCTGGGTTTGACGCAGAGCAGGATCAACTCGGCGGCCTGCGCGGCGGCCTCCACAGCGTTGGAGAGGCGGATGCCGAGCGCCTCTGCCCGGGCCTTGCCGGCGGCGGGATGGAGGTCAACGGCATGGATGCGGTCCGCCGGATAGCCCGAGGCCTCCACCAGACCGGCACTGATGGCCTGGCCCATGGTGCCGAAACCAAGGATGGCGAGCGTGGGACGGTGACTCATGCATGCTCCCTGAATTGAAGGTTCCTGTGTGCGTGACTGCAGCTACTGATCGCGCCCCTGCCCCAGGGTCCACCAGGGGCAGTCTTCCGCCTCCGAGACGACGAAGCCCTGGGTCAGCTCCGAAATGCGCTGGGACTGGGTGGAGGCGACCGTGTGAAAGCCGGTGGTGATCTCCCCAGGGCCTGAGCGCACGCCAAAGAAGAAGTCGGAGTGCTCAAGGCCGAGGCGGAGGACCGTCTCCTGCAGGGCTGTGCGGTGGTCCAACCCCTCGGGAATGCCCTGGATCACCTGCACGGTCTCCCCGGCGATGAGGGTGGGGGCGTAGGCCGCGGCGCCCTGATCCTCCAGTACCGCAAGGGTGATGTGGGTGAATTCCTGGAGATCCATCAGCGCCAGCCTTCCATCAAACCCACCGTTCCAGCCGGGCCGCCACTTCAGCCTGGCCCACGAGCATGAGGGTGTCGAAGATGCCGGGGCTGACGGGTCGCCCGCAGAGGGCCACCCGCAGGGCCTGGGCCAGATCCTTGGTCTTGAGGCCGTGGCGCTCGAGGATGGCATTGAAGCCCAGTTCCAGTCCCTCGTGGCTGTAGTCGGTCAAGCCAAGAACTTCCCCCAGGGCCAGCTTGGTGGTGGGCGTCATGAACTTCTCCACAGCCTTCTCATCGAACTGGGCAGGCCGCTCGAAGGCGAAGCGCAGGGCCTCGGCCATGTCGGTTAGGGACTTCCCCTTCTGGGTGGCCTGAATGGCCTGGGCTCTCCAAGCCTCGGCTTTGGTGGCCCAGGCCGCGGGCAGGAAGGGCCGCAGATGGGGCTCCAGCTCCTGCCAGGGGGAGCGCTGGATCAGCTTCTGATTGAGCCACTGCAGCTTGTCCATGTCGAAGCGGGCGGCGCTCTTTTGGCAGTCCGCCAGGTCGAAGAGTTGGATCATCTGAGCGTCCGTGAGCAGCTCCTCAGCGGCGCTCTCCACGGCCTTACCATCGATCTTGGGCGTCCAGGACAGCCTGGCCAGGGCGAGGCGCACCGCCGAGGGCAGCAGGCCCATGGCCTGGTATTCCGTGATGCTGGTGGCGCCATGGCGTTTGCTCAGCTTGGCGCCATCCGCACCCAGGATCATGGGCACATGGGCGAAGGCGGGCAGCTCCGTGCCGAAAGCCGCGAACAGGGGGATCTGCTTCGGCGTGTTGTTCAGGTGATCATCGCCCCGGATCACATGGGTCACTTCCATGTGGGTGTCATCCACCACCACGCAGAAGTTGTAGGTGGGCACGCCGAGTTCGCCGGGGCCATCGCCGGTGCGGGCAATGATCCAGTCATCGAGGCTGTCCGCAGGAAAGCGGGTATCACCCTTGATGAGATCGGGCACCACGATATCGCCGTCAGCCGGCATGCGGAAGCGGATGGCCGCAACCTCGCTGGCGTCATGGTTCGCCTCCGCGCAGCCCTTGCCGGCATCCAGGCCACGGTTGTATTGGAAGACCTTCCCGGCGGCTTCCACCGTCTGGCGCCGCTCTTCGAGGCGCTCCCGGGAACAGCGGCAGCGATAGGCCAGACCCCGCTCGAGAAGCTCCTGAATCTTGGCCCGATAGAGCTCCATGCGCTGTATCTGGCGGTAGGGGCCGTGGGGCCCCTTCCAGGCGCCGGGGTCACTCACGACAGGGCCTTCGTCCCAGTCCAGGCCGCACCAGGCCATGCCCTCTTCGATGATGCGGATGTTGTCATCCGTGCTGCGGGAGAGGTCCGTGTCCTCGATGCGCAGGATGAACCGCCCCCCATGCCTGCGGGCGAAGAGCCAGCAGAACAGGGCCGTACGCACCCCGCCGATATGGAGCATGCCGGTGGGGGACGGAGCGAAGCGGGTGACGACCTGGCGGGACATGGAACCTCAGGTGGGCTGTGGGCTGTGGGTCGGCAAAGCAGACGCGGCCCGCCGGGCCGCATCCTGCCTACATCTTACAGCTTCGAGCCTACTTCACATCCGCGACGACGGCCTGGAGCACCTGCTTGCTGACACGATCCTGGGCGAACAGCACCACTTTCAGGCCCTCGCGGCTGATCAGGTGCCGCCGGACCGGGAACCGGAAGCCCTTGAAGCGGGTGCTGGTCTGCTCGAACTCGGAGAGATAGGCATCCGTGGCCTTCTCCAAGCCGAGCAGGCTGAAGGCGGCCTTCGGCGCCGCGGCCTCCAGGGTCTGGATGTCCCGCACCACCATCTTGTGGACCAGGAGACGGTTGCCACCCTTGTGTTCCTGCTGACCCTGCACAAGGGCCAAGTGGAACTCCACTTCGGGCGCGGCTTTCCCAAGAGCGACGCGGACCTCAATCCGATCCCCCTTCCGCAGGGCCTCGGCCTTGAGAGCGACCCCGGGTGCCACCTCGAGCCTGGCCGCGACCTTGGCCGCGAGCTGCTTGTACTGGGTGCCCGCCATGCTGCGACCCCCACCGCCCGTGAGCTTGTCCTGTCCATCAAAGAACATGGAGGGCGTACTGTTCACGCCGTAGTAGTCCTGCCGCCGCCGGGTGGCGGGGTTCATCATCGGATCCGGGGCCGGGATGGGCAGGTGGTATTCGAGCACCACCAGCGCTGTCGCCGGAAAGGACTCCAGCAGGCCGTCAAAGGCAAAATCAGCAGCCACACAGGGCGGGCACTCGGAGCCCGTGAAGAGCTCCGCCAGGACAGCCCTGCCCGTCCAGGTGGGACCTGGCTTGATCGGGGCCGGGTGGAAGGGCAGTTCCCTGCTCCTGGCCTCAAGCATGGCGTCGAAGCCGTCTTCCTTGCCGTTCAGCTTTGCGTAGGCGGCTCTGGCCCGGCGAAGCCCCTCCTTGTTGTTCTCCAGGGCCGCACCCACCAGAGCCTCATAAGCGTCCTTGGGGCGAGTCAGCGCCTCCAGGACCTCGCCGCGAGCCAGGAAATAGACCCCGCTGGTCCTGCCACCGGCCTGGCTGTAGGCATCCAGGGAGGTGAGGGCCCCAGCAGCATCGCCCGCCAGGAACTGCGCCCTGGCCACGCTGAGATCCAGGTCACGGACCATGCCGGGCAGCACTTCTCTGCTGCGCTCATTGAGCCCAGCGAGAGCGGCCGGATCCACCAGAGCCTTCTGAGCCTGGTTGCGGTAGCCCTGGAGTGCTGTCAGAACTTTGCCCTTGTCGAAGGAAGCCGCCTTCGGGTGCTCCAGAAGTTGGTTCGAAACCATCACGAAATTACTGAAGCGCTGCATCCCGACTGAGCCCGCCAGACCATCCTTCTGCAGGGCGAGCACCGCATCCAGGGTGGCCGCTTGGACGACCCGAGTCGCCATGATCTGGGAATCGAGCACCTGGATCACCGCGCTGGCGGGGTAGGCGGCCTTGATTCGCTCCAGTTCCTTCAACCGGGCGCCAGGCTCCTGGATGCCGGAGGCAGCCTGCAGCTCCTTGAACTCCGGAGGTGGAGCCTGAGCCGCCACCGGAAGGGCCAGGCTGGCGGTCAGGACTGCCGCAGCCAGGCGAAGAAAGAGGGCCTGGGGAATAAGGATCATGCGCAAACTCCGATACCGGCGGCGGATGCCACGGCTACTTAATGTATAGCTTCAGCCGGATCTCAACGGGGGAGTCACCGCTGAAGAGGCTCCGATCCAGCACCACGGGAACCTCGACCACGCTGCTGTGGGGCATGTGCGTGGGTGAGTAGACGTGGGCGGAGGGCCCGGCCTCGTTGGGTAACTCCTCAATCTCTTCGAGGAGTTCTCCAGCTGATAGCTCTTCCACCTCGAAGGGCTTGGTGGATTCCACCGCTGGTGGTGGGGGCAGGAAGGGCCCTCCCGTCAGCTCCGGGGGTTCTTCGACGACGCCGCCACCGTAGCGCTCCGCAAGGCTTTTCAACACCAGCTTGGCCACCCCGGTGAGGGTTTCCCGGACGCCTTCGCCGAGCATGGCGCAAGCCTCAAAGGTGGGGGCCCCGAACAGGTTGATCTCCCGGTTCAGGGTTTCCACAGGCAGGGCGTTGGGCGTATCTCGCTTGTTCCACTGGATCACATGGGGAACCTTCTCCAAGTCCGCGCCCTGATCCTTCAGGTTGTTGATGAGATTTTGGAAGCTTTCCTTGTTGCTTTCCAGGGCTGGGGCCTGGGAATCCGCCACGAAGACCACCGCATCGGCTCCGCGCAACACCAGCTTGCGGGTGGCGTCGTAAAAGACCTGACCGGGCACCGTGTAGAGCTGGATGCGGGTCTTCATGCCCCGGATGGTGCCCAGTTCGATGGGCAGAAAGTCAAAGAAGAGGGTGCGGTCCGTCTGAGTGGCGAGCGATAGCATCTTGCCCCGGCCATCGCCAGGCAGGGTGTCGTAGACATGCTGGAGGTTGGTCGTCTTGCCACAGAGGCCCGGGCCGTAGTACACGATCTTGGCCGTCAATTCCTTGGTGGCCGCGTTGAAAAGCACCATGCATCACCTTCATGTCGTTTGGGAAGATTGCTCCCTCTGCCTAGCTCCGTCAAGGAAGAACCCGGCTGGGAACCCCTGGCGGATGCGCTACACTGCCGCCCAAACTACCATCCATGAGGGCCCCCATGGTCAAACTGCTGGTGCACGAGAGCGCGGGCGTCCGAGAATTCGAGATCGTGGACAATGAAGTCCACGTGGGCCGTGAACTGGACAACACGCTCCGCCTGCCGGATCCCAGCATCAGCCGCCACCACTGCGTCCTCCGCAGGACTGCTGGGGGCTTCGAGATTCAGGACCTGCAAAGCAGCAACGGCGTGCTGGTGAACGGCAACAGGGTGCAGACCGCCCCCCTGCGGGACGGCGACCGGATCAGCCTGGGCCAGGTCCAGCTCACCTTCCAAAATCCCCGGCCTGAAGCCAGTACTGACGAGCCTGCCCTGGCCCAGGTTCCCGTGGGCACCGTGCGCATCTCCGCCGATGACTTGGCGGCCCTCCATCAGGGCCAGGCGGCCACAGCCCGCCAGCTGCCGAGTCAGGACCAGATCGCCACGGGCCCGGTCCCCATGGGGTCCACGCCATCCATTCCCCCAGTGGCCAGCCCCTTGGATGCCCGGCCGTCCGCGGGTCGTGCCCCGGAGGCTCCCAAGTCCCTCTTCCGCAGGTGGCTGGCTCGCCTCCTCGGGAATTGATTGGCTAGGGGAGATCCTGGACTACGGTCGGCCCATCGGGATGCCAGAGCACTTCGAAGGGGTGGACGTTCTGCTCGATGCCCTTGAGCGTGACCCCTGCGAGCGGACGCAGCTGGGCACTACCGGCGAGTTCGGCCGTCCGCGGCCCCACCACGATCTGGCCGGGCTTGGCCACGGCGCTTTCTAGCCGGGAGGCCAGGTTCACCGTGCTGCCCATCACGGTGTAGTCCATGCGTTTTTCGCAGCCGATATCTCCGGCAAAGGCCTCGCCGCTGTTGATGCCGATGCGCATCTTCAGTTCGGGGTAGCCAGCCGGCCGGGCCAGGTTCAAGTCCAGCAGGGACTCCTGCATGGCCACGGCGGCCTCGATGGCATGACGGGCATGTTCGGAATCGGCGTTAGGGGCACCAAAGAAGGCCATGATGGCGTCCCCGATGTACTTGTCGAGGGTGCCACCCCGGCTGAAAATTTGCTCCGTCATGACTTCGAAGGTGCGGTTGAGAATGCCTGCCAGCACCAGCGGTTCCATGCCTTCGCTCATGCGGGTGAAGCCCGAGATATCAGCGAAGAGCACACTGATCTGGCAGCGCTGGGCCTGCAGCAGGGGGGCATCGGTGGTCTGGCTGGACTTCAGGATCTGGTCCACCACCTGGGGGCTGTGATAGCGCTCAAGCCGCTGCCGGAAGCGGGCTTCCCGCTCCCGCTGGATGCCCACCGCCGCGAAGTTCGCCATGGCGCTGAGCAGGTGCTCGTCCTCGCGCTTGAAGCCGCCCTTGTTCAGACTGGTCTCAAGGTAGATGACCCCCAGGGCCTGGTCCTCAACGATCAGGGGGGCACAGAGGGCCGAGGTGATGCCGTGGATCTTGATGCTTTCCCCCGCGCTGAACCGGGGGTCCATGCGCGCATCGGTGGTCAGAATGGCCACCCGGTCCTTCATGGCCGTCCGGGCAATGGTGCGGCTGATGGGGTTGGGCTGCTGGCTGGGATGTTCCTCCCAGATCAGTTCCGGCACCAACTCACCAGTGGCGTCAGCCAGCAGGATGAAGCCGCGCTGGCAGGGAATCTGCGCGGTCACCAGGCCCATCACGGATTCCAGCAACTCGGTCAGGCCCGCTGCCCGTAGCAGAGTTCCGGCCATGCTCGCCAGCCGCTGGAACAGGGTGACCACCTCGCCCACGGGATGCTGGCCGCTGGCCTGAGCAAGCATGGCCTCCAGGCTGGCGTGGGGGACAAGAATGGATCCCGAGGCGTCGAAGGCGCGGTCCTCGAGCGAGATCCGGGAGGCCACTGCCCGCGGCAGGAGGTTCAGGTTCAATCCGGCTAGCGGTACTCCCGGCGCTCCTTCCGGAACCCAGGTCACCATGGCCTCCCCCAGGAGCACCTTGTCGCCCAGGTGCAATTGGGCGGGCCCGGTCAGGTTCGAACCATTGAGGGAGGTGCCGTTGAGGGATTTCATATCCATCACATGCGGCTTGCCATCCTTGAGAAAAATCTTCGCGTGGATGCGACTGACGGCGTTGGTCTGGAGCTTGATGGTGGCCTGATCCCCCCGACCGATGGTCACGCCCTCCTCCGTGAGGAACACCGGGTGCATGGCACCGTCAACCAAGAGGGTGAGTTTCATGGGCAATCCGAGGGGTGGGTCGAGCTTAGCACCCACTGCTGACGGTATCGGCAGGGCACGGTAACCTATGAGGTTCACTCTGGAGTGAGTGTGGAGGCGCGTTGACCAAAGTCGGATTCATGTCCCTGGGCTGCCCGAAGAACCTCGTGGATTCCGAGGTCATGCTGGGCCACCTGCGCCTCAAGGGCTACCAGATCACCCCAGTGTTGGCGGAGGCCCAGGTGCTCGTGGTGAACACCTGCGGCTTCATCGATGCCGCCAAGCAGGAGAGCATCGAGGCCATCCTGCAGGCCGCCGCCATGAAGCAGGACGGCGCCTGCGAGAAGCTCATCGTGGCGGGCTGTCTGGTGGAGCGGTATCGCGACGAGCTGATGGCCGGCATGCCGGAAATCGACGCCTGCCTGGGTACCCGTGATATCGAGCAGATTGCCGAGGTGATCGGTGCGGGGGCCTCCTTCGAGCTGAATCCCAACCCTGAGTACCTGTATTCCGAAGCCAGCCCCCGGTTGCTCACCACCCCCAAGGCCAGCGCCTACCTGAAGATCAGTGAAGGCTGCGACCATGCCTGCGCCTTCTGCGTCATTCCGCAGCTGCGGGGCGCCCAGCGTAGCCGCAGCATCGCCAGCGTGGTGGCCGAAGCCCGGAACCTCGTGGCCCAAGGGGTCCTCGAAATCAGCCTGGTGGGCCAGGACACCACGGACTATGGCCGCGACTTCGGTGCTCCCGATGCCCTCGAAAAGCTGGTCCGCGCCCTCGAGGCGGTGGAAGGCCTGCGCTGGTTCCGCATCCACTACGCCTATCCCAACCGCCTCACGGACGGCCTGCTGCACGCCATTGCGGAAACGCCGAACTGCGCCCGCTACCTGGACATGCCGCTCCAGCACGCGGACGCCGCCATTCTCAAGGCCATGGCCCGGGGTGGCAGCCGGACTGCCTTCCTGAAACTGCTGGCGAAGGTGCGCCGCATCGTGCCAGGGATCGCCATCCGCTCGAACTTCATCGTGGGGTTTCCCGGGGAGGACGAGGCCGCCTTCGAGACCCTCAAGGCCTTCGTGCTAGAGGCCCGCTTCGACCACGTGGGGGTCTTCACCTATAGCCCCGAAGAGGGCACCTCGGCCTACGCCCTGGGCGATCCCATCCCCAAGCGCACCAAGGAGGCCCGCAAGCGGCGCCTCCTGGAACTGCAGCAGAAGATCGCCCGAGAAAAGAACCAGGAAAAGGTGGGCCAGGTTCTGGATGTGCTCATCGAAGGCAGCCACGAAGAGTCGGATCTCCTCGTGAAGGGCCGCCATGCGGGCCAGGCCCCGGACATCGATGGCAACGTCCTGCTGGTGGATGGCGCACCGCAGGTGAACACCATCCAGCGGGTGCGCATCGTAAAAGCCCACGCCTACGACTTGATCGGCGAAGTTGAGGATGGGGGACTCGAAGCCAGCACCGCCGCCTATGAAGCGGCCTTCAGGTCTCGACGCCCAGGCCTCTGATCCGGTTCCGCACCCGGGGGGATCCGAGTAGCCCGAGGCAGGCCAGGCCCCCCGCGCCGAGGGCCAGGATGAGGCGCCAAGGCACGGGGGGTGTCGCCAGGCCGTCTGGACCATCGAGGTGGCTGAGCAGGAAGGCCGCCGCGTTGTTGGTGAAGTGACCGAGCAAGGCGGGCCACAGGGAGCCCGTGCGCAGCACCAGCCAGCCCAGGAAGAGGCCGACCGCCAGGGTCCCGGGCAGTTTGACCCAGCTGCCGTGGACGACCGCGAACGCCAGGGCCGTGAACACCAGGGCCCTCCGCTCCCCGGCAAGCTCCTTGATGCGGGCGAGGCCGTAGCCCCGGAAAAGAACCTCCTCCGCAACGGGAGCTCCAATCAGGACCCCCAGCACTCCCACCGAGGAGAAGGGGTCCGGAAGAGGGGCCAGGCCGATCAGCCGGTCCGTGGCCATGGCCCAGGCCAGGACGACGGGGAGCAGGGACAGGACGCAGAGCACGGTCCAGGCCAGCAGTCCGGGACCCACCGGGCCCATCGGCAGTGACTTCCGCCAGCCATCGCCCCAGGCGGATCTGGCCACCCAGAGAATCCCCGGGACCACCGTGAGCATGGCCACGAAGCCCAGGAATAGCCCCAGTCGTGGGTGGGACCTGACCACGCCAGCGGAGGCTACACTGAGGGGCATCGAGAAGAGGTTGAGCCACAGGATGAGGCCAAGGGCCACGCCCACCCCAGCGAAGCGCTGGTTGACGCGGTCGGCTGCCTGGGCCGAGGCACTGGGAACCGGCTCTGACAGCACGAAGGTCCTTCCTGGGGTTGGATCACTCTACCCAACGGGCAGGCGCAATG
>SESH01005560.1_pt1 | contig 11910 bp, 11 predicted proteins | sample 3171561 | NCBI WGS metagenome assembly SESH01 (sample SAMN10866947, study PRJNA518727) | freshwater metagenome | biome: subpolar coniferous forest; feature: holomictic lake; material: water; isolation source: holomictic Lake 442 2011 16.5 m and 2014 13 m | place: Canada: near Kenora, Ontario
AAGATGACATCTTACTTCTATGACAACGACCATTTCTAGTAAGGGGCAGATCGTTTTGCCGGCCTTGATCCGGCGAAAGGATGGCCTCCAGGCGGGGCAGGAGTTCGACATCGAGCGGATCGATCGCGGCGAGTACCGTCTGGTGCGTCGCGAACCCGTACCGAACGAAGGTTTGGTGGATTGGCTTCTGGCCTGTCCGGCAAAGGGTTTCTTTGTTCCGATCATGTCTGAATCCACGGACTCGCTATGATCTATCTGGTTGATGCCAATGTCCTGTGCGAGCCGACCAAACCTCAACCGGAAATGCGGGTGGTCGAGTGGCTGCGCCGCCATGAGACAGAACTCGCGATCGATGCGATCATTCTGGGCGAAATCCGCTTCGGTATCAACCTGTTGCCGGTTGGCGCCCGTCGCCGTCACCTGGAGCACTGGTTTGAGGAAGGCGTCCGGCGGGTTCATTGCCTGCCGTGGGATGCGGCGAGTGGCTTGCGTTGGGCCAGGCTGCTGGCAGACCTGCGCGCTGCCGGACTGGCCATGCCGATCAAGGATAGCCTGATCGCTGCCACCGCGCTCGTTCATGAACTCACCGTGGCCACGCGCAACACGCGCGATTTCAAGAACGCGGGCCTGAAGGTGGCAAATCCGTTTGGCGACTGAAGGTTGGCGCCAAACGCGCCTACAAGAGCTCCTCGGTGAAGCTTTCCACCCACGGCAGGCCGTGCTGCGGCAGCGCGGCCATGAACGGGTCGGGGTCGAACTCCTCGACGTTGAAGACACCGGCGCCGCGCCAGGCGCCGGTGAGCATCAGCTTGGCGCCGATCATGGCCGGGACGCCGGTGGTGTAGGAGACGGCCTGGGCTTTGACTTCGCGGTAGCAGGCGGCATGATCGCAGACATTGTAGATGTAGTAGGAACGCGGCCGGCCGTTTTTAATGCCGCGGATCAGGCAGCCGATGTTGGTCTTGCCGGTGTAGTTCTCGCCGAGCGAGGAGGGCTCGGGAAGCACGGCTTTGAGGAAGCGCAGCGGCACGATCGGCCGACCCTCGTACATCACCGGGTCGATGCGCGTCAGGCCGACGTTCTGCAGCACGCGCAGGTGCGTCAGGTATTCCTGTCCGAAGGTCATCCAGAAGCGGATGCGGCGCAGCCCCGGGAGGTTCTGCACGAGTGACTCCAGCTCCTCGTGGTAGAGCAGGTACATCTCGCGCGGGCCGATCTCGGGGAAGTCGAAGGTCTTGTGCACGGCAAACGGCTCGGTCTCGATCCAGTTGCCGTTCTCCCAGTAGCGGCCGCGCTGGGTGACCTCGCGGATGTTGATCTCCGGGTTGAAGTTGGTGGCAAAGGCCTTGCCGTGGCAGCCGGCGTTGCAGTCCATGATCTCCACCTCGTGGATCTCGTCGAAGTGGTGCTTGCGCGCATGGGCGCAGAAGATGTTGGTGACGCCGGGGTCGAAGCCGCACCCCAGCAGGGCCATGACGCCGCGCTTCGCGAACCGCTCGCGGTACGCCCACTGCCAGCTGTATTCGAAATGCGCGATGTCCGGCGGCTCGTAGTTGGCCGTATCGAGGTAATTCACGCCGGTCTCCAGGCAGGCCTCCATGATGGCCAGGTCCTGGTAGGGGAGCGCGACATGCAGCACCAGGTCCGGCTGCATCTTTCGGATCAGCGCGGCGACCTGCTTCGGATCGTCGGCGTCCACGGTCTCGACGCGCACCGGGCGGGCGATCTGTGCGGCAATGGCATTGCACTTGTCCGCGGTCCGGCTGGCCAGCACGATGTCGCCGAAGACTTCCGGCACCTGGGCGCACTTGTGCGCCACCACGCCGCCGACGCCGCCAGCTCCGATGATCAGGACACGGCTCATGAGGGGGTATCTCCCGCGTTCAGGAAGAAATAGCAGGCAGGATTAACGACGCGCTTCCTTGGTCCGAAAACGAGCGAGGTCCGTAAATTCCACAAGGCGATCAAGCGTTTGCGGCGTGAATACTTTACCTTTTGTATGAACAAGCATTTGGCGCATGTCCTCCCGACGAACGCCAAAGCCACGTCCTGCCAAACAAGCAACGACCTGATACCCCACCTTGCCTTCGCGAGGGCGCTGTTCGGACATCTGGCACAAACGAATGATCCTCGTGGCTTTGTCCCTCGCGGTGCCATCGTCCTCCGTAAGTTTTGCCTCAATGATGACGGAGGGATGAAATTCATCCGGAATAATGAAATCCGGAGCTTGGTCAAATCCCGAAATGCGTTCGGCTCGCTTAGTCTTCCGAAAGGTGATACCGCCCAGAATCAGTCGCTCCTCAATCGCCGTTTCGAGTCCATCACCGACTAACTCGCTGACAGAATCCCGATGCCCCGCAAACGGCCTCCCCAGAAAACGCTCATAGAGCAACATAGCGTAGGGTGCGCCGAGGCCCGCCATCTGCTGGACGGACGACACACCTTGTAGACTATCTGCCTTGCACAGACGATGCAGTTTGCCCGCAGGCACATCCGGGCAGCCCTCAACAATGAGCTCACAAGCGGTCTCGACCAAAGCCGTGATTCGCGCAAGTGTTGTGCGCCCGGGATTCATGGCGCGGTCCGGGTGGGATCGAATACTCCGATCAAGAGTTCGAGCCGCATTCTGCGGAACTTCCAGGCCCTTTCGGGAAGACGTAAGGTAGGCCCACTCAGGCGGCGTGAAGCCCAGGATGGTTCGGAGGACGATCAGTCCAACCGGGTTTACCAGCACGACGGGCAAGACCGTTGCGGGAATGAACTCCGCAAAGCCCCCCGTGGCTTTCTTTAACGCCTCATAGGCAGACGCAAACGCAGAGTAGTCAAGAAACCCATCACCCTTTGGCATGACAAGAAAGTCAGATGCCAAACTGGAGAACACCGAGTCCACAAATGCATCGGGATTGGACAATACTTCGCTTGGTTCAACTTCAAAAGGAAATCTCATCGCACGTCTCCGTTGTCTCTCGAACCATTTCTCCTGGCCCCCATGCCTGTCTCTGCGGGGCCAAACTGAAACTATCCTTCAGTGCAGCCAAGAGTCCATCCAGGCCGCCAAAGGCCGCGCACCATTTCAGTACCGCCGCCATTTTGTCCCGTGCGGAGGTGGATCGTGTCCATTCCGCCCGAAGATGCCAAACGGCAAGTCGCATCAGATGTCCGCACGCGATGCAGCGAATATCGCCCTGTGTCGCCTCCAGTCCACCGAGCGACAGCGCCCGAACATCAAGTTGAATAAGGTTGGCAAGCGCCTGCAAGGAGTTTGCGATCCAAAGGCGTGGAACAACCCCTGTCTTGCGGCACACGAAGACGGTATCGATGACAGAGGATCCGGTGCCATTGATGTGAATTGATGCGCCCATTTCGGCGGGGCATGGCAAGGAGGCCGAGCACGTCAAACCAGCATCGAGAATGGCCACGGCGATCGGCGCATACGCATCCAGCCTGTTGTGATGGAACGTAAACGCGAGCGGACTACCCCCTCGCAAACGTTCGGCCGCCATGCAAAAAATCGCCGCCATGCCTTCTGTAAAATGCACGAGATCGCGGCCCATGTTGATATTGCCCGTCAGTTCCCCAGTGTTTCTCGTTGAGGGCTTTGCAAACTCCGGATGCCCGGCTCCAGCTAGCTTTCTTAACCAAACATAGCAGAAGTCCATCAACTCCGCATATTGCACGTTGCCAAAATATGGGGGATCGGTGAAAACTCCGTCAAAGACCGCCGTATTTGGCAAGGCATTGGAATCGCCACAAATCAAGTCCACCTGCCGCTGTTCTTTACCGCCTACACCATCGCGAGACGTTCCGATCCATTCCCCCGGTATTTGCACTTCAACTTTCGTCTTACCTTGACTCTGGATCTCAAATGGTTGACGGCAGTAACGCTTCGCCTTCGCGAACTTCTCCGTAATGTTCAGCCAGCCGCCGCTCCCCACGGGAATCCCGCGTGAGCCTTCGATGCCGAGAATGTTGGATTCGCACTGGATTAGTCCGACGGGAAATCCGTGCACAGAGAAGATATCCAAGGACTTCAGTGCCATGATGTCGTAACGACAAAGCATGTTTTGATACCGAAGCAAATCGGACAGATTTGTGGCCAAAGCCTCTCGAACACAGATATCTGGGTATCGGGCGATCCATCGGCAACTCAATTCAATGCCGAGCAGTTGACGCGCATTAAATAGTTCCCGGTAGTGACGGTATCCCCATCGATGCAACCGCTCGCTTTCGTCACCATGCGGAATGGCGTCGTCCGGAATGAACCTCGGCCGAATCCGGCGTAGCCGATCTTCCGCCTCGGCGAACTGCGCCAGGTCTTCTGCATCGGGTGCCTTGAATGACCTTCCCTTTCGCCATGCGTTGTCCGGTGAGGGAGGCGCATAATACTCGATTGCAAACAGACGGTGTTCGGGTGGCTGTCCCGTCGGATATGTGATGGGCGAATCGCAATGGAGGCATCGCGTCTTGTTTCTTCCGGCAAGATGTGTGACGGGCAACTCTTTGCCGCAAGACGGACAAGGGCCTGGTTGGGCGCGCGTCTTGGATTCGAATAAGTCGCCACAATGACCGCAAGCGAAAACATTGGCCGTGTGACGCACATCTTGTGCAATCAGGTGACTGGGAAACAAATCATGTTCCTTGCCGCAGGCGCCACATGTAACCTTCTTGACCCAAAGGTGATACTTTGTTTCGGCACGGTTGCCAGTCCTTGGACACCTAGTTTGAAATAGATGCCCTATCTCTTTGCGCAATGCGGTTCGCAGCGATGTTGCAGCTTCGGCATACCTTTTCAAGTCAAGATCCTGAATCTCTTGTCGGACGATCCACCAAGCCATTGGGTTGATGTCGGCGGCTGTTATTTTGCATCCAAGGCGATTGGCCTCTACGACTGTCGTGCCCCCGCCCATGAACGGATCAAGGATATGTTTGTCGGCAAAACAGTGTCCTTTAAAGTAGGTCTGTTCAATCGACTGGTCGCCAAGTTCCGAAAGGATAAGCGCCCGAAAAAGAGTCCCTGGCCGGCGCGCAAACCATTTATGCACCGCAATTAGCGGCCGGTAATTCTGCTGTATCTGCTTCTCTGCCAACGCGAGACGCGCGACAAAGGGAATGTGGAAGTGGCGCTCGATCATAGATCACGTCTCGAAGTACGTATACCCTCGCAGCCCGGCGTCATAGGCGTCGATGATGTCGCGGCGCTCGGCCGGCGAGATGCGCTGGTTGCGCACGGCGTTCTCGGCCAGCTCGCGGAAGCGCTCCATCAGCTCCTTGGGCTCGTATTCCACGTAGCTCAGCACGTCGGCCACGGTGTCGCCGTGCAGCTCCTCGCCGAACTCGAAGCGCCCCTGCTCGTCCACGTTGATGTTGACGATGTTGGTGTCGCCGAACAGGTTGTGCAGGTCGCCCAGCGTCTCCTGGTAGGCGCCGACGAGGAAGACGCCGAGGATGTACTCCTCGCCGGGGCGGACCTCGTGGACCGGCAGGGACTCCTTGACGTCGTGCAAGTCGATGAAACGGTCGATCTTGCCGTCGCAGTCGCAGGTGATGTCCGCGATGGTGGCGATGCGTGACGGGCGTTCGTGGAGGCGGTGGATGGGCATGACGGGGAAGAGCTGGCCGATGGCCCAGGAGTCCGGGAGCGACTGGAAGACGCTGAAGTTGCCGTAGTAGGTGTCGGACAGCGTGGTCTCGAGCTTCTGCAGCTCCTCGGGCACGTACCGCAGCGACTGCGCCTCGCGCGCGATGCGCGCCACCACGCGCCAGAAGAGCTGCTCGCCCACGGCGCGCTGGCGCAGCGAGACCGAGCCGGCCAGGAAGGCGTTGCGCAGCTCGGTGCGGTAGTGCATCACGTCGTGGTAGCACTCCTGCAGGTTCTTGGAGGTGAGCAGGTCGTCCACCTCCTTGAGGTTGCGCACCTGCACGGGCGTGGAGGGGTCCAGCTGCGCGGGAATCTGGTGCGACTCGTAGCGCGCCGCGTCCAGCACGTTGAACAGCAGCACGGAGTGGTAGGCGATCAGGGCGCGGCCGGACTCGCTGATGATGATCGGGTGCGCGATGCCGGCCGGGTCGGTGGCCGCCATGACGCCCTCGATGATGTCGGAGCAGTACTCGTTGAGGTCATAGTTGCTGCTGCTGGGAAAGTTGGTGTGCGAGCCGTCGTAGTCCACGGCCAGGCCGCCGCCGATGTCGAGGATCCCCATGGGCGCGCCCTCGCGCACGAGGTCGGTGTAGAAGCGGCTGGCCTCGGCAATGGCCTGGCGGATGTGGTCGATGTTGGGGACCTGCGAGCCGAGGTGGTAGTGCAGCATCTGGAAGCAGTCGAGCATGCCGGCTTCGCGCAGCACGTCCACCACGTCGATGATCTGCACCGGCGTGAGGCCGAAGACGCTGCGATCGCCGCCGGATTCGGTCCAGCGCCCGCCGACGCGGGAGGAGAGCTTCACGCGCACGCCGAGGCGCGGGCGCACGCCCAGCATCCTGGCGACCTTGAGCACCAGGGCGAGTTCGCCGGGCATCTCCAGCACGATGATGGTCTGCACGCCCATCTTGAGGGCGTAGAGCGCGAGGCGGATGAACTCCTCGTCCTTGTAGCCGTTGCAGACGAGGTAGGCCTCCGGGTCGTGGAGGTAGGCGAGGGCGGCGACGAGCTCGGCCTTGCTGCCGGCCTCCAGGCCGTGGTGCCACTTGCGGCCGCAGCGGGTGATCTCCTCGACCACCTGCTGCTGCTGGTTGACCTTGATCGGGTACACGCCGCGGTAGACGCCCTGGTAGCCGAGCTTGCCCATGGCGGTGGTGAACGAGCCGTTGATCAGGCGCATGCGGTCGCCGAGGATGCCCCCGAAGCGCAGCACCAGCGGGAGCATCAGGCCGCGGTCGCCCAGGCCGGCCACCAGGTCCGTGAGCTTCACCGGTACGGTATCGCCGTGGGTGGTGCCGGGCAGCCGGACCTGCACATTGCCATCGGCGGCGATGTCGAAGTAGCCGGCACCCCACGTGCGGATGCCGTACATTTCCACCGAGTTTTCCACGGTCCAGGGATCGAGCGTATCCACCTTCATGGCAATTCCTTTCGTCGCGGCAAACATAACGGGTGGGGGGGGCGGGATCAATTGTTATTCTGTCTGCGGCCGGATGGCTGCGAATCGGACAGGACGAGGCGCATGAGCGCAAGGAGCAGTTTGGACGGGGGGGCGGATAAACGGTACGTGCCGTCCGCCACCGGTTCCAGAGCGCCGCGGCGCGCGAGTTTTCGCAGATGGCGGTATAAGGCTGGCGGGGAAATGCTGCAGCGGGCGACCAGCTGCTCGAAGGACAAGGGCTGTGCGTGCAGCGACAGGACGAGGTTCAGCCGGCGCGGATGGGTGAATGCGGTCAGGGCGCGGATGACCTCCGCCGGGGCATCCTTGCGCTTCAGAGACTGCCGGATGGCCTTCAGCATGCCGTCGGCATGCTGCACCAGCGGATCGGCAACCGGCGCATAGGTGACCCATCGGCTGGCCCGCGTGGCACGCAGCAGCCCGCGTGATTGCAGCAGGCGCAAATGCTGTGTGGCTTGCGGCTGTGAAATCCGGGTGGCTGCGGCGACGACCGTCACGCAAGACGGGCCGGTTGCGCAAATGTGCGACAACACGGCCAGGCGCCTTTCGTTGGCCAGAACCCGGCAGGTCCGCCACAGGGTGGGTTTCAAGTCCATGCGCCGATTATCACACATTGCAATGTGTGATACAAGCATCCGCATCCTTGCCTAAGACGATCCTTCATTCTGTGGTCGCACCGGATTCTTTCACCCGGCTCTCGCAGAACGGGGCCCCACACCTCGCTCCGGCGCGACACCGTTGCGTCTGGCTGCGTCTTGCGCAGGGCCTGCCAATCGCGTACTGTCTTCCTGCGTGGCGCGGCGCGGTGACGGCGTGCGTCACGAAAGGGAGCAGGAGGGTGCACATGAGCACGAAATTCCGCTGGGGCATCCTGGCGCCGGGAACCATTGCGCACAAGTTTGCAGCCGGCGTCCAGGCGCTGCCGGATGCCGAGCTGGTCGCGGTCGGGTCGCGCACGCTCGAAAAGGCGCAGGCGTTTGCGGCCAGGTACAGGATTCCGCGGGCCTACGGCTCCTACGAGGAGCTGGCAGCCGACCCCGAGATAGACGCGATTTATGTGGCGACGCCCAACCACCTGCACGCCGAGGCCGCCATCCTCTGCCTGGAGCAGGGGCGCGCCGTGCTGTGCGAAAAGCCGTTTGCCGGCAACGTCGAGCAGGCCGTGGCCATGATTGACTGCGCGCACCGCCGCGGCGTGTTCCTGATGGAGGCGATGTGGACGCGCTTCCTGCCGGTCATGGGCGTGGTCTCCGAATGGCTGGAGCAGGGGAGGATCGGCGAGCTCCGCCGGCTGGAGTGCGACTTCTCCTTCCGCTGCCCCGGCAACCCGGAGTCGCGCCTGATGAATCCGGCGCTGGGCGGCGGCGGGCTGCTGGATGTCGGCGTCTACGCGCTGGCCTTCACCAGCTGGGTGTTCGGCGGGCTGCCGCCGCGCTTCGCAAGCCTGGCCGAGGTCGGGCCGTCCGGCGTGGACGAGCAGGCCGGGATCCTGCTGCTCTACCCGCGCGGCGAAATGGCCGTGCTGACCTGCGGCGTGCGCACACAGGGCACCATCAGCGCGCGCCTCACCGGCACCGAGGGGAGCATCGAGATCCCGATTCCGTTCTACAAGGCGCAGGAGGCGGTGCTGAAGACGCCGCCGTGCGAGATCCGCGAGCGCCGGCCGTTCCTGGCCACCGGCTACGAATACGAGGCCATGGAGGTGGCCCGGTGCGTGCGGGGCGGGCTGCTGGAAAGCCCGGGCGCGCCGCTTGACGAAAGCCTGATGCTGACCAGCTTCATGACCCGCCTGCGCGCGGAGTGGGGCGTGCGGTACCCGTTTGACAAGTCCTAGGAGACTGTCGGCATGGGGCGGGTCGCAACCAATAGTCTAAGCCCGACAGTCTCCTAGTTGAGCCACCCGCTGACAGCGGGTGGCGAAGACGCTATGACAGACAGAAAGGAAGGCGAATGAAACTCGGAGTCAGCTCGTATAGCTTCAGCCAGTTGGTCAACAAGGGCCTGATGGGCCAGCTCGACATCATCCCCAGGACGAAGGAGATGGGGTTTGACGTGATCGAGTTCTCGACCCTGACGCTCCCCGCCGGCGAGACGCCGCTGACGTTCGCGCCGCGCGTCCGGGAGGCGTGCGACAAGGCCGGGCTGCCCGTGGCCAACTACACCATCGGCGCGGACTTCCTGAACGGCAGCAGCGGCGACTGGAAGGCTGAGGTGGAGCGGCTGAAGGACGAGGTGCGCGTGGCCAGGATCCTGGGCGCGCCGGGCATGCGGCACGATGCCACGCGCGGCTTCACGGCGCAACACAAGGGCCCGCGCGGATTCGACGATGCCCTGCCGACGCTGATCAAGGGGTGCCGGGCGATCACGGAGTTCGCGGCAGATCTGGGGATTCGGACTATGGTGGAGAATCACGGCTTCTTCTGCCAGGACAGCGACCGCGTGGAGAAGCTGGCCAACGGCGTGAACCACCCGAACTTCGGGCTGCTGGCCGATATGGGAAACTTCCTCTGCGCGGACGAGGATCCGGCACAGGCGCTTGGCCGCGTGATGCCGTATGCCTGCCATGTGCATGCGAAGGATTTCCACACCAAGCCCGGCCACGCCCCGAACCCGGGCGCCGGCTGGTTCCGGTCGCGCGCCGGAAACTTTCTGCGGGGAGCGATCATCGGGCATGGCGACGTGCCGATCGCGCAATGCCTCGGGATCATGAAGCGCGCCGGCTACGACGGCGTGCTGTCCATCGAGTTCGAGGGGCTGGAAGATCCGCTCAAGGCGATTGCGCTGGGCCTTGAGAACCTGCGCCGGTACGTGGCGGAGGCTTGAAGGCAATATGCAGTCAACAGGTGAACAGGCGGTTGACCGCGCCCTGATCTTCGACTTTGACGGCGTCCTGGCGGAGTCCCTGCCGGCGCTGTTTGCGGCGCTGCGCAGGCACCTGGAGGCCAGCGCCGGGGCGTATCGCCTCTGGCCGGGCGTTCCCGAAGTGCTGGCCAGCCTGGCCCGCACGAGCGCCATATTCGTTGTCACCTCGGGCATCGCCAGCGTGGTCGCCGGCGTGCTGCAGCGGCAGGATGTGGCCTGCGTGCGCCAGATCCTGGGGGCGGAGGAAGGGGCCAGCAAGGTTGAGAAGATCGGCCGGGCGGCGGCGGCCTGCCCGGGCAGGCCATTTTTTTACATCGGCGACACGCGCGGTGATATTCTGGAAAGACGCCTGGCGGGCGCCACCACCGTTGCCGCTGCCTGGGGATGGCACGATGCGCCGCGGCTGCGGGCCGTCCGGCCGGATCACCTGCTGTTCGCGCCAGCGGAACTGCTGGCGCTTTTCCTGAAAGGAGCCCGACAGAGCACATGAAGGCAAACCGATATGGAACCGGCGGGCGCTGGTTCAAGGGCAACACGCACATCCACAGCACGGCCTCGGATGGCGGCAAGACGTTCGCGGAACTGGAGGCCATGTATGCCCGCCAGGGGTATGACTTTCTGTTCCGCACAGATCACTGGGTCGCCTCGGACGCGCCGGCCCGGAAACAGGCGGCCAGCAAGTTGTTATGGCTCGACGGCATCGAGCTCGACGGCCGCGACCGGCAGGGGGGGAACTACCACGTCGTCGGGCTGGGAAAATTCCAGAATGTGCGCCGGGAGATGGGGTTCGAGAATGGTCTGAAGGCTGTTCGCGCGCAGGGCGGCCTGCTCATTCTCGCGCACCCCCTGTGGATGGGCAACACCCCCGAGGAGGTCTGGCGCTGGAATTTCGACGGCGTGGAAGTCTACAACCACGTCTGTCAGTGGCTGAATGGCAAGGGCGACAACCTGGCGTACTGGCACTTCGGCCTTTCGCAGCAGCCGGGCATGCTCGCGTTTGCCGCGGATGACGCCCACATCACGGCCCATCACCCCGGCTGGAATGGCGCGTGGATCATGGTCAACGCGCGCGTGTGCACGCCAACCGCCATCGTGGAGGCCATCCGGCGCGGCCGATACTACTCCTCCTGCGGCCCGAAGTTCCACAGCATCGCGGCTCACGGCGGAAAAGTCACGGTGCGCACGTCGCCGGTGCGGTTTGCCCGGCTGGTCGGACCGAACTCCTGCGGCCACCGCTGCGGCGCCTTCCGCGGCCCGCTCCTGACCGAGGCGACCTTTGCGCGTCCGGCCGACTGGCCCTATGCGTATGTCGAGCTCGAGGACGCCCGCGGCCGTCGCGCCTGGTCCAACACGCTCTAGCAGCTTGTCGGACGTGGCCTCTGCGTGTCACAAACTTTGTGCCGACCAAGCTGCTAGTTTGGGGGAAGCAACCGCTAAGTACCGGGGAAGCGCGAGAAACTTATGACCGAATTGATTGTGGCACTGGATGTATCGTCCGCCGCGGAGGCGGAGGCCATGGTGAGGCGCCTCGGCCCGGCCGTGAGCTTCTACAAGATCGGGCTGGAGCTGTTCAGCGCCACCGGCCCGGATGTCGTGGCGCGCGTCAAGGGGCAGGGGAAGCGCGTCTTCCTGGACCTCAAGCTGCATGACATCCCGCGCACGGTCGAACGTGCCGTGAAAACCTGTGCCGGTCTGGGCGTGGACCTGCTCACCATTCACAGCTCCGGCGGGCGCGCCATGATCCATGCCGCCGCCGAGGCGGCGGCGGCATGTGGCGCGGCTGCGCCGCGCGTGGTGGCGGTGACTTGCCTGACGAGTTTGGATCAGACGGATTTGACGGATCTCGGAGTTGGCCGCGCTATGGCTGAACAGGTGGCCGCACTGGGTTTGCTGGCGGTCGGCTCCGGCGCCCATGGCATTGTCTGTTCGCCGCAGGAAGTGGCCGCCATGC
>SESH01031994.1_pt1 | contig 11908 bp, 11 predicted proteins | sample 3171561 | NCBI WGS metagenome assembly SESH01 (sample SAMN10866947, study PRJNA518727) | freshwater metagenome | biome: subpolar coniferous forest; feature: holomictic lake; material: water; isolation source: holomictic Lake 442 2011 16.5 m and 2014 13 m | place: Canada: near Kenora, Ontario
GAACCGAAGGGGCAGGACTCTAGTCCGCCCCGAGGTGAAAACGCAGCAGACGGGCCAATATCACGCACTTCCCAGCGGCCCGATCCGCGACGTGCGTACGCACGGCAACACCAACTTGAACGACGGCAACTGCTCTTTCCAGATCAACAGATGCATGTCCTTAGCTTAACACCTATGGGGCGAGGGGGCGAGGGGGCGAATGGCAGAATGACTTTCGATGATCGTCCTTTCCCCTGAAACCTGAACACTGAAACCTGACCACGAGCAACTAAAATTTTTCGGTTAATTCATGCCAACACAGGTCATAGTTGATATCGCCGACATGAAGGTGTCGACGGACCCCGAGTGTGCTCTCGTAACGTATTCCCTTGGCTCCTGCCTGGGGGTATCGATCTATGACCCTGTGATGCGCGTAGGCGGGCTGGCGCACTTCATGCTGCCGCTCTCAACGCTCGACAGCGAAAAGACCCGGGACCGGCCGTTCATGTACGTGGACGTGGGGATGGTCATGTTTCTGGAGGCGCTGTTCCAGCTCGGGGCACGCAAGGATCGCTGCATCGTCAAGGTAGCCGGCGGCTCCGCGATGCTGGTCACGCACGACATCTTCCGCATCGGACAGCGCAACTACACGGTGCTGCGCAAGATTCTCTGGAAAAACGGCTTGTTGCTCAAGGGGGAAGATGTGGGCGGCGCCTTGTCGCGAACCATGCGACTGGACATTGCAGACGGCCGTGTGACCATCAAATCTCAGGGCGAGACAAAGGATCTGTAAGCCATGACGAACACGCCTGCAGCCAAGATCCAGCGCATCCGGGATGAAGTGGCCGACAAGGTCCGCTCGCTGCCTGCTTTACCGGCCATGTGCCGACACATTCTGGCGGCCATCAACGATCCGAAGGTCAACTTTGACACGCTGGCCAAGCAGTGCGCGTACGACCCCGGCATGACGGCCAACGTGCTGCGCATCGCAAACTCCGCCTACTTCCGTGCGACGCAGGAGATCGGCTCGCTGCGTGACGCCTTTGTGCGCATTGGCGTGCGCCGCCTGTTCGAGCTGACGGTGGGGCAAGGCACGGGGCCCCTGCTGCGGGAGGCTTTCCCGGGGTATGAACTGCGCGTGCACGAACTGCTGCGTCATTCCGCCTGGACCGCGGCAGCGTCGGAAGGGCTGGCTGTCGAACTGAAGCTCCGCGCGCCGGACATGCTCTTTACCGCCGGGCTGCTCCACGACATCGGCAAGGTCGTCCTGGACCCGTTTGTGGAGGCGCACCGCGCGGAGCTGCATGCGGCGGCCAACCTGCCGCATGCTGATTTTGAGGCCGCGGAGCGCGAGGTGCTCGGCATGGACCATGCGCAGGTCGGCGCAGCGGTGCTGCGGCAGTGGCGCCTCCCGCCGCAGCTCGTGGCAGCTGTCGAGCACCATCACGACCCGGCCAAGGGAGACGCCAAGGACCTGCTCGCAATTAACATCGTGCACGTGGCCAATATCCTGGCCGGCGACGCCGGTGTGGGCGCAGGCATTGCCGGCCTGCGGCACACGGTTTCGGCAGATGCCCTGCAGGCGCTGCACATCAAGACCGCTGTTCTGGAACGCGTATCCGCCGCAACCTTCCACGCCATGGAAGAATTAGAAGGCCTGCTGGGATAAAGCGCCAGCCTCGGAAAGGAAGCTGTTTGTCATGGCTTACAATGTTCTGATCGTAGACGACTCCGCCATCGTGCGCGCCGTCGTGCGCAAAACGCTCGGCCTGACCGGCATTGCCCTGGGCGAAGTCCTCGATGCCTGCAACGGGCAGGAAGCGCTGGCCAAGCTGGAAAAGAACTGGATCGACATCGTCTTTGCCGACATCAACATGCCGGTCATGACCGGCATCGAGCTGGTGGACAGGATGATCGAGCGCAACATCCTGAAATCGTCGCCCGTGGTCATCATCTCCACCGAGCGCAGCGAGACCCGCATGGCCGAGCTCCGGGCCAAGGGGGTCAGCGCCTACCTGAACAAGCCCTTCACGCCGGAGTGCCTGCGCGACGTCATCATGCAAGTTCTGGAATCTGCGCCTGCAGCCTCGCCCGCCACCCCGCCAACGTGACCCGCCTTCTTCCGTCATGAACCCGTTGATCGAAAAACAGCTGCTCAACATCCGCGACCTCCCCACACTGCCCACTGTGATCGTCAAGCTCACGCAGGCCGTGGACGACCCCAACACAGACGCCCGGCGCATCGCCAACCTGCTGCAGGACGATCCGGCGCTCTCGGCCCGCGTCCTGCGCCTGGTAAACAGCGTCCTCTACGCGGGCTCCGAGCCGATCATCTCCGTGCAAATGGCGGCCTCGCGCATCGGCATGGCGGGCGTGCGCAACCTGGCCATCGCAGCTGCCGTCTTCCAAAGCTTCCGTCCCAGCCCGAAGGACGCGTTCGATCGCAATGAGTTCTGGCGGCACTGCATCCTGTGCGGCGTGGCTTCCACCGTCCTGTTTCGCAGGGTGCGCGGCAAGATCAAGCGCTTCTACCCCGACGACATCCTGCACCTGTCAGGCCTGGTGCACGACATCGGGCGCATTGTGCTCGACGTCTACTTCCATGATGCCTTCGTGGCCGCCATGACGGTCAGCCGCCAGTCCATGTTCCCTCTGGTTGACATGGAGCGCAAGCACATCGGCACGGACCACGCGGAGGTGGGCGCCTGGCTGGCCAGGCGCTGGAAGATGGCCCCGGCGATCGAGCAGACCATCCGCTGGCACCACGAGCCGGATTCCGCCACCCCGGAACACCAGGAACTGGCCGTGCTGTGCAACGTCGCCAACTACATCTGCAACTTCCAGCAACTGGGCTGGAGCGGCGACTCTTCCCCGGTGTTTCTTCCGGCGTTGTGGGAACGGATCGGCCTCACGCCGAACGATGCCCATGCCATCGGCGAAAGCATCCAGGCAGAAGGGCGGGACTCTCAACTACTGGCGGCGCTGGGATGATCCGCCGGCGCAGAACTACGGCAAGGACGGAAGAACAGCCATGAACTCAGGCAAACCATCTGAAACATTGCGGCAGGTTGTTATGGAAGTGCTGGAGCGCTTCGCCTTTTCGTTTGCGGATGATGAGGACCCGCAATACCAGGAGGTCGCCTGGCTGAGCTCCGACCTCACCTTTGCCGGACCTGTCCGGGGCAAGGTTGGCCTTGCCGTTTCCCGCGAGCTGGCCTCCGATCTGGGCCTCAACATTCTCGGCGTCGAGCCGGAGACCGCGCCGCCGGAGCTGGCGGACGATGCCATCAAGGAACTGACCAACATCATCTGTGGCGACCTGTTGTTCCGCCTGTACGGTCCGAAGGCGGTCTTCGATCTGTGCGTGCCGGCGCTTCGCAAGGCCGTATCTTTTCAGGCTGTCAAGCGCGAGCTCCCGACTGGCGCCACCGTGGTGGAGCTGACTGTGGAAGGCCACCGCCTGATCGCGTGGCTGACCTTGGAAGCCTGATTCGAGGAGACACTCGTATGGCCATTCGCGTGCTGATCGTGGACGATTCGGCCATTGTGCGGCAGGTGTTCTCCGCCGAACTGGGCCGTGAAAAGGACATTGAGGTTGTCGGCACCGCACCGGACCCCTATGTGGCGCGCGACAAGATCGTGCAGCTCAAGCCGGATGTCGTGGTGCTGGACATCGAAATGCCGCGCATGGACGGGCTCACCTTCCTGCGCAAGCTGATGGTTCACTTTCCCCTGCCCGTGATCATTGTCTCGTCGCTGACACACAAGGGCGGGCAGCTGGCGCTGGAGGCAATGGAGGCCGGCGCCGTGGATGTAATGTGCAAGCCGGGTGCCGCCTACACCGTGGCCAACATGTCCGCCGCCTTGGCGGACAAAATCCGCGCCGCGGCGCAGGTGCGCTACGTGCGCCCCTTGATCAGCCCCGCCGCCCGGCCCGCACCGCCGCGCCCCCTGTCGTTGACCCGCACCACCAACCAGGTCATCGCCATCGGGGCCTCCACCGGCGGCACGGAAGCGATCCGCGAAGTGCTCACGCGCTTCCCGCGCAATGCGCCGGGCACGGTGATCGTGCAGCACATGCCCGAGCACTTTACGGCCTCCTTTGCCGAACGGCTGAACACCCTCTGCGAAGTGGAGGTGCGTGAGGCCAAGGACGGCGACTCCGTGATCCCGGGGCTGGCCCTGCTGGCGCCGGGCAATCAGCACATGATCTTCCGGCGCAGTGGCGCGCGCTACTACGTGGAGGTTCGCACCGGCCCCCTCGTGTGCCGGCAGCGCCCAAGCGTGGAGGTGCTGTTCAAGTCCGTCGCCGAGCACGCGGGGCGCAATGCCCGCGCGGCCATCCTCACAGGCATGGGAAAAGACGGCGCCGAAGGGCTGCTCGCCCTGCGGCAGGCCGGCGCCTTCACCGTGGCTGAGGCCGAGGAAACCTGCGTCGTGTTCGGCATGCCCAAGGAAGCCATCGCATGCGGCGGCGCCTGCGAGGTGGTCCCCTTGCCGCGCGTGGCCGAGCGACTGCTGGCGGAATAAGGTCAGGCTTTCTGATCTCGCCGGAAAGGCGCTCCTTTTCAGCCAAGTCTCCGCCTCCGGCGGCCTTGCGCCGCCGGAGCGAAAGATGCGCGCGCAACACGCAACATCGGACAGAACTAACAATAGGAACGTGCGAGAAAAAGCCGGCACGACCACTCCTCGCGCCCGCCACGTTTAGTTTTTCGAGGCGCTGGCGCCCAGTCGGTGCTTCCGGTGGGGCAAGCCCACCGGGGAGCTTGCTGCCGCCATTCATCGTCGTTTCTGAACTTTGTGCCAAGCATGAACTGATCGCTTCGGTGCGACCCGATCAAAAAATCAACGCCTTCTTCTGTCTTCGAAATCGTAATCGTAATCGAGAATCGCAATCGCAATCGTAATCGCCGCCAACGGCCGCTTTGGATCGTGATCCGTCTCGGCGCGAACGTCCGGCCTGTGCTGCCGCTGCTTTCTTGACCTGCAGCTACGGACCGGTCCAGCGCTGGCAGCGGTCAGCACCAGGCCGTTGTTCGCGTTGAATCATCGCTCTTCCGGCAGAGCACGCCAAGCACAAACCGTTCGCCCGATCACGAGGCGATCAAGAGCCACAAGCAATGGTTCACCCACTCTCCCAATCCGCGAAATCCGCGCTATCCGTAGCTGAAAATCTCCGTCGGAGTTGGTAGGTGTTTGACGCATATCACCGGCTTGCCGGTGCTTCGCTTCATGAAAAATATTCCGGGTGTTGTGTGTAAAATTTAGGCGCTTCCGGGTTTGTGGGGGGGAATTGTTTGGGCATGGATAGCTCCCACACTTCGTCGCACACTTTGTCGTCTACGCTTCGTCGCACACTTTGTCGGCTCTTCCAGTTCGGCGGCTTGAGCATCGCCCCGCTGGATGAGCTGGAAAAATGCGGGTGAGGACGTTACAGGACAAAGAATCATTCAGTACTGGGCATCCCCTTTGCTCTTAGCTTAACACCTTATGCCCTCAGCCGCCGGCTTCGGCCAGCCGCACAATCCCGGACACATCGAGGATCATGCCCGGCCGGCCGTCGGCCATGATGCTGGCGCCGATAATCCCGGGGAGCTGCCCCAGCGAGTCGCCCATGCTCTTGATGACCGTCTGGCTCTGCCCCAGCAGGCGGTTGACCTTCAGGCCGGCCTGCCGATTCTCGAACTCGACCACCACGACCACCACCGGGTCTGCGGACGACGCATGCGTCTGCGGCAGGTGGAAGATCCGCGCCAGATCATAGAGCGGCAGCAACCGGCCGCGAAACTCCACGACCGTGCCGCGCCCCGTAACCGTGGTAATCTGCCCCGGCTGCGGCTCGAAAGACTGGACGATTGACAGGGTCGGCAGGATGTAGATCTCTTCGCCGACCTCGGTCAGCATGCCATCAATAATGGCCGTGGTGAGCGGCAGCACCAGGGTGAAGGTGGCCCCCTGCCCGAGACGTGACTCGATGAGGACTTTGCCGTGCAGCGACTCGATGTTTCGGCGGACCACGTCCATGCCTACGCCGCGTCCGGAGACGTCGGTAATAATCTTCGCGGTCGAAAAACCGGCCTCGAAGATCAGGCTGAAGACATCCTGGTCAGACATGCCGGCGCCATCCTTGATCATTCCCTTCTCGATGGCCTTGGCGAGGATGGCATCCCGGTTCAGCCCCTTGCCATCATCCGCAATCTGAATGCAGACCGAACCGCCCTGATGAAACGCCCGCAGCGTGATGCATCCGGCCGGATTCTTCCCGGCGGCGCGGCGGTCCGCCACGGACTCAATGCCGTGGTCCGCCGAGTTGCGGATCATGTGGACAAGCGGGTCGCCGAGCTTGTCCACCATGCTCTTGTCAATTTCGGTCTCCGCGCCCTCCATGCGAAAGTTGATCTGCTTGCCCGATTTTTTAGAAAGGTCGCGAATCAGCCGCGCCATCTTCTTGAAGGTTGCGTCCACCGGGATCAGGCGCATCGACATGCTCATGTTCTGCAGCTGGCGCGTGATCTTGGTCAGCAGGGACAGGTTGCGCTCGAGGCTGCGGGAGTGGAGCGCCCGGATCTCCGGGCTGTTGATCACCATGGACTCGGTGATCACCAGTTCGCCGATGGTATCGAGCAGATTGTCGATCTTCTCGGTATCCACCTTCATGCTGGGCTTGACGAGCATCGCGGCCTTGGCATCCCCGGCTGCAGCCGGGCCACCTGCGGCCGACTGGGCCACCTCGTGTTCGGCTACCTCCTCCGTGTGCTCGCCGGCTTCCGGTATTGCCGCCGTCGCCTCTTGCGCCGGCCGTGCCGGCGCTGCGGTCCGGGCCACCGGCGCGGATGCCGCCGCGATGCCGCCTTCCTGCACGCACCGCAGTTCCGCGATCAATTCCGCCACATGCCCGGACACGGAGAGCTCGGTTCCATCCTGCAGCGCGCGTCCGAGATCGCCCATTAACTGCTTCAGGAGGTCCAGGGCGCGGAACGTAACGTCTGCGACGCGCCCGCTGAACACATTGCGGTCCTTGCGCACGTCGTCCAGCAGACTTTCCGCCGCATGGGCAAGTTCGCCGATCGGCGCGAGGCCAATAAAGCCGGACACGCCCTTGATGGTGTGAAACGCACGAAAGACGGCCCCGATGGCATCCTTGTTTGCCGGATCGCGCTCGAGTCGCATCAGGTTCTCGTCCGCCGCATCAAAATGCTCCTGCGCCTCTCCGACAAAATCAGCGGCCAGCGAACGATCCCCGATCGTGACCAAAATATTGGCTACCGGGGCGGCAGTCGTTTGAACGGCCGGCGCGGAAGCAGCCGGCGCAGAAACACCCCCCGCAGGAACGACCGGCGCGGGTGCCGCGGCCGGGTTCGGCGCGCACACGGGCGCGCGGACAAATTGCGAAAGGATCTCCTCCATGGCAGGCAGGCGCTCCCCGCGGCTATAGGCCTTCACGGCCCGCTCCAGCCAGTCCTTGGCGGCAAACAGAATATCCGCGGAGATCGTTTCGCGCCCCGCCCCGATGGCGCAGTTCAGATAATCCTCCAGCGCGTGACAAACCGTGGCGATATCGGTCACACCGCAGACGCCGGATTCGCCCTTCATGGTGTGGATGGTGCGCCGCAAGGCGGCCAGATGTTCTGCCGCGCCATCGGTCTCAAAGGCCAGGATCGCATCGTCGATTTCCGGCAAAACGGCGAGCTGTTGGGCTACAAAGGCCTGGAAAAGGTCGTCATCCATCACCGAGGCCGCCGCGGCGCCGCCGTCCGAAGTGGCTGACGCCGCCGATTGGGATGGCCGGGGTGGTGCTTCCGCGCAAGCTGGCGCCGCCGGACCACCGGCGGCGATCACCTCCGGCGGGAATTCAGCCGGATGTGCCAGGCACGCAATGGATTGCAAAGCCGAGACCGTCTGCACAACCGCTTCAAAGTCCCGCGCCGGATCCTTGCTCTCAGCCAGGATGATGCGCTCCAGCAGCGTGGCTGCAGCAGCCGCAGCCGCCACGCACGGGGTCAGCGCGGCATTGCTCCGGGCAGCCGCCTCCGCCACCCGGCTGACTTCCTTCAACGACTTGGCCATCCGGGCCATGCCGGGAAGGCTGCGCCGCTCGAGCATGACAACGTCCTGCGCCGCAGCCTCGACCAGCGCGGCGAGACGGGCAGCAGCCTCTGTGTCCGGAGTATTCACGTGATCATTTCCACTGCATGCTGACTTCCATGTGAAATTCGCCCTGCGCGTTTTGCATCGGCACCAGACAGGTCGTACAGCCGGCCATGCGGGCCAGGCTGTGCTGATGTCCGGACACCACCGACGGCAGGCTGATCAAGAAGTTGAGCCCGATCGCCTGCATGCTCGCCTTGGCGCCGCCGGCACACATGTTGGCCAGCTCCCCGACCGCATCCACGACTTCCTGGTCGTTGACCGGATCCTCCGGCCCCATCATGGTCATGGCGCGAAACAGATTCACAGCCATGCCGTCGGGAAAGATCAGCGAGAGGTTGCCACGCAGGCTGTCGCCCGTGAGCGCAATCGCGCCGGTCACGCCGATCGTCCCGGAAATGTCGCCCTGTGGATGGAGTTCGGAATCGAACTGGGGCTCGCCGGCCGTCGTCGGCAGAAACACCATGGTTTCAAAAGCCAACCGGGTGCTTTCAATGAAGGCCGGCAGCAGCTTGTTGCGGAAAACTTCGAGTCGCTGTTCGCTGTTCATGCGGACGCTCCTGATGCGGGCTAGTGGTTAAAGAACTCTTCCATCTTCTGTTTCAAGATGTCCGGCGTAAACGGCTTGACGATGTACGAAGTCGTGCCTTTGGTCAGCGCCTCAAGCACGTCCTGCTTGCCGCCTTCCGTGGTGACCATGACAATCGGCACGTCCTTGTATTCCGGCTTCTCCCGCAGCTTGACCGTCAGCTCCAGGCCATCCATCTCCGGCATGTTCCAGTCGGTCAGGACACAGTCGAACTTCTGTGTACTGGCCAGAGCCAGCGCTTCCACGCCATTGCCGGCTTCCGAGACATCCATGTACCCGAGGCGATTCAGGGTTGATTTCAGGATACGCCGCATAGTGGAAGAATCATCCACCACTAAAATACGCTTGTTGGTATCTGCCATGACTACGTCCTTTCGCGTTTCTGCCGGATTGCTCGTTGAACATTATTGATAAAATCTGTAGTGGCAAACGGCTTTAAGAGTAGCGTGGCGAGGTCGCGCTTGTCGAACAGTTCTGCCAGGGCCGATTTCTGGTAGCCGCTCATCAGCTGAATGCGGACATCCGGACGCATTCGCCGCAGGATCCGCAGCACCTGATCCCCGTGCATGTGAACCATGAAGACGTCCAGCAGCACAAGGTCAACCTCATCCGCGTGCTCCTGAAACAACTCCACGGCCTCGGGTCCGTCCGATGCCACAAAGGTCGTCAGGCCCATGCCCTGCAGGACGCGCACCGCATAGCGGCGAATCCCCTCCTCATCATCCACAACCAGAACCGCACCACGCGAGGCGGAGGCCACGGGCGCCGGCGCGGGGGCGGCTGAAGCTGGCGCGGCGGCAACGGACGGCGCGAACGCCCGTGGTTCCGGCTGATGCTCGCTACGCGCCGCGCCTGTAGGCAGCAACACCAGAAAAGTAGAGCCTGCCCCGAGTTGCGTCTCGAAAGCCACGGAGCCGTTATGAATCAGCGCAATGCCCTGCACTTCCACCAGTCCAAGTCCCCGCCCCGGACCCTTGGTGGAAAAGAGCGGCGCCAGCGCCCGGGCGGCAATATGCTCATCCATGCCATAGCCCGTATCCGCAACCGCCAGCGCGGCATACGCGCCCGGCTTGAGCTCAGCCGACATCACATGCGCCTGCCGGAACTTCTCATCCACCTGCACCATCCGCGCGGATACCGTGACGGTTCCGCCCGCGGCCTGCATCGCCTCAAGCGCATTGACCAGCAGATTGGCCGTCAGGATCTCCAGCAGCTTGGCATCACCCGCCACCCAGACCGCCGCGGGCCCGGAGTCGAGGTGGATGTTCACGTGAGGCGGAACCTGCCGCGCCACCAGCCCGGCGGCGCGCGAGATGACGCTCCGCAAATCCACGGGCGTCATGTGAAAAACACCGGTCCCGCAGCGCGAGATGGTGCGGTGACAAAGCTCCGCCATCTTGCGCGCATCCGCCAGCGCCACGCGCACATCCGCGCTGGTCTTCGCGTCCACGGGCAGCTCCGAAATCACCAGTTCCAGCTGCCCGATCATGGCGGCCAGCAGATTGTTAAACATGTGCGCAACCCCGCCGGCAAGGGCATGCATGCTCCGAACGGATTCCGGCCGCAGATCGGCCGGCGCCACGGGAGGCGCAGACAATGCCGTAATCTTGTTTTCCTGGCTGGCCATGGTCGAAATATCCGATGCGTTCATGGTCTGGCGCGCTCACGCTTCCTTGCCTGCATGCTTGCCGATTCTGCTACGGATGTTCGAAACGGTTCGTCACCCGCGGCTTCCAAACGACAGGCCTCAACAGACCCCGACAGTTTACCCTACGCGAACGGAAAATGCATGCCTTTTCACTGCAGCGCCACTTTGCGCGTAGACGGCGTAAAGCCGTCTCTACCCAAGGCCTGTCAACGAAGCGGGATGCGCCCAGCGCCCTTCCGGCTTGCCTTCCGCCCGGACCTGCCCTATGCTGACTTTTGTGAAACGCAATCCGTTCACGCTTCTACGCATTGTCACCTGCTGCTCCCTGCTAGCCCTGCTGGGAGGACGAGTCTACACAGACGGGCCGAGCATCAACCTGGTGCTGTTTCTGCTGCTCGTGGCCCTCTGGTTCCTGCCCACCCTGCTGCTGAACGCCGCACACACCAAGACGCCGCGCGAGCGCATCCTCAGCAACACACTTTTTGCCGTGCTGGATGCGTATGTGCTGATGATGGCCTCGGCGGAAGCCGTGTCGGACATCTGGACCAAGCCCTTCGTGCTGCTGGGCATCTACGTGTTCCTGGCCAGCCTGCTGGGAGGAGCCGTGGCGGGCGCAGCCAGTGCCATCTCCGGCTTCTGCGGCCTGCTGAACGGCTGGCTCAGCCCGCTGGGCGAACTGCAGCCGCAGTTTCTGCTGGATGGTGCAGGTACCGCAGTGTCCGCATGTGCATGCGGCAGCGTCTGGCGCTTGATCATGCCAACGGTGATTCGTACGGCGCAGCAGCTGGAACAGGAGTCCGAATCAGACGCGACCCGGCAGGCGAAGTATGAAATGCTGTCCGGCATGGAAGTCCGCCTGCTGGAAATTACAACCGAGTTCGAGCAGGCACAGAACCGGCTGCAGCAGTTTGAGGCGGAGCAGACAGCCGCGGCCGCACCGCCACCGGAGAAACCACCTGCCGGAATGGATCAACCTCCCAAGGCTAAGCCGCCTTTGCCCGGCGAGCCACTCACGCCGCAGGCGGTCCTCCAGCAAATGGAAGCCGAACTGGCAAGTGTGCAAGCAGGGAAGGCCGCCGTGGAGCGCGAGAAGAATCAGCTGCTGGCCGAAATCTCCAAACAATCCGACGAACTCATGGCCGCGTTCCTACCCCCTGGCCAGTAAGGCGACGGATGATTGACAGAGAGGCTCTCGCTTATGACAAGCATTCTTGTGATTGATGACGAAGAGACCATCCGAAAGTCGTTCTGCCGTCTGTTGCGTTCGCATGGTTATGATGTGCGCGAAGCGGAAAATGGCGAGCAAGGACTGAAAGCATATCAGTCTAGTCCTGCCGATGTTGTTCTGCTGGACGTGTTTATGCCTGTTAAAGATGGCATCGAGACATTGAACGCATTGCTACTGCACGACCCCAAAGTGCGCGTGATCGCCATGACCGGGGGCGGGATTTACAGAAACTCAAACATCCTGGAAACAACGATGTGTTTGGGTGCCTGCAAAATATTGTACAAGCCCATCACGGTGCAGGACATGAAGTCTGCCA
>SESH01077492.1_pt1 | contig 11902 bp, 7 predicted proteins | sample 3171561 | NCBI WGS metagenome assembly SESH01 (sample SAMN10866947, study PRJNA518727) | freshwater metagenome | biome: subpolar coniferous forest; feature: holomictic lake; material: water; isolation source: holomictic Lake 442 2011 16.5 m and 2014 13 m | place: Canada: near Kenora, Ontario
TCGGGCATTCCTGCCCGACCGGGTCGGCCAAGAATGGCCGACTTACTTGCCGGCGTGCGCATGCACTTAAGTCGTTGTGTATACAAGTGTCAAACGGAAGTCAGGACGGGACACGCTTGCAGAACCGACGAAGGAGGTTTTGCAAGCGCCTCCTCTGTTAATGACTCCTGTTTGGCGTCTCATAACAGTGACATAACAGTGACAAGCCCGTGACAGGCCTGCGGGGTGGGGCGGTGGGCGATCCGGTCCGATTGCCCGTCAGCGTTCGCCAGTCGCTCTGTGTGGGCGGGTTGGCCGGAATTTGGCGGTGGTGGGTGGCAAGCAGTGCGTAGGGCAGAAATACGAAGTCTGCGCCGGGTAAGATGTTTGCCGGACATGCCGGCCGGTGATTCTCTTTGCCCAACGTTTGCGGGGGGATTTGTTCTTTGTCGCGAGCTTTGTCGACCGCCTCATGGTTGAATGCCGGCGATCATCGACGCGGTCATGACGGTAACCCTCTCGAGAAGCGCCCAAAGGGATGAAGTTCCGTCTTAGATCGTTCCGTCGTAACATGCGATGCATTTGCGTCGCATCTTTATTTATGCAACGGCAAGGACACAGAGGGCACCGAGATCATATGAGAGCACAGAGTCAATTTCTGGTTGCCTGGGCCGGGAAGCCGACTGCGAAAAGAAATTCCTCTGTGGTCTCTGTCTTCTCTGTGCGCTCGGTGTCCTTGACTTGTGCATTCGTTGGGTTGCGGGCTGACGCCCGTCTTAGGCGAGGATTTGGGTACTCGCTTCTCGCTTGTCCCCGTAGTCTCCGACGGCTACCAGGGCAAGCGCCACGAGGGGAGCATGAACGCAACGTTGAACGTCTATTGCGACGAAAAAAGCTGGCCCAGCCGGTGAAGCTGGGCCGAATACTCCTGCCACACATGGTGGGTGAGATGTAATGCCATAACATATCCCGGTTTCTGCGCAACAGTCCTTTCTGCCTATTCTGCCTATTTGTAAGGGGTCACACGTTGGCAGCAAGGTGGCAGCGGCGTCTCGCCGCTGCATCCAAGTGTCCTTGTGGCCATGTCGACAGTCGACAAAGCAGTGCGACGAAGCGTAGACGATAAAGCGTGGGACGAAGTGTCGGGGCTACCTGCCGCTCTTGTCCGTGCCATGACACACTTCGTCGCTTTCTTCGTCCGGAAAATCCATTTTACAGGGGAGGGGATGTGTAGGACAATCCAGACACACGACGGATATCGATCCAGACTGGACGGGCCTCGATGCCAGAAGATGGCTGCCTTTTTACGGACTCCGTTTGGCCGTCTGCTTTTGATAAATTTTTGTCCGAAAGGGCTGGCGCCGGTTTGGGCGCTGCGCACGCCGTGTTTCCCCAGAACGGGGAGCACGCCCGGGCCGACGTAATTTATGGCGGAAACAGCACAGAAACCGGGCGAGATGGCCTCGGTGTCCTGGCTGCAGCAGCGGCTGCGGCAGGCGGCGGAGCGCCGTCGAACCATCGAGTTCCTGACGCTGCTGTGCGTGTCACTCGCCCTGGTGGTCCTCGGCATGGCTGCCTATGGGCTGGCCGACTGGCTGGTCCGGTTTCCGCGCGCGGTGCGGCTGGTCCTGACGCTGGGATTCATTGCGGCGGGCACCCTGGCGCTGCGCCGGCATGCGCCGCGCTGGATTCCGCGCCTGGCGTCCGACGATCTGATGGCTCGTCTGGCCGAGCAGGTGCAGGAGCGCGATGGCCGCCCGGCGCACTCCCGCCTGGTCGCTGCCATCGAATTTGGCGAACGCCCCGGAATCCCCGGCGATCTGCAGCTCAAGAACCGCGTGATCCGCGAGGCCCGCTCGGAATGCGCCGACCCGTGTGATCTGCGGCTGCACAACCCCCTGCATGTGCGCCTGGCCCGGCGCCTCGGCGGCGCCGCGGCTGCCGCGGCTGTGGCCTGCCTGGCCTTCTTTCCGGGAACCTCCCGCGTCTTCCTGCAGCGGATGCTCGGGTCCCAGGTCTATTATCCGACCGCCACCACGCTGGGTTCGGTGGACTGGCGTCCGGTCGCGCCGGCGCGCCAGAACTATCCGGTCCGGGTTACGGTGAACGGGCGCGTGCCCTCCTCCGGCATGCTGCGCGTGCGCATGCCCGGACGTCGCAGCTTCGACCTGCCGCTGCTGGCCACCGAGGGGACCAACACCTTCGGCACGGTCATTCCTGCGCCGGAGAAGCCGTTTACCTTCACTTTCCGCATGGGCGATTTCGAGTCGAACGGCTATGCTGTGCGCGTGGCTGAGCCGCTGTACGTCAAGAGCGGGTCGGTGCAGGTAGAGCCGCCGGGCTATGTCAGGCAGCGCAAGGTGACAGAAACGCTCGGCAGCCTTACCGTGCCTGAGGGCAGCCGGCTGAAGTTTGTGATTGTCCCGGACCGCGAGGCGCGCGAGGTGAACCTGCTCGCGGATGGCCGGGCGGTGCCGATGAAGCGGCAGGATGATGACGCCTGGGCGCTTGCCCTCGAAGTGACGAACTCGTTTGCCTATGAGATCGCCATGAAGGATGGCTACGGCATGGAGAACGCCGACCGGTTGAAGCGCAACCTGACCATGGCGCCCGATGCCCCGCCTGTCGTCGAGGTCAGGCAGCCGAAGTCCGACGGCTTCATCTCCGTTGCCAGCCTCGTGCCGTTCGAGGTGCAGGCGCGCGATGAGTACGGGCTGGTGCGGCTGAACCTGAGCTACGACGTCCAGCAGCGGGTGAACGACAAGGACGTGTCCGTGCGGAAGGGGACCATCCCCCTCGAACACGCCGCGGTCACCGGCAAGGTCGCCGTCATCGAGCAGATGCTGCGCGCCACCGACCTGAACCTGACGCCGGGGCAGCGCATCGTGTTCCGGGTGTCGGCCACGGACAACCGGCCCGGCCGGCCCAACGTCGGGCAGTCAGCCGAGATCGGCCTGCAGGTGGTGGAGCCCGACGAACTCAAGCGCGTGCTGTCCGCGGAGATGACGCAGATGGCGTCGCTGATGCGCAAGTTGCGGGACAGTGAGAAGAAGCAGGAACTGGCGATTTCCCAGCGGTTGTCGGCAGAGGGAGGAAACCCATGAAGCTGAGCATCCGGAGTTGGGTTCCGCGTGGCATGCTCCGTACGGTGGCTGGCGGCCTGGCGTTGACCGCGCTGCTGTCCGGCGTGATCGCCGGCCGCGCAGCGAACGATGACGACTTCCTGCGCGAGGCCGTGCAGTCCGACCAGGGTTTCAAGGAACTGGGGGGCATGCTTCAGACTGTGACGCGCGAGATGGAGCTGAGCAACGTGTTCGACGGGGAGGAGCTTGCGCGCGGGCGCCGCCTTTCGGGCGAGGTCAAGGATTTGCATCAGAAGGAAATGCAGGCCATCCTACGGTCGCTGGAGAAGAGCCTCGCAGAAATGAACGGCCGCACCAACCACCTGCGGACCGCCGGCGAAGGACACCGCCGCGTCGCGGAATCGCTCTCCCGCCTGGCGTTGCTGATTGCGCCGGCCGCCGAGAACGTGGCGCAGCAGGCCGTGCTCGATAAGATGCGCGCCCTGGCCGCGAACGTTTCGCCGCTGGCCAGGCAGGTCGAGGAGGGGCAGCCGCTCAAGCCCGAGCAGAAGGCGGCCGCGGAGAATTATGGCGACCAGGCCCGCGCCATTGCCAAGGAGACCGCCGCGCCCGATGCCGCCCGGCGGATGGAGAAGGCAGCCGGGGAATTGGCCGCCAAGGACCCCGCCGGCGCGAAGCGCGATCTGGATGCCGCCATTCGTGAGATGCAGGAGAAGCTGGACGGCAAGTCCGACTCGCTGGCCCACGCCAAGGAGACGGAGCAGGAACTGAAGGCCCTGGCCGAGGAGCTGCGCAAGGCCAGGGACGCGGCCAGCGAGATCGCCAAGATGCCCGACGCGAACAAGGCCGCCGACAAGGCCATGGACGTTCTCGTCAAGGAGAGCGACATCAAAGATCGCCTCGAAGCGGCCAACCAGAAGGATCCGGCCAAGGACGTCGCGCAGGCCATGGACAACATGCAGAAGAACCAGTACAACGAGGCCGCCCAGAAGCTGGCCGAGGCGCAGAAGTCCGTCGAGGAGCAGGCCAAGGCCCTGGACAATCAGATCCAGCGCGCCAGCCAGGAACAGCTCAACGCGTTCAAGGACGTGCAGCAACTGGCGGAACAGGCGCAGAATCTCGATGCCCTCCAGGACAAGGTTGCCGACATCAAGGCCGAGCAGGCGGCCGCGCTCGGCGAGCAGCCGCAGCAGGCTGGCGAGAAGGGCGAACAGCAGCCGCAGCAGGCCGGCGAGAAGGGCAAAATGTCGCCTGAAAACCAGCAGAAGCTGGAAGGGGACATGGCCGAGGCCGCCAAGGAGATGAACGAGGCGGGTCAGAAGGAGGCCGGCCAGGAGATGGGTCAGTCCGAGCAGCAGACGGATAAGGGCGAGCATGGCCCCGCCCGCCAGAGCCTGGAGAAGGCGGCGCAGTCGCTCGCGAAGGCCAAGCAGCAGGCGGAGCAGGCGCTGGCGCAGGCCGAAGAAAAGCTGGAAGCCGGCCAGTCCGTGGCGGACACGGCGGAACTCGGCAAGATGCAGCAGGAGCTTGGGCAGATGCAGCAGCAGATGCAGCAGTCGCCAGAGCAGGCCAAGAACCAGGCGCAGCAGATGGGGCAGCTGGCCCAGGAGATGAAGCAGGCGGCACTGCCGCAGGCAGCCCAGGCCATGCAACAGGCACAGCAGTCGGCGCAGCAGAACAACCCCCAGCAGGCCCAGCAGCAGATGCAGCAGGCGCAGCAGCAACTGGCCCAGGTGCAGAAGCAGGCGCAGCAGGCGCAGCAGGCCATGAACACCCCGCCGAAAGGGCCGCCGCAGCAGGCGCAGAATTCGCCCCCGGGCACGGAGCAGGGGCCTCCCGGACAGGCGCCGTCGGGGCAGAAGCCGGGCAGCAAGGATTCCCCCCCGAAGGACCCCGTTTCCGCCGGGCAGGAGAAGAATGAAGCTGCCGGCAATGACCCGTTGAAGGTGCGGTACGTGGAGTCCACCTGGCGCGCCAAACTTCCGGATTCCGAGCGCCAGGCGCTGCTCTCCGCTCGCAAGGAGCCCTATCCTCCGCAGATGGAGCCGGATGTGAAGAAGTACTACGAATTGCTGGCGGAGTAGTGCGGGACCCTGTAACGTGAACGACATGTGGCTGAAACAAAATAGAGACAGCGCCGCGGGGTGGCAGGCTTCGCGTGCTGTAAGATCCCGGAATCCGGGATCCGGCGTCCGGGCTTCCGGGGTGTGGGAGCGCCACCCCGTGGCGCGATGCGTCCGCCTGGCGCCTGTTGTCGTGCTGTCCGTGGCGCTGCTGATGCCGTCCCGCGCGCCGGCCGAGTTCATCTTCGATGCCGAGGTGCCGCTCGAGGCGCGCGTCGAGACCGCCATTGAGCGCGCGCAGGACTGGCTGGTCAAGAACCAGCGGCCAAACGGCTCGTGGGGCAACTGCAACGGCCGCAACGGGCTCGCCTGCATGGCCCTCATGTGCAACGGCAACACCCCGGGGCACAACCGTCACGGCGCCAAGATCGCCCAGGGGATCGACTTCATCATCAGCTCCCAGCACGAGAACGGCTACCTCGTGGTGGGGGCCAGCGGCAGCATGTACCAGCATGCCCTGGCCACGCTGGCACTGGTGGAGGCGTACGGCATGACCCACAACCCGGCCATCCGCGAGGCCGTGATCAAGGCCGTGGACCTGATTGTCTCGGCTCAGAACCAGAGCGGCGGCTGGCGCTACACGCCAACCTCGCAGGACTTCGACCTTTCCGTCACCGTGATGCAGGCCATGGCGCTGCGCGCCGCCGTCGAGGTCGGGGTGTATGTGCCCAGGGAGTCGATCGACTTCGCCGTGGGGTATGTGCGCAAGAACTTCAACGAGCAGACCGGCAGCTTCGGCTACGGCGGCGTCGACGCTGGCAACTTCAACCGCGCCGGCGCCGGCGTGGTCTGCCTGCAGTCGTGCGGCTTCGCCGACGACCCGCGCATCGCCAAGGCTGTCAAGTACATGATGTCCAACGTCAAGTACGACGACACCACCAGCGGCGGCGGCATGTCGTGGTATGGCCACTATTACTGCGGCGTGGCCATGTATCACTACGGCGGCGAAGCCTGGAAGACCTATTATCCCAGGATCTGCGACAAGGTGCTGAAGGACTGGGTGCAGTACGGCGCCTACGGCGATGTGCTCGACACCTCGTGGGCCATCCTCGTGCTGGGGGTGCCCTACCGGTATCTGCCGATTTACCAGCGATAACTTTTCCGGATACGGAAAAGTTATCTTTGCGGAATTGAATGCCAGAAGGAGACGGATTGACGTGGAACCTGCCCGCATCCAAAGGTGGCTCGCGCGCTTCGCCGCGCTGGGATGCGTGGCGGCGCTGGTGCTGTTTGCGCTGTCTGCCCGCGCGGATCTGGTCGAGACCGCGGACCGCAAGACGGTCGAGGGGCGCATTGCTGCTGTTGCGGATGAAGGGGTGCGCACCGCTGCGGGGGCGCTGGTGGCGTGGGCGGACGTGCGGCGCGTGGTGTTTGACCGCCCGCCGGTGCGTGCCGTCGAGACGCGCCTCCTGCTGCGCGACGGATCGAGCGTGTGCGGCCTGGTGCGGCGGCTTACCAACGACCGCATCGTGTTTCGCTCTGTTTCGGCCGGCGAGCTGGACCTGGGCCTGGACCAGGTGGCGGCGCTGCAGTTTGCCGGGGGCGCGGCGCTGGACACGGTCCGCAACGTGTCCGGCTCCAACGTGGTGGCCGTGCTCCGCTCCGGCCTGGTGCGCTCCGGCACGCTGGTGTTTGTCTCCGCCAACAATGTGCTGGTGAAGACGGCGGACGGACTGGAGAAGATGGCGCTCGAGAATCTTACAGGGCTGGTGTCTGGCCGGGTTCCGCCGCCGGGCGGGCCGGGCGTGGTGCTGCGAAACGGCGACGTGCTGTGCGCGCCGCCCCAATGGGGCAACGGCGCCTTGAAGGTCTGCGTGGGCGGCCTCGAAGTGACGATTGCGTTCGAGGCGCTGGCGGAGATCCGGCGCTGACGAAGGCCGGTTGTGCGTGTTGCATGCGGTAATCGGGCCCGGGCCCAAAGGAGTGAGTCGTGGCGGAAGTCAAAATTGAATGCAAGAAGTGCCAGGCGCACTATCTCGTCGACCCAGCGGATCTGGGCAAGCTGTTCTGCCAGAACTGCGGCCACAAGGAGTTCCGGCAGCTGGGTGCCAGCCAGTCTGAACCGGCCCCTGCGCCCGCCCCGGCGCCGGCCCAGGCCCCGGCCCCGAAGCCGGCTCCTGCGGCAGCCCCGAAGCCTGCGCCTGCCGCCGTCCCCAGGCCGGCGGTGCCGGGCAGGCCCGAAGTTACGCCGGCAGAGATGAAGGCCGGCCTCGACCGCATCCGCGCGCTGCACCAGGATATTCGTGCGCAGGTTGGCCGCGTCATCGTCGGCCAGGAGAGCGTGGTGGACGAGCTCATCGCCGCGGTGCTCTGCGGTGGCCACTGCCTCCTCGAAGGCGTGCCCGGCCTCGCCAAGACGCTGCTGATCTCCTCGCTGGCCAGGGCCATGTCGCTCACCTTCCGGCGCATCCAGTTCACGCCGGACCTGATGCCGAGCGACATCACCGGCACCGAGATCATCCAGGACGACCCTGCCACCGGCGAGCGCAAGTTCAAGTTCCTGCGCGGGCCGGTCTTTGCCAACATCGTGCTGGCCGATGAAATCAACCGCACGCCGCCCAAGACGCAGGCCGCGCTGCTGGAGGCCATGCAGGAGAAGCAGGTCTCCATCGGCGGCGTGAACCACAAGCTGGAGCTGCCGTTTCTCGTGCTGGCCACGCAGAATCCGCTCGAGCAGGAAGGCACCTATCCGCTGCCCGAGGCGCAGCAGGACCGCTTCCTCTTCAAGATCTTTGTGGATTACCCGGAGTCGGCCCACGAGATTGAGATCGTGCGGCGCAGCGCGGCGCGCACCTTCGGCGCCATTGAGAGCATCTGCACCGGCGCAGACCTGCTGGCCATGCAGGAGGCCATGGTGGCCATGCCGGTCTCGGACGCCGTGATCGAGTATGCCAACCGCCTGGTGCGTGCCACCCGCGTGCGCACGCCCGACGCGGTTGAGGTCGCCACCAAGTACCTCACGTGGGGCGCCGGCCCGCGCGCCACCATCAACCTCGTGATCGCGGCCCGCTGCTTCGCCGCCCTGGCCGGCCGCGCCACGCCGTCGTGCGACGACATCGCCCGCGCAGCGCGCCCCGTGCTGCGCCACCGCGTCGCCCTCAACTACGTTGGCCGCGCCGAGGGTCTCACCACGGATGTGGTCGTTGAGAAGCTTCTGGCCGCGGTGCCGAAGTACAATATTCCGAAGGCCTGAAGTCTGAGGTCTGAAGATTCAGACAGCAAACTCGCGATCTATGCCCGAGACCTCAGACAGACTGATCAAGTACTTTGACCCCGACGCCGTGGCGCGCATCGCCGCCGTGGGCTTCATGCCGTCCAGCCGCGTCGAGGGCAGCCGCGTGGGCAACCACCGCTCGCCCTTCCACGGCTTTGCGGTCGAATTTGCCGGCCACCGCCAGTACGTGCCGGGCGATGATCCGCGGCACATCGACTGGAAGGTCTACTATAAGGCCGGCCGGTACATGACCAAGCTGTACGAACTGGAGACTAACTTTGTCGCGCACCTCGTGGTGGATGTCAGCGAAAGCATGAAGTTTGCCCACGAGCATGGCCGGAAGTCCGACTACGCCGCCTTCATTGCCGTGGCGCTGGCCGACGCCGTCGTCGCGCAGAGCGACCAGGTCGCCGTCACCTTCTTCGCCGAGCAGGCCATCGAGACCTATCCGCCCAGCAACGCCGCGGAGGTGGTGGACAAAATCTCGCGCTACATGGAAGCCGCAGCGCTCAAGGACCGCACCTCTGTCGGCAGCGTGCTCTCGCTGCTGGCGGAACGCATCGGCCGGCGCAAGGTCGTGTTTGTGGTCAGCGACTTCTTCGGCGATGTCGACGCCACCTTTGACGGCGTCAAGCGCCTGGCGGACAACCGGAACGAGGTGATCCTGCTGCACCTGGTGGACCCGCTGGAGGTCGACTTCAGCTATCCCGGCCGTGTTGAGCTGGTCGAGCTCGAGGGGTCGCGGCGCGACACCTTTGAGGGGCGTGACCTCCGCGACAGCTACAACGAGCTCTTCGGCCGGTACCTCGCGCGGATGCGCGAGGAGAGCCGCCGCCACAACGTGGACTACGTGCTGTGCAGCACGGGCGAGAACTTCGGCATCACGCTGGCGAGGTACCTGAACACGCGCCTGCTCGGGCAGGGAGGGCGGGCATGAGCTTCGTCCACCTTGCCGCGCTCTGGGGCCTGACGCTGCTGGCTGTGCCGCTGCTGCTCCTGCTGCTGCGGCGCAGGAAGCTGGTGCTCTACTGGGCGGCCTACGAGTGGATCCAGGCCACGATCGTGCGCCGGCGCCGCGAGATCGAAATCCGCGATCTGCTCAAGCTGATCGCCAAGCTCCTGCTGCTCACCGCGATCGTCATCCTCGTGGCGCGCCCGTACCTGCGCGCCAACACGTCGCGCGGCCCGCTGCTGCTCGTGATCGATGTGTCGCCCAGCATGGGCGCGCGGCTCGATGACGGCACGCGCCTCGACCGCGCCAAACGCCTGGCGCTCGAGCTGGTTGAGCGGCATGACGGCCCTTTGTGCGTCTACAGTTTCGCCGCGACGCTCGAGCCGGTGGTCGGCGACTACACGCGGGACAAGGGCGAGCTCCGCGACCGCATCGGGCGCATCGCGCTGCGCAGCGGCGCCGCGGGCGTCGCCACGCTGGCAGAGAACATCCAGTCCGGCACGCCGTGGGGGCGCGCCTCGCGCGTGGTCATGCTGGGCGACTTCCAGTCCGCCTGGTATGGCGACGGCCAGGAGGTGGAGCGGCAGGTGTCGCGCCTGGGCCGGGCCCATCCCATGAGCTGGGTTCAGGTGGACGAGCGCCCGGATGTCGAAAACCTGATGGTCACGAAGATGTCGCTGTCGGCCGATGGCGTCTGGCCCGGCCGGCCGGCCTTCTGCGACATTGAAATTGCCAACGGGCTGTCCCGCGACTCGGCCCCGCACATGCTGTCCATCGTGGTCGACGGCGAGGAGATGGCGCGTCAGGCCGTCAGGCTCGGGCCGCAGGAGCGGCGCATCGTGACGCTGGCGCCCGTGTTCCGCACTTCCGGGCTGCACAACGTGGAGGTGCGGCTGGACGAGGATGCGCTGGTCTTCGACAACGTGCGGTACGGCGTGGTGGATGTGCCGCGCAAGCTGCGGGTTGTGGCCGTGGTGGGGTCGCAGGGGGCGGCGCCGTTTCCGTGGGACACCTACGTGCGCCGGGCGCTGGCCAGCGCGCTGCCGGGCGAGGCCATGGACTACCGGGCGGTGTCGCCGCTGGAGTTTGCTACGATCAGCCTGGATGCCGTGGATCTGGTCGTGGGCGTGAATGCGTCGTTTGCCGCGGCTGGCCCGGCGGCCGCGCGGCTGCAGCCGTTTCTCGAGCGCGGCGGCGGCGCGCTCCTGTTCCTGGCGGGCGAACGCCCGGACGAGGCCTCGGCCCTGGGCCTTTCCGCCTCCGTGGTGGCGACGCGGCAGGGGGTGGATGCCACGAAGCTGGAGGGGACGATCCTGTCGTTCATGCGCGACCCGGGGCTCAAGGCCGAAGCCATCGGCCTGACGCAGTCGCTGGTGTTCTCCAATGCGCTGCCAGCTGAGGTGCGCCTGCGCACCACCGCCGGGCCCGTCGTGGCGCGCGTGACGCGCGGCCGCGGTGCCGCGCTGGTCTTCGGGTTTACGCCCTATCCCGGCCGCGGCGATTTCCAGTTCAACCCCAATTTTGTCCAGGCCATGCTGCGCTCCGTCTGGGAAGTCCGCAACTGGGACGGCCTGCATTCGGACAACGGCGCCACGCGCGAGCTGCGGCTGCCTGACCTGACGCCCGAGTCCGCCTACTCGCTCGTGGCCGCGCAGAGCGGCACGTACCACCTGGCGCTTGACGGCGTTGGCGAGGCCGCGCGCCTGCTCCTGCCGGCGGAGTTCCCGCCGGGCATCTACCAGGTTCTTGAGAACGGCAGGGAGCGCGCGCGCTTCGGCCATAACGCGGACACCGCCGATTCGCAACTGGATGCGGTTGATGTCCGGACGCTGGCCCCGGCCGTCCGGCAGGGGCTGGCGTTCGGCGGCGAGCGCGTGCTGCGCCAGGGGAGCGCCAGCCGCCAGCTCGAAGCGCTGGCGGTCGCGTTTCTGCTTGCGGCGCTGATGCTGGAGATCTATGCGCATTTTCTGAGGAAGAGCAAGTGACCGCTGCCAGGACAGATCGCGCCACGGGGTGGCGCTCCCACAGTGCGGGAGCGCCGTCCGGCGCTTGTGCGAATGTTGTGGGAGCGCCACCCCGTGGCGCGAACGCTACAGGCACCGCGCACGTGCGACCGGCGCACTCCTCTGACCTTCGCAAAGGCCGCATTTCGGTACCGCTGGGACTTTACTTTGTCTCCAAGCGACTGATCGCCGTCCTGCCCGATCCATACCGCGACGACATCGTGGCGGCTGTGTTGCACGCACGTGCGAAGGAGACCATCTATCTCCATGCGTTTGCCGTCATGCCGGACCATTGGCACGCCTTGTTCTCTCTTCGTACCGAGGAGGCGCTCGGCACACGGATGAACGCGATCTGCCGCTGGTCGAGCGCAAATCCAGTGTATGCTGATCAATTGGATCGGACCTTTCTGGGACCGGAGCGGTGGAGTGCGTAGCGTGAGCAGACCCGTGGCAAAGACGGTTGGAACTGGAACTGTGGGAGCGCCACCCCGTGGCGCGATGGCATCGGGCTGGCGCAAGCTATTGCTGATCGCGCCACGGGGTGGCGC
>SESH01077470.1_pt1 | contig 11899 bp, 11 predicted proteins | sample 3171561 | NCBI WGS metagenome assembly SESH01 (sample SAMN10866947, study PRJNA518727) | freshwater metagenome | biome: subpolar coniferous forest; feature: holomictic lake; material: water; isolation source: holomictic Lake 442 2011 16.5 m and 2014 13 m | place: Canada: near Kenora, Ontario
CTTTTTTTCGCGGTCGGTAAGGCGGTTAAAGCGCACCCGAAAGAAATTTTCATCCAGACGGTTGACGACAAGTTTGGTTATTTTCTCGACAACCGACAAGGTAATGGGTGAACTTTCTGCCTGGTTCCACACCTGATACCCCCACTCCTGAAGAAAATAGGGATAGCCTTTGGTCAGGCGAAAAATTTCGTGAAGGGCATCACCGTCAAATGAGACTCCTGCCTCAACAACCGGTTCCTGAAGCGCTTTGGCGGCATCCTGTTCATTAAGCGCCCCAATGTCGGGAAAATTAAAGAGCCGTTCTGCATAGGACTTTGCCTCACCGGCAAGACCTGGCAGAATTGGCAGGCCTGCTGCAACCAGCACAACAGGCAGTTGGCGTTGCTGCATTTTGTGCATAGCCATAATAATAGCATTCAGTTCTGATGAAGAGAGGTACTGTATTTCATCAATCAGAATAGCCACAGCACTCTTGCGTTCCTCGGCAGCTTCACCAACCGCAACAAACAGGCTTGAAAGATCAACCTCCAAATCTCCGCTATCAGCACTCCCCTTTTCAGGATCAATATCCAGACCAAACTCAACATCGCCCAAAGATACCTTCAAGCCACCAATGAAGCTTTTCAAAACAGCAAGAGCACGACGAACCTTTTCGCCACCGCCAGCAACCCTGTCCAGATCGAAAAGAAGCTTGCGCAACTGCGGCACAAGGAGCAACACCAGCGACTTGTTCTCCTGCGCTTCAAGAAAAAGAGTCCGATATCCGTCATGGAGAGCCATACGCTCCATCTCATTGAGCAGAACCGTTTTGCCCACACCTCGCAGCCCTGTCATCATCATGCTCTTTTCGGAGCGTTTCAGGCGCACCCGTCCGAAAAGCACTTTGGCAAGGTACAGAATGGCATCACGTCCCGCCAGTTCGGGAGGAGGAGAGCCTGCACCGGGTGAAAAGGGATTTCTGATAGCATCCATCGATAATCCTGATTTATTGGAATTTATATTCAATTATACCATTTTATACATAACTATACAATTATCACGGTATAATTCAATCCACAACACCATCATCGCGGCACCCCATCCAACACCGGCACAAAACAACCGGCAACACAGTAAAAAGTTTCCCCATACGCCAGTGGAACAGCGCAGCATGAGAGGCTTTGCTGGCGATCGGTTCAGCACATTATCCTCGTTTTCTGCCGAGCTGGAGCTCGGCGCTCCCGGGTATCGGCATCGACTCCATCAGTATCCTACAGCACTATAATTTTCAAATCAAGAGCGATTTTTTTGTGAGTTTTGTACTTTTTCATGCCTCAACCATGCCTGAGCATACTCTTGGCCAGCTTCATCTGCGCGTGCTCAAAGGCGGGCGCAACATCGTCCAGATCATGAGGCTCCATGCCGACTGCCAGGGTGAGAGCAACAACACGCCAGTTCTCCACGCCTCTACAAACCTGCGCAAGAATTTCGAGAGCTTGCTCTCTTTCGAGCCAGAACTGCCCGGCAACACGCACCACCTCTTTGATGGAGGAGACGGGGCCGGTCTCCTCCGTCAGCCAGGTTTTGAGCTCCTGATCCTTGTCGGGGAATGGATTGAGATCAAAGGCTGGTGCAAGCCGCCACTGGCCGTGGCCGACATGCAGAAAGCCATGATTGTGCAGATGATCATCCACATTGGTGATGAGCAGATTGAAAACAATACGACGCCACAGCTCTGCCAGATCGTGTTTTGGATCGGCACAGGTGGCAATAATGCGCTCAGCCATCTCGCTGTATGCACGCTCATCATCCCGATTGGCCTGAAGAAGAGATGCTGCCGAGAGATATGGAATTCGAGCGCCCCCGAGCGTGCGATCAAAACGACGCACAACAGCCACTGGAGAGTTTTCGGCATAAACGATACGAGCCTGGGCAGCCTCAATACCGGCAACCACTGCAAGGCGCAAGGCCAATACTTCACCTTTGGTCACACTGCGCTGATCCTTGACGCTTGGAAACTTGCCGATGGCCAACTGCCCATCATCATCAATGACTGAGCATTTTGGACGAAGCCCCCCAAGTGAGGTTCCCCTGCCACGGAGGTAACGAAGATCGGCTTCCGTCTCTTTCCCTCGCTCAACGGCATGGCTTGCACCAAGCATATCGCCAAGCTCCAGCAAGGGTGGCGTTGCCCTGTCGCCACTCTCGATGGTTCGCAGATAGTTACCCGTTGCATCACGCAAACGCAGGGCGCCAACCCGACTAAAATCATCCACACCAACCAGATAGTCCCATGGCGTAAGAGGAGCAAAGGCCTGCTCAACGCCTTGTGCCTTATGCACGTTACGACGCTTTGCATGGTCACGTGCAATGACACGACAACCCCAGCCATCAGGTGCCGTATCGGCAATGGCGAAATGAAAAACGGAGTCATTGGCTGAGGCTGCCTTATGGTACTGATGCGTTTCTGTCAACAGCAGGTCAGGAGAGATTGAAAAGCGCTCTGACGACTGAAGCCACTGCTGGCTATAGACAAACGAAGAGCTCTCACGCGCTCCACTGCGGGAACAGGCAAGCTTGCCAACAACCATACCGCCCTCACCAAGGCAAACCGTAGCGCCTCGCTGCATCGCCGCCCTGCTCATAGCGCACCAGACTCCGGTGAAGGCTTGCAGGAGCGAATGCGTCGGGGCAACTGCTCATCCATCAGAACAAGCCCGATATCATCGTTTGCCGTGTCGAGCAGTTGATTGAGCTTCTCGATCTCGCCAAGCACATACATGGCACGAGCAATGGTACCCCAGCTCAACGTTGGATCACCTTTTTCCAGCCGTCTCAGGCTTGAAACTGAAATACCAATCCGCTCCGCCATCGACTGCTGCGAAAACCGGCGACGGCGTCTCGCCAGCGACAAATCCCGGCCAAACTTCATGACCGCTCGCTTTACCGGCAATGGCATCGGTGCCTTTTCGGCAGAAACGTTCATATATAAACCTTTAAATTCTATTACCACCTTTTTATAATCGAATATAGAAAAGAGCAGCCAAAAGCGCAAAGAGGTACCGTCCGTTCCGACCAGACCCCTGGGAACGCCGAGCACCAGCTCGGCATCTTTTCCGAAAACGCCAAGAAGAAGAAGAGACAACCGGCACAGAACAACAGATTATGAGTATCAGCCTGACGTGCATGACCTTCCCACAAAAAAAATTTCTAGCCCCCCCCATGTAAGTTCTACCTTGTCGAGTGAGCTTCTTTTTTCAGAGATCCAGATATTAGAGGAGCCGATTTTCAGGAAGAACAAGGAGTGGAACGAATCACTCCACCTGATAGTTCAGCAGCCCCGCATAAGAGTTTCCATTGCTATAGTTGGCAAACACCCCTGCCTCTCCCGGTGAAAATGTAACATCCCCAGTAAAATAACCATTCTTCAACAGCAAATGAGCCACTGGTTTTGAATGCTGGACAATCATCATCGCTTGAGCACCATCCGACTTGAGCCTGAAACGCACCAGTTTTCCGGCAGGCACAACACCACTCAACGGCTCAACCAGCACAACGTGGTGCGCATAATAGTCAGTGAAGGCAAAAGGAAACCCTTTCGGATACGATGCAACATCAGAAAAAGTGATGTCATACGATATGGCTTCGCTGCTTTTGGTATCAGTGGATTTTTCTGCCACAAAGACTGTTGCTACATAATCTCCGGCTTTTGGAGCTGAAAAGAGAAGTTTCAAATGGTTGTCGGGCTGACGAAGCTGCAAGGCCCATGCACCCTTGACCTCTTGTGAGCCAGCACGCAGGCGACCGCTCAATTGCTGCACACCCGCCCCAAAATCAAACAGGTATGGCGCAACAGCAGCCTCAATATGTGCCCGCGAATGCTTTGACATATCCACGCCAAGATCAATCATTCCGGGAGGCACTGATGCCATGTCAAGAAATGTATTGCGAGTAACAGGTTTCGGCAAAAGCTGCCACGCCGGATTTTCAGGGAAATGGCTGGTGATAAAAAACTGTGGATCAACAAGGAAATAATTCCATTTGCCGCTCTTTCTCGAAAAGTGGCAGGAATCATCAATCGAACCTGCATCCCATGTCGAATCAAGAAGATACCAATGGCCATCAAGGTTGACAGCATTCCAGGCATGGTTGGCTCTCCCCGTCATAACACCAACAGCGTAGCCATATCCCTTGGCATAACCGTCAACTTTCTCAATCTTTAATCCGGCAACACCCCCCATCTCCTGAAACAACGCAGAGTAACCTTCACAAACAGCCTTACCACGATGAAAGGTATTGGCTGCCCCGACGGCATTGCGCAAATCACCGGAAAAATAGGCATCAACATCATACTCAATATACGTCGTAATCCACCTGTAAATGGCATAGAGCCGCGCAAGATCACCTGGTAGCTCTGCTGTAAGTTTTTTTGCAACAATCGCCAGTGAGTTGCCACCCGGATAACCGACAGCACTGACACGCCGGTCAACATCAATAGAAAAAGAAAGACACGTTGTCGCCACTTCGCTATTCATACCGTTATCCAAACCAATGGAGCAATCGCCTGAGAAAGCTGAAAGTTTTGCCGCTGTAGGGCGGGTAACGCAGAGCAGGATCCGGATAGAGCGATCTATGGAACACACTTCGCGGATGAGAAAAGGTCTCAAACCCGAATCGACCATGATAACAGCCAAAGCCACTGCTACCAACTCCACCAAATGGCAGCCCGTGAGGCACTGCCTGAAACAGCAGATCGTTGATACACACTCCTCCTGAACGGGAGCTCCTCACCACCCGCTCCTGCACCAACCGGTCAGAAGAGAACAGATAGATCGCCAGAGGCTCTTTTTTGCTGGCAACAATGTTGAGCGCTTCATTAAGCTCTCTATACGCAATCACCGGAAGCAAGGGGCCAAAAATCTCTGCCTGCATGAGTGGTGATGTTGGTGTTACCCCGCAAAGAATGGTTGGAGCAACATAACAATCATCCGGATCTGTACTACCCCCGCTCCAGATCGAAGCATCCTCCAGAAGCGACGCAAGCCGTCTGACATGAAAAGCATTGACAATACGAGGATATTCGGAACTGGTACGGGGCTCATTACCATAAAAACTTATGATTGCCTCCTCCATGGAGCGAAGCAGCTCAGCCTCCCGCGTTTCGTGAACAAGCACATAATCAGGGGCAAGGCAGGTCTGGCCTGCATTCAAAAACTTTGCCCATACAATTCGACGCGCTGCCACACTGATATCCGAATGTTCATCAACAATACATGGACACTTTCCCCCAAGCTCCAGCGTCAAGGGGGTCAGATGCTTTGCGGCAGCAGACATCACCTCCCGACCAATCGCCTCACTGCCAGTATAAAAGATATAGTTAAAGCGCTCCTCAAGCAGAGCCCTGGCCACCTCCACACCACCTTCGACCACAGATATCGCCTTCGGATCCAGATATCGCCCTAACCCTGCAGCAATAACCGCCGAGGTATGCGGAGCCAGTTCCGAAGGTTTGATAATGACGCAATTACCGGCAGCAATAGCGCTGACAAGAGGGGCAAGACAAAGTTGCAGCGGGTAATTCCAGGCGCCCATGATGAGGACAACGCCGTAAGGTTCACGCGAGTACCAGGCTTTTGCCAACTGATAGACCAAGGGAACAGAGACCCGATGAGGCTTCATCCACAACTTCAGGCGCTTCAGGACATAGCGAATTTCGCCCCGGAGATAGTTTGTTTCTGTTAAAAACAGCTCGGCTGCAGATTTTCGAAGATCATCATGCAATGCGGCCGCAATCTCCCCTTCACACTCAACGAGAAAGGCATCAAGAGCCCGTAACTGCGAGCGCCTCCACTGCAGAGAGCGGGTCGCACCACTCTGAAATGTTGATCGCAACAGCACCAATTCAGGAAAACCCTGATCTTTTTCCATGGAGAGAGAGTGTCATGATAATATTATCCCCGACCACTGCGGAGCATTCGCCCGCAATGTAGTGAAAAAGGTGTTCAGGCATATAGGGGGGAATATCGCTCCCTCTGCTGACGCTGCTAACCATCATCGAAAAATATCGATATATTGCGGTCTGACGGAAGCTTTGGTTTGCCGGAATTTGTAGAAAAAGAACGAATCCTGAATACTCCAAAAATAAAATCATGAAAAGCAGTAGCACAGACAACAGGAGATTTGAAAAAATCGATTTCAGGGAGAAGAGCCTTGCTGGAGGGAGCTATGAAGAGTGCAACTTTATCAACTGCAACTTCAACGGTGTCGATCTCTCCGGTATTACATTTTTCAAGTGCACCTTTAACGGATGCGATGCAAGCCTTGTGAAGCTGAAAAACACAAGTTTACAGGAGGTCAAATTTCTTGACTGCAAATTGCTTGGGGTGCTGTTCAGTGAGTGCCGAAAATTTCTGCTTGAGCTCTATTTTGAAAACTGCATGGTCAAGCTTTCGCATTTTGCCCAAATGAAGCTCAAAAACACCCATTTTAAAAACTGCAATCTGCAGGAGACCGATTTCAGTGAGGCAGAGTTGCGCGGGGCCTCTTTCGAGAATTGTGACCTGCTGCAGACCATCTTCTTCCACACCAATCTTGAAGAGACAAATTTTACGACCGCTTTCAACTACTCAATCAACCCCGAAACCAACCGACTCAAAAAAGCCAGATTCTCAATCCCCGAGGTAACGGGTTTACTCGACACCTACGGCATAGAGATAGAGTGAAAATCACAATATCAGCATCAAGCATCACCAACTGATCGCGATCAAGGGTTTGTTGCAATACACTGCCTTGCCAGCCAGCCCCTCCCCAAAATCTTGTCGCAAACAAACGATATATCGAATAAAAGGGAAAGGAGAATAAAGCTCATCGTCTCTCCAGGATTTTAAATTATATTCCCAGAAGCCAAAAAGGGTAACAATCAAACGCAACATGGGTATAGTAGAAGCAGTCTGTATCAGCGAAAAAAAAGGCGTTATAAAAACTGCCGTCGACCGTATATCGCTCAGAAGGGAGTGGGGAATTGAGGGTGATGCTCACGCGGGAGAGTGGCATCGTCAAGTATCAGTTCTTGCTGGAGAGAGCATTGACCGGATGCGTAAAAAAATGCCGGAACTTGACCACGGCATGTTTGCTGAAAATATTGTCACACGAGGCATTGATCTTTCGCACCTTTCCATCGGAGATTCACTGATTATCGGAACAGGTGCTATTCTTGAAATTACCCAGATCGGCAAGGAGTGCCACAATGCGGGGTGCGCCATAAAAGTTGCCACGGGCGAATGCATCATGCCAAAGGAGGGGCTTTTCTGCCGGGTGATTGAGGGGGGCACCATCACTGCTGGTATGGCTATCAAAAAGAGAGTTCAGTAGTCAAAGATGCCTCTAACCTCCGATTTCGGACATACTGGTCCTCACTGAATCCCTCGCGGCATGCTTCCCGTCCACAGGCTTCTTCATCACCGCTTTGCGAAACAGCTCAGCGATCTCTTCGCGACCAGCATGACTCCGCAACAGTGGAAGCAGCATCAAACCCTCTTTTTCATACAGACAACTGATTATTTTTCCATCTGAGGTAATCCGAATCTTGTTGCACTGGCCACAGAAATTTCTTGTAAATGCAGGAATAATGGCAATTGATCCTTTGTGACCTGGCAAGGTGTAGCTGAAATATTGGGTTGCATGGCCCCTGACCGTCTGCATATCAGGGTATAAGCTTTTCAATAACTCCTGAATTTTATCGGCTCCCAAAAACTTGCCCGTACGCCATATCTGATGATCATCAAATGGCTGCAGCTCCATAAATCGCACGGTTATGGCATAATCTCTGGTCAAAGCAACAAATCGCTGAATATCATCGCAGTTGATATCACGCATCAGCACCACATTGAGTTTCACAGGAATCGCTGAGGTTTCAAGAAGCCTGTCGAGATTATCTCGTACCCTTTCGTACTCATCCCGTCTTGTAATGGTGTGATAGAGCTCACGATCAAGTGTGTCAATACTGAAATTAATGGCATCAAGTCCCGCATCAACCAGAGCAGGAAAAAAACGATCAAGAAGCAGGCCATTCGTGGTCAGGGCTACCGTTCTGATACCGGCATATTTTGCCTCCTGTACCAGCTCGACAATATCGCTGCGAAGAAGAGGCTCACCACCGGTAAACCGAATCTTGGTGATACCAAGAGAGGCAAGCACCTCAATAATGGCAAGAAGCTCCTGTTTGCCCAGAACCGAATCACCCTGGGAGTGATCTTCATGCACCTCACTCATGCAGTATGAGCAGCGCAGATTACACCGCGACGTGACGGCAATCCTTACATAATCTATGGGTCGGGAAAATGTATCAACAAGCAGACTATTCGCGGAATTACTCATGCTGAAGGGAAAATTGTGCGATGAAAGTGCATGACAACTAAAAAAGGCACCACCCATTGTTGAAGAGTCAGTGCCTTTTTCAGTATAAGAAATCTTGCCAACAGTTACTGCGTCCTGAAATCGTTATTTGAGAGGAGACTTACCGTTTTGATGGCATCATCAAGTTTTCCATTGTATTTCTTTACACCCACCTTTGTTCCCTTGTACCACGGAATGGTTGTCTTCGGATCGGTATACGAAGAGGTCAAGTTATTCATCGTCCCCTTGGCATGGTACATGATACCAAAGACAAGCCCTGGTTTTGTAGCATCATTGACGTAGACAAGAGCCAAGCATGAGCCCTCTTCATTAAACACCTCAGCCATGTCACCTGTTTTCAGGTTGAGCTTGCCAGCATCATCCGGATGAATTTCCAGATAAGGGAGAGGAACCGTCATCAGCTTCTCTGGAATCCTTTTGTCGTGATACATGGTCTGCCAGACATGCTGGGAGCGCCCGGTGGTAAACCAGAAGGGATAGGTTGGGTTATTGATATATTTTGCTATTTCAGCGGGATACCCTGTCCACGCATCAGTGCCGTACCATTTAAACAGCCCATCTTTTGATGCAAAACTATACTGATAACGACGTTTTGTGCCAACAAGCTTGCCGGTTGCGGGATCCTGACGCACAGGAGTCTGGATGCCTTCGTTGCCAAGTTTTCTCAACATCGCATGAGTCACCCCTTTGTAGCACTCGGCTGAAAGTCTGGCCTCCTCTGTTTCGGTTGCCCTGTTGTCGCCAAATTCCTGCGCGCCATCGGCGAACACCTCCGCGTCTGTTTTCCACTCCATACCACTGAAGCGCGCCGCCATCTCCTTGTTGCCGTCCGCAGTGTAGAGCGCCTTGATTTTATTGCCGACAAGGGCAAGAATCTTCCAGTCTGGAAGGGCTTCGCCAGGCGCATCCATGAACTTGTCATAGATCCTCAAAAGTCGGCTATGGCAGTTAATCGAGGTATCAACAGCTTCACCCCATCCCGCAGCAGGCAGGATAAGCATGGCATCCTCTGAGGTGTGCGTTTTGTAAATATCCTGCACAATCATAAAGAGACCATCGGTTTTTTCATAAGCCTCAAGAACTTTGGCCACATAAGCTTTCGGGTCGGAAGGAATTCCGCCGTTGTCGAGATAATCAAGAAGGTTGTTCGCCCGTTTTTTAACCGATTTCTTGAAAAACTTGCTGTTCGGTGTTGAGAGATAGGGATCCGTAGCGCCAACCCAGTAAATTTTTCCACCGCCACCAGTAATGTACTTGTCAACATTTTTAGGAGGCCCACCGGCATAAATTGAGCCTGGAGTTGGAGCGCCTGGCCGCACATAACCCTCCTGATGCCCGCCAAGTCTTCCACATCCGGTTCCCGGCCTTCCAACATTGTGGGTGAGCACATTAAGCTGCGCTATGGCGGCAACCTGGTCGTAGTTTTTCATGTTCCAGATGATGCCTTTCTCATACAGCGTGAGTGTTCTGCGCTCGAAACCGCCTGTTTTCGGCTTGGCAATCCATGCAGCCGCCTCTTCCATCTCTTTTCTGGAGACTCCTGTAATCTTTTCTGCGTCAGCAAGAAAAGCAGCAAACGGTTTTGCCAGTTCCAGAGATTTGCTCTTGTAATCCTCAAAGGTCTTCATATCGGTACGCTTCTGGAGGTAGTCCTTGTCGTACCAGTTGTTTTCCCAGGCAATTCTTGCCAGCGCATTGGCCAGAATCCAGTCAGTACCAAGATTTGGACGAAGATGCAGAACTCTCTCCGCGCTGATATCCTGACTGACGGTTGTCGTCGCATTCTTGCGGGGGTCAATAATAACAATCCGACCCTCCTCGGCAGGCTCCCCGGATGCAAACTCTCTCTTTTTTTCATCAATTGATCCACCCTGGAGGTTCGGCATAATGTGCTCAGTGTAAAAAACCGTGGCCCCCTCATAAGCATTTGCACCCCAGAGAACAATCGTGTCGGCAAGACGGGCATCATCAACATCATAGTTGAGCTCGTGCATGCCGCGCTCCCTTGAACCCCACACTTCTGAATTGTATGCCGGGCGATTATGAATTGAGAGATATTGCGTTTTCACGCCGCTCAGGAAGAACTTGCCTGCGCCCCAGTTGTCTTCAAATCCAAGACCGGAGCTTCCATGATCATAAAACTTCATGGCAACACTGTCGGCACCATATTTATCCATGGAGCTTTTGGTCAATGTTGCGATAATTTCGACGGCATCATCCCACGAAATAGCCACAAAACCATTCTCTTTTCTGAGGAGGGGATATTTCAAACGATCTTTGGTTACTCCGGTTGGGGTGTAGGCGGTCAGAGCATTGGTACCTCCACGAATGGAGTAGTCACCCTTGTTGATTCGCGACTCTTTTGCCGGTATAATGGCAAGATTATATCGGTTGCCGTTTTTCCGAGTTATCACGTTATGCATGGTCTCCGTGTAGGAAAACCCTGACATTAACTGCCCCTGTTTCGAGAGGTCAACATGAAACGCATTGGATTTAGCGGTGCCGCTTCTCTTTTCAGGCCAGACGAAAACATTGTAACCACAACCAACGCTGCAATACTGGCAGACCGTGGTATATCTTTCCGCATCAACCGGAGGAATCGGGAGCGTATCTTTTCTTTTTGTAAGTGACATGGCGCTATTTCTCCTTAGCTCAATTTAAGATTACCGATTCTGCCGTAAATAAGACCTTCAACCCCTTCAGCGTAAATGTTGCCGGTTGCAGCATCAAGCCGCAAAACAACTTGAGCGACCCACTGTGAAGCGAGACCCTGATAGGTCTGACCGTTACGGGATACATCGAACATGGAGTAATGGCACTTGCAAACAAGGCGTCCATCACTGTAGGTGAGCGGACAGCCCATGTGGGTACAGAGTGTCGAGAAAGAGACAACGCTTTTGCCTTTCCCGATGCCGCCAAACGCCTCTTGACCAACATTTACCAGCACACAGGGGGAGTTGTCGTCAGGATAGGTAAAGGCAATCTGTTCATTCACTTTGAGATTTTTGATGTTCCCAATTTTTCTGGATGGATAGCTCTGCGCTGAGGCTGCCTGGCTCTCTCTGCCAAGACCAGAAAAAAGAAGCAGCGCAGAGGCTGAAGTTGTTTGAAGAAACTTTCTTCGTGAAATGTCGGACATAACTCCTCCCTGTGGATAGTCACAATTGTTAAACGTGCGGGTAAACGAAAAAACCGAAAAATATTTCGGAGTGTACAAACTACATAAATGTTCCACTATCACAAAAAAACCGGCGAATTTTTAGTAATTGATCGCGCCTATAACGCGAATTTTAAGATTGAGGAGGCAGACACTATTTCCACTGCGTCATTTCATGAAATTGCTGGTTTTTACCTCCACAGCCATTCCGCTCTCCCTTTTGTGCGGTTCATCGGAGAAGTTATCTTCAGTTTTCAGTTTGTTCTCCCTGGACAGACTTTCCTCGCACTCATGTAGCGTATCTCTTTCAAAAATCTCGTATAATCTGTTTTATCGAAAATTCGCGGA
>SESH01079697.1_pt1 | contig 11894 bp, 16 predicted proteins | sample 3171561 | NCBI WGS metagenome assembly SESH01 (sample SAMN10866947, study PRJNA518727) | freshwater metagenome | biome: subpolar coniferous forest; feature: holomictic lake; material: water; isolation source: holomictic Lake 442 2011 16.5 m and 2014 13 m | place: Canada: near Kenora, Ontario
TGACCATGGTCAGTGCACCCCAGCCGATTTTTTTTCACAACTCGGAATCAACGTCGTGCTGTGTAACGGGATCGGGGCTGGAGCCATTGCAAAATTGCGGAGGATGGGCATTGATGTCTACATGGCGGAACAATCGCCGACTCTGGAAGAGGCTTTACTACGATTCAACAATAAAGCCTTGACCAAGGCCACTATCCTGCATGCCTGTCAGGGTCATGGCTGCCATTAAAAAATTGCGGCTATCCCAGGAAGAATAGCTGCATAACAGTAAACAGAATGTATAATTATAAAACAGACGATTTTCCAGGAAAAATACCCGATCTACACCCTTGAAATCAATAAAAACGAAACGAACTGCAAAAGTGTCGATGACATTCTGACTCATTTTAAAACCATGATTGAGGGTAATCCTGCTGTCAATGGTTTTACCATTCATATTGATCAGTCAGTGCATTCTGGTGGTGAAGGTTCTGCACCTGAGTTTTTCACCCTTTTTTTTCTTCAATTGGTACCTCTGCAAGAATCCTTAAAAATAGATGAATAAGTTTGGTATAATATTGATGTAAAAGCATTGATTTATACTATAGGTAAATAATAAAATGGGCAGTATCTATGAATAAAATATTATTCGCTGCAATCACAATTCTGCCTTTGATAGCTAATGCTGACCCTGTAGTTCCAGTTATTATTAAGATCCCTATGATGTCGAGTCTCTCGCGAATGATAAGTATGGAAAATTGGTACGTTATGGCAAGGTGCTCACCGACAGAACATATGAGTTCATTGGACCTGAAGTGTTAGACAAGAATATGAGGTTCGCTGGAAATAATTTTTCCTGTTCGTCATGTCATGAAGCAAGTGGAACAAAAAAATTCGCCATTGCATGGATTGGCGTTCATGCCATATTCCCGCAATATCGGGGTCGTGAGGAATGATGTCAGCACCATTGAAGAACGGGTTAACGGTTGCATGGTGCGCAGCATGAATGGCAAAGAATTACCTTTGGCGAGCAGGGAGATGAAAGCATTTACAACCTATATGCACTTTTTGTCAAAAGGTGTTCCAGTTGGGGAGAAGGTCGAGGGGCAAGGGGTGCCCAGATTTACTCCTCCAAACCGCAAAGCGGATGTTGCGGCGGGCTTGGACGTTTACAACAAAAGTTGCATCTCCTGTCATGGTGAGAATGGTGCTGGTCGTCGCATTGGTAAAGCCGGTGATGGCAAAGGCTACCTCTTTCCTGCGTTGTGGGGAAAAGACAGTTTCAATACAGGAGCCGGGATGAACCGTTTATTGACTGCGTCAGCCTTCATCAAAAATAATATGCCGTTAGGAGTGACCTATCTCCAGCCGCAATTGACGGATGATGAGTCGTACGATGTGGCGGCCTATGTATTAAGCAAGGTGCGCCCGATCAAAGCCCGACTTGACAAAGATTTCCCTGCCCGCAAGAACAAGCCTGTCGATGCCGCGTTCGCTCCATATGTTGATGGCGTTTCGGCAGATCAGCATAAGTGTGGCCCGTTCCAGCAATTGACAGAGAATATGAAGAAACTTAATGCGGACAAGCCAGTGAAATAAACATACCGAGAGCATACAAAACAAGGCTGTTGGTTAGGCTGCCTTGTTAGATATGAAGTTTTTTGGTAACTGATTCTTGTCAAGGGAGCGGTTTGTGGCAGAACAACCAGTCATAACAGTCTTTTTGACGCTTACGTTTTTTCGCTTCTTCGACATTGTTGGCAGGAAGGATATTAAAAATTTTACCACATCAGGTTATGAGTGTCCGCCAACGACAATCCTCATAATCTTGACATTTAACACCACAAATCGAACAAGCTGCCACAGCAGGCTTTTCCGCCAATAGAGTGTCACTTTTGATGGTACCGGCGGATAAGCTTCATCGTAATATGCTTTAACTTTATTGGTGCCCATGGTATTTCATGTTTGATGTTATCATTATGCCACAGTTATTCAGGAATCAACCACCAGAAGGGATAACCCTTTGCTTTATGGAAAAAGAGATAGTGCAGGATTACTTTCAACCAGTGCCCTGCCAGACCAGCCTCTCCGAGAGAGTAGTTCATATCGCGACCCCACTCAGGATATTTGTTCCAGTCAGGAACAACAGGAAAAAGGGTCATTGATGCGCCAAGCCCATCCAATGAACCAAAACCTGCCGACACAACGCATGCTGCGCCCATTCTGCTCATTGAGGCTCTATGGCGATGCTCTTTGGCCCCCTGAATTTGTTCAGCAATATTAAGTGCTACAATTTTACCCATAACACCTGCAGGCATACCAGTTCGCGGTGCTGTCGGAAAAACCTGACGGCCACTCGGGCTTGCCATGGGTTTGGAAATAGGATGCGGAGGGGCAAAGGCTATGCCGGGAGCATAGATATTTTTGTAGAGAGGATTCTGGTAAAGAGAGGGCCAGTCATCAGCCTCCCACTCCTCAAACGGTTTTGGCTCGTAATTTGCGTCAACTTTCATAAACTTGTTCGGCGCAAACATCTTTTCGGTAATCTCGACTCCACTCTTGTCATAAGCGGTCAGACCAGCTCCTGAAAATGAGGGAATAAGCATGGCAAAGTCAAATTCCTGAATACACTCTTTGCCATCCAGCGTCTCGTAGTATGCCTTGCCTGGTTCAACCCTGTGGACTCCGGCTCGTCGTATCCAGTTGATACCATATTCGGCCATGAGGGATTCAGTGAAGACCTTCGTCGGAGTGTAATAGCCCCCCCTGTTAATAAAAGCGCCTGCCATGCCAAAATCACCCAGCTCATACTCATTGGAGATCCAGGTGATCTGCGCCATATTACTCAGACCCCGTTTTGAGATCTCCCAGGCCACATTCAGAATGTATTCAAAGGCTGCCCCCTGACAGGTTGCCATTGCATGGCCCGTGCCGATCAAAATGCGCTGCTTCTGGCCAGCCTGCATCTTTTTGATATTGTCCTGAAGATGTTCCCATGCGTGGGCCGCATGATCATAGGTACAAACGGAAAAAGTGTTCTTGTTGGGACCGAGCCCCTCGGTTGCCTCAAAATTCAGCTTTGGACCGGTGGCATTGACCAGAAAATCATAGTCAACCTTTTCGCGTTCTCCCTTTCTCAACAGGTCGGTGTACTCAATGGTCACATACCCTTTCTTGATTTCACTATCCCCTTCCGGGTGTATTTCAACAGCTTTGGCGTGCTTCAGGATGATGCCCCAGCGGTTATAAACTTTTTTCAGTTCAAAGCGGACATCATCAATTGTCATCTGGCCAACACCAACCCAGATGTTTGACGGAATCCACTGATAGTAACTGTTTGGTGTTACAACAACAACCTCATGCCGTTTGCCAAGTTTCTTTTTGAGAAAAGAGGCGGCCGTATGCCCTGAAACACCTGCACCTAAAACTACAACTTTTGCCATGGATACCACTGTTTTTCAATGTTACTCTAATCTTGTTTGATTGAGAGGAAGAACTACTTGATTGTGAAGAGATCACTTGAATACTTGGCCGGGCTTAACGCCAACAGCCTTGATGATTTTTGCCACAGGGCAAAAGCCGGTAAATGCCACCTGAAAAAGGTTTGCTCCCACAAAGCCGGTAGTTTTCGTCTATTCATTGTTCATGGTTGCTGATTCATTTTTTGTGGCAGTAACAAGAAATACCGGATATGCTGCGCTTATGCCCGCTCTGTTTTTTTTGTTGAAGGTATATATGGTCTCAAACGAACTCACCTGCAGACCGGCGCTACGCAGTAACGCTGCAAGTTCAATCCGGTCAAATCCGTGATGAACCTTTTCAAGCGGGTCGTCATGAAACAAACCATCTTCCAGATCAAGATCAGCGAGTGCGAGAGTGCCGCCGGGAGTGAGCAGAGTGGAGAGCTGGTTCAGAAAACCTGCGGTATCACCAATATGGTGAAGTGTCATACTGCTGTAAATCAGCTCAAAGCACTTTTTTATAGGATCGCTTTCGGATGACAAAGAGAGATTGGTGCAGCCCGGCTCAATGTTTTCTATTCCCGAAATTCTGATTTTCTCCTTGAGCATGGCGAGCATCTCGCGGGATGTATCGATTGCGGAGAGCGTTTTCACCAGTGGCGCAATTTCCATAGAGAGCAGACCTGTGCCACATCCGAACTCCAGCGCATGCATGGTTTTCGCGGGGTTTGTTGCTGTAATGATTGCTTTGGCAACAGAGAGTGCAACAGCTCTGCGTTGAGGATTTGTATCCCACTCGGCAGCCTCGCGATTAAATTTTTCGGGACTGTTCCAGGTGCCAGTCATAATGATAGGGGTAAATAGTTATAAAACAGTAAAAAGAATCATCAGGCCGGTAACAAAGGGCACCCTCCCTTCCGTTTAAGGGATGCACCGCAACGAGAACAGGATGACTCTCTGCATGGCTCACCCTTGAGGTGTGGCAGTGCAAAGCTGCATTCAGGACAAACACAAATATCAGGACGATCATTTGGCAGAGAGTCACAAAGAGTGCGGACAACTCCCCCCTGGATACAGAGTTGCTTGCCGCAAACAATGGCTTCAGCAACTTTCTTGTGGGCGGCTTCAAGAATACGGCCAAAGGCTGGGCGGGATACATTCATCTGCACCGCAGCCGCCGTCTGGTATAAACCCTCCTTGTCGGCCAGCCTGATGGCTTCCAGTTCGTCAACCGTCAAAAAACGCTTTCCAAATCCCTGGGCAATACCCCTTCGGGCTTGAAACAGGTTACTTTCGGTAACTCCTGGACACAGCGGCACTGGGTAGGCCGTCCTGCTCGAATGGTTGTCATAGCCAGAGTTTGGGAAATTTATGCCTTATCGGGTAATCGTTTTCACAATAAATTCAGGTGGTTCCATGATGTGCTTTTTAACCACACAGAGATTGGCTGCACTGATAATCGCATCCTTGTATTTTTCAGGAAAATCCGGTGGCAGTTCAATGGCAATTTCGATTTTTCCAATGCCCTTGCCCGACTCTTTGGCAAAATGGGACTGAACAATTCGGATCTCATCTGTCGGTATGCCTCGGCTCTGGCAAAAAGAGAGAACAAAAATACCGGCACAGGTTCCGATTGATGCAAGAAAAAGGGAAAAAGGCTCAGGAGCTGAACCCTCTCCTCCGGCATATTCCCCCTGGTCGGTGTGAATGGTAAAGCCATTAAAGTCGGCATTCACCTTTTTGCCGCCTCCGAACGTTACGATCATTTCGCTTTTCATGATAGAGAACAGTGACAACGGTTGCCATAAAACCTCTTCCAAATTATAAGCATAAGCTCATAATAAAACAACCCACCGAGACTGTTTTTGTTACTCATCTGAAAAAAGATCCCGAAGAAAAAAAAACAGCAGCCAGCAACCACACTGTTTATCACGATAATTCCTTGACTGAAGCGTCAATCATTCTTGTCAATTCTTCAACCTGACCGACCACTTTTTTTGCCTCAGTACCACATCTTTCACACTTTTTTTGCGGCCATGATCCTGTCAATATAAATAATTTTATATACCAGTACGGGGTATAGGTATATAAACAAAAAATGCTATTTTAAAGAAAGGTTTTTTTTACAGACAGGGATGACGGTAGCGTCCTGTGAAGTCCTTCTGTACGTTTTCTGACAAAAGTTCATGAATGCCATGCATAAATCACTTCCTGGCCACGAAAAAGCTGGCTGCCTATTCAATGAACTATTTGTTGTTTTCAATCTCCACCTTGGCCTTTTGAAGAAAAGTACGAGGCAGAGTACCCTTCTCCTCGGCATGATGAACGGAAGTATGTTAAAAACTAATAATACAGTATACTATGAACAACACTCATGAAGTCAGCCCAGCTAAAGCCCTTGCAATGATTCAAAAAGGTGCTTTGCTTGTCGATGTCCGTGAACCAAACGAAGTTTCAAAAAAATCATTTGATGTTTCCAATATCACGCTGATTCCTTTACGGGAGTTAAAAAATCGGTTTCAGGAAATCCCGGTTGACCGTCAGGTAATTATTGCATGTCATGCTGGTAATCGCAGCTTGATGGCTACCCGTTTTCTGATGAGCAATGGATACTCCAAAGCTCTCAATATGCAGCAGGGAATTGTCCGATGGGAAAAAGAAGGACTTCCAATCAAAAGTGAGCAGAAACAAAAGTCTGGTTCATGGCTGAAGCAAATATTAAGCAGAAAACCCTGAAGAGAGGTGTTCGCTCTCTTTATTTGGAGAGTTTTTCTGGACTTTCATGAGTGATGGTGGCCTCATTGCCGATTTCTTCTTTGCTGCTCTGCACGATCTCTATAACCACTGATTTTGAATTCAGAGGCCAGAGATACAAATGTTTTTGCCCACCCTGGATTCCCGATAACATGCAGGTGCGCAAATGAGGCAAAAAGGTTTCGGTAAAGCACGCCATCACTCTTTCCGGTTATACCGTTGCCCCTGATCACGTCAAACTGATAGGAACAACCTGCCGGTTGGGTAACTGGCCTTGCATAATGAAACTCATGCGCCCTGATTCGGGTACCTTTTCGAAACCAGGGAGAGTCTGTTGTGCTCTTGAGATCAAGGTAGCCATGCCCCGCAGGGTAATGCTCAAAACCGATATCAAAAGGCAGTATACCGGCAAGAGGATATTTTTTTCCTCCATAAGTGGCATTCCGGCAAAGGTAAATCAAGCCTCCACATTCAGCATAGAGCGGCATTCCAGCCTCAACCCTCTCCCGCACCTCTTTCAGGAGCCCCCTGTTTGCACTCAACACTTCAAAAAAAGATTCTGGGAATCCGCCACCCAGATAGAGTGCGTCAACATCAGGCAAAGAACTCTCCTGAAGAGCGTTGATGAACACAAGCTCTGCGCCGTTGTTCCTCAAGGCACTCAGGTTGTCGGGATAGTAAAAACAGAAGGCCGCATCGCTGAATACTCCTATCCTTGCTGTTACTTCCATGATGTTCCCACAACTCTCAATCATCTGCATCTGCATCGGTGGTGCCTGATAAAAGAGAGATTGAATTGCATCCAGATCGCAATAATGGGCTACCCGTTCGGCGGCACCCTGTATGAACTGAGCCGCATCGGCGGTTTCTGCAACTGTTGTCAGGCCAAGATGCCGTTCAGGAATAACCAGTGCTTGATCATAGGGGATCTCTCCCAGCACCGGCACCTTGCAATAATGCTCAATTGCCTGCTTCTGCTTGTCTCCCTGACGTGAATTTTTTACGTGATTTAATATCACGCCCTTGATCTTCACGCTCGGAGGCATCGCCTGCATACCCATAACCAGCGCGGCGATCCCCCTGTTGGTTTTTCTGCTGTCAACCACAAGCAACACCGGAGTATCAAGCAGTTGAGCAAGTCCTGCACTACTGTCAGAACCATCAAGGGAAAAGCCATCATGCAAGCCATGATTGCCTTCAACAAGGGAGATGCTCCTGGTTTCTATCCCGCTATTTCGCTGAAATGATGCAAGGCACGCCTCCCCCCCCATAAGCCACGGGTCAAGGTTGTAGCACTCGCTTCCACTGGCCAACCGATGCCACAGAGGATCAATGTAGTCCGGCCCTTTTTTAAAACTCCTGATGGAGATGCCACGGGAGACAAGAGATGCTACTATTCCAAGAGTGACTGTTGTCTTGCCTGCACTCTTGTGGGGTGCCGATACCATCAGACGAGGCAAGTGTACCGAATCCATTATATCCCTTTGCTGCCCTGACAAAACTATGGGCTGTTGTTAACCGCCAGCTTCAACATGTACAGTAAATCCGAATGAAAACAGAAACGGCTACTTCTTCCTGATAAAAAAAGTATGGACATCCGAAGCCTCGGTATGAGCAACAAGCTCATGACCGGTACGCTTTGCCCATGATGCCATATCACTTACGGAACCGGGATCAGTAGCAGTCATCTTCAGTATCTCGCCGCTGTTCAGCGAATCAATAGCTTTTTTTGTCTTTAGAATCGGCAAAGGGCAATTTAACCCTTCACAATTCAGCTCCATATTGCTTACGATGTCACTCATTAAGATCTCCTGATTATTTTATATACTTTTGTTAACTCTTTCAGCAGCGGTTAAAACTTGGGTTTTGTTTGATCTGGCCGCAGCTTTACCGTGAAGTAATCATCAGTTTCTGCCGTGTCAACCATTGCTCCGGCACTGTTCCAGAGGGGCTCCTCATAATCGTTCCAGCCCCTCAATCCTGTCCGTAGAGCAATGGCCTTTTCATAGCCCAGCAACTGCAGAGTATGGACAGCAAGAGCACTGCGACTACCGGAACGGCAAACCACAACAATTTGACGACTTCTGGCTTTTACCAGTTCAGGTACGGTATCCTCGTAATCCCACTCACAAGCAGATTCCAGTATACCTCTTGGAACATTGATCGATCCTTTTATATGCAGGTGATCAAATTCATAAGGTTCCCGCACATCAACAATCAAAAGATAGGAATTCTCCGCCATTCGCGGAACGAGATCCCAGGGCATAATCTCTTGAACTTCAGACAAGCAGCTCTGAACAAGCTCTCTGTATGTCACCATAGCCGGAAGGTTTTATGTCAGATAAAAAGTGAAATATCGGCGTCGGCAGCATATTCGAGAAAGGTTGCCGCTCCACCGTATTCAACTCCATCAATGAATTCCTCCTTTTCAAAGCCAAAGACCTCCATCGTCATCTGGCAGGCAATGAAGCGAACGCCAAACTCCTGGCACATGCTGCGGAGTTCTTCAATGGTAGCCACTCCTTTCTTTTTGAATGTCTCCTTCATCAACATGGTCGCCATGTTATCGAAACCGGGAATGTTGCCGGAAATGACATTGGGTACCGGCCAGTTTATCGACTGGAAATCCTTGCTGCCAAACGGCATTTTCATCGGCATTGCAGGATTGCTGTGAGGAGAAACTTTGGCATCAAGTTCCTTTTTAAGCAGTGGCAAACCGTAAAAAGTAAAGAATATGACCGCCTCCATATCCATGGCAGCAGCAGTTGACGCAAGAATAAAAGGAGGGTATCCCCAGTCAAGTGTTCCCTGGGATGCAATGATCGCAAGTTTTTTTGTATCTGCCATAATTCTTTAATTTTTCTGATTACACTATTCTGAATGAAGAACAATAAGAGTGTTCCGGCAGGATGCGTGTCTGCTGCCAAAAAAGCAGCGAAAAACAGGTTGCCGAATATGATATATCAATGGCCACCGGAAACAATGCCTGCTGCGGCAAAAACAAGTACAAGTACCTGCAGCAACGTCATAACTGAATAAATCATATCCTTTTCCTTCAAAAAAAGAGGAATGATAACAGCAAGGCAGAGCATTGTTACCGATGAAAGATAGACAACGGAAGCGTAGCTGAGAACATCGCCCCGACCCAATTGGTAAATCCAGTCCCATCCGGAAGGAACAGGCACAATCTTGTGCAATTCCGCAGCCCTGAGATGCCAGTGCATGGCAACCTCTGAAGGGGAAACCGTGGAGGGAAGCAGTTGGAGTACGTAAACAAGATACCCTGCCACAACAAAGATAATTCCCAACGTAGAGGTCCAGGAGAGTACCGTGGCATAGGTCAACTGAATCCTGTTTGCGTGAAGCTGTTGTTTCATAGTTGAGTTAACGTCAGATTCCAAATCCTTTTAAAAGAGCCCTCATTCCTGCAGCAGCAAGGAGGGTAATGACAAGCTTTCTCACAACACGAGTGTGGACCTTTGTAAGCAGTCTGGCACCAATTTTTGTACCAAGCATCATGCCTGCTACTGATGGCACTGCGATAAGGGGAAGTACCGCACCCTTGTGCAGATAAACCCAGGCCGCAGCAGTATCATTTATGGAGAGTACAAAAATGCTTGTGGCCACTGAAACTCTCAGCGGAGCACCAAGAACAAGGTTGAATACCGGCACATTTGCCCAGCCAGCTCCAAGCCCGAACATTCCTGCCATAAATCCGATCACAATGAAAAGCAGAAGACCAATGGGTGTTCGGTGAATCTGCCAACTGACCTCTTTTTTTAGCTGTTCATCGTAATAGATGCCATAGATATGCAATATCTGGGAAAGCGTATCCGGCTCAGTTATTTCAGGATAGGCCGAATTTTTTGAAAGCAGCATGATCATTGAAATACCGAGAATTGTCGCACCAAGAGATAACTGCACCACATTTTCCGGCATGGCAAGACCAACCATGGCTCCGGCTATTGAGCTGATGGAGGCGATCAGAGCCATCGAAAGAGCCAGCTTGAGATTGGCCAACCCCTTTTTCAGCAAGGGTGAGCCCGCTGAAAGCGCTCCGGAAAGCGCAACAAGCAGTCCAGCTCCCCGCACAAAGTCAATATGAAAGGGGAAAAAGCTGCTTACAATTGGAACAAACAGTACTCCCCCTCCAACCCCGGCAATAACGGCGATGATGCCCAGAAAAAAAGAGAAAACGAAAAGCGCAATTTCCCAAACCCACCACTCCGTCTGTACGGGAGGATGTGATGGAACTGCAAAGGCCACTGCCGGAGAAAAAAGCAGCAGGCCTGTGAGCAGTGCAAGGAGAACAATGGAGCCAATCGATCTGCAATACCTGTGATTCATCGCTCTGTCAGGGTTTAGAAATATAAAAGGTCTTCTCATCAGGCCTGAATGGTCGACCCATCCAGAGAGGTCGACGGAGTCCATCTGGCCCCGGCGCTGGCCTGGTCATGGCAAGCCACTCCTTGTAAATCTGGAATGAGCGCTCGGTATCAACAAACACGTCACCGTAACAATCCTCTTCATGCGCTTTTTCGATACGCACTTTCTGATGCCAGCAGTGCATGCCGCTGATAGGATCAGGATGAACCGGGAAGGTAATGTTCTGGTGCACACCGCCATCAGACCAGAATATTCTGGATGAATCGGGATCGCTGCTCTCATAGGGCTCGATGCTTTCAGCAACACGCATTTTCCATTTTCCGCCACCTTCGCGCTTGATTTCCACCCTGTTGGTTGCCCAACGGTTGGCCGCCGGATCCTGCTCGCGGCGCCAGCGACCGATATGGTGAGAACAGGCAACCACGCCGGGACGAATCCCTTCTGTTACCCAGACCCGGTTGATAAAAAAGCCGATATCAGTGTTAACCCGAATGAGATCACCATCTTCAAAACCAAGACTCTTTGCGTCAGAGGCATTCATCCAGACCGGATTACGATGGGCAATCTCGGCAAGCCATTTGGCATTGCCGGAACGGGAGTGAATCAATACAGGAAGACGGAATGTAGGAACAAGCGCAAACTCGCCCTTGCTCCGGTTCATGATCTCCTGATGCACATGGCTTTTAATGTACGTTGGAAGGCGATATTCCGGCCACTTCCAGTCAATCATCGTTTGCGAATACAACTCCTGTTTGCGGGATGGAGTCGGGAACCCTGTGCAATTCAAGCCCTTAACCCGAACACCGATTGACTTGCCATTTTTTGTGATAAGACCGCTCTCCGGCTTTACAGATGAGCCTTGCAGATCGGCCTCCGACAAAGTTCTTTCATTGACCTTGTAGACGTTGGTTTCAACCTCAAAGGCTCCATACTTCTGCATATATCCCAGAGCAGTCAACCCCTCTTTGGTCGCCTTTTCCGGCAACCCCGGGACACGTTCGAAGATATAGCGGTAATACTCCTCAATGGTGATCTTCTCACCGGGACGGTAAGGCGACATGCAATACTGTTTTATACCGAGGCTTCCATCCGGATCAATCCGCCAGGTAAGCTCAATCCAGAACTCATCCTCTTCCCACACCTCACCGATATTTGCCTGCCAGGTATATTCCACCGGATGTCCCATCTTTGCGTGAGCAACACGAAGAACCGGCTGTCGGAAAGCAATCCACTTGCCTGCATGGGTTTCGTAACTGATAAGATCATGCCGTTCAGCAGAGTGACCCATAGGCAGTACGTAATCAGCAAAATAGG
>SESH01046574.1_pt1 | contig 11880 bp, 4 predicted proteins | sample 3171561 | NCBI WGS metagenome assembly SESH01 (sample SAMN10866947, study PRJNA518727) | freshwater metagenome | biome: subpolar coniferous forest; feature: holomictic lake; material: water; isolation source: holomictic Lake 442 2011 16.5 m and 2014 13 m | place: Canada: near Kenora, Ontario
ACAAACCCAGTAGCGCCATTCCGGTTCATGTGTGGGTGGTGAGCGGCTGGTTTAATGGAAGGATGGGCTGCGGGGTTCCCAACCCCTTCACCACGCCGTTGGAAGACGTGGCGCGGTACCGTCAGGACCAACAGCGGCTGCTCTTTGAGCACATGGGGGACGTCGGTTTGGGCTGCAAAGATCCCAAGCCGTATTACAGCGTGCCCGAGCATGACGGACGTCTGGTTATCACGACCGGTCTCGGTGCCGGTCTGCCGCTCTGGGATGACCAGGTGGGCTCATTCTGGCCTGGCCACTGCCAACCGGTGTGGGCGGGTATCTCCACGCCCGCGGAGGTCGAGCGCATACAGGTTCCGGACTGGTCCAAGAACCCGCTCCTGCTTGAAAACGCCAGCCAGTGGGAGATTTATCGGCGAAAGGTGGGCGCCGACTGCGCCGTCGCGACCCCGCTGAGTTGGGCCGAGATGGCATGGACGAACTCGGCCACGGGCCGCGCCTACAAATTCAACACGCTACCCTCGTTTCTGGACCTGGGCGCTTTTCTGATGGGCCCCGTGGAGTTCATGACTGTCCTGGGATCGGACCCCGAACTCTCCCGCGCGCTCTTGCGGAAGTGCTTCGAGATCAGCGCCAGTTTGTCCGCGGCCATATGCCGCCTGTACGGACGTCCGCGCGCCGGATGGGCCAGCATGGGCGGCGACAACTCCTGCCTGGTATCGCCGGACGCTTATCGGGAATACGCCATGGCTTTCGATGCGCTGGCGCGTGCGCAGTGGGGCAACGTGCCGCGGAACCTGCACTCCTGCGGCGCCTCGAAACACCTCTATGGCGTCTGGGCCGAATATCCGGAGAAGGACCAGATCGTCCTGCTGCAGACGCGGGCCATTCCGGGGGCCATGCGGTCGCTGCGCCAGGCCCTGCCGCATACGTTCATGCAGCTGAGCATCCATCAGCCGCAGGTCGATTTTGAGCGCGAAACGCCGGCGCGGATCAAGGAACTGGTCTGGGAATTGGCGGCGGCGCTTGAGTTCCGGGATCTGAGCCTCTGCGCCATCATTTCCGACACCCATGCGCAGTGCAAGGCCAACGTCCACGCGCTGTACGAGGCAGTCAACGAGGTGCGTGACAGGGCCGTGGCCTAGGAGACTGTCGGACTTAGGCCGCGGATCGGTCCAGGGCCCTTGCCGACAGTCTTCTCGTTTCGCAACCCGCTGCCCGCGGGTTGCGAATGGACTAGCAACTTGGGCGGCGTAAAGTTTGTGAAGCGCAGAGGCTAAGCCCGATACGTTGCCAGGTTGGAGAATTTATTCATGTGGAAGCTCACTATCAGCGAACGTACGACGGTGCCGCTCATCAAGGCGGAGAAGCCTTGGGAAGCTTTTACATTGGGCTATGGCACGGTGTTGCACATTGGCAAGAAATGGCACCTGTGGTACGAGTCCATGGACCAGAACTACCGCGACGATGCAGACCGGTATTTCTGCTACGCCACTTCGGACGACGGCGCGCACTGGGACCGGCCTAACCTTGGGCTGTTCTCGTATGACGGCGAGACCGATAACAATATCCTGTTCTTTGGTCCCGGCTTCATCGGTCCGGGAGGCCTGACAGGGGCCACGGTGTTTTTGGACGAGAAAGCCGCCGCGCCTGAACGCTTCAAGGTTGTCTTCAGCAGCAAGGTTGGGTCGGAATGGCAGGTCTTTGGCGGAGTTTCGCCCGATGGCCTGCATTGGAAGATGGGCGACAAGCCCTTGCTCGCCAGGAACTCCGACACACAGACGGTCTGCATACCGGAAGAGGATCACTATCGACTGTACGTGCGGATGTGGAGCGGCGGCCTGTTCGCGGGGTGCCGGATGCTGGGCTATTGCGAGTCCGCCACGTTCGGAGATTTTTCTGCGCCTGAGCTCGTCATGCGTCCGGATGATCAGGACCCGCGCGACCTGCAGTTCTACGGGCCCTCCACGGCCAAGCTGAGTCGGGACCTGTACGTGATGTTTCCGCAAGGCTACTACACAGGCGAGGACGTGGTGCGCTGTCATGCTGCGCTCAGTCGGGACGGGAAAATTTTTCAGCGCGTGGGGCGGGCACCGCTCATCGACCTTGGAAAAGGATTCGACAGTAAGTGTATTTATGTTTCGCCGGGTGCGATTCCAACGCCACAACCGGGCGCGTACTGGATCTATTATCTGGGTTGGGCCGTCAAACACAACGAAACCCAGCCGGGAAAGATGCCGTATGGCGGCGGTTTCGGCAGGTTTCTTTTGACGGTCTCCACGTGAAAGTTCAGGTTTAGATTGTTCCGGCGTTTACGTAAGGTCATGCTGTTCGGTGCAGCGGGGCGGGTGTTCTATCGGCGGGTCCGACCGGACGATCGCTACACGACAAGAACCGCGTGGAGACGAATCCGTAATGGGTTGGTGACAGGGGGCGGCAGTTCCGCGCGAGGAGTAGAGGAAGGATGGGGGCACCCTTATCACAATGAGCGGGCATCGGCGACAGGGTAGAGGAAACGAAACAAGAAGACGCGACCATCGGGTCAAGGCCGGGTTGCCTTGCGTACGTGCGTCGCGGATCGGGCCGCTGGGATCGCGCGTGATACCGGCCCGTCTGCTGCGTTTTCGCCTCGGGGCGGACAAGAGTCCAGCCCCTTCGGCGCGGACAAGAGTCCAGCCCCTTCGGCGCGGACAAGAGTCCAGCCCCTTCGGCGCGGACGTACCTGGGGACGTCGAAGCGGGTGGAGGAACGCACCGCGCCGATGCGAAAGGCTCTTCCCCGTGCCGGCCAGTCTCAATACCGGCGTCATCACCGTTTCACAAACAGGCGAAGGGCGTTGCGTCAATTGCCGCCGCGGCAGCAGTTCCTTGAACATCCTGTATAAATACAAATGCAACCTGCCGACTGGACATCCTTCCGCTCACCCGCGCACGAAATCGCCCTCCCCTGTCGCTAACTGACTACGACGAATCCTTGCATAGGGCTTGCCCAAGGTGCAAGGGCGTGATATGATTCTACGTAAAAGTTTAGGAAAAGGTGGACGTGTGCAGCGACGCACGAGGTGTTTTGCTGACTGGATCGAGCGCGCGGGCAATATCCTTGCGGGCACGGGGAGATGGCTGATGAAAGATCGCAATCTGCTGAAGGCGGTCGGCTTGTGGGTGGTGTTGCTGGCTTTCGGGCAGGTGGCCGCGGGCGCGCCATTCAACAGCGCGGGGTTCACCCGGAAGATGCCGATCCAGACCGCGGGGTATACCAAAACGGGAACGCTGACGAATTTTCCGCTGCTGGTGCAGTTTGCCGAGGGGTCCAACGCGTTCCATTACGCAGACCTGGCATCGCCGACCAACGGGGCGGATCTACGGTTCACGGATTCCACGCTGACGAACGAACTCAACTACGAGATCGACCAGTGGAGCACCACCGCCGTGTCCTGCGTCTGGGTCCAGGTGCCGCAACTGGCGGACAACAATACGAGCATCTACGCCTGGTACGGGAACGCCGCTGCAACCGCGCCGGCCTATACGACCAACGGGGCGACCTGGGTGAACGCCTACGTAGGTGTATGGCACTTTGGCGACACAAATTCCGCAGGCAAACTGCCGGACTCGACGACCAACGTCAATGTCGGAACCATTAGCGGGGTTACCACTACCACCGGGCAGGTGGGTTCCGGTCGGCTTTTCAATGGCAGCAGTTTCGTTTCCATCGGCGACAAACTTGACAGCACTTTTGCGGGTGCCAATAAGCAATTCACGATGGACTGCTGGGTGAAACCAAACTCCAACATGGTCGTGGGAGGGTTCGCACTTTTTGGCAAGATTTGTGGTATTTCTGGCGGCGCTGCCTCAGACGGGCGGGAGTGTATTTTGCGGGTGTATAATGGGGGCTTCTTGGACTTTTTGTGGTACGGCTCTCTGGACGGTACTAGTGGTCATCGTTCGTACACAAACCAGACCGCGGCGATTACGGATACGTCCAAGTGGTATCACGTGGTGGCCGAGTATGACGCAACGCAGGGCATCACTGCGCGAGGGACGTTCTTTGTGAATGGCCGCCAGGAAAACGGGGTTGTGTACCTGAGCAGCGCAACCCCGGCCAACATCGTGGATGGCCCTGCGTCTTTGGGTTTGGGTGCCGGCTTGGACCCCACAGGAACAAAATCGAACTACTGTTTCCCAGGAGTTTTGGACGAGATGCGCATTTCCCAAGGCCTGCGCGCATCCAACTGGGTCTGGGCCTGCTGGGCGAATCAGGCCTCGAACCGCGTGTTCAATCTCTACTCTGACGTGCAGTCGATCACTGGACCGGTTCCGCCACAGATTGAGAACCGTCCTGCGACCAACGTGCTCTCGACCTCAGCCTTCTTCAACGGTTACCTCTCGGCGACTGGTTCATCTCCGGTGACTTTGTCGGTACTGTGGGGCGAGTCGGATCAGGGGACGGGTTCCACGTGGTCGAAGACCAACGCGTTTGCCGAGGGTCAGTGGCAGGCGGGCCAGTATCCTACAACGAACATCACGACGCTGGCGCAGAACAAGAATTACTACTACACCTATTTCGGGCAGGGAGCCTTGACCTCTGCCTGGGCCACGCTGGGTTCGCAGTACCTGATCACGGGCGACGTAACGGTTCAGGCCACGGATCCGGTTGGCCGGGCAACGCCGTCGGACACGGCGACGTTCACGGTCTATCGTCCGGCAGCATGCACGAACGGCGACCTGGTGGTGAACTATGCGCTGAGCGGCACGGCGACGAACGGGACAGACTATGCGATCAGTTCCGCCAGCAGCGTGACGCTGTCGGCCAATCAGACAACCGGGACTGTTACGGTTACGCCGGTCTGGGAGAGCGGCGGGGACAAGACCGTGATCCTGACTCTGCTGGCGACCGGGTCTTACCCCGTCGGCACGCCCAACGCGGCCACCTGCACGCTGACCTCGGCGGCGGCGACGACGTGCCGGTGGACAGGCGGCGCATCATCCACCGATTGGAATGCGCAGGGGAACTGGAATCCGTGGGTGCCGCGCGATGTGGACAGCGTGGTGATCACCAACACCACCGCAAAGCCTTCCATCCCCGCCGGCACATACACGTACAATTCATTGTCCATCTCCAACGGCGCAACCGTCACCTGCCTGGGCGACACGAGCACCACCTATGGCACCGGCGTGGTCTTGAACATTTCAGGCGATGCCGTGATTGCCGGCACGCTGACTGCAGACGGCAAGGGATTTGCCTATCAGGCAGGACCGGGCAAAGGGGTGTCATCAACTTCTGCTAATGGAAATGGCGGCGGCGGTGCTTCCCACGGCGGGCGCGGCGGACATTCTGGAAATAACATTCTCGGTGGGTTGATCTTATACGACACGGCCAGCGGACCGACTTCGCTGGGTAGCGGTGGAGGGAACGACGACTATGGGTCTGCGGGTTACGGCGGTGCTGGCGGGGGTGCCGTGAAACTCATGGCGGCATCCGGGACCGTGACTATCAATGGAACACTCTCGGCGAACGGTAATAACGGAATAGGAGTCGCGAACTATGGTGCGGGAGGGGGCGGCGGTGGCGGTAGTGTCTGGATCGTCTGCGACAAACTCGATGGAGGCGGATTGCTTGCGGCAAAAGGCGGTACAGGGGTTTCGGGTTTTACTGCCGGCGGTGGTGGCGCGGGTGGCAGAATGGCCTTGTCATATACCACCTCGACGTTTACGGGAACCGTATCGGTTGCTAGCGGAACTGGCGGCGCGGCCGGTGATAGACCGGCTGGTCAAGCGGGCTATCCGGGAACCCTCAGTCAGCCGGGGGGCGGGGATTTCGTGGTCAAGGAGAGCCTGGCACTCCCGGCGGGCGCGTACACATTCTCTTCTGTGACGGTAAAAACCAACGCAATTTTATCCTGTCAGGGCAACACATCCACTACCAGCGGCGTCATAATCACGGCCGTGACGATTACCGTGGACACTGGCGGTTCGATTTCCGCATCCGGTCAGGGTTATGCCGGGGACGCAGGACCTGGTAAGGGTCTAGACAGTTACGGCGGGGGTGGCGGTGGCGGCGCGCATGGCGGAACGGGCGGAAACAGCGGTGGGGGCGCAGCCGGCGGGACAACGCTTTACGGTGTCAGCAACGCGCCGGTGACCATCGGCAGCGGCGGCGGGTGCGATACATATTACGGTAACGGATGCGGCGGATATGGGGGCGGGGCGGTGAAACTCGTTGTGTCAGGCACTTTGACCGCTAACGGCACGATCATCGCCGACGGTGAATATGGCATCAATTTGACAGGCAGCGGTGGGGGGGCTGGCGGCAGCGTGTGGCTTGACGCGAACAGACTGACAGGCAACGGGCAAATCCGCGCCGCAGGAGGTGCCGGCGGCCCAACTCATGCCGGCGGCGGCGGGGGCGGAGGACGGGTGGCCTTGTACTACGGACGCAAGACGTTCTCCTTCGCAACCAACGTTGTGGGCGGAGTCGCTGGGTCCGGCGGGGGTGGCATCGCCGGATCGGCCGGCACCTGGTACGAGTTCCAGAAACCCGCGTCGGGAACAACGATTTTGTTCCGGTAACTGCACGGGCCAAATCATGCTGAACAACTCGTGGTACGTCCCGGCTTTCCGGGTTGGCCTGTTGGCTCTTGGGGTGAGTGCGACGGCGTATTCCGCCGAAGCACCGGATGGGCAGTATGCGCGCATGATCCGGGTGCAGGGCGACCTCCTTGAGATTCGTTCGCCGGCATTGACTCTCACCCTGGAGGCCACCACTGGCCTCAAGGCAATCTCCTGGTCGAACCGTTTGACCGGCGTCGCGCTGTCATTGGGCGGCGGGCCGGAGGTGGAACTGGAGGTTGGTCAGCCGGGAAAACCGCATCTGGTGAAACTGGATGTGTTCCAACAGCCGCAGGCCGGCGCCAGTCGCGCGTCAGCCGATAGCAGCGCAGAGCTTCTACTTTCGTCCAAAGATCCGGCGCTGTCGGTCAAGCTCACCTATCGTTTGGACGCGCGCCACGCGGTCCTGCGCAAGTTCGTGCAGGTCACCAATGCCTCCGACAAGCAGGTTGAACTGCTGAATGTCCGACTGGGCAATTACCAGACGGACGCCGCAGAAGTCACCATCCCCCGGCAGGGGTTCCCGGCCTATCTGAGCGGCCAGTTCTTTATGAGCCTGGCGCATCCATCCGGCTGGGCAAAGGTTCAGGGACGGAGCGTCTCGCTGGCCCATTTCCCCGGGGTGAAGCTGGCGCCGGGGCAGGTGTTCAACTGCATGGAGGCGGTGTACGGAGTGTCTCCGGCGGGCGCGGTTTGCCCGGCGTTCCGGCAGTACGTGGCGTCGCGAATGCGGCGGGTGGTCCGCGGTCACGACCAGCCGTATGCGATCTTTGAGCCATTCGGCGCGCGGCCCGGCGGAAGCTTTGATGAAACAGCGTCCTTCCTGCTGGACAACATCGCCAAGGTGGTCGCCGGGGCGCAAGAGTCGGGGGCCAGGTTTGATTACTATCTGGTGGACTTCTGGCAGGACGTGCGCGGCGACCTGACGCACTTTGCCCCCCAGCGGTTTCCCAGCGGCTTTGCCCCCGTCAAGACGGCGATCGATCAAGCCGGCATGTTGCCGGGCTTGTGGATCGACAGCGGCGGATTGCCGGCCTGGACCATCGGCGAAAATCCTCTGGTTCAGCCCTGCTTCACCGAGCCCAACGGCAGGGGCATTCTCTGCCGCGCCTCAGAGCCGATCAAGTCCATGTACACCAAGGCCTTCATCCACCACATCAAAGAGAATGGTGTGCGGCTGCTGAAGTTCGACAATCTCGGGCCTGACTGCAAGTTTCCCGTCTGCAACAACCTCAGCCACGGTCACCTGGGCGGCCCGTATTCTCTCGAGGCCATGCACAACTCGGTGATCGAGTTTCTGGGGGAACTCGATCGCGCCTGTCCCGAAGTGTTTCTCATGCTGTACTGGGGCTATTGTTCGCCCTGGTGGCTCCTGCATGCCGATACCTACTTCGAGCCGGGCGTGCTCATGGAGGGCGCCAGTCCGTCCTCCCAGCCCGCGCCGTTCGCCCGCAGCAGCATCATCCAGCGGGGGGACCAGGTCCAGTGGCTGTGCACCGACACGCCGTGGCTGGGGAAGGATTCCCTGGGCGTGTGGTTGTCGGACTGGCCCTGGAACAGTTGTGTGGGCAAGGTTCGCTGGCAGGAAAGCGTGGTGATGGACATCTGCCGCGGCAGCATGCTGGCGCAAATCTGGTCAGACACGCCCTGGCTGTCGCCGCCCGAGCGAAAACAGATCGCCGATTTCATCGCCCTGATGAAAGCAAACCCGCGCTGTTTCGCCAATTCGCGCTTCATCATTGGTGATCCTGGGCAGGACGAACCCTACGGGTACGCCTGCACCGACGGCCAGCGCGCCTTTCTGGCCATCCATAATGCTTGCTGGAAAGACAGCACTGTTTCCCTGAAGTTCGGCCCGGAATGGGGGCTGGCGAAGAAATCTGCCTGGGATCTCTACCGCTGGCACGACGCTCCCGCCCGGCTGAAACCGCGCCGCGGCGAACATTTCGGGGCTGAAGCCATCCTGACCCTGCGTCCTTTCGAGGTGGTCCTGCTGGAGGTGGTTCCGGCTGGCAAGTCGCCCAGCCTCAACCGCGCGTTCGAAACCAAATCAATCCCTGCCGGCTTTGCCGAGGCATCTCAGAAGATTGAACTGACCGAGCCGATCCAGTCCAACCAGGCCACGAACGGCCCTGGCGCGACCTGGGTACGCCTCCATCCCACGTCCGCCGTTTCTGCCGGGGGCGCATCGTTGACGATTCAGAAAGAGGGGGCCATCCTGGCAGGCGGCATGGCCGCGTCCAACGACGCCTACACGGTTGCGGCCAATATCACGATGGACGGCATCACCGGCATCCTGCTGGAAACGATACCCGACCCGTCGTTGCCCGCCACGGGTCCCGGTCGGGCGAGCAACGGCAATTTCGCCCTGATGGAGTTTGCCGTATCCGCGGCCGCCATAGGCCCGCCCAATCAGGCCATGCCGCTGAAACTCCAGAACCCGCAGGCTGATTTTTCCCAGAGCGGATACGGCGGCTGGGGTGTCAGGCAGGCCATGGATGGCGATCTCAAGACCGGCTGGTCGATTGATCCCGAGGAAGGCATGCCGCACGTCGCCATGTTCGAGCTGGCGCAACCACTCCGTTTGCCCGGCGGCGCGACGCTCACATGCAAACTGGCCATGGGCGACCGGGAGCACAGCATCGGCCGATTCGCGCTGTACGTCACCACCGCCCAGACGCCGCTGCTGCTGCCCAAAGGTTACGGCGGCCGTGTCAGCGGCAATGGCCGGAGGGTGCTGATCGGGCAGATTCCGGCTTCCGCGGCCGGAGGCCTGCTGGTGGTCTCGGCCCGGCAGCCGGACGGGTCCGCAAAGGGCGTATTCACGTGCGAGACGCGCATCGACGGCCAACCCGCCGTTGGTGTCCCTGTCTGGAGCGATCTGGCCTACTGGAGCGGCTCATGGCAAGCCTGGCGCATGGAGGTCGGTCCTTCCGGAAGACCACGGCCCGTAGAGGTGGTCATCAGCAAGCAGACGCCCGGCGGATGGAATTGGGCGTGTCACTTCATCCCGAAATAAAAAGCTATGGAGACGTGATGAAGATTAGTCATGCGGTAACTGCGATTCTTCCATTTTGCCTGTCGGCCTTGGCCGGTGGGCCGGCCTTGCGGATTGAAACCGGCGCGGCACGCGCCGAGATCACGGTGCTCAGTTGGGACACCGAAGGCACCGGTCGCGAGCAGACGAACCTGCTGCGTCCCCAGACCATGGTGGGCCTGCGCATCCGCAGCGCCGGCCAATGGCGCAACGGCATTGACCTGCCGACGCGCGTGGAGACGTCGGCCGCGGGAGACCGTGCCTATTGGATTACAGTGGCACCGGAAACGGAGATCCTCTGGCAGGTCCATGCCGCGGACGGGAAGATGCGCATGCAGTTCGGCGGCCAGGGCGCGGGCCTGGGGTCGATCGAGGCGCTCGAACTCGTCTTTCCGTTTGCGCCGGGCGTTACGCCCGTCACTGCGCTCTCCGGCGCCTGGACAAACGACGGCTGTTTTCGCCTGCCGGCGGTGCTCAGCGCGCCGGACTTCGGTCAGATGCTGCTGACGGGCAACTCCTCGGCTTCCGGCGGCACAGCGGTTCTGAACTTGCACCTCGATGGCAGCCGCAAGGAGAAGTGGGTCAACCTGGTGCTGGAACTGGCCGCGCCGCGCGCGGCGATTATCGACACCCTCATATTCGAGCCGTGTCTGCTTCCGCCACCCGGGGGCCTTGCCGATGCCGCGCTCTGGGCGCAGGCCCGCCGCGGCTGGTTCAACATCTGGCAGCCCAGCGCCAAGTGGGGCGACCAGGGAAACCCCTTCAGCGCCCCCGCGGGCATGCTCGCCAACAATGTCATCAGCGATCCAGGGAGCTGCTCGCTGTGGTTCTACGCCGATCAGGCCTTCTGGACGCCCGAGATCGCGCCGGGTGTATCCCTGATGCCGGCGGTTCGGCGCACGATCGAGTTCTGGCTGGACCAGCGCACACGTCCCAGCGGCGAAGTGATCTGCTACTGGGATTATGGCAACTTCCTCGACGCCAATGCCGGGCCGCTGATTGCCGCGTGGGATTACGTGGAGGCCAGCGGCGACCGGGCGTGGCTCGGTCAGCGGATCGAAAAGTTAGAATTCATCGCCGATTTTCTGGCCAAACGCGACGTGGATGGCGACGGCCTGGTCGAGGCCACGCAGAGCGGCAACCGGGGCACGCTCGTGCAGCCGGGTCGCTCGTGCGCCTGGTGGGACGCGCTCAACTGCGGGCATAAGGACGCCTACTGCAATGCGCTCATCTATCGCGCCTGGCGTTGCCTGGCGGACATGGAGCGGAAACTGGGTCGCACAGAGAAACAGGCGCACTACACCCGTCTTGCCGACAAGCTCAAGGCCGCCTATGTCCGCACGCTCTTCAACCCCGCCACGGGCTGGCTGGCCTGGTGGAAGAGCGCCGACGGCGAACTGCACGACTATGCCAGCCCGGTGGTCAACGGTCTGGCGATCGAATACGGACTCGTGAAGCCTGCCCAGGGGCGCGAGATCCTCGCCCGGTTGCGCCAGAAGATGGAGGCGGTGGGGTTCAGACGTTTCGATCTGGGCGTGCCGCCGATGCTGGTGCCTGTGCTGCGCGCCGATTACCTGCTGCCGGATGCGATCGGCTGTCCCAAGCGGGAGGACGGCGCCGACACGGTGGGTCAATACATGAATGGCGGCATCACTGCCGGGCAGGTTTTGCATTTCCTGGCCGCGCATTATGTCGTCGGCGATCCGGCGCCTGCCGACAAGATCCTGCGCGCCATGCTGGAGCGCCAGGGGCGCGGCGAGTTCCAGAACGGCGTGCGCGATGAGGGGGGGCAGGGCATCGACTGGACGACATGGGACGGCAAGCCGTCTGGCTACGAGGGTTACCTGGCCGACAGTTTCCGCTTTCTGCAGGCGGTCCTCCTGCGGGAGGCAAAGTTCCGGGAAAGGATCTACCGGCCGTTGTCGCAATAGTCGCTACGACTACGCGTGCGCCTCTTTCTGGCGCAACTGGTAATGGGTTGGCGACAGGGGGAGGCAACTCCGCGCGAGGAGCCGGGGAAGGATGGGGGTGCTCCGCAGCTAAAATTTCCCTTCGTGTCCGCAGGTATTCAACCGCAACCAGCCTGAGTTCCCAATTCAAATGCAGCTGCGGATTGCCGCGGATTACCGTGGATTTTTATCATCTGGAAATCAGCCAACCGCGAACAGTCAAATTCCGGGAGAGCTCACGTCACGATGTGGGCTTTTCGGATTGAATTTTTCTGGCGCTACTGGGTTTGTG
>SESH01060177.1_pt1 | contig 11865 bp, 4 predicted proteins | sample 3171561 | NCBI WGS metagenome assembly SESH01 (sample SAMN10866947, study PRJNA518727) | freshwater metagenome | biome: subpolar coniferous forest; feature: holomictic lake; material: water; isolation source: holomictic Lake 442 2011 16.5 m and 2014 13 m | place: Canada: near Kenora, Ontario
GGTCTTTGGCTACCACTTGCGCGTAGATCTTGCTCATGGCGGCGGGTTTCCTAGAACTAGCAGCCTGTCGGCAGAAGGTTTGTCCCCCCAGAAGGCTAAGTCCGACAGGCTGCTAGGGCGCTACCAGTTTCCGCTCCATGACGCGCAGGTGCTCCGGCGCAAGAACAAAAACCACATCGTGACCGCGCAACATGGCATAGCAACCGCCTTCGCCTGTTTTCCGCCCGATCAGCAGCACCTTGCGCAAGGCCTCCGCGGACAGAAGCTCCACCTGGATCTCCATCCTCGGCTCGGCGAGCCCGTAGCTATCCAGCTCGCGTGCCCCGGCGCCCAGCCGCTCGATGCGCGCAGCCGGCAGATTGGACAGCAAGGTCAGCCAGGCAGTCAGCACGTCATTGTCAACTCGCCGGCCCGCGAGATTTCCGGACACCTGCCACGCATCGCCGTCCGGCACACGCTCGACACTTTCGGTTTCCTTGCCGCGATGCACGGACACGCGACGCACCGCGGACGTGGCCACAGCCAGCACGATGCGATCGCGCAGCGCGTATGCGTTCATCGGCGCAAGCACCGCGGCCGGAAGATTGGTGGTTGCCACCACATAGCGCGTGTTGGCATTTGTGAAAACGACGTCCATGGTCTCGGCCGTCGTCCCCGGCGCCACGGCAAACCGATTCAGCCGTCCGGCCATGTCAAGCTCGACCACGCAAACCGGATTGGTCGGCAGGACGATTTGCGACACACCCACAGAGGGACGATCCAGCACCTGCTGCGCACGCAGCCGCAGCAGGCCAATCAGCAGCCGGCCGACCTGCTCCTGATCGGCCGCATCCTGCAAAGGTGAAACCAGCGACCAGCGGAGCTTCTCATCCCGGCGGCACTCAATCAGCTGGTCCGCAAACCGGAGTTGCACGCGCGAGATCTCGTCCACTTTTTCATGAAACAGCCGTCGGTCGCGCAAATCAGACGGGGTTACGCGCAGCCACGGCAGGACGGCATTACTCACGGCCACCACGCTCTGCTCATCCACGGTCAGCGCATAAACCCACCCCGGATGCTCATCCACTTCCCTGCCAAAGCGCAAGCGCATGCCTGCCGTGCCGCCGGATTCCCAGAATTGCACCTGTACGGCAGTCTCGGCATCCAGTCCATAACCGGCCAGGCGCGAGCGCAGGCTGCCTGAGGCCTGCACATGCGTGTTGGTGGAGGAGTCCGGCCAGACAAAGGACTCGATCCGCGCCTGACGCAAGCATGCGATAATTTGCTCCGCCACATCCGAATCAGCCGCCGCCGGCACGGGCTGCGTCATCTGCCAATCGCTGCTGCTGTGCACCAACTTGATGTATGGCTGACCGGGCCGCCGCAGTTCCATCGCCGTGACCGAACTGCCGGTATCGCGCAGCAGCGAACGCTCCCGCACGCGCTCCAGCGAGTCCGGCACGGCCTCGAGCACGGTGCGCGCAGCCACCAGCACTTGCGCGGATGAATCGAGGTAAAAATAGACCTCGCGCTTATCCGGCGTCCAGCGGCCGAAACCAAACTCGATCCGTCGGGAGGCTGTGCGTACAATCACGATTGTCTGCGCTGGAGACAGGCCAAAATCCTTCAGCTGCAACTCGCGCCGGCGCACTTCATCCAGCGAAATGCGCTCCCGCACGACGATGTCCGACAGCGCATCGAGCGTCCGCCGCACAGCCACCTGGTCGACTTCTGCAGCAAACGGCTCCACCTGCACCCAGCGGTTGCCCCGCTGCTGCAAATCCATGCGGAACGCCCCCTGCTCGACAATCAGCGACTCCACGTCGACCAGGCCGCGCGGGAACAAAAGCCCCGACGTATCCGCCGGATACCCGCTTCCGTCCGGATGCCATTGCTCCAGCGTCCAAAGCAGCAGGCCGCAAATAGCCACCGCAATGGCTGTTCCCGCTGTAGTCCGAAAACTTGGCACGTGACTGACTCCTAATCACAACATTCAAAAATGAAGGCTGGAAGCCGCACCGGGGTGCCGGCAATCCATTCTCCGGTTTCCGAGTTTTTGCCGGACAGGTTCGGCGCCTTCGCACTCACACCGTCACCCGCCGCACCAGCACGAGCATTCCGCCAATCAACAGCACCGCCACCGGTATGCCGCCGGCAGCCAGGACCGTAAAGAGCATCCAGCCGCTGCGATCCAATCCAGTCCAGAGCGCCGCATCCCCGCCTCCGGAGATGCCGGTTCCGGTTTCAATGCCGGTCAGCCAGTTGAGCGCATTGATAAATAAGTCGCGGTTCGCGCTGGATCGGGCGGCGAGTGTGCCGTTGGCGACAAAATCCCGCTCGCCCGCCACCACCAACCGCATGGACTGCAGCAAAATATCCGAACCCGCGCCGGCACCCCGTTCGACCGCGGCTGCCACCGCCACAGGTCCGGGCAAATCCACGCGCGGATCAAACAGTCGCGGCATCCCATCCGAGGCGCGCGCGCCCCATCCTTCGCTGCTGGTCAGGGCCAGCGCCGTAAAACGTGCGCGATCGGCGCCGGCAGCATCGGCGGCGGCAGACGGCAGAATGCAGCGGCTTCCGATAAAAACGGTGCCCGAATTCGTGAGGCTGCGCGTGATCGGATGATCCCCGTATCGCAGGATCAGCGTGTCATGCCCGGAAATCGTCTCACGGCTCACCGCCGTCCACGGCGTGATGCGCACACCCCAACGCTCCAGCGTGTCTTCCAGCCCCGAAGCGTGGGCGGAATGCACAAGGTACAGCAGGCGGCCGCCGCGCGTCATAAAGGCTTCGACCCAGGCCAATTCCTCGGACGACAATGTGCGCTGCGGCCCGACCACGACCAGCGCCTCGGCATCGGCCGGCACACACTTTGTCCGCCAGAGATCCAGCAGCCGAAGATCGTATCCTTCATGGCGGATCTCGCGTGCAATGGTGGTAAAACCGGTCAGCCCGTCATAGTCGGACGGATCCCCTTCCCCGTGCCCCATCAGCCAATAGACCACGGCCTGCTCTGAGCGGGCCAGGCGCGCAATGGCCGCGGCACACACCGTCTCGCCATGAAACACGCTCCGCGCCCCCTGGTTGGTGGCGATCAGCTCGGAGGCCGGCACCACGATGCGCCGCCCCTGCGCCTCAAACAGCACGGCATTTGGCGCGACGCCGGCGGCAGTCAGCGCCGTGGCCCGCACCAAATCGCGCCGCGGATCCACATAGCTGATCTCGATCGTCGCGCCACCGCCCTGCGACACCACCGCGCCAAACCCGCGCAAAAGCCGCCCTGTGGGCAGAAAGGCCGGGTGCTTCTGGTCGAGAAAACAGACCACGCGCAACTGTCCGCGGGCGTGAGACAGGATCTCCCGCGTCCGCGCGGAAACCGGCCGTGTAACCGCAAAGGCTTTCTCGCGCGTCACATTCAGGCGCAGCGCCAGCAGGTTCAGTAAAACGGTCAGGCCGATGGCCAAAAGAATTGCGGCCGCGATGTGCAGCCCCGCCAGCCAGCGTCCGCCGGCTGGCGGGGATGCATCCCGTTTGTTATCAGTATCCGCAGCAGGCATATCGCTACCTCGTCCCCAGGTCACGCGCTTCGAGCAGCCGCACGCAAATAAACAGCACGCACCAGGTAACGGAAAGGTAGAGCACCAGCGGCGCCAGCGCAAACAAGCCGGTCGCAGCATCCGCCACATCGCCCAGCGGTGGCCACTGCCAGAAGCTGTGCCGCATCCGCGGCACCCAGGCCAGCACCACCGCGTGGATCGCGTACGGCGCACCGATACACAGCACGGTCAACACGCCGGCTGCAGCCTGCTGGCGCGCCAGCAGCGAGGCAAACATGCCGATGGCGGTCCATGCCGCAGCCTGCAGAACCAGCAGCGCCGTGGCGGAAATCAGGCCCGCAAAGGAAAACTCGCCATCCAGCCGCGGCGCCACGTGACGCAGGACGAACACCTGCAGCAGCGCCAGAAGAATACCTGCCACGACCAGCGACAGCGCCGCAAAAAATTTACCGAGCACGATGTCCTGCGCACGCACCGGCGCCGTCAGCAGCGTTTCGATCGTCCCGGTCTGCCGCTCCTCCGCAAACAGCCGCATGGAGGCCACAACCGCCAGCGCCGGCAGCCAGGGCGCCATGGCCATGGCCCAAATGGTCTGGGCCGATGCAAAGCCGCCTTCATTGCGACGCAGCAGCTCCACGAACGACCATCCGGTCAACGCCAGAAACCCCGCCAACATGCCATAGCTCGAGAGGCCCAACAACGCCGACCGCAGATCGCGCCACCAGATTAGTTGCGCCGCGCCTTTCATGCACCCTCCCTGGCAACCGTCGCCGCAGCCGTGCCCTCGCGTCCCGCCACCAGATCCGCCAGGCGCGCTTCCATCGACGGAACGGCCACCGCGACCGAGCGCAGACGCCATCCCTGCCTGGCTATTTCCGTCACCACGGCATCGCGCACCCCGCCGGCTTGCGCCGTGCCCCACGAGACCTGCCACCAGCCATCCGGCTGTAGTTGAACAATCGCTTCGCCACCGCCGGGAAATAGCGCCGCAATCCGTTTCAGCGCCGACTCCGTCGCGCCGGAAACCTCCGCCACAAGCCGCACGCCGCTGTCACTAGCCTGCAACTCCGTACACGTCAGATCCGCCACCAGATGACCGGCGCGCAGCACCAAAAATCGCGTACAGAGCGCGCCGAGTTGTGACAGTGCATGACCGGTCACAAGCACCACCGCATGGCGCGCCGCGCGGGTCACGCCGGCTGCGATCTGCTCGCATTCGAGGGGGTCCACATTGGCAATGGGGTCGTCCAGAAGCAACAGGCGCGGATCGTGCAGCAGCGCGTCGGCCAGCGCCGTGCGCCGGCGACATCCCAGCGAAAGTTTACCGATCAGCCGGCCACGCAACTCAGCCAGCCCCAGTTGTCCAGCCAGCTCGCGGGCGCAGCGACGGGCCCTGCGAAAGGAGAGCCCCTTGAGACGGGCGCGGTAGAGCAGATACTCGCCCACCGTCATGTCGTCATAAAGCGGGCACCGTTCCGGCAGATACCCCATGTGACCCCGGTACTCCAGCGACTGCCGGAACGAATCCAGCCCGTTCAGCCGGATGACCCCGCGGGTGGGCTGCAGGTAGCACGCCGCCATCCGCAACAGCGTGGTTTTGCCAGCGCCATTGGGACCCAATATGCCGACAATGTCGCCGCGCGCAGCCTGAAAAGAAACCTGTTCCAGCGCGACACGGCACCCAAAGCAGCGCGTAACTTGCACAACTTCCAACATAATTTACAAAACAAAAACCGGTGGCATTATGTCCGAGACGCGCACCGCCGTCAATCCCACATGGGCGCAGCTGCGGTTCTAGCAGCCTGTCGGACTTAGCCTTCTGGGGCTACAAACCAACTGCCGATCAGGCTGCTAGAACCGCAGAATATCGAACAAGGAACGCTGATTGTTGAAGTTTGCCTATGGCGATCCTTTGTCTGCTCTCTATCCGCGGGCTTTCGTTCGACATTCGGAGTTCCTTGTTCGATATTCTGCGGTTCAGCAGCCTGGTCGGCACAAAATCCGTGCTGCTCAAGCGCCAAGTCCGACAGGTTGCTAGGGCGCCTCCAGGACACGATAGAAACGTGCGGGCACCTCATTGGGCACGCATTCGGTCCCCGGCGGACCCTCGTCCGTCCACTGCATCCGGTTAACCGGCGCTTCCACGCCCGGGTACACCGTTCGCCAAATGTTCGTCAGCGAATCAGTATATTGAATGTAATAGACCCGTCCGGGAACGGCAGGGTATTCGAGCTGGAAGGAATGCGCTGGATCCGGTGCGGTGCGGAGGCCTTGAATCGCATACGACGTGGCGCGGATATCCGGGTTTGGTACAACCAGGCCCAGCGAAGCCAGCACCGTGGCCGAAGGTTTCACACCGTGCCACACGGTGCGGTAGCGGAGCGTAAATGGCATGGACGCCTGCGGCGGAAGGCTGCCAGCCCAGAATATCACCGGATTGCCGCAACTGTCGCGGCCTGTGGCGTTATACAGGCTGCACCCGGGCGACAGGTTGGTCACGGTCAGCGTGACTGCCTGGGCGGCATAGGCCGGCGATGTATTCGAAACGATTACGACCTGCTCATACCGGCCCGTGCGCCGATTCAGCACGACCGGCCCCGCCAGTACACCGGGCGCAGGTACCACCGTGACGTCCAGCGTGGTATCGACCTGAAACCCGTTTGCGTCCGTCACGCGGATGACGATCCGTGCCGTGCCGGTGGCGCCGGACGTATAGCGCAGAATCAGATTCGTCCCCGAAATCACAGCCGATACCAGGTCTGTGTTGCTGTTGGACCAGATCATGTACGTCAGATTGGTGCCGTGAAAGAGCTTCGCCATGGGCACGACATCCGACGCGCCGGCGCTGGCAACCCCCTCGGCCTGCTCATGGAGCAGATACGGCGTATTCGCGCCAACCGGCACCACAATCGTATTCGAGTTTGTGCTGCTGCCGTGGCCATTGGCGGCACGCAACCGGAAATAATACGTTGTCCGGTCTGTTAATCCTGTCACGAGACCGGCCGTCGCATTGCCCAGTCCCCGATTCTGGTAACCACTCGCATAACCGGCAAACGTGCCGCTCGGCGACACGTCCAGCAGATAGTTTGTCGCACTTTCTGCGGCAGTCCAGCGTGCCGTAAACCGGTTGTCCGTGATCGCGACAGCCGAAAGCGCGACCGGCGGCGGCGGCACAGGCTGATAGACAAAACCGCTGCCCAGTCTGACCACGCCAAACCCGGCGGATTGCACAGTCACGTCCGCCTGGGTCGCAACCGGCGAGGCCCCCGTCAGTACGGTCACCTGATGCAGATCCTGTGTGAGGATCGTAGCCGGCACATCGCACAGCAAAACATGGGTGATGTCTGTGCCGTTGCCCAGCCAAAGGCCGGAAACCGTAACCCGCGTGCCGCCATACATGGTCCCGGCGGACGGCATCACGTTGGTGATCACGCCGATCACCGCGAAGGTGTTGGTGGCCACCACAGCGTTCCAATTGTCATCCCCAACCTGCTCGGCGCGCACACGCACGCGACCCGGACAGCTGAAGCTCAGATTGTCCGCATTGTGGATGGTTGCCGGACCTTCCATGACGGAAAAATCGACCGGCTGCGTCGAAGATGCCGTGGCGCAGAGCACCACCTTATCGGTAACGCTGTACACACCGGGCGTTATGAAACACAACGCCTGGTTCGCCTTGGCTACGGTCAGCGTAACCGTATACGCCTGCGGCGAATTCGTCGCGCCGGCAGATGACACCACGCAGGTGGCCTCATACGTACCCGCTGCAAGCCCGACCAGGCTGACCCTGTTGGTCAGCACGCCTGCGCCGCCCGCCGCCACTGTACCCGCGGCCGGCATGCTGCGCAGCCATCCCGCTGCGCCTGACCCGTAGACGATCGCGTTGGTGAACGTAAAACCGGTCAGGCCGGAATTGCTCAGGCCGACAAACTGCGCGGCCGGATCGACGCCGGCATAGGCAGCGGCATAGGCCAGGCGTTGTGTGTCTAATTGAATCACGCCGCTGGCACCAAAGCCCGCCAGGCACATCGTGAACGGTGAGTTGGTTCCGCTGTGCAGGAAAGTGACGACTGCATCCTGCTGTCCGGGCTGCGGCGAAAAAACCACGGCAAACGTAACGGCCGTATGCGCAGCGATAACCGCGGGAACCTCTGACATGACAAACGATGCCGCCCCCGCTCCCGACAGGGTGATGTTGCTGATGGATAATGCGTCGTCACAAGGCTGGATGATCTGGAATGTGTTGGTCCGCAGGCCCGTACCCATCCGCACCATGCCGAAGTCTGTACCGGACGGCAGCGCCGCGGCGCCGCCATTGCCAACCCCGGCGCCATTGGTGCCGGCAATGGAAAGAATGTAGGGATACTGGCGGTCAAAGGCCAAATCGTACCAGACAACCGGCTGGGACGGATCGTTGCTGCGGATCAGCACCGGCAGCCGGGTCCATCGCCGGTTAAACCGGGATGTGTCCACGGCGACCTGCAGGCTTTGGCTCGCTCCGGGCGCCACGGCATCCGCGACGGGCGAAAGGGTCGTGCCAGGCACTTCCTCGGGAGCCAGCGGCGCCACGCGAATGTTGTCCACATACCAGCCTTCCTTGTCGGTATTATCGTCCGAGCCATAATTAAATCGCAGGATCGCGGTCGTGCCGGCAAAGGCAGAAAGATCAAAGGACGCCTCATGCCAACCGTCGCCAGCTCCGGCAAAGCAGGGCGTTCCCTCCGGCCACGGTGAGGCATACCACCCGCTGATCGCGTGCGTGTAGGGTCCTGACAACTGGACAAAGGTCAGCCCGCCATTGGTCGAGATTTCCACCAGGGCACCATCCCAGCAGAACCCCGCCCGCGTGGAGTCGAGTTCCGAGTTGATCCAGTAGCTGAAAGCCAGCAACGCCCGGTTGCCAATCTGAATCGGCGGCGAAGTCATGGCCGCATGCAGACCATACCCCCGGGGAAAGAGGGACGAAACAATCGTCGCACGCAGGGCCGCGGGCGCCGAAAAACTGCGTGTCGTACTCCGGGTCCACGGAATCCCGCTGGCATTCAGATTCCAGTCCGCTGATGGCAGCGCGTCCGCATATTCGCCAAACCCGGCATAGGCCTGCCACGTCAGCGAGGCCGTGCCGCGATTGGAAATCGTCAGCCAATCGCCCACCAGGCAAGGGGGAACCGTGATGTAGGTGCGGGACACGGGCGCCCCAAGCACAATCACAGCATACTGCAGGCGCGTCGTATAGGTCGCGCTGTGCGCGGACAAGCCGTCCATGCCGACAGCCTGCACGGAGTAAACGAATTCAGCGCCGGACACCGCACTGCCGCCCAACACACCGACATACAAATTCGTGCCGGACGACACGCTTGTCAACGCGCCGGTCTGCAGAACACCCGCGTTGATTTGCCAGACGACCTGCGCCACAGCCAGCGGCGAGGTGTCCTCGATCGTCGCGTAAACGGAATATGGCGGCGGCACCGCCTGCACCGCCGGCAACGGCATCACCGTGATCACCGGCGGCAGCGGATGGCTTTCCGGATCCGTCGGATCGGTTTGAGCCAGATACTCGGCATAAAGCCCGGCGCCATCGGCATCCGTATCGACAGCTGCGCCAAAGTCCGTTGTACCGTAGTAATACAGCTCCCACCAGTCCGGAACAAGGTCCAGATCGGCATCCTGCGTTGCCGGCAGGTAGCGCGCCTCGGCGTCATGCAACTGGTTCATGACGATGCCCCCGACCTGGTTGGTGGCACGGCCGGTCAACGGCACACGTGCACCGTCCAGGCACCACCCCGCAAACATGAAATTAGTGCCGTGCCAGTTCATGCAACTGGCGGCCGTAAGCGTGCCGGTGGTAGTGCCCACGAGGCACCAGGTGTTGGTCTCAAAAATTCCGGCCGGCGCAGTACGCTGCCGGAGCACATACTCGTCCGTCCACTGCCAGGTCAGTGTGGACGACAGCTCCACCACAAAGTCCACCCCGTTGCTGTTGCCGGCAGCCGGCACGCTGCCGCTCCCCTGCCAGCCGACGCAACGCCGCGCCTGCGATTCGGACAGGATCTCGCGCAGGCTGGCGCTGGCGCAGACCCAATTGCCGGAGGCGATCTGACTGATGCCATACGGCGGCGTCACGTCGCCGCCGGGCTGCGGCCACCCCGCCACGGTCAGGGTAAACACGCTCGTCACGCGAAAGCTGTATTCCCCCGCCTGCGGCGCGGCTGCCGTCAGCCCGGCTCGCGAGGCCGCACGTATGCTGTAATAGATTATCTCCTCGCGCGGCACCGCCGGCAGAAAAGCCTCGTAGCAAGGTCCGGCGGTCTGGTCCATACGGGTGGTGTGAACCAGCTCCGGCGCCAGGCTGGTGCGCCAGATCAGCTGCGGAGAGTCGGGATCATAAATGCCGGCCGGACCCAGCGAGCAAGCCACCCGGTACGACGTCTGCGTCTCGAACTGATTCTGCAGCGGCACAAACGTGATGACCGGCGGAAGCGGCGAAATGCGCGCGCCGAACGGCAGCCCCGGATCGCCAAACAACGTCAGCTCATAGTAGCACCAGCGCATGGCGCCGCCATAATAGTTCACGGCATACCGGACATCTTCCTTGGACTTCTGGTTGGCCTCGCCCAGCAGATAGGATCGCCCGCTCAGCAGTTCATCCCAGAAGTAGCGGTGAAAATACTGTGACGGGCCGGCCGTGGAGTTGCCGACGCCCCAGCCGTCGCGCGTGTTCATGATCAGGGCTGCCGGGCCGTTGGAGGCTGTCACCAGCGTTTCCGCCAGGCAATCCGTCATGTCATCAAACCGGCCGGACTCACAGGCCTGAGAATAGGCCAAAAAATAACTGCTGTTTGTCAGGCCGCTGATGGCATAACGGTCGAGCGGGTTCCCCATGTTCAGCCGGAAACAATACCCCCAGTTGCCATGTCCAAGATGGTTGAAAACATGATAGTCCTGCTGGAAACGCCGGACGACCTCGGTGTTATTCCATGTGTATACGCTCGTGTCATAGAGACGATCGGAGATGTCAAAGCGGGCCGCGTTTGTCGCACTGCCGAACCCGGCCGTGGCATAGCCGTCATAGCTCCCGCCCAGGCGCAACTGCTCCATGGAGTCTGTCGCGTACTGGGAAACGCCGCCAAACCCAAGATATTCACCCACATGGCTGATCTTGCGCAGTTGTTCAGAAGTCGCAGTTTCATACGCCAGGGTCTTGCGCACCATGTTGGCGACCTCCGTGGCCGTATTCACCGGAAAACGGCCGACATAAACTTCCGCCACCAGGTCCACATCGCGGCCACCTTCGCCATCGCCAGGTTCACCGTAGACACCGTTGGCATTCGAATCGAACGTGCCGTCAAGACAGGCGTAGTACATATCCGAGGCAATCGAGTCGGACTTGACGCCCTGCACGTTGCCATACATCAGCCGCGTCGGAACACGCGCTGCCGTGCCGCCCAGCAGCACAAACCGCGTGCCCCAGTTCTGCTGCGCATCCTGGATGAACTGGCGGATGCGTGTCGGATTGTCCGTGGCACCATTCGGCCGAACACCCGTGTAGTTGGCGTAAATCCAGTCCGTGGTCACGTTCGTGGCGATGAGCCCGCCCCGGGTCCGCGCGGCACACAGTGCCTGAAAGTTGAACGGCGCCGGCGTCGCCAGCAGATCCGGCGAAGTGATCACGACGTAATCCACCCTGCCGGTGAAAGGCAGCGCACTGCCCGCCAGCGAGAGCACGGCAGCCTGCGACAGCCGTCCAGTCTTTTCAGCTCCCTGGCTGGCAGGCGGGGCGACAGTCCATCGCACCGTGACATCCATGCGTTGATTAACCAGCAAAAAATCCAGGGCTGGCACGTATTGCACAGGTGACAGCCGCACATTCACCACGCGCCGCGCTCCGCGATGCTCAATGGACCAGTTCGCAGGCCCGATCTCCGGATAGGGCGTATCGAGCGCGTAAACATCGGGATCCGGAACCGATGGTTCGCCAGGTTCGCCGGAATAGGAAGCCGCCGCGCGCCCATGCCGGACACGTCCGTTCAACGCCATCAGCGTGCTTTCCGCAGGGGTTACCAGACACTCAGATACCTGTGCCCCATCCGGCAAATCAACCACCACAACGGCCTCCGGCAAAACCGGCAACCCAGCTTGCTCAGCGGGAAATGCGTTGGTCAGCGAGATTTCAACCAGTCCGTCAACATCCTGCCGGATCTGCGGAAGAGCGAACCGGACCGCCACGGATGCTCCATCGGCTGCATAGCTATACGTAGCCGGCGCCGGCGCAAGCGCCGCTGCCGGAACGGGTAACGCGCCGGAGTAGACTGCCGCGACCGTACAG
>SESH01018397.1_pt1 | contig 11863 bp, 8 predicted proteins | sample 3171561 | NCBI WGS metagenome assembly SESH01 (sample SAMN10866947, study PRJNA518727) | freshwater metagenome | biome: subpolar coniferous forest; feature: holomictic lake; material: water; isolation source: holomictic Lake 442 2011 16.5 m and 2014 13 m | place: Canada: near Kenora, Ontario
CGCCGATGATGCGCCCAGCCAGTTCAATGTCGAAGGTAACATTGCGGCTGCGATCCAGGCGATCAATCTGGGCTGGGCCGCTACCCAGGCGAACCGTGGCAATGTCGCTCAGAGCCACGAGTCCGGTGCGGCCCGGAAGACGCAGATCAGCCAGATGGGCCAGATCGCTCCGCGCCTCCCGGGCCAGGCGGACGCGGATCGGAATCTGGCGCTGGGGCAGGTTGAGCTTGGGCAGAATCATCTCGAAATCGCCAGCGGTGGCAATCCGCACCCCATTCGCCAGGGTCGCGGCGGTGACGCCCAGATCCGCAGCCCGGGCGGTGTCTGGGACGATATGCACCTCGGGGCGTTGCAGGCTGGCGCTGGAGGCGATGTTGCCGACACCCTGGAGGCCGCGCAACCCCTGTTCCACGGCTTGTGCGGCCTGACGCAGGGCATTCTCGTCGTCGCCGGCCAGCGCGATCTGGAGTTTTTCGCCGGGGCTTCCGATCCCCAACGAGACCCGCGCCCCAGGCAGAGCCTGGAGCGCCTTGCGAAGCCGTGCCTCAATCAGGGTCTGAGGATAGGGGCGCTGGGTTCGATGGGTCAACGTCAGGGTCAGCGAGGCCTTGCGGACATCGCTGGCACCCCCCTCGCCAAAAGGCCCGGCCACTCCGATGGTTCCCACCGAGGTAAAGACCTGGCGCACATCCGGATCCTGTTTGACCCGCTCGCGCGCCCGTTCGGCAACGGCGCGGGTCTCGTCCAGCCGGGTGCCGGGCTGCAATTCAAGTTTGACAACCGTCTGGCCCATGTCTCCGGGCGGAATAAAACCACTCGGCAGGAGCGGAATCAGGGCCAGGGAACCGATAAAAAACATCGCGGCGAGCAACAGGGTGGTTTTGCGCCACGTCAGACACCCGCCCGCCAACCGCAGGTAGGCGGTCATGAGTCTGCCCTCGCGGTTAGGCTCGTCGAGAGGTTTAAGCAGGTAGGCAGCCATCATTGGGGTGAGCAGGCGGGCCACCAGCAGCGAGGCCATCACCGCCACCGCAGCGGTAATACCAAAGGGCCGGAAAAACTTGCCCGGTACCCCGCCCATGAAGGCGGTCGGCATGAACACGGCCACCAGCGTAAAAGTCGTGGCAATGACCGCGATGCCAATCTCGTCCGCCGCCTCCATCGCCGCCTGGTACGGGGTCTTGCCCATACGGAGATGCCGCACGATATTTTCGACCTCGACAATCGCATCATCCACCAGGATGCCGACCACCAGGGCCAGGGACAGCAGGGTCAGCACATTGAGACTAAACCCGAGAACCTGCATTCCCAGGAAAGTGGGGATGATGGAGAGCGGCAGGGCGGCGGCGGAGACTAGGGTTGCTCGCCAGTCCCGCAGGAATAGCCAGACCACCAGGACGGCCAGAAATGCCCCCTCGTAGAGCAGTTCCATCGAGCCCTTGAAGTTGTCGATCACCGGGGCCACGGTGTTGAAGGCCTCCTGGATGCGAACCTGGGGGTGTTGCGCCTTAAAATCCGCCACCTTGGCACGCACCCTTTGGGCCACCTCGACTTCGCTGGCACCCTTGATGCGGGTCACGTCAAAACCCACCACGGGCTGGCCATCGAGCAGGGCGTAAGCGCTGCGCTCGGCGATGGTATCGCTGACGCGGGCCAGATCCTCAAGATGCAGGGTGCGTCCATTGGCCATCGGCAATTCGAGCCGGGCGAGTTCGCGGGGATCAACCATTGCTCCCAGTGTGCGCACCGATTGCACGCTGCCGCCGATATCCCCGCGTCCGCCGGAAGCATCCAGCCCCACCTGTTTGAGGCGGGCGGACAGTTCCGCAGTGGTGACCCCAAGGGCCGCCATCTTCACTGGGTCAAGATCCACATGAATCTCACGGTCGACCCCGCCGACACGCCCTACCTTACCCACGCCACGCACTGCCAGGAGCGCCTTGGAGAGATCATTGTCCACGAACCAGGACAGGGCCTCTTCATCCATCCGCTCGGATTGTACGGTGAAGGTGAGAATCGGCGAGCCCGTGGTGGTGACCTTGGAGACCACGGGCGGGTTGAGGTCGGCGGGCAGATCCACGCGGACGCTGTCGAGGGCGTTGCGCACATCGTTGAGGGCGGTCTCCGGCGGGGTGTCGATCTGAAACTCGACGCGGATCGTCACCGAACCATCGGTGATGCTGGTGCGGATGTGTTCCACCCCGCCCAAGGTGGCGACTTTATCCTCGATCTTGCGCGCCACCTCGGTCTCCAGCTGAGCCGGCGCGGCACCTTCCAGGGTGGCGTTGATGATCATGGTGGGAAGCTCGATATCCGGAAAATTCTGGATGCCGAGCGCCCGGAAACCGTCAATGCCCAACAGGGTTAGGAGTCCAAACAGCAAGATCGCCGGAACCGGATGGCGGATCGACCAGGAGGAAACATTCATGGCGGGGATCCGGCCTGGCTCTCGATCCGCACCCGGTCGCCATCGTTGAGGAAGGCACCGCCGCTGACGACGACTCGGGTCTCGGGGGCCAGGCCGGTCAGGATCTCGACCTGCTCGCCGGACTGTCGGCCAGTCACCACCAGATGCTGGATCACTCGGTCATCCGGGCCGGTCTCAAACACATAGCGGTGGCCATCACGCAAGATAACCGCAGAAACGGGCAAGGTGAGGGCAGGACGCTCGCCAAACTGAATCTCGCCGCGGGCGAACATCCCGGCCCGGGCCGGAGATTCCGGCGGCAGATCCACATAGACCAGGGCACGGCGCGTTCCAGGATCGAGGGTTGGGGCGATCACCCGCACCTTGCCGGCCACGCTTTGACCCTCGCCCAGAATCAGCCGGACGGGCTGGCCAGGCCGGATACGGGCGAGTTCCTCGCCTGTCACCTCGGCTCGCCACTCGATGCGGTTGCCGCGAATCAGGCGAAAGACCTCGGTGCCGGTCTGCACCACCGTCCCCAGGGTGGCACTACGCGCCGAGATCGTCCCGGTGTCCGGGGCGAGGATGCGAGTCTGATCCAGACGGATGTGCAGCGCCTGCAGTCGCGCCTCGGCGGCACTCACATTGGCCAGTGCCATCTGCTCGGCGGCCAGATACTGATCGACCTGCTGCTGGGACAGGTTTTGCCCGCCCTTGAGGGTGCGTGCCCGGGTGCCATTGGCGCGGGCTTCGGCCAGAGCCGCGCGGGCTTGGGCGATCAGCGCCTCCTGCTGGGCGATCTCCGCCCGCACCGTGTCCTGGGCCAAAAAAACCAGCACCGCGCCCTTTTCCACCGGGCTGCCGACATCGGCATGGAGCTGGGTGATGCGTAACCCTCCGGCCTCGGCGGCAATCACCGCCTCCTGCCACGCATAAAGCCCGCCACTGGCCGGGATGATCTCTGGCCAATGCTCGGTCACCGGCCGCACGGTAGCCACGGTCAGAACCGGGCGCGGCGAACCCGCCCCAGGTGTGGCTGCCCCTGCCGGAAGCGCCAGTGCCAGCACCAGAGCACGGCAAAAAAGTCCTGAGCGAATCCTCATCAAAAATCCTTTGGTTGAAACCCCGCCCTTCAGTAAGTGCCTTTGTGACCCATTTTTCAAACATAAGCGGGTATATTATAGGGGGTAGAGCCTGCTTAATCTTGGGAAATCCCTATGCTACATGAAGTCCTCCGGGGTATTGGCTACCAGAAGCTGCTGCTGGGTTTGGCGTTGCTGGTGCTTGCCCTCTCGCTGATGATCGGTTCATGGTCTTGGCCTGCCAGGATTTTTCTCCTGGCGATACTGGGTTTTGTGGTCTTCAGAATCTTCCGTTCCCTAAGGTCTCCCGAAATACCCCGATGGGCCTGGCGTCAGGGAACCATGCTGGGGGGGGGCGTTCTGTTGGCCTTTTTATTGTCCTGGATTTTTCTAGGCTGGACGGCCATTTTATTCTTTGTCGGATCGGTCGCGGTGGCGCTGTTGTCGTATGCGTTCATCACGGCCATGCGACGCATGGCCATACCCAATTCCGTGATCACCATCACGACGGAGGTGAATATCCGTGCGCCGATCTTTCGCAACTGGGGCCGTTATACCCTCCAGGCCGGGATCCACAGTGATGTCGCCCTGGCCAAGGGAAAAAACCGGCATCTGCAAACCAAGCGCATGAAAGTCAAGCTCCACCGGGAGGATTTTCCGGAAGGCAAGATGGTGGATGTCTGCAACGAACTGGTACGCGATTTCGTCGAGAAAGAACGTCAGCTGTTGGCCAAGGCCCACCCGGGCAGTCAGCTACGGGTCGACGAAAACTACATCGAACAGGTTAGCCGCATGCGCCTGCCTGCTGTCGTGACGACCCTGAACGAGAGACCTCCCGCAGAACAAACCTGATTATTCAGCGGTGCCCACGATCTTCCAGAACCACCTGTGGAAATCTAATGGCGACCCGGGTGCCCGTGGATGAATGTGGGGTATCAAGGTTGACAGTGGCGTGGAGACATTCGGCAACATCCTTGACAATGGCCAGACCCAAACCACTTCCTTCGGGACGAGTATCATGCATTTCCCCGAAACGATAGAAACGTTCAAAAACTTTTTTCTGCTCGGATAGGGGAATACCGGGACCGTCATCCTCGACTTCCAGGAAGACCTGACCAGTGGGGCGATGTCCGCAGCGGATGGTAATTCTGCTGCCGGGAGGGCAATACTTGACGGCATTGTCAATCAGATTGATGAGCATCTCGCGCACCAGCCAGTTCAGACCGCGGATTTGCACCGGTTCGATCTCGAATCCGAGATCCATCTGTCTGGCCAACGCCGCGTTAAACCATTCAGAGGCATTTTCTTCTATGAGAGTGTCTAGTTGGATGACTTGGTTGAACTGCTCATCCGTGGCCTCCGGACTGCAACGAGCAAGCGCGAGCAACTGATGGATGAGACGTCCGATCTTGTGAATTGATTCGCGTAATCTCTGGATGCGATCCAGATTGTCCTTCGGTAGTAAGTCATCCGCGACCATGTCAATTTGCATGTAGATCCCGGCCAATGGATTTTTCAACTGGTGCGCCACATTGGCAATGAATTTCTGCTGCATGGCGGCTATTCTGGCCTGATACTCGATGTAGTAATCGACGGCACGCATCAGGGATGCTACTTCCATGGGGATATTCGCTGATCTTGGCGAGTCCATGACATTTGTGTGCCCACGCGGGTTCTGGAAGGCCTTGATAAAAGTGAGGGGCCGTTGAATGCTTGCCCTGATGAAGTCCGCGATGTTTCGGCTAATTTTCGAGACTTTCCATTGCGGGGAATGGATCTCGGCCTTGACCGTTTGGATGGCCTCCGTAACCACCGCCGATGGGGGTGGGGTTTTCGGTGGTGTCCTGGCGCTCGAGGCCAGCCGCCCGGTGATATGGTTTAGAGGCACTACAATGGATCGCTTGATTCCCATTGCCATGAGGATCGCCAGACACACGTTGAAAATACCAATTCCAATAGTCCATACGCGGATATTTTGGGCCAGCACTAACATTTCTTTATCGGTAACGATTTCCCTATCGACGATGACGCGCATCTTATCCAGCAGGTGCAGCATGAGTTGGTGACTCGGAAAGGTTTCATTGCGAAGTATCTCATCGGCCTGATCCTCAGCCCGGATATCTCGCAGTGCCTCGTCCTTGATGGCCGAAAGGTGAACGAGCATTTCCCGGAGGCTCGACAGGCTCTTTCCGAAGAAGATCGTCATGTTTTGTTCCGTCGTGCTGTTTTGAACAGTCTGTTCAAGGATGGATCGCGCACTGGAATGGAGACGAACGTGCGCTTGATCCATCCGATCCCAATGCCATTGGATCTCTTCACGCCGCCCTTCGTGGATCCACTGCGACCGCCTGCTGCGCGACCATTTTTCCAACGGGCATTGTGCAATATCCATATCACCATCACTGGCCGAAGGCGCATGGGATTCTCCGGAAATATTGCCCAGCGACATAAAGCGCTGTAGGTGAGTCAAGGCTTGCTCTAGCAGGAATCTGGGTAATTCGTGATCGGCATGACGGAAATTTTTCGCGACGCTCTTGGCGGATTCATGCAGCCGCTGGTGTGGCTCCTCGATCGCCTTAAGCAGAGGAGCCAGTGCTGGCACCTTGGCTTCTATCCGATGACGCTCGGTGCTACGTAACCATTTTCCAAATTTACATTGATCTTTCTCCAATGGCAGCTTAAATTCGTGGATTCGCCGATCAGTCAGGAAGGTATAAAGTTCATCTTCCCATTCCATATGATCTATCTCATGCTCCATAAGGGAAGATCGCAATCTATTACCTTCCAGAAGTGCGTCGGCCGATCCGACGATATATTCAATTCCAACCGAGGCGATGGCTACCACCACTCCCAACAAGACAAGCATCAACATGAAGCTGACACCAATTCTTCTGCCTATTCGCAATCCGCCGAACATAACTTGCCCTGTTTATATCAAGTTTTAGCTGCTATTATTAAATTATTAAATTATTAAAGTTCGATCAGGATGATAGCGTTTCATCCAGGCGATACCCCAGACCGCGAATGGTATGAATTTCGATACCACAATTGCGCAGCTTGGTTCTAAGTCTCGACACATAGATCTCCACGGCGTTGGATGTCAGCTCATTGTCCCACTGACTGAGGCTTTCAACCATTTTCTGCTTGGACAGGGGCTTAGGACTGGCTAGCACGAGCTGCTGTAAAATTTCCCACTCACGACTGGTCAGATCAAGCGTTTGGCCATCGACTTCGGCAACCCGTCGGGACAAGTCGATCCGAATTTTTCCGGCCAGCAGTTCGGACGAAGTCGCGGATCCGCACCGGCGGATCAATGCACGAATGCGCGCCAGCAGTTCTGGCACCTGGAAAGGTTTAAGCATGTAATCGTCAGCGCCAAGATCGAGGCCCATCACCCGATCCCGTAAGCCGTCACGCGCGGTGAGAATCATGATGGGCATGGTGGATTTGCGTCGGCGCCAACGGCGGATCAATTCATACCCGTCCATTCCTGGCAAGCCAATATCAACTATGGCAAGGTCGTAGTGAATCCTGCTGACAAGGGACTCCGCAGGCTCCGCTGACGCTAGGTGATCCACCGAGTAGCTTGCGCGTCGCAACACCTCTAACAAGGCGTTGGAGACCGTCAAATCATCTTCCACTAGCAAAATACGCATAGGTGCGGCAATGCTGTCTAAGGCACGGGTAGGCGACACCGGTTCCCTGAATTGGAGGTCAGGGTACAGGCGACAGAGGCAAGGGAATGGTCGTGACAGGGCCAGCGTAACTTCCACTGCTTTCTGATCGATACAAATGTTCGGGATGCGGCGGGTAGACTTTCTCTTTCCTGACATCCTATGACAGGACGGCGAAGGGAACTCTCTTCCACCATGACGCATGGATTCGGCAGATGGTTGGTTCCCCTGATTCTGGTGTATTTAAGTTGAGGAGATGCTTTCATGATTACTTACTTCTTTTTATCCGTTATGACACTCGTCTGGGTCGCGATGTTTATTCTTCCGGTGGCGGCTTATGTGGCATTGGCCGTTCGTCTGGCCAAGTCCGCGTTTAGTTCCCAAGATTCCGAGCCGAGCAAGGGTTTCAGACACCATGAACCCGCTCTTCTTTTGGTCGCCTCATCCTAAGCCTTTAACAGTGGATTAGCGGGTTGAACCTGGCCGCTCGCCGGAGCTGCGGGTGGCCGAGTTCGCCGGAGGTGGTCGCTAGGCTTTCAATTTCCTGACATCCGAAGACAGGATTAAGTTGCAGGCTCTCAGTTATTATTGCATGAATCCGATAATGATCAATTCTGGCTTATTATTATATAATTATTAAAGTAAATTTTTTCATACACGTTTTTTGGGTAATGGTCATTTTAGCAAAGCACATGATAAGGTGCGTTTATGGTTTTTTCTCGCAATTTTTTTTGCAACCCGTTGATTGTAAATTAGTTAATGGGTTTCGCTTTATTTTGTGTTTTATCTTTATGGGGGAGTGTGGAAAGGTGAATTCATATCCGTGATTGAGTGGTGTTTGTTTTTTTACTGTTTTTTACTGCCATTGACCAAAGTACGGAGATTCTCTTCGTTTTTTAAGTCTCACCCATAGAATCATGGGCGTGGCAGTTTGGTGTTGTTTTTTTTAGCTTGCCGAGTACTCTGGGTGCCTAGAGTGTTCGGGTTTTTGCCTTTTTTCCCCATCGTCCCTTTACCGGATTGCTGCCACCCTAGTGGTGGAGACCGGCTTCGTTTCCACGACTTTTCATCCTGGCGATCCCCTCCGTGCCGGCGTTGCCGTGCCCGTATTTTGTGTGCGCCAAGTGCCTGTTACTGACCTGGTGATATTTCTCGCCAGATTCATATCAATTAATCAAGCAATCAATCAATTAACTAATTGATTTACAAAAAATAAACAATTAGTTATGATTCTTGAATTAGCAACTATTCCGCTGTATGAAACGCCAACAAGATGTCAGTCGTTTTTGTATTCAAACCAATCATCGAGTATCAATCCATTATAAAACTATAAAATCGTGGATTGAAATCATGTTTGGATAGTCTTCTTGATTCCCTGTTTATTCCCTGTCTTCATTGTCATGACTAGATTAGATAATCCAGCACATTCTGCTATCTCCAGTTTCAACACGCCGCGCCTAAATCAATGTATGATCGAATTCATGATATAGCGACCGTAAAATGGAATATGACTGATTGTCCCATATATATTTCATCGTACCTCCCAATGTTATAAAAGATTCTAATAACTGATTTTACTTAAATACCCGTTGTTGAATTTTTTTAATTGGACAACTCCACGGTTTAAAGCGTGATAATGCGCCAGCACAGCGAGAGCCGACTCGTATCATTTGTGCAGTGTCCCGCCGAACCCATTTTGACTGAGCGAGTCAACTTTAAAAGGTCGATATGCGGGTTTTCCCACCCCGAGGAGTGACGACAATGAACCAACAGATGCAGACCTTTGTTAACACGCTTGACAAATGGTTTAACGCGGAGGACATCGCCCTTAACATCGAGGGCTGTCTGGGCTGTAACCAATGTGGTCAGGCTTGTGCCTGGTATCTGGAGACGGGTGATGAACGAATGCACCCCAAGGTGCGCGCCGATTTCATTCGTGATGTTTGGCACGCCTATACCCCTCTGGGTCGACTAAAAACCGTACTGGGTTTTCAGCAGGCACCAACGGTGGAGGATCTGCGGGGACACATGGATCAATACTTTAAGTGTACCCTGTGCGGACGCTGCACCCTGGCATGTCCCGTGGGTATTTCTAATCGCCGAATCTTCCGCGCCGCGCGTGCCGCCTATATGGAATCAGGCCTTTCTCTCGAAAATCCAACGATCAAGGCCATTGTCGACAATACGCGCGACAAGCGACATTCCTTTGGTCTCAGCCGCAAGGATGTCTTTATCAGACCCGCCCTGTTGCTGGATTATGAAGGGGTGGAAGTACCGGTGGATGTGAAGGGTGCCGAGCATCTGTTTGTATGTCCGGCGGCGGGTAATACCAAGATTCCCGAATTGGGTATCAATTTGATCAAGATTCTCAATGTCGCGGGTGTGGATTATACGGTTTCAAGTGACGTCACCGATACGGGCACCGAGGTCGATCATATTGCCGTCCACCACGAACTCTCGAGGCAATTACTGCTTGAATGGGAAGCGGTTGCCGAAAAACTTGGTGTCAAGGATGTCGTCGTCGCAGAATGCGGTTGTGATGAACGCACGATGTACTTTGATGCTGAAGAAACCCTCGGACGACCGTTCAAGTTCCCGGTCATATCGATCGATACCATCATTCATGAATGTATCAATAACGGCAAACTGCCCGTCAAGAAAATCGATCAATCAGTGACCTTCCACGACCCTTGTTATGTCGTCCGCCTCTCGGGACTGGGGGATAAATATCGTGAGATGCTCAATGTCCTTGTCAAGGATTTTCGCGAGATGACTCCCAATAAGGAACAGAATTACTGCTGCAATTGCGGGGCCGGGGGCATGCGTTTACCCGAACAGACCGATTTGCGGCGCAAGGTTTCCCGTCTCAAGGCCAAACAGATCGAGGATACGGGTGCCGAGTTGGTGACGACGCCTTGCGCCGTCTGTTATCTGGGCATGAAGGACACCACGGAGTATTACAAGCAGGCGACGCCGCAGAAGCGTAAGGCCAGAATGTTTTTTGAGATTGTTTATGATGCCATGATGAAAGCGCTGGAAAGTCGAGGGGAGACTGATCGCGTCCGCACCCCCGCCGTTCTCACGCGTCTCGGCGACCAGGCAAGAGTCTGTTCGCTGTCATCGATGCTGAACGAAATGAAGCACGATCCCGAATTACCCGCGATGCTTGAAAAACTGCGAAAGGATCCGAATATCAACAACTACGCCTATGAGCATCCCGATTTTTGGAAATATTTCGATAGCGTTGTTCACGAAATAACAATGCCAAAGACAATTAATACCCATCCCGTAACCGATGGGCTCACGGGGTCGATTCGCCCTCATATGACGCGAGTTGCCGACTCGAACCGTTCTGTTTCCAAGATGGTCAACTAGGGAGATACCCCGATGCATGCGCTCATTCCCCTTCTCGATGTTTATGCGCCCATTGCCCTTTTGATTGCAATGGCGGGGATCGTTTATAGGGTGGGTCTTCATGTGATCCGTCTTTCGCGGCCACGCTATCCTGGCCTGGCCAAGAACCTCCTCGATGCCCCCCCAAAAATGGATTGGTTGACGGCGATCTGGAATATGCTGTCCTATCCTGTTATGCGATTCAACGTCCGTGCCAATCCAATTCTCGTGACTGGAATTGTTTTTTACCATATGGGAATCATCACCATCGCGGCAGGTTATGCCCTGAGTGCCCTGTTGATGGGTTGGTATATTGCCTTGGGCTTTCCCGTACCGGATGTCAATCTCGGTGTCTCGGTTTCCCAGAATTTTTCGTACAGCAATATCATCGCGATCATTGCTGGCAATGGGGAACCCCTACAATCGGAGTTTTTATTTGGATCACTGGCTGGAACCTTCCGGGCGGTGACCTGGGTGGTAGTGGTCAGCGCTCTCCTGGGGAATTCGCTGATCCTATTCACCCATCTGCTGGGCCGTGGTGGTGCGATCGTGCGGGATCTCGATAAGGCGGCGAGAAATGTCCGCACCAAGGGCATGTTCAAGCCCTCTCACTTGCTGGTGACATTTCTGGTGTACTCAATAATCTGGACTGAGATACTCTCGCGGCTCGATATTGTTTCGGGCATGGTCTACCTGCACGCGGTGATTGGCGTAACCCTGGTTCTCCTGCTGCCATACACCTATCTTTTTCATATGCTGTACTTTCCAGTCAGCGTCTACTACTCGGCCCGCCGCTGGCGGGAACGCTATATTGCCTAACGACCTTGACCATGCCCCTCCCCCCGGCGGGAGGGACATGGGGGAAATTCCCATGATCTGGAAAATCCGGCCCACGCCTGAACAAATCAACGCCCTGAACGGCAGCACGATCCATGAGTCTCTTGGAATCCGGTTTCGAGAGGTGGGTAACGACTATCTGGAGGCCACGATGCCGATCGACGCCCGGACGGTACAGCCCTCCGGTTGCCTGCACGGCGGTGCCTCGGTGGTACTCGCTGAGTCACTCGGCAGTGTTGCCTCCATGTTTGTGTCGGGGGGTCGCCAGTGTCTCGGCATCGAAGTCAGCGCCAGCCATTTGCGCCCCGCCCGGGAGGGTTTCGTCATTGGGCGGACGACTGCCATTCACCTGGGCAAGACCCTGCATGTCTGGGAAATCCGAATACACACCCAAGACGGCGCATTGGTGTGTCTTTCGCGTCTTACAGTGAGGGTGCGCGAGGAACCCTTGCCTGCCACCTGATCTTGCG
>SESH01007712.1_pt1 | contig 11853 bp, 15 predicted proteins | sample 3171561 | NCBI WGS metagenome assembly SESH01 (sample SAMN10866947, study PRJNA518727) | freshwater metagenome | biome: subpolar coniferous forest; feature: holomictic lake; material: water; isolation source: holomictic Lake 442 2011 16.5 m and 2014 13 m | place: Canada: near Kenora, Ontario
GATAGAAAAGAATCTGCGCGCCGCCGAGCGCGGTGAGGCGAGCGGCTTCCGGGTACCACTGGTCCCAGCAGATGAGCACGCCGATGTCGCCGTGCGCGGTCTTCCAGGTGCGGAAGCCGAGATCGCCGGGCGTGAAGTAGAATTTCTCCTCGAAGCCCGGGTCCTGCGGGATGTGCATCTTGCGGTACTTACCGAGCACGGTGCCGTCGGCGTCGATGACGGCCGCGGTGTTGTGGTAGACTTCGCTGCCGCGTGCTTCGAAGAGCGGGGCGATGATGACGACGCCGAGACGTTTGGCGGCTTTGGCGAGTTCGGTCACAGACGGTCCGGTCTCGATCGGCTCAGCGAGGTCGAAGTTCTTAGGGTCCTGATTGATGCAGAAATACTTCGTCGTGAACATCTCCTGCAAGCCGATGATCTTGGCGCCCTTGGCCGCCGCTTCTTCGATGCGGGGCAAGGTCTTGCGCACGTTCGCCGCCGGAGTGTCCTCGGCGGTGAGCTGGATGAGACCGACGCGGACGGAGTCAGCCACGGCGAGGGTCGTCAGTAGACGAGTTTGTTGATCGGATACTCCACGATCCCCTCAGCGCCAGCGGCCTTGAGGGTCGGGATGAACTCGCGGGCCTGGCGGGCGTCGATGATGGTCTCGACGGCGATCCACTCGGGATTGCTCAGCGGTGAGACCGTCGGATTGCGCAGCGCGGGGAGGGCGGCGGCGATCTGGTCGAGCTTGGCCTTCGGGAGATTGAACTTGAGGCCGACCATGTGCTGCGCGGCGAGAGCGCCCTGCAGCATGAGCACGATCTGCTCGATCTTGGCGCGCTTGGCGGGATTGGCCCAGGCGGCCTTGTTCGCGACGAGCACGGTGGTGGTCTCCATCAGCTGGGCGACGATGCGCAGCTTGTTGGCCTTGATGGAGGAGCCGGTCTCGGTGATGTCGACGATGGCGTCGGCGAGCTCAGGTACTTTCACTTCGGTGGCACCCCAGGAGAATTCGACTTCGCATTCGACGCCCTGCGCCTTGAACCAGCGGCGGGTGGTCTCGACGAGTTCAGTGGCGACGCGCTTGCCGGCGAGGTCCTTGGCGGTCTGGACGGGGGAGCCTTCGGGCACGCAGAGGACCCAGCGGGATTTTTGGGCGGAGGCGCGGCTGTAAATCAGTTCGCAGACCTGGACGACGTCGGCGTTGTTTTCCTGGACCCAATCCTGGCCGGTAAGGCCGCAATCGAAGAAGCCATGTTCGACATAGCGGGCGACTTCTTGGGCGCGGATGAAGCGGCCGTCGAGGGCGGGATCATCGAAGGAGGGGCGGTAAGAACGGCTGCTCTTCGTGACGGGGAACCCGGCCCGAGCGAACAGCTGGAGAGTGGCCTCTTCCAGGCTGCCTTTGGGCAGACCGAGCATCAATTTGGCGGCTTCCTGACTCATTGGAGTATGGAGGAAGCCCACCCACCGCCCCGCCGCAAGCCTTACCTCGCCCCCGCCCAGGGCACGCAACCGGCAACGACTTCAGCGTCACACCTCCGGGACAGAAGGACCCGCTTGCCCGCTGCTGCTGGCCGCTCCGGTGCCTGGCTTTTGAGAAAAACACCCGTTAACCCTGCTTTTCGCCTCCGCCGTTGACCCTGCTCGGTGGCACGCCTACTGCTCGATTTCAGCGTCCTTCGATGTCCGCCCCTTCCAAAAGCACCCGCCTTGGGTCCGCCCTGCGCAAGCTTCTCACGACGCTCTGCGGTGTGGTGATGTTCCTGGTGATGGTGGGCTTGTTGGGCGTCTGGGCTCTGGGTCGGTTCTCCCCTAAGCTGCTCGACTCATCCCTCGCCACGAAGTCCGGCGCCCATCTGGCGGTCGAGACCAACGATACCAACCTCTTTACGGGGCGGCTGGTCTTTGAGGGAATGACGATCACCAACCCGACCCGGTGGTCCGCGAAGGACTTCCTCAAGATCCGCCGGCTCGCCATCGATCTTGAGCCGCTGACGTTCTTCGAAGGCGGTAGCCAGATCGTCAATGACGCGGAGCTCGACATCGAGCACCTGACGATTGTCGGCAAGGCCGACTTCATGGCTGACAACAACGCGAAGGATATCTTCAACGGCATCAAGTCAGCGCCCAGCACCTCTGCCCCGAAGCCCGTGTCCGGTCCATCTGGCGCCAAGCAGCCCTTCCTCATCAAGCACCTCCGCGTTCGCGTCGGCCGCATCACGATCATCTCCGGCGACGGCACTGACCAGCGCAAGGTGATCGTCGACCAAGCGTTTAATTACGTCTTCGAGGCCCGCGACATCACCGAGCGTAACTTCGACGAGAAAGTCTCCCGCCCGATGGGCACGCAGGCCGTGCAGACCGCCGTCCAGCAGCAGCCGGAATTCCTGCTCGACCTCGCCCGCGAGCGTCTCCGCAAATCCGTGACCGAGAAACTCCTCGGCGAAAAATAATCTTATGACCGACCCGACCCCTTCCCCTGAACCAAACCAGCCTGACGCCGCGACCCGTATCGCCGAGCTCGAAGGCCAGGTCGCACTGCTCAAGGACACGGTGCTACGCACCAATGCCGACCAGCAGAACCAGCAGCGCCGCCACCATCGCGAGGGCGTCGAGCTCCGCAAGTACGCCACGTCTGGCCTGCTTGAGGACCTGCTCCCGGCGCTGGATTCGCTGAATCTCGGACTGGAGTCCGCGTCAAAGCACACCGACGGTCGCGCCGTGGCCGAAGGCTTTCGCATGGCGGTCGGCCAGTTGCGCTCAATCCTTTCTACCCAAGGACTCGTCGAGGTTAATCCGTTGGGTCAGTCGTTCGATCCTTCCCGTCACGAAGCCGTGGGTTCCGAGCCGAGCGCCGACGTCGCCGAAGGCAGGGTCCTGCGCGTCGCCCGCTCGGGCTGGTTGCTCCATGACCGCGTCCTCCGCCCGGCCGCCGTCTTCGTCTCCTCCGGCGCTGCCAAGTAACCTTTCCCGATGGCCGACGAATATTACACGCTGCTGGGCGTCGCGAAGTCCGCGTCCGCCGATGAGCTCAAGAAGGCTTATCGTAAGAAGGCGATGGAGTTCCACCCGGACCGCAATCCGGGCAACAAGGAGGCCGAGGAGAAATTCAAGAAAGTCTCGCGCGCCTACGAGATCCTCGGCGACGAGGGGAAGCGTAAGCAATACGACCAGCACGGTGAAGCGGCGTTCGATCCCAACATGGGTGCGGGCGCCGGTCGCGGTCAGGCCAGTGGTGGCTTCCGCGGCACCGACCCACGCGACATCTTCGAACAGATGTTCGGCGGCGGGGGGGGCGGCGGTTTCGGCGGGGGTGGGGGCGAAAGCCAGGACGACGCGGGTGAAGACCTTCGCGTCGACCTGAAGATCACGCTCGAGGAAGCCGCCGAAGGCGTCGAACGTAAGATTCCTTACCGTAAGCATGTGGCCTGCGCGAAGTGCTCCGGATCCGGCGCCGAGCCGGGTTCCAAGAAGAGCCGCTGCCCGACCTGCGGCGGTCAAGGTCAGGTCGTCCGCTCGAACGGTTTCTTCCAAATGCGCCAAGTCTGCCCTTCTTGCGGCGGACAGGGCGAGCGCATCGACAAGCCCTGCAAGCCTTGCTCCGGCGAAGGCCGCACGGTCGCCGAATCCACCGTCAGCCTACGCATCCCTCCCGGCGTCGACACGGGGACGAAGCTTCGCTCCAGCGGCAATGGCTCGGCCGGACGCCGCGGTGCTTCCGCCGGGGACCTTTACGTCTACATCAGCGTCACGGATCACCAGCTCTTTGAGCGCGACGGTAACGACCTCGCGTGTAGCGTGCCGGTAAAATTCTCGATCGCCGCTCTCGGTGGCAAGATCGTCGTCCCGAAACTCAAGGGCAAGACCACGCTCAACATCCCCGCCGGCACCCAGGGCGGCACGATCTTCCGCCTCCGCGGCGAAGGCATGCCTCCGCTCCGCGGCTCGGCTTCGGGCGACCTGCTCGTGCGCGTCGACATCGACGTGCCGAAGAAGATGACCGACAAGGAAAAGGATGCCCTCACGGCCTATGCCACCGCTTGCGGTGACGAAGCCGCGCCGGTCTCCGAATCCTGGCGGGCGAAGTTCAAGGAGTTCTTCCGTTAAGCCCCTTGCCCGACAGGGGTCGGGTCATAAGGTGAACCCATGCCGCGTGATCCGGGCCAGACCGACCGACTTATCCGCCGTCTCCGTTGGGACGAACTGGATCGGTCGTGGCTGCTCCGCTTCGCCGAGTTTGCGCGCGACGAAGACCTCTCCGGCCTAGGTCTCGCCGAGCGCCCGCTTCGTACCGGCGACCCGTCCGCCGCCTTGCTCACCGGCGCGGCCCGCGCCCGCGCCCGCGTGGTCGCCCGCCGCCCGATGGTCCTCGCCGGACTCGGACTACTCGACGTCGTCTTCGCGGCCTACGGGTGCCGCTGTCACGCCAAGCCGCTCGCCTACGATGGACAGTTCGTGCCCGCGGGTACCGCGGTCGCCGAAGTCGAAGGCCCCGCCGCCGAGCTACTTTCCGCCGAACGAATCCTCCTGAATTTTCTCCAGCGCCTCTGCGGCGTGGCGACGCATACCCGTGAGCACGTCCTCGCCCTAGGTTCTTCGCCGACGAAGCTGCTCGATACGCGCAAGACGACTCCGGGCTTCCGTATGCTTGAGAAATACGCGGTCGGCCAAGGCGGCGGCTACAATCATCGGCTGGGGCTTTTCGACCGTATCATGGTGAAGGATAACCATCTTGCGGCCGGTGGGGCCACGGCGGGCGAACGCATCACGAAGATGGTCCAGCGCGCGCGCGAAAGCCGCCCGGACCTGCTCGTCGAAGTCGAAGTCGATCGGCTCGACCAGATTGCTCCGGTCCTCCAGGCCGGCGCCGATATTATCCTCCTCGATAACTTTCCGGTCGCCGACCTGCGCGTGGCGATCCCGCAGCTCCGCGGACTCGCCTGGTCCGAAGTCAGCGGTGGCGTCAGCCTGGAGTCCCTTCCGCTCATCGGTGCGCTCGCGCCGGACTTCGTCTCCAGCGGCGCGCTCACCCACGCCGCGCCTTGGTGCGATCTCGGCCTCGATTGGCTCTGACGTCATGGCCGCCCTCGACAGCAGTATCCTCCTCGCGTTTCTTGAGGCCGACGGCGAACCGGTCAGCGGCGACCGACTCGCCAAGGAACTGGGCGTGTCGCGCGTGGCGATCTGGAGCCGGCTGGAGCGGCTCCGCTCCGAAGGCTTCGTCTTCAAGGCTTCGACTCGTAAGGGTTACGAACTGAAGTCCGTCCCGCGCGAGATCAACGCGGCCTTGCTCGACGCGCATCTGCGACGCCTCAAGGTCTCACCGGCCGTCGAGCTGCTGGCCGAAGTCGATAGCACGAACTCCGAGGCGGAACGTCGTCTCGCTGCGGGGCAGGAAGCGCCGTTCGCGGTGCTCGCCTGCGCCCAACGTGCCGGTCGCGGCCGCCTCGGCCGCAAGTGGCATAGCACGCAGGCCGGCAACCTTTACCTGTCCCTCGCGTTCCGCCCGTTCATCCCGCCCGATCGACTCAAGCCGTTCACGCTCTGGATGGGCCTCGCGCTGTGCGCCCACGTCGAGAAATCGCTCGGCCTCAAGCTCGGGCTGAAGTGGCCCAACGACCTGCAGTCGTCCGACGGACGCAAGGTCGCCGGCATGCTCACCGAGGCGCGCCTCGATGCCGATTCGGTCCGCGAGTTGGTCTTCGGTCTGGGTCTCAACCTCACCGGCCGGCCCAAGGATTTCCCCGCTGAGATCCGCGCGACCGCTGGCTCGCTCGAAGCGGCGCTCGGCGAAACGCTCGATGTCAACCGCGAGGCGGCCGCCGTCATCGCCGTGCTCTTCCACGCCTGGGAGCAGTTCGAGGAAGGCACCTGGTCTCGTTCTTTCCGTAAGCTCTGGCAGCACCACGACGTGCTCGCGGGCAAGTCCGTCCGGGTCGGTCTCCGCGGTGATCCGATCGCGGGCATTGTCGATGGCATTGACGAAGAGGGCTCGCTGATTCTGCGCACGGGCGGGGGCCGTAAGACCATCGTTTCCTCCGGGGAGGTCACGCTCCGCAAGCCTTGAGCGCTTGCGCCTGCGCCCGCTTCCGGCCACGCTCTCACCTGTGTCCCTTTTCTGTCTCGATGTCGGCAACACGCATGCGCATTGGGGCGTCGTGGACGGGCGTCAGCTACTCGCCCATGGCGAGCTGGCCACCGCTTCGCTCGAGACGGCGTCGTTGAACGCGTTGCTCGCGGCACACCCGACGCAGGGCGTCGCCCTCGCGAGCGTGGTCCCGAAGGTGACCACCGCGATCTCGCCCGCCCTCCTCAGCAGCGGTCGCCCGTTCTATCATCTGCGTCACGACAACGTGAAGGGACTTGGCTTTGATTATCCGAAGCCGGCCGAGGTGGGCCAGGATCGCCTCGCGGATTGCGTGGGCGCCCAACTCGTTGCTGGCGCGCCAGCGGTGATCGTCGGCATGGGCACGGCCACGACGGTTGATATCCTGACCGAACGCGGTTATGCGGGCGGCATCATCGCGCCCGGCCTCGGCGTGATGACGCAATATCTTCATGAGCGCACGGCCTTGCTGCCCGCGCTCGACCCGGCCGCCCTCCTCGGCGGCCCGGCGATCGGTAAGTCGACGGTCGACGCGATGCGTTCCGGTTGCGCCCTCGGTTTCGCTGGCATGATCGGCGCCCTGCTCGACGGCGTCTGTGCCGAGCTGGTCCGTCAGGGCTCCCCTCCGCCTCAGGTGATCGTCACGGGTGGGGCCGCGGTCTACCTACCGGCCTCCTGGCAGGCACGCGTGACCCACGAGCCACACTTGACCTTACTCGGCCTGGCTGAAGCCCACCGCCGTCATTTCGCATGAGTGCACCCGACTCCCTGGCGAAGCTCCGCCGCTTCGTTCCCCTCCTCGCCCTGGTCATCCTCCTACAGGCCGGTTTCCTGGTCTATGCGCTGTTTGCCAACAGGCTCCCGAAGGTCTGGCCTCTGGTGGCCGGCGACCTGGTCTTCTCGGGTATCCTGCTTTTCTTCCTCTGGCGCCTGCTGGGCCGGAAGCGGGGTTAGGCCTTGATCAGCTTCAGGAGCTCCTTGCGGCGGGCCCTGATCTCACGGCAGCCGGCCTTGGCCAGGCGGTCGGTCGAGAAGGCCTCAACGGTCAGGCTGGCGACGGCAGTGCCGTAGACCATGGCCTGCTTGAGGGTCGCGAAATCGGTCGCCCCAGCCGAGGCCAGGTAGCCCAGGAGGGCTCCGGCGAAGCTGTCGCCAGCCCCCGTGGGGTCGCGCAGCTCGGTGACGGGGTAGGCGGGCAGCATAAAGAGGCCCTCCTCATGGAAGAGGACGGCTCCATGCTCACCCTTCTTGATGATGACGGTCTTGCAGCCGTGCTTGCGCAGGGCGTGGCCGGCCACGATCACGTTGGCTTCACCGGTGAGCTTGGTGGATTCGGTGTCGTTGACGACGAGCAGGTCCGCTCGGCGCATGACTTCGCCGAGCTTCTCCCGCTGCGTCTCGATCCAGATGTCGATGGTGTCGGCGAGCACGTAGCGCGGTGAGGTGAGTTGGTTGAGGACTTCGAGCTGCAGGTCGGGGCGGATGTTGCCGAGCATCACGAACGGCGAAGCACGGTGCGCTTCGGGCAGCTTCGGCTTGAAGTGCTCGAAGACGTTGAGCTGCAGATCCTCGGTGTCGCGGCGGTTATAGTTCTCGTGGTAGCGGCCGCGCCAGAAGAACGTGCGCCCGGTCGAATCGGTGAGCAGACCGTCGAGGTCGATGCCGCGCTTGGCGAGTTTGTTACGGTCGCGGTCGCGGAAGTCATGGCCGACGACGCCGACGATGCGCGGGGGCGCGAAGTAGCTGGCGGCGAGGCATGCGTAGGCGGCACTACCGCCGAGGATGCGTTCGCCTTTGTCGTGCGGCGTGACGATGCTGTCGTAGGCCACGGAGCCGACGACGAGGACGGGGTCGGGCTCGCGGCCTTTGTTCTTGATGCGAGTGGGAGTGGTCATGAAAAGAGATCGGGGCGCACGTCACGAAGACGGTAGAGCGCGAGCAGGGCGAGTGAATGCTGCGCCTCGTTGCCCAGCGCCTGTGCCAGCGCGGCCTTGGGGCTCAGCGCCAGTACCTGGATTTCTTCGTGTTCGTCAGGCGCCCGCAGGCCTGTGGGGCGCACGCCTTCCAGCAGCACGAAATGGCAGCGATTGGCCTGAATAGCGGGGTTTGGCGCGCAGGTGCCGAGCAGGCTAGGACGCCCGCCGGCGAATCCGGTTTCCTCTTCGGTCTCGCGCACGGCGGCGAGTACGGGGTCTTCGCCGCGCTCGATGATGCCGCCTGGTGCTTCGGTGGAAAGGTCGCGCGTGCCGAAACGATATTGGCGGACCATCACGAGACGTCCGTCTTCGGTGATCGGGAGCGCGAGCACCCAGTCGCCGGAGCGGAGCACAAAAAAATCACCCTCTCGTTTGTCGAGAGGGTGATGACAGTGTTCCTTGTAAACCCGGAAAACCCTGCAGTCGGCGTGGAGCTCTTCGTGCTGGACGGACCAGCGGGAGGGCGCCGACATGCGTGAGCTTACTTGGTCTTCAGGACCTGACCGATGCGCAGCTTGTTGGAGTCGACGCCAGGATTGAGATCCTGGAGGGCCTTGAGGGAGATGCCCGCCTTCTTGGCGATGGTGCCCATGAACTCGCCCTTGGCGACGACATGCTGGCCCGGACCGGGAGCGGTAGGAGCCTTGCCGTCAGCGCCTTTGGCGGCGGCCTTCGGAGCGGAAGCGACTTTCTGGAGAGCGGTGATCTGGTCAGCGAGGGTCTTCTCGTTGGTGGCGAGGTCGGCGAGACCCTTGTCGAGGTCGGCGCGGACAGCCTGGACGTCGGCGGCGTTGGCCTTACCGGCGAGGGCGGCACCGAGTTCGGAGACGCTGGTCTTGGCGGCAGCGGCTTCATCAGCGGCGGCCTGAGCGGCGCCCTTGGCCTTGATGCCGAGCACGAGGCCGGCAGCGCCGAGAGCGAAACCGAGGATACCCACGATGAGCGGGAGCTTGGATTCGGAAGAAGAGGAGGAGATATTGTCGTTTTCCATGTGTGGAGGTGTTTTGCGGGTTGGAACAGTTGGAGATTAGCGGTTTGACACGGACGGCAACACAAAATCAGACTGTCTCCTCGGGTACCGGGCAGTATCTCAATTGGTAGAGTCCCTGCTTTGGGAGCAGGGTGTTGCAGGTTCAAGTCCTGTCTGCCCGACCACCCGACACGTCAATAGCAAGCCAGGAGACCCCTCAGGCGTATGCTATGACCTGTCCGTCTTTAATCACGGTCACATGATTAGCACCGTCAGGGCGGGTCGAGGCTTCGGTTCGGCCGATCACCTGAGCGCCCAGTCCGAGCTCGGCGGCGAGGCGCAGCGCGACCTCGGCGTCCTTGGGCTCCACGAACACCTCCAAGCGGTGCCCCATGTTGTAAACCTGGTGCATTTCCTTGGCATCCGTCCCACTGACCCGGGCGATTTCGGCGAAAATGGGGGGAGTCGGGAAAAGGTTATCTTTGATGAAATGGACCCTGGAGCCGAACCGGCGGCACTTGGTCTGGCCCCCGCCGGAGCAGTGGACGAGGCCTTTGACGCGCTGGTTGCCGAGGGCCTGGAGCAGGCGCAAGGCGTAGGGGGCGTAGGTGCGGGTGGGAGAGAGGAGGGCCTGGCCGACGGTCAAGGTCGAGCCGGGAAGGGGGTCCGTCAGGCGATGGGGGCCGCAGTAGGCCAGGTCGGCCGGGGTGGCCTTGTCATAGGTTTCGGGATACTTCTCGGCGTAGTACTTCGAAAGGAGCTCGTGGCGGGCGCTAGTCAGGCCGTTGGAGCCGATACCGCTGTTTTCAGAGGTCTCGTACTTGGCGCGGCCGTGCGAGGCGATGCCGACGATGACGAGGCCGGGGACGACGCGAGCGGCGTCGACCACTTCCGCGCGGGTGAGGATCGCGGTCGCGGTGGAATCGACGGTGAGCGTGGGCGTGAGGTCGCCGACGTCGGCGGTTTCGCCACCCCCAGAGGTGATGCCGAAGCCCTGCTCGCGGAGCATGGCGAGCACGTCTTCGGTGCCGTTGATGAGCTCCGCGAGGATCGCACCGGGGATGGCCTTGGCGTTGCGGTTGATGGTCGAAGAAAGGATGACACCCTTGGTCACGCCGACGCACAGGAGGTCATCGATGTTCATGACGATGCTGTCCTGCGCGATGCCGCGGAACACGGACGCGTCGCCGGTCTCCTTCCACCAGAGATAAGCGAGGAGGGCCTTGGTCCCGGAACCATCCGAATGCGTGACGACGCACTTCGTGGCGTCGCCGGTCAGGTTGTCGGCGACGATCTTGCAGAAGGCCTGCGGAAAGAGGCCGGGGTCGAGGCGGTCGACGGCGGCGTGCACTTCGCTCTTGGAGGCGGAAACGCCCCGGGCCGCATAGCGGCCGGAATCAGAGGAGGGCTTGCTTTCGTGCGCCATGGCTCTTGCGTGCTTATCTCCGACCCTGCTATTCGGTCAACGCCCTTCTCCCTCGTGCTGCAACTCTTCCTCAGGCATCCTTGGTTTCGTCGCCTCTTCGCGGCGGTGACAGGCCTTTTGCTCGGTCTGGTGCTAGTCACCGCCTGGGGCTGGTGGAATGCGCACAGTCTCCGCGCGCTCGCCGCAGATCTTCGTCAGGCCTACGAGACGCACGACGCGATCGCGATGGAGCAGCTCTTCTGTTGGGATGGCGTCGACGCCGCCACTCGCGGCCGCATCCGCTTCGTCATCCTGCAGGAATACGAGCTGCCGGTAGAGTCGGTCACGGTCCGTCCGCTCACCGCTTTCGATCGGCAGCCTGGCCCGGGCCTTCGTCCGAATCTCACGCCGTCCGGGACCATCGAGGTCACCTTCGCGACCACGGACCGCCTCTCGGCCGCCTATCTGGCCGGCCGCGACGGTTTTCGTCATAAGTTGATCGTCATGCTGCCCTCGAATTGACGCGGATTCTTGACAGCCGCCCCCCGCCTTCCAATTAATCAGACCCTATGGCCGACAAGAACGACAAGCGTCCCGAAAGCGCCCCCGGTAAATTCTACGTGGATTCGCAGTGCATCGATTGCGACCTCTGCCGCGAGACCGCTCCGAAGTCCTTCACCCGCCAGGATGACGGCGGCTACTCCTACGTCTTCGCCCAGCCGACCGACCAGGAAGGCATCGACAAGTGCATGGAAGCCCTCGAAGGCTGCCCGGTCGACGCCATCGGTAAGGACGGCGAATAATCGCTCCGGTGATTCCCCTAAAAGCCCCGGACCGCCGGGGCTTTTTGTTTGGGTGTCGTCGCGGCTTGGCCTAGGTTCATCTCATGGGCGTCAAAATCTCCTGCGAATACCTCGGTGACCTGCGCGTGAAAGCCACGCACGGTCCCTCCGGCACGGTCCTGCACACGGACGCGCCGGTCGACAACCACGGCAAGGGCGAGGCGTTCTCGCCGACCGACCTCACGGCGACTTCGCTGGCGGCGTGTATCATGACGATTCTCGGTATCCAGGCCAAGGGACTCGAGTTGGATTTCCGCGGGCTTCGTGTCGACGTCGAGAAGCACATGACCGCCCAGCCGCCGCGCCGCATCGCAAAGCTCGAGGCGACCATTCATATGCCGGCGGGCATCGCCGAAGACCTGCGTGATCGCCTCATCCGCGCCGCCAACGCCTGCCCCGTCAAACAGTCGCTCCATCCCGACGTCGAGATCGCCCTGGTTTGGATTTGGTGAGCGGCTGAATGGAGGCAGGGTCGGGACCGCGTCACGACAGTGCCTGCAATTTCATTCTCAGATCCCAGGTCTCGGCCGTCAGGTATCGGGTTCAGGTTCTCAGGACCAGGTACAGGT
>SESH01071387.1_pt1 | contig 11853 bp, 9 predicted proteins | sample 3171561 | NCBI WGS metagenome assembly SESH01 (sample SAMN10866947, study PRJNA518727) | freshwater metagenome | biome: subpolar coniferous forest; feature: holomictic lake; material: water; isolation source: holomictic Lake 442 2011 16.5 m and 2014 13 m | place: Canada: near Kenora, Ontario
CTTTCCCTACCCCTATCCCAAATGCAGCGGCAATGCAATGAATCGCCGATGCGCCCACAGTTACTCCATCGAATTTGGTTGCAGCTTCGCCGCGCTGGGAACTCTGTGCCCCAGAAAATAAGCCCACAACATAGCCAGAACCTGCTACGACTTGCCCTGTCCCGGCGTCCACTGCTCAGGCGTGCGCTTGGTGGACGGCAGCATGGGTGTCACGATCGGGCGTGGCAGATGCGTCGGCGCGCGCGGGGCGCTTTCCGGTTTGGCGGCCGCGCGATGTTCCGCGACGGTTGGCGCCGAATCCGGCCATTCCGGTGCATGTCCGGCGTGCGGAGCAACCTCCGACGGTTCCTCTTTCCGGGTGCGTGCAACCGGCAGCGGTTCAGGTGCCACGACAGCCGCGGGAGCAGGTACCGGCGTCTCCACGGACGGACGATGTGTGTCCGCGTCGGCAGGCCCCGCATGCGCATGGGCTCGATCATCCGGGCGACGCCCGGTGCGATGATCCGGCGGCGGGCGCAGCATCTCCTCCTCCGGATGTGTGCACGTCAGCGACTCGCCCAGAAACTTCTCGATCTCGGGGATGATGAACGATTCGTTCTCGTCCGCAAACGAGATGGCAGTGCCGGCGTGGCCGGCGCGTCCGGTACGGCCGATACGGTGGACATAGTCCTCGGGCTCGTACGGGAAGTCGTAATTCACCACGAAGCCGATGTCATCCACATGGATCCCGCGACCCGCCACGTCCGTGGCCACCACGACGCGCACCTTGCCGGAGCGGAAATCTTCCAACGCGCGCAGACGGCGGTTCTGCTGTACGTCCCCCGAGAGCATTTCGCAGGCAATTCCGTGTCGCCGCAGCTTTTCGGCCACATACTCGGTGCTGTCGCGGCGATTGCAAAAAACCAGCACGCGGCGGTCGGCGTGGCGCTGCAGCAGATTGTACAGGACGTTGAACTTCTCGCGCGAAGCGACGACAAACACCTGCTGCGTAATGGTGTTGACCGCGCCGCGATCCACTTCCACCTCAACCCGCACAGGCTCCGTCATCCACTGCGCCGCAAGGCGCATGACCTCGTCGTCCAGCGTGGCGCTGTAGAGCATGGTGCACCGGCGCGTGGCCGGCGGGAGGCGGCTGATAATCCGGCGCACATCCGGAATGAACCCCATGTCCAGCATGCGGTCAGCTTCATCAATGACCAGCGTATCCACCTGCGAGAGGTCGATCACCCGGCTCTGGACATAGTCGAGCAATCGTCCGGGCGTGGCCACGAGCAGGTCCACGGGGCCGGCCGTGAGCTCCCGGCGCTGGCGCTCGTGATCCATGCCGCCGTAGACCGCCAGGTAGCGCAAGCCGCAGTACTTGCCTACGCTATCCGCATCACGACAGATCTGAATAACCAGTTCGCGAGTCGGGGCAATAACCAGCGCGCGCGGCGTGGCAACCTTTGCAGGCCGCCCGGCCGGGTGTCGCAGATAGCGTGTGAGCAGCGCAATCAGAAAGGCAGCGGTCTTGCCGGTGCCGGTCTGGGCGCGGCCAGCCACATTCTGGCCGGCCAGCGCATGCGCCAGACTGCGCGACTGGATGGGCGTGCAATACTGGAACCCGAGATCAGCAATGGCATGCATGACTTCGGCGGGCAGGTCAAAGTCATGGAAACGGGCCTTGCCCTCTTCCGGCGGAACCTGAAAGGACTCCGGCTGCCAGGCCAGATGCAGCTCGCGCCGACGCGCCGTCTCCTCATCGGTCACCAGACCGCCAGGGCGGCTTTCGCTCGAAGGGGTATGCCCCTGCTCCATGCGTCCGGCATCTTTGGGTCCGCGCCCCGGAGGGCCGCCACGCCGGTCATCGCGACGAGGCGGACGGGCATCGCCGCGTCGTTCGTCATGTCCATCGCTGCGACGTTCATCGCGGCGCTCATCGCGTTGCTCCGGACGGCGGTCATCGCGGCGCTCATCGCGCTGCTCCGGACGGCGGTCATCGCGACGGGGGCCGGGCCGATCGGGGCGATCAGGGCGCACTGTTGGCGCAGCCGCTGCGCCGGCCTCACCTGCGGCCGACGGCTCGCGACGGGGCGACGCATTTCTGGCAGAATCACGCGGTGCGTGGGGACGATCCGGGCGACGCGGTCCACGCGACGAATCCGGGGTGGAGCCATGGGCGGGAGCCGAACGCCGAGGACGCTCAGAGACGGGTTTGTGTTCCGGCGGTTGCGGGGCGGCAGGGCGCCCGAGGATGCGGGAGGCGAGCTTGCGAATGAGTCGTAGGGGCATATGGGTTCAGGGCTCAGGTGGCAGGTGTCAGGTGGCAGGTGCCAATGTTCAGTTTTCAGCGTTCAGTGTTCAGTGTTCAGGATACAGGATGAAAGAGTCAATTGCAACGTCCGCCCATACAGCACGTATCGTGTATGGATGGGGAAAATTGCCAGACCGCGACACCGAGCAGCCACACCAAACCAACCAGCAACATCCCCTGCCACGAATGAAACTTCCCGAACAATAGATTTTCCGGCACGGAAAATCTAGCGCTTGGAGAACTGGAAGCGCTTCCGAGCTCCGGGCTGGCCGGGCTTTTTGCGTTCCTTCATGCGGGCATCGCGAGTTAGACAACCGGCTTTCTTCAACGGCTCACGAAGTGTGTTATCGGCCAGCACCAGCGCGCGGGACAACGCATGCCGCACGGCACCAGTCTGTCCGGATAAGCCGCCGCCCTTGACAGACACGGCGATGTCAAACTTTTCGCGCAGGTTTGTGATCACGAGCGGCTGAAACAAGTAATTGCGGAGCGCCTCGCTCGGGAAGTAGGCGTTAATTTCGCGTTCGTTCACGGTCCACTTGCCGGTGCCGGCTGTCAGCCGCAACCTGGCAATTGCCGTCTTACGCCGTCCCGTGGCTGCTGCAATCACTGTCGCCATGTCGTACCTTCTTCCTTCGCCAATCTCAAAACGTTAAGCCTGCGCAACCTTTTGCGGATTCTGCGACGCATGCGTATGCTCGGCGCCGCGGAAGACCTTTAGCCGCGTCATGACCTTTTTGCTCAAGGTATTCTTGGGGAGCATCCCCCAAACAGCCAGCTTGATGATGCGATCCGGATAGCGCTCACGCATGGTCGTAACCGAAATCTCACGCAAGCCGCCACGATAGCCGCTGTAGCGCTGATACTTCTTTTGCTCTTCCTTGCGTCCGGTTAACTTGACCTTCTCCGCGTTGATCACGACGACAAAGTCGCCGATGTCAACGCTCGGGTCAAAATCAGGCCGGTCTTTGCCGCGCAATTTATTAGCCACCAGAACGGCTAGCCGTCCCAGCGGTTTTTGCGCCGCGTCTACCAGCAACCAGTTGCGAGTTTCGCCTGGATTCTTTGGAATGCTCGTCTTCGTCGTCATGATCATGGACCCGTGTTGTCGGTTGTCGGGCAAAGAATTGGATATAGTACGGCATACGGTTCCGTATGTCAACCCGGTTAAATGGAAAATTTACCGTCGCCAGAATTCCGTCTTCCTAGCGGCTGTCCGGAGCCCCCCGCAACACAGCCGGCTGCGCGTTCGTGGTAGCGGTAAAGACGTTCGTGCTCACCACAACGGACATGACGCCTGCCTCGCGGAGCTCCTCTGCCGGCGCGTCCGTAAGCTCGCGTTCCTCTTTGTCCCGGGCGCGTTCCTCTTCCTGCTGTCGGTTGCGATCTTCTTTCTGCCGGGAGCGCTCAACAGCGTGTTCGGCCTTCTCGCGCTTGAGCTTCTGGCTGATGGTCTCGTCAGCCAGTTTGCTGTCGGACCACCCCTTGGTCCACATCCCCTTTACATTCATGTAATCCTTGCGGCGGCGGGCTTCGGCAGACATGGCCCCGGGCGTGTCCAGCACATACGGCGTCAGGAAGACCAGCAGTTCGGAGCGGGACTCCGTGGCGCTGGTGGAACCAAAAAGGTATCGGCCGATGAACGGAATGTCGCCCAGCAGCGGAACCTTGGTGCTGGAGTTCTTCTTCTCGTTGCGCACCAGGCCACCCAGGATGACGGTCTCGCCGCTCTTCACGGCAATGTCGGCGCTGAGCTTGCGGGTCTGCGTGGTGGGCCACTTCTGTCCGTCAATTTCCTGATCCGGACCTATATCCTCGAAGGTCTCGGAAATCTGCAGTACCACCATTCCCTTCTGATTGATGCGCGGGGTTACTTTTACCGTGAGACCGACATTGCGCTGGTCCACGTTGGCCTGCCGATCTACGGTACCGCCGCTGACGGAGCTGTTCACATAGGTGTACCCCTTGAAGAGGTAGCGCAACTGGGTGGCCTCGATGGTAGCCTCCTTGTTGTCCTGCGTCAGAAGCACGGGCGAGGAGAGGATTTTGGCGCGTCCATCCGTGGAAGAGGCCTTGATCACGGCGTCCAAATTGATGTTTGGCAGCTTGAAGAAATATTGCGCGCCGGCAAAAAACAGATTCGATGCGGCGGAAGATGCCAAGTCTAAGAACGGTTTGCCGCTGCCGCCGCCGCCGCCCGCGTACGTGATTGGCCCAAGTCGCGACGAGGCGTTTCCATGGGTCGCCACATTTTGTATCCAGTCAATCCCCGTATCGATACCGCTGTTCAGGGTCACATCGAGCACCACAGTCTCAATCAGCACCTGCGAGAGCATGATGTCCATGTCCCGGATGATGTCGTGGATGGCGGCGGTGTCGGACTTGCTGGCCTGTACGATCACCGCGTTGTTGCGCTTGTTGGCCAAGATCTTGATGTTGTCCTTGCTCAACTCGCCCACCTTGCTCTTACTGGGTTCGCCCGCTACCGCTGCCGCAGCCGGCGCGCGCATGCGCTCGGCAAAGTCGGCCAGCGACGTGCTGCGCGGCGACTCGCCGGACTTGGCGTCCCCGGTGGCGGGCGCGTTGCCCGCGCCTGCCACACCCTTGGGCTGTTCCGCCTTCACATTGCCGATCAACTCGTTCAACAGCTTGGCAATCTCCTCAGCATCAGCGTATTCGAGCCGCAGAACCGTCACCTGGATATCCGGCGTGGTCTCAATGTCGAGCACGTTAATAATGCGGTCAAAGAACTTCATGTTTTCCGGCTGCGTAATGATCAGCAGGATGTTGGTGCGCTCATCTGCCAGGATCTGCACTTTGCCACGGATCACGCCGCGCTCCGCCTCGGCCAGCAGCGCCTCGACGATCGGGTTGTTGACGGGGGTGGGTGCCGCGGCAGGCGCCGGCGCGCGCACCACGCCCGGCACAGGCGCAGGCACGGGCAGCGGCGTGACGCTCCGGATCCCGGGCGCCCCGGACGGGTTGGCCTGCGGCGTGGCCTTGCCAGCCGTGGCCTTCTGCGACTCGGCAACGATCTCATCCAGACGCTGCTTGATATTCGAGGCCTTGGCATACTTGATTCGGCAGACATTGACCGCCTCGCGCACGGGGCGGGGCTGATCGAGAAAGCGGATAATCTCCATCATGCGGTTGACATTCTCCGTGCGATCCGTGAGGAGAATGCTGTTGGTGCGCTCAAAGATCTGCACCTGTCCCTCGCCGCGTTTGAACGGCGCAATCGCCTTGCTGGCCTCCTCGATCGAGATATAGCGGAGCTGCACCATCTGGCTGATGATCTCGCCGCGGTCCTCGCGCGGGCCATCCTCCGCATCCTCCAGCGCATTCTCGATGGCGTTAGCCAGGACGGCGCTGGCCGGCACGACCTTCAGGAACTTCTCCCCCACCGGCAGCAGCGCGATGTTATTCATGCGCAGCACGGTCTGGATGGCCTGCAGGTATTCGCGGCGGTTGAGCGGCGTGGTGCTGCGCAGGGAGATGTTGGCCTTGGGCGCATCCGGCGCAATCAGCAGCGTGCGCCCGGTCTCGCGCGCATACGTCTGCAGCACGATATCGGATGGCGAATTCTCGAACTTCAGCTCCGGCGCCCGGGCGTCCGCGTCGCCGGACACGTCCACGCTCAAGGCAGGCGGCTGAGATCGCCCCCGCGGCTGAACCGGGGCATTGGTCCCGGCAGCTGTGGCGGCTGGCGCTAGCGGCGAACGCACCACGCCCGGCAGCACCGACGGACGCACGGCCGGAGCGGCGGGCGCAGGCACCGGCGGCGCCGGCGGCTGATCCTGAGCGGACAGAAACGGCATGGCGAGTATCGCCAGGCACAGCATGAGCCATCCGCGCCGCGCGCGCGCCACCAACTTTGTCACTTGCGTATGCATAAATTGCCTCGTCGTCTCTGTTCTACTCTTTGCTCGCGATGTTCATCACTCGTTCACTGACCGGGCTGCTTCTGAGGTGGCGTTTGGCGCGCGGGCGCGGCGGGCGCAGCCGCCGGCTTCCGGGCTGCGGGTGCCGGTTTCTGAACGCCGGCGTCCGGCTTCCGGGCTGCGGGTGCCGGTTTCTGAACGCCGGCGGCCGGCTTCCGGGCGCCGGCATCCGGCGTCCGGGTCACCGGCACCGGCCGTTCGCGCATGTAGGCGCAGTAAAGCTTGAAGCTGCCTTTCAGGCGGGAATGGTCGGCCGGACTGGGGCGAATATACATCTCCCGCATGTCAAGCATCACGCCCGCCGACTCCAGGCCGTAGAGAAAATGCACCAGGGCATCCAGCGACCCCTCCCACTCCCTGCAGTCGATGGCCATTTCGTACACGTCGCCCACCAGCTGCTCTGTCCCGACCTGCCGCTTCAGAATGTTCAGCTGGTTGCCGGTGGCTGCGTTGTCCATCACGCCCAGCCAGTGCGTGTCCACCGGCTTGTCGGCCGGGAAGACCGGCATCAACTCCTGCACGCCGGCGTAATTCTTCTGCCAGAGCGGACGCTGCGCAATCATCTTCCGCTGCTGGTCCAGCAGGAGGCAGGCTTGACGATATTCGCCGCGCTTGCTCCGCCAGGCTTCGAGGCGTCCCTTGGCCAACAGCCCCAGCACACCATACAACACCACCATCAACGTAATGGAGGCAATCGCCTTCTCGCGGCCGGACATGGTCATCGCGACCCCTCCCCGAGAAGCGCGTCCATCTCGAACCGGTGTTTCTGGCTTCCGGGAACCAGCGACACCCCGCCCAGCTTGCAGGCGTGGAACGGTGCCGTGGTCTCGACTTGTTCCTTAAAGGAATACACCAGTGCCGGGGCAATGGCCTCACCCTTGAACCGGCACCCTTTCTCGCGGTCGTAGCTCAGTTCGCTCAGCTCCACGCCTTCCGGCTGCGCCGCACAGATGGCGCGCAGTGACTCCAGCAGCGAGCCGCTGCGATCCATGTAGCGGCGCACCAGGCGCACGCGCTCGCGCATGTCCGAAACCTGCTGGTAGCTGGCGGCAATTTCCGCCTGACGCCGTTTCTGCAACTTCGTAAGCTGGTCCGTCACAAAGGGCCCGAGCAGCAGCGTGGACAGCAACGCGACCCAGAGGCCGGCCGCAGCGGACAACCCCAGCACCAGACGACGCCGCACATGGGCCGTCTGCTCGCGCTGACGCCACGAAGCCGGCGTCAGATCAAGCGTCGCACCTTCCACTGTGCGCCGGGCAAGCCCGTCCGCCGCCGTGGCTGTGACCGGCGCAGGGATGCACCGCACCTCTGCTGCAACCACCGCGCGAAGAGGCTCCAGCACGGCTGCATCCGGTGCGGTCGTAGCGACTACGAGCACCTCCTGCAGCGACTGCGGACCGGACTCCATCTCGACCTGGAAGAGCGAGAGCGCCAGCTCGCGGGCCAGGTCGCCGTCTTCCACAGAGCGTCCCAGGCCGCGCGCCATCACCGGCAGCCCGCGATCGAGCACCAGCAGATCCCACTCGCCGCCCTGCGCAATCAGGACCGCCTGCCGCCCGTCACCGGGCGGCAACAGGTTCTGCTCCCGCAGCAGTCGCCACCAGGCCAGCAGCGCCACGTCCACACGACTAAACCGCAAACCGGCTTCCACGCGCGCCTGATCAATCGCCTGCATATGCCGGTCTGGCGCAGCCGCGGCAAAAATGGTGATCTGCTCGGCATCCTCCGCCAGCACTTCCCAGCCGATCGAAAGCTCGTCCCCGGGGAACGGCGACAGCTTGTCCATCTGCAGCAGGACCGCATCGGCCAGCTCCTCGCGCGTGAGCACAGGCATCCGCAGCACGCGCAGCAGCAGCAGCGAAGTGGGCAGCGCCAGCACCACGGTGTCAGCACGCAGCGCCGCACGCGCCTGAGTCAGACTCGCGGCCAGCGCATGGGCAAACTGCGCGCTGGCGTCGGGCGCCTTCTCCACACCCGGCACCACAGTCAGCGTCTCCATCGGCCATTCACCCGCCACGCTCCGCGACCATCCGGACCGGCTGCGCACCATGCCCGCGCCGTACAAGCGCCCGGCTTCCAGCACCAGCGCCGTGATGGTGTCGCCCGTCAGGCGCGCAGACGTCTGCACGGAAGCTGCACCGTCCACCTGTTTGTTTCCTTCTGCCGCCACAGATGCTCTCTCCTTTTCCGACTCACAGCAAAATTCGTCCACACTATATCAGCAGAATTGATCCCAACCCAACAACGTTCGCGTCCCTCACGTCTCCTCGCGCCACTGCTTGATCTTCAACCTCTTCTTGCCCGCATCCCATTCCACAATCGCCCAGATGCGGCGCGTTATCTGTCCCACCTGCCCAATTGCCGTCACACGAAAAACCGTTGACACAAACGTCACCTTGGTCGCCACGTCTGGCTCGAGTCCGGGAATTCGCGCCATAAAATCGGCCGCGCTCTTGAACCCGGTATCCGGGATCCCGTTGGCGCCCTCCGCCACCGGCCGTTCCCGCTCCTCCATGATCGCATGGGCCACCAAATCATCTACGCCAGGCAAGGTCATCAGCACACGCAACCCCGCGGCGTTGACATTGACCTTGCCATCGCCATCGCCTTCCGTGGTCAGCATGTCCTGGATCCCCGAGAGCGTCTTGCGGCGCGCTGGCAGATCATCCGGATTCAGTACACCGCCTGATAGTATCGCCTCATGGAAGCCCTTTACAAGGAGAAGTTCCCGTACCGTGTCGACGTAGCGGTTGCGGGCGCGATAGGGGGGGGAGAGCGTGGCGTAATAGTCCTCGGTTTCCGCGCCGTTCTGCCGTGGAAGTTCGTCCGTGTCTTTCCAGTCGTTAAAGGAGTCAATCAACGTCGGCCAGAGATCATCGGGCACGCCGCCGACCCGCAGGATGCGCTCCCAGTCCTCATCCGTGAGCTTGTTCACGTTGCGCCGGCCTGGCTCCGGCACAATATCGAGCCGGATATACCCCTCGCCCAGGTTCTCGACCAGCCCCGTCACCGGCTTACCGCGCCTCAGCAGCAGGGCCGGCTGATACCAGCGGTCTTCCGCCACCGCCTCCGGCGCCTCGCCGCCGCTGACCGCCCCCTGTTTGTCCATCAGCATCTCCGCAATTGTAATGCCGGACATGGCCAGATACTCCGCCTGATGCCGCTTGCGTGTGACAGACAGAACCTTGGTCTCCAAGTGCGCGTCGAACGCGAACGAAACAACCAGAATACTGAGCAAAGCAATAGTCCAGATCGCAACAATGAGGCCGGATCCGCGGTTGGCCGGTGGGACGGTGGGGCGGTGGGACGGTGGGACGGTGGGACGGTCGGACAGTGAGACGGTGGGACGGTCGGACAGTCGGACGGTCCAACCGTCCAACTGTCGTCCGCGTAACTTCCGCAACCTGTCTGACAACGTCTGCATGATACTGTTAAACATCCCCACAATATGAAGCGCGCAGCGCTTCATTGAGCCATCGGCAATCGCACAATCCGTTTCATCTCCAGCGGTTCCTTGCCCTCCTCCGCGGGCTCAAGAAAAAGCGTAACTTCAACGGCGTATGGCAGGGTGTTGGATCGGACCCAGTCATCCGCCCACTTCAATTCCGGCTTCTCATTCTCGACTCGTGCCGGTTGCGCACTTTTATCCAGCGTGCGGCAGTTGAAGCCACGCACGCGCGTGGAAAGCAGCACAGCCGGAACCTTGTCGACATCAAACTCCGCCTGCTGCAGGTCAAGCCGCCACGAGCGCACGGTCAGGCCGGTGCGCGTCTTGCCGCGTCCGTCTTCCACATTGCCGACTGTCACCTCCACCGCGTGCGGCATGCCGGCGTACGGTGCATCCGCGCCGATCAGCGACGTGCCGAGCTTAGTCCACCGAATCTTATCACGCGCCGTGGCGCCGTCGCCGTCGTCCGTCAGCATGAAACCATAGCCAGGCGCCCCTCGCCAATAAGCTGACCGCAGCCCCATCACCAGTTGCTCGATGATGTAGTCTCCCTGGTGCAGGCTGTTGGAGAGTTCGGTGCCGGCGCGCCAGGCGCGTACCGCAGCATTGAAGCCCAGAAATGCAACGGTCGAGACGAGCGCCATCAGGCCGACGGCCAGGATCAGCTCGACGAGGGTCATGCCGCTGCGCCGCGGCGCGGCGCAGCGGAGGGACGGAAGGGACCCAAGGGACGGGAGGGACCCAAAGGACGGGAGGGACGCGAGGGACAGGGGGCCACGCCGCTTGTCGTCCCTCCACTGTCCCTCAAGTCCCTCACGTCCCTCTCTCTTTACACGCTTCATTTGTCCCTCTGCCACACGTAGCGCACGAGTTCCTCGCACGGGCGTTCGTCGCCGCTGCCTTCGCCCCACAACACGCGCGTGCGCACCACGTAGAGCTTGCTCTTCTCCTCTTCCTCCGGTGTTTTTTCGTCCACCTTACGCTCAAACGTAAACCCCTCGCATAACGAAGTGTCTGGCTCCACGGTATAATCGGCCTTCACGTCCGTAGAAGTGACAATCGGATCAGGATAGGCGAGTTCGCCCAACCCCAGCGTCCACTGAACCTGCTCGTACTCGCGCGCCAGCTTCATCACGCGCAGACAGGTCGAAAGACTGGCCAGCAGCACAGTCAGCCCGATCCCAAGAATCAACGATGTCAGCAGGACCTCGATCAGGGTGAAGCCCGCGCGGGGGCAAGTGGACGGTGGCGGGTGGAGGGTGGAGGGTGACGGGAATGGATTAGAAGATTTGCGACAGCTCTTTTTCAACATCCAACGCCCAACGTCCAACGCCCAACGCCCAAGTTGCGAAACCGCCGAAAACGTCCCGCACGAAGTTCCCTTGGATGTTGGGTGTTGGACGTTGGGCGTTGGATGTTGAACACCCGTCTTACCTGTCGCTGACAAGGGCTTATTCATTCGTTCCCCTCGCCTTCGATCACAGCCAAGCCCAGCATATCAACGGCGAGAAAAAGCACGGTCCCATCATCGTCCGCAATGCGAACCCGGTAGGGGCGGCAGGTGCCATTGCTGCGGTAGCGGACGCGGAAAGATTCCGTGGATGCCAAATCCGCCTGGGCCGCGTCAGCCGCGATTTCGTCGGTATATTCCAGAAACTCCACATGCACCCCTTCGAACTTCTGCTCTGCCCGAATCGTCTCGCTCAAATCGCCTTCGCTGGCCAACTCCTCGGCGCTGACATCTGTCGGGGTGTATTTTTTGCCAAAGGCACCCACACCCGACTGGTCGAACGCGCTGGATCCGGGTGCAGACAAGGAAAGTAACCGGGGATTCGCATTGCTGGCTGCGGCGCGCCCTGGCTGAGAGAACGCCGACGGCCGATCGAACGCACCACCTGCCACATCCTCCGGTGCCACATAAGGTCCATGCCCCTCGCCCCGCAACGGCCCAGCCTCCACGCGGATCACGCCGCCGGGCTCGCACACGATCTCGGTCTCCACCTGGTAGAGCAGCGCCATGGTGCGGGCGTAACGCGCGGATTGCATGTAAGCCAGCGACGCCGTGCGCACCTTTACGCCGCGCATGCCTACACTGAACTGCGGCAAAATCACCGCCGTCAGCACCCCAACGATCGTGATCACCAGGAGAAGCTCAATCAGCGTGAACGCGG
>SESH01011385.1_pt1 | contig 11842 bp, 5 predicted proteins | sample 3171561 | NCBI WGS metagenome assembly SESH01 (sample SAMN10866947, study PRJNA518727) | freshwater metagenome | biome: subpolar coniferous forest; feature: holomictic lake; material: water; isolation source: holomictic Lake 442 2011 16.5 m and 2014 13 m | place: Canada: near Kenora, Ontario
CAGACCTGGCTGGTGGACATGGGGCAGATGATTACGGGTTGGTTTGCGTTTGCCGGGCAGGGCACCCCCGGGCAGGTCATCACGCTGGACTATATGCAGGCGTTTGCGGCCTACGACGCGAAACCGGCTGGGATGGTGACGGTGAATTTTGTGGACCTGGTTGATCCGGACGCCAGCGGACGGGTGCGCTTCTGCAACAAGTTCAACTACCACACCTTCCGTTATGTCCGAATCAAGGGGTTGGTCCAGGCGCCAGACGCCGGGCAGATCAAGGCGATGCTCCTGGGGACGGGCCTGACGCCGGCCTTCTCTTTCTCCTGCTCCAACGACCTTGCCAACCGCATTCATCAGGCGAGCATGAACACCTTCCTGGCCAACAGCATTGGCGGCTATATTTCGGATTGTCCAGATCGCGAACGGGGGGCCTATGTCGCCTATGGTCTCTATTATGCGCCCTTCCTGATGCAGCATTTTGTGGAGGGGGTTGTTTTCCTGGAAAAGATGGTTCGCGATGGCGTGGACGCGCAGCGCCAGGACGGCCTCTCCGCGACCTGTTCACCGGTCGGGTATGGCGGGGGTGCCCTGTGGACCTTTCAGAATGGCGGGGGTTATGTCTTTGTCCAGACGCCCTGGCAGATCTACCTCTACACGGGCGACAAGTGTGCCCTTGGGATGTCCCTCGCCGCCTCGGAGAAGTACCTGACGCGCATGGAGCAGTATTTCGACGAAAAGGCCGGGGTCCCGAGCCACAACGACGGCCCTTGGTGTTATCTTTATTTGGATTTCATAGCTGACTGGTTGGCGGAGGGCGTCGAAGGCGCCGACAGATACGGCCAAAGTGCGGAGGCAAAGATGATTCAGACTAACTGCATGTATATCGTTAGCCTGGATCGTTTGAGCAAGAGACTGGAGGTGCTTGGCGACGGGGAGTCGGCCGCCCGGTATCGCGCCAAGGCCGAGGCGCATCGACGCCTGTTTCACGCCAACTGCTACAAGCAGGCTGCCGCCAACTATGGCATCGACCACATGACGTACCTCGCGGAGCCGCTGCTGGCGGAGGTGCCGCCCAAGGACGAAGAGGACGCCGTTTTCCGCTCCTTGGAGAATCACATCCGCGTGGTCGCCAACGGGCATCCCCAATCCGGCGACGGCGGCTTGCACAATCTCCTGCGGTATCTCCTGGCGCGCAATCGGCCGGATCTGGTCTACCTGATGGTGAACCAGACCGACCGACCGAGTTGGGGCGCGATGGTCAAGAACGGTGACGCCGCTATCTGGGAGGATTGGATCATGTCTCCGGACGAAGATCCCCCCCACTCGCGCTCGCACGCCGGGCTTGGGAGCATTGGCGAGTGGTTCATCAATGGCCTGGCCGGTATCCAGTATGACCCGGCGCAACCCGGCTTCCAGCACGCGGTGCTCCGTCCGTTCATTCCGCCAGACATGGACCAGCTCGCGGCCAGTTCGGATTCGAGCCATGGCACGATCTCGATCCGCTGGAAGAAGGTCGGCGGCGCGGTGTCGCTGGAGGTTGTCGTCCCGCCGAACACCACGGCCACGCTCTTCCTGCCGATGCAGAAGCCTGACGCGGTCACCGAAGCGGGGCGTCCGCTGGCCGGCGCACGGGGTGTCAAATTGCTGGGCGTAGGCGAAGTCGCGGTATCCGTGGCGTTGGACTCCGGGGCGTATGCGTTTGCCTGGTGAACGGATGGCCAAGGGGCTACACAATGCAACAGTGAGTTGACCAGGAGCGCGAAACAATGTCGTGATCGTGCGACTGGTGCGAGCGGGGAAGTGAGTGCAGAAGTGAGTAGTGTCATTGTCTCAGGTCTTTGTCTATTCGGAAGCAGGATAGCTTAAGACCGGAGACAAGGAGCTGTGGAAGATGCAGGCGAATACGAATCGACGGCTGTTGGTGAGTCTGGATTGCATGCAGGAATATGGATCGGACCGTTATCTTTCCTGCGGCACTTCCCGGGTTGTTGAGGGGCGGCGGGGCGCTACCGTGAGGCAGAGCTCAGCCAATGTCTTAGGGAGCGGAAGTTCTCCCGCCTGTGGCACTTGCTGACCTCCTATTCGGTGAAGAATAGCCTGATGGTGGAGGGCAAGCATTATGGCCAGTTCTTCCAAGCTGTCCCGTAGACCCATTGTACTGGAAAGCCAGCTGCTAATCCGGCACGTGTTATCCGGTCGCGTGCGGGGATTGCTTTGTGTCAGGGCGTAGAATTGCTGCGAATCGCCTTGATGCGGAAAAAGGCTGGTAAATTGCTTTCAGCTTGAATCACATGGGATCCGGTGGATGCTGTAGGTGGAGGGTTTGTATAGACCGGCTGCCAGTCCTGTCCGGGGCTCAGCAGATCTTGCTTTCTCTCGACAACCTGCCATGCGGATAAACCTCCACGCCAGTCGATGTGGAACCAGCCTTGTGTGTGGGTCAGACTCGTCACGCGCAACACGGAGTCAGAATTGGTCGGGTTGGTGTCCGCCAGGAATTCGGCTCGATTGTCCATGCCGTCGCCATCCGGGTCCAAGGTTGAATCAGCCGCATTACTGAAGCTAAGTTCATGCTGCCATTCCCACCAGTCCGGCACAGCGTCGGCATCCGCATCCGGATCCGTCAACCGGATGTCCGCCTGATTGACCGCCGTGGTCAGTGAAACCGGCACGGCGCTCCACAAGCCGCGGGCCTCCCACGCATCAAGCGACCCATTCCCATTTGCATCAAGAAAGGCAAGCGCCCAGTAGTTGGAGGGGTACGGCAGGTCTTCAAACGTGTAAGGCTCCATCCCCGTCGTGGCGACGACAAACGGGGTCTGCCAGTCGTTGGAGGACGCGCCAGCCAGCACGCGAAGCGTGCCGGGCTGGAACCCGTCGTAACTCACCCTTCCGGAGAGCGGCGGCGAACGGTAGGCCACGGCGGGTACCAGATTCTGGAAGTACTCGCCGGTGATCTTGTCCAGACAGCGACTGTAGGGCGGATGATCGAGAGCAAAGGCCTCGAGCGTTTCGGCGCGCCGCAGTACGGCTGCGTTCATGTTCTGAACGGCTGCCGCGCGCATCAGCGGCCCGCACATGGCCGCCTTCTGTTCGGGATAAAGCAGGCTATCGCTGTCCACATAGGTCCAGGTGTGACCTGTGTAGGCGCCACCCAGGCGGGGCCCGGACCAGGATATCCCGTAGGCATTGGCCATGTCGCCCGTGGCCGTTCCGTCGCCGCCCGGCGGAATGCGGGCATTAACCGTCCACGCAAACCGCTCGAAGCCGGCGAAGATGCGCGAGATGGGAATCGCATCCGCGCCCAGCCGGCAATCGCCGTACTCGCGGTACAGCTCCCAGAGGTTATGCAACGGATACAAGGCGGACATCCACGGCTGCTGGATTGGGGCACTGCCGGGATTGTGGCGAACATCGGTCTCGAATAGAAAGCAACACTCGACACCCGCCGCATTGGTCAACAGTGCGATGTTCCGCGCAGCGATCCGCGCCACCTGATTGCTGAAGTCGTCGAGATACGAGGCGTCCAGCGCATGGCCAAGAAACCAGTTAATCTCGGCACGCTGCGACCCCATGCGTCCGGTGGTCTCCTCCCATTCTGAGATCGGCGGAGCCTCCGGCGGAACCAGGCTCATGTCGGCGCGCCGGTTGTAGCCGAACCGGCGACTGGCCGCGCCTTGCGCCAGCAGATCCAGCACATGGCGGTCAGCGGTCAGCCAGTAGTAAAAGAAGAGATTGCGGAAATAGGAGTGCGAGCTGTTGTTGTCTTTGCGGAATCCGCCGTAGCCAACCGTCCCCCATCCCGTGCGAATGTCGGCCCCCGGTTCCCCTTGGATGATCAGGGTCGACAGGACACGGCGGGCCGCCGGAACACTCAGTTCGTGCAGAAAGCGGCGTTCTCCTGTCATGGCAAAAGCCCGGCCGGCACCCAGGAAGGTGTTATGGTAGTCCGAGAAGGTGGCCCCGAAGAAGTAGCTATACCATGTGGTATCGTCGCCCACCTCATCGCTCAGCATGTTGTTGGCATAATATCGCGGAAGCAGGCCGTGGGTCATGAACCCGTGCAGGCCGTGGGCTTCGACATAGGCCAGGGTACTCGTGCAGGCCGCCACAAGCGCGGTTGTGCAGCGCTGCGCCGCGGAATCCACCGTTCCATCCCACAGCTCGCCCATGGCACGGGACGCCGCAACATCTTTCTGCACCGGCCACGCGATCAGGGGATGATCCAGCGCGGCCCACACCTCATCACGCGCCAGAGGGAAGGACTCGTCAGGTGCCAGGACCCGCAACCGCACGCGACACGCCGCGCCCTGTCGCGGCCCCAGGAGCTGATTGGTGGAGACAACACGCAACCAGATGCCGGTTGCTGCCACTTCAATGGCCTGCGGCTCGTTGAGACGCATGAGAGCAAGCCCCGCCGCCATGCCGCCGTTTGCGCCCCGCACCGCCGCAGCCGGGCGGGTGGCAAACCCGCCCGTCGCCGTGGTCCCGGCAAGGGAAAGCGTATACCGGGCAGGCTGCAGCCGCGTCTCCCGCCGATGTTGCTCAACCACGCCACGATCGCTCGCCGACAACGCGGCCTCCAGCGCCGCGTTGGTGCTCGCGGCAACATACGCCCGCACAGGCGCAACCTGCGCCAGCGGCTGGAACAGGGATACGCCCGCCAGCGGAAAACAGCTATTCGTTGTCCACGCCTCGAAACCGAGCCCGCCTCCGACATCGGTTGGACAGTCGAAGTGAAAGTCCACATCCACGCCGGGCGAGCCTGCGAGAAATGTGTAGCGCAGGAGATACCGAAATGACGGTCCGGTTGTCCGGGGATAATGCCCGGCAACCTTGACCGTGACACTCAGCGGCCCGACGTGCTCAAAGGCCACGCTCTCCGGCGGACCCGCCGTGATCGCTACTCCGCTCTCGAACCGGATGACACCACTTCCCGGCGCCGACACAACGGGCGCATAATCCGCACCGTTGGCATCGCGTCGCACCACGCGGTCAAACAAGGAGAAGCAATTCGTGGGGATCGAAAAGCTCGCCACCCCGGTATCGACGAGCACGCCATTGGTCGCGAGACGGGCGGTCACACCGGTGACGCACGCCACCGCCGCCGTTGCGACAATCTCGTAGCGCAGGGTTTGGCCCGCCGCCGGCGCCGAGGGGAATGTGAGGTGCAGCCACTGGATAGGCTGCGCCGATGCCACCCCCCCGGCCCACCGGCCCAGCACCTCGAACTGCGCCGGAACCAAAACACCCGCCGCATCCCGCAGGCGCAGCGCTGCCGGATTGGTCCACCCCCATTCACGCGCCACCGGCACCCCGTTGCGCACCCAGCCACCGGGGCGCGCCACCCCGGCATCCTCGACCACCTCAAGCCGCAGTCCGCCCTCCGCACCCGTCACTGCTGACAATGTGGCTGCAACAACTGCGCAGAACGACAGTGACTGCTGCAACCGCACGGGCCGGCGCAGCATCTGCACCGCAGCGCTCACTCTTGCCATATCGCCCCTCCTAATCGTGGCGTGGACACCTTACGCGCCATGCTTACTCAACCTGTATCCGGTAGAACTTCTGTCCCGCACTGCCAACTGTGTCCGTGTGCACATTGACCGGAGGGGTGGCAGGAACGTGGAGTACCATATTGGTGAAACCAGCCACCAGACTCGTCGCCGCCTGCACGGTGTAGACGCGTCCCGTGGCGCTCTGCCAGCGTACGAGGAACTCACCCACCGCCGTTGGGGCATTCGTTGTCGCGTAGAGGATCAGGCAGGATGCGGCACGGTTCGGATCCGTCCCCGCCCAATACTCCTGCTCATTGCTCAACCCGTCGCAATCGGCATCAACGGCGCTGCCACTGACGGCGGAGTTTGTCAATTGTGCCGCGGTAAAGTTGGCGTACTGCCAAGCTTCGTACGCCGTCCATGTCCTGCCCGAGGCATAGGCAAACGCCGAGAGCCCGCCGGCATTGCTGGCGGCCACGCGGTAGTAATAGAGCGTATTCGTCGACAGACCGGTATCGCTGGCGGTCGTCGTATTCGCGCCAGTCACCGCCACCAGCACCCAGGTGTTGCTATCAAGCGAGCGTTCAACCGTGTAGGCTAACTCGTTGGTCGCACGGTCCGTCCATGCGAGATTGATTTGCGTGCTCGACGCCGTGACGGCCACGAGATTACTCGGTGCGGCTGGCAGGGGCGCAAGGTTAGTGGCCAGAATCATGTAATCGTACAGGAAATCCGTCACCCAGGAGAAGTTGGCGGTGACCGTGGGGTATGACCAATGAGGCCCGCCCTGTATCGGATGCCACGTGTGGGGCATTCCCACCACATCCGCCCGGGCGTGAATCGCTGTCGCTTCGCTGAATGAGACGGTTTCATCAGCGGTTCCGTGGACGATCGCGATGGGAGCCTCGCCCGCTTGCATCTCGGTCACCGGATGCAACCATCCCCACAGGTCAATGACCGCCGCTACCTCGGAGGAATAGCCGGGATTCCCGCTGTCGCCTTCCGGCCCTTCCCAGTAGGCCACGGCCATGCTGATGATCGATCCGGCAGAGCCGCCTCCAATCGCGATTCGCGACGTGTCGATGCGCAGGGATTCGGCATTGGCACGAAGCCAGCGTACGGCCGCCCGCGCATCCTGCTGGCCGATGTTGCCTGTGTAATCGCTCGAAAGGCGGTAGTTGATGGAAACCGACACATAGCCGTGGCGGGCCAGCGTGCGCGCCCATGTCCGGTAGTCCGCTTGCGATTTGTCTCCGCCCGTGAAGCCCCCGCCATGCACCCAGACCATGGCGGCGCGCTTGGACACGACATCGCCGGCAGGCTCCCAGTAGTCGAGGTAAAGGCTATTGGTTCCGGCCTGACCGTACTTGATGTTGAAGCTCTCGTTGTAGGATTGAAAGCACACTTCCTTGTACCTTGTTTGGGCGAAGACGGCCATCGGGAGCAGGCCGAAGACAAACAATGCCACGCGAAGCCGTGCGCTTCGAGCAACTGGACCCATGCACCGGGACCCCCGTTGTATTGCAACCGCCTTCATTCCACCAGCACCTGATAAAACTTGCATGACACGCCCTCCACGAGATCCGTGTGCACGTTCACCGGCGGCGTCGCCTGGATGTTGGCGCGCAGGGTCTGCTTGAATCCCGACGGCAGGTTCGTCGTCACCTGGAGCGAATACATCCTGTTGGTCACGCTGGTCCAACGAACCACGAAACGCTGCGGGTCCTCGAAGCCGGCAACGGACATTGACAGGCACGAGGCGGAACTGTCCGGATTCGTTCCAGCGCCAACCTCCGCGGCGTCGTTCATACCGTCCCCGTCGGAGTCGAGCGTGTTGTCGGCCTCCATGGCGACCACGGTGGCGTTGCTGATCCCGGGGGCACTGCAGGTCAGGATGGCCGTGCCGTTGACGCTGTCCACGTCTGCGGCGGCCGCGAGGGTAACCGCCTGCCACGCGCTCCAATTGCCACTGTTGAACACCAGATTCGATCCGCCTACGACCGAGATATTCGCATCGCCTGACGTACGGACAACGGTGACCGTGGTCGCGCTCGCAGGCGGAGCGGACAGGCACACCTGAACCCCCGCCGTCCCGCCTTCGGGAACCCGTACGCTCCCCGCCGAGGATGCCACCATCACGACTTCCGAGAGCGACACCGATACGATCGCGACCGCCCCAGTGACAGCCGCCAGCTTGATGGCGTACAGTTTGCCGGTGTCGCACAGCATGTTGACCGGCGGAGTCTGGGTGGAGATTCCTGACGTATTGAGCAGCGGGAAAGTCCCGACAGGGAGGCCGCGGACATCTGCCGCAAGCATCGCCGAATTCGTTGTGGAGTACTGCACGCGGAGTGCATATGTGCCGGTCCGCGGCACACGGAAACAATACGCGGCGCCGTACGTATTGGCCTGGGCGGCCAGCGTCCAGCTGCCCGCCGTCGAAGACGGCCTTCCCCAGCTTGTCTCCAGGTCAAAGTCAGCACCGGCCCGGGTGAACGGGGCCATGCTTCCATACGTGATGGGATCCGGTGCGGCCGCGTTGATGTCGACCACGGCCTGATAGCGCGGCCGATTCGTGTTCGCGATGTCGCCGCGCAGCATCCCGAAATGCCCGTCGGTCGTCCCGGGCGTTGCGGAAAGATCCTTGTCAATCAGGTGGAAGAGCACATTGAGCTCCCCGTCGAGCTGGTTGAACACACGCTGCGCTTCCGCCTGCTTGGCGCGCATGCGATCATCGACCGCTGCCTGCCGGGTGATCGTCTCATCGCCGTTGTAATTCGGATGCTGTCCGCCTTCGTAGGCGACGTAGGCCAGGCCGTACATCTTCGCGATGACGGCCGATGACCGGATCGCCGCAAAGTGGTTGGAGGCGACGAAGCCTCCCGAGCTCCAAATGTTGTCCAGGGTGAGCGTCGGGGGGGGGGGCGGCCGGATTGAAGTAGGTGCTGGTGCTGAACGCATAGAGGTAGTAGTTGACCGGGTGTGGATCCGGCCAGTCGGACCGGGCATCCCGCCTTGCATAGTACCGGTCCAGAAACGTCATGGTGCGGTTGCAAATGTCGATGTAGTTCTGCTGGTGGCAGAGCACGGGGCGGATCCTGGTCATCATCGCCGCCGTGCCGAAGACTTCGCGGAAGATCCCGCTGATCTGTACGGTGCGCATGCCCTGGTAGCGGTAGGCAAGCGTGATGGGGTCTGCTGTTCCGTCGTACCGCAGCGCCGAGTTCGTTGTGGTTACCGCGGCATTGGTCACCCACGCCCACTGCGTGTAGTAGGTGCCGGAATTCCATATCTCGTTGCCGTATTCCAGGTACAACTTCAGATCCGGGCGCAGCGGTTCACAATCCGCACCGCCATTGCGGAACAGCAGGGCCAGATTGCGAATGTAATCGTCGGTGGCCCGCACCGGCAGGCAGATCCATGCATCCTTGCCCGCAGCATTGGCAAACTTGATCACGCTCTCCCAGGAGGGACCGGATTGGCCCCATCCGTATGGGTTCACGCCGTGCTGCGCCGCGTTGTTCCATCGGGTACGCTGGCTCCAGTCCATGTCGCACAGGGGCCGATCAAGATGCATCCAATGCATGTAGCGCAAAACCTGGAACGGCGCGACCGCTTGCAGGACCGGCGTGGTGAAATCCACATCCTCGCCATAGGCATTGGTACTGCCTGCCGCCAGCGGGCGCATGAGCTTCACATTGCGCACCCCCCCCGACGTGTTCTGGAAACGGAGCAGGCACGCGTAGTTGTTGGTGTCGGAAATCACCAGGCGACAGCTCACCCGGTTGCCGGAATTGGTCTTGCCCTGGATGGCCCCGCCGCCCCAGTCCTCGGCAATCGTCACACCGGCCGGATTGTCGCAGTCAAACGAGAGCCGGTACGTGCCGTGGTTATTGCCTGTTTGCAGGCCATGGTAAACGAGACAGCTCCCGTCCACCGTCGGCCATCCGTTCGTGTCGAGCGCCACGGGTGTATTGTTGGCGGAAGGAAGGCCCCACCGGCGATGACTCCGCATGGCGTCGGCCCAGATCTTCTCCGCGGTGTAGTCGCCCCCGGCCCCGCTCCATTCGGTGATATTGATCCCCACGCTGTTGGCACGGGTTGACTGCGCCTTCGCCATTGAGCAGCATCCCCCCAGAACCAGCAACCCCAGCAACCCCGTGCAGCATCTCATGGGACAACCTCCTGTGGCGGCTCGACCCGTCGCGCCGGCTCCGACTACGGACTGGCATCCTCAACACTGACTGCGTGTACGGTGACGCGTCCCGACAGAACGCTCAACTTGATTGCATGCAGGCGGCCCGCAACGCAGGCAACCGTCACCGGAGCACTGGCAGCCGCTACACCGCTTGTGCTCTCAAGGACAAACGAGCCAGCGACACGACCATCATGTTCAAGGAGCATCGTGGACGGCGAATCTACACGGTACTCCACCCGCACGGCATAACGGCCGCTCCGGGGAACGCGGAAACAGTAACCCGAAGTGTATGCATCACTCGCCGCGACAAGGGTAATGGCGCCCGACCGCGCTGGATGCAACCCGCCGCGGCTCTCAACATCGCAGTCACCCCCGGCCCGTCGGAACGGCGCCATGGCGCCAAGCGCAACCGGTTCTGGCGTCACGGCCTTGATGTCCAGGACCGCCTGATAGCGCGGCCCATCCAGCCTCTCGATATTCCCGCGAAGCATCCCGAAATGACCTTCCTCTTCCCGGGGCGGCGATGCCGGATTCTTGTCGATGAGATGCGAGAGTACATTCAGTTCGCCATCCACCTGGTTGAACACCTTCTGCATTTCGAGTTGTTTGGCGCGCATGCGCGGATCCATGGCCGCCAGTCGGGTAACAACCTGATCCCCGTTGTAGTTTGGATGCGGCCCGCCCTCATAAGACAGGAAGGCGAGCCCGTACATCCGGGCCATCGCAGCGGCGTATTGCAGTGACGCGAAGTGATTGGAGGCCACAAATCCGGCGGAGGTCCAAATGTTCTCCAGCGTCAGCGCCGGTGGCGCCCCCTCCGGCTTGAACCACGTACTGCACGCCAGCCCGTACAGGTAGTAGCTCACCGGGTGCGGGTCGCTCCAGTCCGAGCGGTTGTCGCGGCGCGCATAGTAGCGATCCAGGAAACTCATAGCACGAAAGCAAAGGTCCGCGTTGTCCTGCGGCTGACAAAGGACAGGACGTATGCGTGTCCGCATCGCAGCGTGGCCGAACACCGCCCGGAAAGCGTCGCTGATCTGCACGGTGCGCATAGCCTGGAACCGGGATACCAGCGTCACGGGATCGGCCTCGCCATCAAACCTGAGCAAGCGCGCAGAGGCGACGGCATTCGTCACCCAGTCCCACTGCTGACCCTGGGCGCGATTCCAGACATCGTTCCCATACTCGACATAGAGCTTGAGATCTGGCCGCAGTGGCTCGCACACCGCGCTCCCATCGCGAATCAGGAGGGCCAGACTCCGGATGTAATCGTCGTTGGCCCGCACGGGCAGGCAAATCCAGGCGTCTTTCCCGGCCGCGTTGGCAAACTTGATCACGCTCTCCCACGATGGGCCGGGCGCACCCCAGCCATACGCATTCACCCCGCGCTGGGTCGCATAGTCCCAGCGCGTACGCCGGGCCCATTCCATGTCACGCAGCGGGGCGCTACTGTGCATCCAATGCATATACCGCAGCACCTCAAAGGGTGCGACAGCGGCCAGCAGCGGATCCGTAAAGACCTTGTCCAGGGGATACGAAGTGGAGCTTCCGAGGGAAACCGGCCGCATAAGCTTGACATTCCGCACACCGCCGCGTGTGTTGGTAAAGCGTAACAGGCACTGTGAGTTGTTGGTTTCGGCAATCACCAGATCGCAGCTCACGCGGCTTCCCGCGACGCTCCGGTTCTGGATGACACCACCACCCCAATCCTCAGCCACCGCGACGCCGGATGGATTCGCACAATCGAACGAGAGACGGTAGGTGCCATGGTTGTTCCCCGTCAGCAACCCGTGGTAGACGAGGCAGGAGGCATCGGCCAGCGGCCAGCCATTTGCATCCAGTTCGACCGGCTTGTCACAGGCATCCGGCTGCCCCCATTGCCGGTGACTCCGCATGGCATCGGCCCAGATCTTCTCCGCCACGTAGTCCTTACCTGCGCCACCCCACTCACTGATGTTCACGCCCACGCGATTGACACGCCCCGACGAAACCTGCGCGACAGGCAGCACGTCAGCCGGCGCGCCCACAGCAGCTTGCCGTGCTTCCGGTTGTGGCGGGTGGGTGAGCAGGGTGGCCAGCGTCACGCCGGTGCCGCCGAGCACCGCGATGCCCGCGCACACGGCGGCCACGGTCTTGACCTGTCCCCAGAAGA
>SESH01064494.1_pt1 | contig 11818 bp, 12 predicted proteins | sample 3171561 | NCBI WGS metagenome assembly SESH01 (sample SAMN10866947, study PRJNA518727) | freshwater metagenome | biome: subpolar coniferous forest; feature: holomictic lake; material: water; isolation source: holomictic Lake 442 2011 16.5 m and 2014 13 m | place: Canada: near Kenora, Ontario
GGTCCCGGGAATTTCGCGAGAAGCTGGCGGCCATCGATCCGGCCGCCGCCGCCGCCCTCAAGCTCGAGAACGAGGCCGCCAAGAAGAAGAGCAGCGACGAGTTCAACGAGTGAGCCCCCGCCCGGACCAGGCCCCGCGGCGCGTACGCCCGGGCTCGCTCCGCCGCCCGGCCGGGCACCCCCCTCAAAAACCAGCCGGCCGCGGCCCAAATCTCGTGGTTGACCTGCCCGTGACAGGCCTAGAAGCTTTTTGAAACTTTTTCCGAATTTGCCCGTCCAAGACCCTTTCCCTCTCAACCCATTGATGAAAACCTTCCGCTTCGTGGCGCTCGTGGCCGTATTGATGACTGCCGGAGCCGGCGCCCTGCGCGCCCAGGAGGGTGGCGACTCCCGGGATGAGATCATCACGGATTTCGGCATCGACGAGTTCATCTACACGCCGAAGTTCACGCTCAACATCGGCGTGCGCAGCCTGTCGGGCACCAAGACCACCTTCGGCGGCCGCGGGGTGGTTGCGTCGGTCCAGCCGGACAGCGACAGCACCAGCGCCGGCCTCACGCGCTATTACCATGACGGCACGGTATTCCGGGACACCCGGACGACCACCGATTCCGACGGCTTCACCAGCCTGATCACGCCGGATGGCATGACGAATTCCTGGAGCTACAATTTTGCCGGCCAAGTGACCCCGGAAGGGTACATGGCCTTCCACACCTACACCGCGGCCATGGCGGATCCCGGGCTCCGGAACCAGAACGCCGACTCCAGCCGGGGCATCGAGGTGCTCGTCGCCCGCGACATGGGCAACCTCTCCAAGCGGCTGGACTGGAAACTGTTTGCCGGCGTCAGCCTCAACGACGTCAGCTCCGCGCAGAAGGAGAGCCTGGCGGCGAAGGTGACCACGATCACCGACTATTACACCCTGAACGGCCAGACCCCGCCGGCTCCGCCCTATCTCGGGCCCTCCACGAGCGCCACGACGGTGGTCGCCCCGGACGGCTCGAACTCGAGCAGCACGATCGACGTCACGACCCTGCTGGGCAACCGCCCCCTCGGTCGGATCACGACCGTGACCGACGGGTTGATCTCCGACCGGTGGAAGGTGAAGGGCGGCTATTTCACGTTCCGCGCCGGCCCGTCGATGACCTACGCCATCACGGAGAAGCTCAAGGCCACGCTCAGCGTGGGCGCGGCGCTCGTGTTCATCGGCTCCACCTACACGGTCGACCAGATCTACACGCCGGAAGTCGGCACCGATATCGTCAAGATCGCGGACGACGCCACCACCGAGCTCCTGCCCGGTTATTACGCCGATGCGACGCTGGAGTATGCCTTCTCCGACCGGGCCGGCGCCTACGCCGGCGCGGTCTACCAGAGCAACGGCAGCTACCAGCAGACCATCGCCACCACCGAGGCGAACTACACGACCAAGGTCGACCTCGCCAGTCTGCAGGGTTTCCGGCTCGGCATGAATTTCCGGTTCTGAGCCCGGCGCCTGCCGCGGCGCGGCCTCAGGCCGGGGCTTGCTGCCACTCCGGCTTCAGCACCCCGATGCTCGGCAGATTCCGATAGCGTTCCGCGTAGTCGAGCCCGTAGCCGACGACAAACTTGTCCGGGATCGCGAAGCCGACGAAGTCCGCCTCGAACGGCACCTGCCGCCGCCCCTTCTTGTCCAGCAGGACGCACACGCGCAGGCTGGCCGGCTGGAGCCCGCGGATCATGCCCGAGACGAGCGCCAGCGTCTTGCCCGTGTCGAGAATGTCGTCCACCAGCAGCACGTGCCGGTGGGTCACGTCGAGCGTCAGGCTGTGGACCAGCTTGGGCGTGCCGTGGGACTCGGTGGCGTTGCCGTAGCTCGAGATTCGGATGCAGTCCAGGCGCACGGGGTTGTCGATCTGGCGCAGGAGATCGGCGGTGAAGAGGATCGCCCCGTTCATGATGGAGATGACGTTGAGCTCGTCGTCGCCGTACACGCGCTTGAGCTCGGCGCCGAGTTCGCGGACCCGCTGCTGGATGGCCTCCGCGCTCACGAGGACGCTTTCGATCGCAGGGTGGAGGGGAGGCGTCGGGTGGGCCATGGGTGGAGGAACGCAAGCGAGACAAGGGGAGGGGAGCGAGGCAATCGTGATTCGCCGGCCGAGCAAATCCGGGCCGTGGTGAGCGCGGGTCGAACCGCCGGTTGTCGACCGCGGCGAACCGGGCGGAATCGGTATTCCTTTGACTTGCCCAAGAGCGAAATCTTGCTTCGGCGACGGTGAACCCACGCGCATGATATCGATTCGCATCCAGAATCTTACGAAGCGGTTTGGGACGGTGACGGCGCTGCAGCACCTGGATCTGGCGGTCGCTCCCGGGGAGTTGTTTTTCCTGCTGGGGCCGAGCGGCTGCGGCAAGACGACCCTGTTGCGCAGCCTGGCCGGATTTTACGTGCCGGAGGAGGGGGCGATCTTTTTCGGTGACGAGGAGGTGACCCGGCTGGAGCCGCACAAGCGGAACACCGGCATGATGTTCCAGAGCTACGCGCTCTGGCCCCACCTGACGGTGGCGGAGAACGTGGCCTTCGGACTGGAGCAGCGCAAGGTCGCGAAACCGGAGTTGCGGCGCCGCGTGGGCGAGGCGCTCGAGTCGGTGCACATGGGTGCCTACGCGGCCCGTCGCCCCAACGAGCTTTCCGGCGGCCAGCAGCAGCGGGTCGCCCTGGCCCGCGCCCTTGTCATCCGACCGCGCTGCCTGCTGCTCGACGAGCCGCTCTCCAACCTCGACGCGAAGCTGCGGCTCGAGATGCGCGCGGAAATTCGCCGGGTGTGCAAGGAGTTCAGCCTGACGACCGTCTACGTCACGCACGACCAGAAGGAGGCCCTGTCGATCGCGGACCGTCTCGCGGTGCTCGACGGCGGTCGCATCCTGCAGGTCGGCACCCCGGGGGAGATCTACCGCCGACCGGCGTCCAAGACCGTCGCCACTTTCATCGGCGAGACCGACTGCATCGACGGGACCGTCGTGGCGTTCGCCGCCGGACGCGTGACGGTGGAGACCGCCATCGGCCGGTTTGAGGGCGTCCCGGGCGACCCGGCCGCCGCGTGCGGCCCCGGCGACCGGGTCACGCTCTCGGTGCGGCCGGAATGCTGGGCCCTCAGCCGCGAGCGCCCCGTCGGCAACGCGGTGGCCGGCCGGATTGGCGAGTCGGTTTACCTGGGCGAGCTCGCCCAGTACGAGTTCGTCACGGCCGGGGTGCCGCTGAAGATCCTCGAGCTGAATCCGCGCTTCCTCGACGCCGCCGCCGGGGGCGTCCTGTTTGCCGGGGTGGCGGCGGACGACGTGGTCGTGCTGCAACGCTGAGCGTGTGCCATGCTCCAGCGGTTGCTCCTGCTCCTGGCGCTCGTGGGGACCCTGGCCCTGCCGTTCCTCTGGCGCTCCCAGCGGGCCGCCCCGCGGCGCGCCGACACGACGATTGTCATCATCACCCCGCACAATGAGGCGATCCGGACGGAGTTCGCCCGGGGCTTCGGGGCCTGGTACCAGCAGCGCACGGGCCGGACCGTGCTGCTCGACTGGCGCATGATCGGCGGGACGAGCGACATCACGCGCTTCCTCGAGTCCGAGTATGCCGCAACCTTCCGGAACCTCTGGACCGGCCCGCTCCACCAGCCGTGGAACGCCGAGATCCAGGCCGGCTTTGCCGATGCCCGGCTGGCGGCGACCGCGCCGCCGCTGGTGCAGGCCGCGCGCCGCGCGTTCCTGGCCTCCAACGTGAGCTGCGGCATCGACCTGTTTTTCGGCGGCGGCAGCTACGACTTTATCCGGCAGGCGGACGCGGGCCGGATCGTGCCGGTGCCGCTGCTGCAGGCCCATCCCGACTGGTTCCGCGACGAGGTGATCCCGCAGGGCTACGCCGGGGAGGTCTACTGGGATCGCCAGGGGCGCTGGTACGGCAACGTCCTGAGCACCTACGGCATCCTCTACAACCGCGACGCCATCGCCCGGCTCGGGCTCGCCCATCCGCCGCTGCGCTGGGACGACCTGAAGGATCCGCGGCTGGTGGGGGAGATCGGGCTCGCGGACCCGACCAAGAGCAGCTCGATCGCGAAGGCGTTCGAAAACCTGATCCAGCAGAAGATCCAAGGGCGGCTGGCCGCGCTCCGCGCCGCGGGGGAGGGCGCAACTCCCCAGCGGCGGGAACGCCAGGCGGTGCGGGAAGGCTGGGTGGCCGGCCTCCAGCTGATCCAGCTGATCGGGGCCAATGCGCGCTACTTCACGGACAGCTCGCAGAAGCTGCCGATCGATGTTTCCCAGGGCGACTGCGCCGTGGGCATCGCGATCGATTTCTACGGCCGGGCCCAGGCGGAGGTGACGGCGGCGCGCGGCCGGGGCGAGCCCCGGATGGTGTTTGTGACGCCGCGCGGTGGCACCGTCGGCTCGGTGGATCCCATCGCGCTGCTGCGGGGCGCCCCGAACCGGGAGGCCGCGGAGGCCTTCATCGAGTACACGCTCACGATGGAGGGGCAGAAGCTGTGGAACTTCAAGCCGGGCACCCCGGGCGGGCCGGAGCGGTTCGCGCTGCGCCGGCTGCCGGTGCGGAAGGACTTTTATGCCCGCGAGGACTGGAAGGCCCACCGGAGCGACCCGGAGGCGGCGCCGTTTGATGACGAGGAGCACCTGGTTTACCAGCCCGAGTGGACGGGGGGGCTGTTCCGCGAAATGGCCTTTGTCATCCGGATCCTCTGCCTCGACACGCACGACGAGCTGACGGCGGCCTGGCGGGAGATTATCCGGGCGGGCTCGCCGCCCGCGGCGCTGGCCATGTTGAGCGACCTGTCGGCGGTGAACTACGACCGGATGGCCGAGATCCGGCGGCGGCTGGGCTCCAAGGACAAGGTGGATGAACTCCGCCTGGCCAAGGAACTGGCCGAGCACTTTCGCCGGCAATATCTCCGCGCGGCCGAGCTGGCCCGGGAGTCGTCGCCCGTCCGCTAGCCGGCGGCTCAGCCCAGGCGCGAGAACTCCGCGAGGAACGCGGCGCGGTCCGGGGCGCGGAAAAAGGACGTGCCGGCGACGAGGGTGTCGGCCCCCGCGGCCCGGCATTCGGCGGCCGTCGCCAGGTCGATGCCGCCGTCCACCTCCAGGCGGAAGGTCAGGCCGCGCGCACGGCGCCAGTCGGCGATCTGGCGGAGCTTCGGCAGCTGGTCGCGCCGGAAGGACTGGCCGCCGAAGCCCGGCTGGACGGTCATCACCAGCACGAGGTCCACCTGGCCGAGCAGCGGCTCGATGGCGGCGGCGGGCGTGCCGGGGTTGAGCACGAGGCCGCACTGGCAGCCGAGCTCGCGGATGCGCGCCAGCGTGGCGGCATGGTCGTAGGCCGGCTCGATGTGCACGCTGATGAGGTTGGCCCCGGCCCGGGCGAACGCCTCGAGGTAGCGGTGCGGCTCGTCGAGCATCAGGTGCGTGTCGAAGAAGAGCTTCGACGCGGGCCGCAGCGCGGCGAGCGTCTGGGGGCCGAACGAGAAGTTCGGGACGAAGTGCCCGTCCATGATGTCGAGGTGGATCCAGCTCAGGCCGAGGTCCTCCACGATCCGGACGCTGGTGCCCAGCTGGGCGTGGTCGCCGGCGAGCAGAGAGGGGGCGAGGAGCAGCGGGTGCATGGCGGTCACCAGACGTCGAGGATGGTGTGGGCGACCTTCTGCGCCAGGGCCTCGGCGAGGAGCGGCAGGAGCTGGTATTCGGCCTGCAGCTGGCCGCCGTCGGTGAAGGCGTCGCGCGTCACGCTGACGGGCCGGTCGGTGAACAGGTCGCGGCCGCTGCGGTTGTCCCGCAGGGTGCAGGCCGTGCCCAGCGTCACCGCGAACTTGCGGGCCAGGCCGGTGTCGTCCTCCCGCACGGCGCGGACCTCGCGGTGGTAGTCCCGGATCACCACGGTCAGGGTGGCGTCGGCCGCGGCGGGGGAGTTCACGAGGGTGACGCGGCCGTCGCGGAGCAGGGCTTCGCGCAGCTGGGTGCTGACGACGGCCTGGGCCTGGGGCAGCAGGGTGGAGTTGGCCACCGGGGCGACGTACAGGGTGGCAAAGGTGGGCTGGCCGGCGGTGCCGAGCTGATAATGCGCGCAGCCCGCCAGGCCGAGCAGGACGGGCAGGAGGGCCAGGACCGGAAGCCGGAAGGTCATGCGCACGGTGCGAGCAATCGGGGAGGAGCCCGGGATGACAACCCCAAATCCGGCCGGGCGATCAGAACAGCCAGAACCGCTTCTTGTGCGGCGCCTTTTCGACGGGCTTGCCGGCGGCCCGGGCCTCGACCGCCGCGAGCTGCACCTTGGCCAGCTTGGCGACGTCGGACTCCGGGTAGGCGGTGATGGCCTCGTTGTAGAACACCCGCGCGGCCACGTAGTCGCTCCGCTTGTAGAAATAGAAGTCCGCCATCTTCATCTTGCTCCGGGCCAGCTGCTTTTTCATGGCATCCAGGCCCTTGGCCGCCTCGGAAATCTTCACGTCGTTCGGGAAGAGGATCATGAAGTCCTCGTAGTAGGTGATGGCTTCCTGGGTCGAGGCCTGGTCGTAGTCGGGTCCCTGCACGAGCGAGGCGTGGGCCTGGGCGAGCCGGAGGTAGGCCTCGGGCGCGAGCAGGCTCTGCGGATAGTTGTTGATCATGCGGTCGAGCGCATTGATCGCGTCCTCGGTGTCCTTCATCAGCAAGTGCCCGCGGACGACATTCATGAGGGCGAGGGGCGCGTAGTCGCTGAAGGGGGCGTTGACCAGGACGTACTCGAAGTACTCGATGCCGCGGTTGCGGGCGGTGAAGCTGGGGATCAGGCCCCAGAGGCGGGGGCGGCCGCCGTCGAGCAGCGTGGCGGCGATGCGGTACTGCTCGCCGATGATGTCGTTGAAATGCTTCGTGTTCGGATAGCGGCCGATCACCTGCTGGTAGGCCTCGAAGGCGTCGAAGTACTGCTTGCGCGCCAGCCGCAGCCGGGCGATGCGCTGCAGGGCCTCGGGGGTGTAGATCGAGTTGGGGTATTTCTTCGCGACCTTCTGGTAGGCGCGGATCGCGGAGAGGACGTTGCGGCGCTCCTCGGCGAGGCGGGCCCGGTTCATCAGCGTGAGCGCGGAGCGGCCCTCCGGACCGCCGGAGCCGGCCAGCACGCCGCCCTCGACCTGCCAGCCGGTCAGGCGGTGCCAGACCAATTCGGCGGGGAGCCGCCCCGGCAGGCATGCCAGCACGCTCGCAAGGAGGAGCCCCAGGGGCAGGCGACGGGACAAAAAGGACAGCATGATGAGGGTTAAATTACCAGCGAATCAGGGCCGCCCCGTAGGTCAAGCCCGCCCCAAATGCGACGAGCAGGGTGATGTCGCCCGGCTGGATCCGGCCGGCCCGGCGGGCCTCGTCGAGCGCGATGGGAATGGAGGCGGACGAGGTGTTCCCGTAGCGCTCGAGGTTGACGTAGAACCGCTCCATCGGGAGCTCGAGGTACTGGGAGATGGATTCGATGATGCGCAGGTTGGCCTGATGGGGAATCACGAGCCCAATTTGATCCGCCCGCAGGTGATGTTGTTCCAAGATATCCCGGGCCGCCTCCTCCATGGCGCGGACGGCGATCTTGAACACTTCCTTGCCCTTCATCTTCAGGAAATGGTCGCCGGCAGCGATGCTCTCGGCGGTGGCCGGGGACGAGCTGCCGCCGCGGGGGACGCCGAGGAGGTCGGCGCTGTCGCCGTAGGCGCCCAGCCGGGTGCCGATCAGGCCGAGGCCGGGCTGGGGGCTCAGGCCGACCACCACCGCGCCCGCGCCGTCGCCGAACAGCACGCAGGTGGTGCGGTCCTTCCAGTCCGTGATCGCGGAGAGTTTTTCCACGCCGATGACCAGGGCGTGGCGGTAGCGCCCGGAGGAGAGCATCGCGCAGGCGGTGTCGAACGCGTAGACAAAGCCGGAGCAGGCCGCGTTCAGGTCGAAGCAGGCCGCGTTGGTCGGGACCCCGAGCTTGTGCTGGATCGTGCAGGAGACCGCGGGCAGGGTCTGGTCGGGGGTGACGGTCGCGACGACCAGCAGGTCGATGTCGGCGGCGGTCAGCTTGGCGTCAATCAGGGCCCGCTGGGCGGCGGCCACGGCCATGTCGGAGGTGGCCTCGCCGGGGGCGGCGATGTGGCGCTCGCGGATGCCGCTGCGAGAGAAGATCCACTCGTCGGAGGTGTCGACCATCTTGGCGAGGTCGGCATTGGTGAGGATCCGCTCCGGGGCGTAGGAACCGGTGCCGAGGATGATGGTGGAGGCGGTGGCCATGAAAAGAGAGGGGGGAGGTGGGCGCTCAGACCGCGCCGAGGGCCGCGAGCCGCTCGTTGACGCGGGCAATGTCGGCCTCGATGCGGGTGTTCATGTCGGCCTTGATGATCTGGCTGGCCGCGTGGATGGCGCTCTTGATGGCGTGGCGGTTGGACGAGCCGTGCGCCTTGAGAATGTTGCCCTTGAGGCCGAGCAGCGGGGCGCCGCCGTAGCGCTCCGGGTTGATTCGCTCCTTGAGGGCGCTGAAGGCGGACTTGGCCAGCAGGGCGCCGGTGGCGCGCATCGGGTTGGCCTGGAGCTCCTCGCGCAGCATGCTGGAGAAGAACCGCACGAGCGACTCCCAGCTCTTCAGCATGATGTTGCCGACGAAGCCGTCGCACACCACGACGTCGACGTGGTCGGTGAAAACCTGGAAGCCCTCGATCGGCCCGGAGTAGTTGATCACGTCGCCCACCTGGCGCAGCAGCTCGTTGGTCTCCGTGATCAGCGCGTTGCCCTTGCCGTCCTCGGTGCCGATCGTCATCAGCCCGACCCGGGGGGAGGCGACGCCGAGCATGACCCGGCAATAGTGGCTGGCGAGAATGGCGTTGTGCACCAGGTGCTCGGGCTTGGACTCGGGGTTGGCCCCGGCGTCGATCAGGACAAAGTGGCCGTTTTCGCGCGGGACGACGGCCGCCAGGGCCGGGCGGGCGACCCCTTCCATGGTGCGCAGCTTGATCGTGCCGCCGGCCATCAGGGCGCCGGTGTTGCCGCAACTGACCACCACGCTGGCGTGGCCTTCCTTGACCAGCTCGATCGCCCGGACCAGCGAGGAGTCCTTCTTGCGCTTGATGGCCATCAGCGGCTTGTCGTCCATCGTGACGACCTCGGACGCGTGATGGATGGTGACCGAGTGGCGGCGGTTGAGCCCGGCCTGGTGGACCAGCGGACGCAGCACGGCCTCGTCACCGACCAGGGTGACGGGATTGAGTGCGGGGTACTGGCGCAGGGCAAGTTTGACGGCCTCGACGACTTCGCCGGGGCCCATGTCGCCCCCCATGGCGTCGACTGCGATCCGCCCGGTCTCGCCGGAAGAAGTTCCCATCGCGAGGATGGCGGGGTGGGCTACGCCGAGGTTAAACCTCGACGTTAAGGATCTGGCGGCCCCGGTACATGCCGTTCTTGGGGTTCACCCGGTGCGGGCGAAAGGCACTGCCGTCGGTCGGATCCTTGGCGAATTCAGGAGCCTTGAAGGCGTTGGCAGCGCGGCGGTTGGCACTGCGGCGTTTGGACTGTTTGCGTTTCGGATTGGCCATGGGAGTGAGGAATTTGGAGTGACGCGGCGTTCCTTAAAACACCGTGAAGCTCGGGTGAAAGGGTCGGAGTAAAGAGGGGCGGTTTGACGCGTCAAGCGCCATAATCGGCCGGCAACTCACAGCCAGGTCAGGGCCGCCAGAACCGCGGCCAACGCCAGCCGATAATAGGCGAAGACCGCCATGCCGTGCCGTGAGAGCCAGTTGACGAGGAACCTCACGGCCAGCGCCGCCGCCGCCGCGGCGACCAGGCCGCCCAACACCACATGCGCCCAGCCGAACACCTGGATCATGGCGCCGCCGCTTTGCCAGCTCTTGAACACGGTGGCCGCGGACAGGGTCAGGAACCCCAGCAGGAAGCTGAATTCGGCTGCCCGCCGGGGATCAAGCCCGGCCAGGTAGCCGCCGACGATGGTCATCATGGAACGGCTGGTGCCCGGCCAGAGCGCCACGCATTGGAGCAGGCCGATGTGCAGGGCCTGCCGCGGGGAGAGGTCCGCGGCGGGCGGGGGCGGGGTCTGGGCCGCCCGGCGGCGGCGGTAGCGCTCGGCCCACAGGATGAGCCCGGCGCCCGCCGCCTGGGCCGCGACCACCGCGCCGATCGAGAACAGGTGACGGTCAATCCACCCGTGGAGCGCCAGGCCGGCGACGGCGGCGGGGACAAAGGCCAGGACCAGGTTCCGGAGCAGGCGCGCGCCGTCCGGATCGCGGCCCAGCAGGCCGCGGAGCATCGCGCGAAACTGCCGCCAATAGAGGAGGGCGACCGCCGCGATCGCGCCGAACTGGATCACGATGGTGTAGGTGTCGGCCGCCAGCTTGAGGGTCAGCGGCACCCCCGCGGGGGCCTGCGGGGTGGGCGGCCGGTACCACAGGGGCTGGCCGTCGCGGCCGCGCAGGGGCTGGTCGGAGTCCAGGCCCAGCAGGTGCGTGGCGACGATCAGGTGGCCGGTGGAGGAGACCGGCAGGTATTCGGTCACGCCCTCGACCACGCCAAGCACGAGGGCGTCCTGCACCCTGAGCTCGGCGACGGGCGGGCCGGCGGGAGCCGCCGCCCAGGCCGACGCGCCGAGCAGAAAAAAGCAGGACCATCCCAGTAGAAGACGCCGCATCCGAGTTTGCTCCCAGAAGCGGCGGGCCTAAGCAATTTTATTTGCGGACCGGCCCCGCCCCGCAACGCTGGCGCCCGCCCCATGTCCGTGCTCCCCCCGCTCACCTCGTCCCTGACCGCCGGCCGCGACCTCCGTCCGGCTGAGGTTGACGCCGCGGCCGGGGCGCTGGCCGCCGCCGAGGTCCCGGGCGAGGCCAAGGAGGCCTTCCTGACGGCTCTGACGGCGAAGGGCGAGACGCCGGCGGAGATCGCCGCGTTTGCCGCGGCCTTCCGGTCCCGCGCCCTGAATCCCGGCGTCGAGCTGTGGGCGGGACGCGCGCTGGATGTGGTCGGCACAGGCGGCGACCACGCGGGCGGCTTCAACATTTCCAGCCTGGTCACGCTGGTCCTCGCCAGCGGCGGGGTCGTGGTCATGAAGCACGGCAACCGCGGCATCACGTCCAAGTGCGGCAGCGCGGACCTGCTGGCGGGCCTGGGGGTCAACCTGCAGGCGCCGCCGGAGCAGATCCGGCGGGCGCTGGACCAGCTCGGCTTCGCCTTCTTCTTTGCCCCGGCCTGGCACCCGGCGTTCAAGGCCATCGCGCCCACCCGCCAGGCCCTCGCCGCCCGCGGCCAGCGCACGATCTTCAACATCCTGGGACCGCTCATCAACCCCGGCCGCCCGGCGCACGCCCTGCTCGGCGTCGCCACCGCGCCCCTCGTGGAGAAAATGGCTGCCGCGCTGCAGGCCGTGGGCACGGAGGCCGGCCTGGTGGTCCACGGCGTCCTCGCCGCGGACCGGGGCATCGACGAGCTGACCACCGCCACCCGCAACCGGGTGCGCGGCGCCGGCCGGCTGCGGGAGCTGGACGCGGAGTGGGGGGCGGAGGATTTCGGCCTGACCCCCGCGCCGTTTGCCGAGCTGCAGGGGGGAGACCTGGCGGCCAACCTCGCGCTGACCACGGCGCTGCTGGCGGGCCGGGGTCCGGCCGGCCTCGTCGACACCATCGTGCTGAATGCCGCCGCGGGACTGTGGATCTGCGGTCGCGTCGCCTCGGTCCGCGCGGGCCTGGCCCCCGCGCGCGAGCTGCTGCTCGGGGGTGCCGTGGCCAGGAAAATCGCCGCCACCCGGGAGTTCTACCTTTCATGAACCGCCAGTATTTCGGCACCGACGG
>SESH01080499.1_pt1 | contig 11798 bp, 6 predicted proteins | sample 3171561 | NCBI WGS metagenome assembly SESH01 (sample SAMN10866947, study PRJNA518727) | freshwater metagenome | biome: subpolar coniferous forest; feature: holomictic lake; material: water; isolation source: holomictic Lake 442 2011 16.5 m and 2014 13 m | place: Canada: near Kenora, Ontario
TTGTCCCGGTGCCTGTGGTGGTCATGTTCGCCAGTTGCACGGCGTAGGTTTCATCCTGCTCAACAGGAATATCGCCGGTTCGATTCACGGTAATCGTGCCGGTCTGGCTGCCCGCCGGAATGGTCAGCGTGCCGGTGGTCGTGAGGTAGTCACTGGCCGCGAGCGCCGTCCGGTCGAGGGTGGTATAGTCCACACTCATCGCCCGATCCAGCGGGGCGCTCAGGCCGACCGTGAAGACAAACGGGGTTCTGGCACCGGCAATGCCCTCCGGGTGCGTCACATTGGTGATCGACACAGTCGCGCTATCGTCGTTGGTGATCGTGCCGATACCCTCAGTGTTGGGGGGCAGCGTCACCGCAATCGCCCCGGTGCCTGACGTTCTCAGGTTCGCCAGTTGCACGGCGAAGGCTTCATCTTGCTCAACGGTGATGTCGCCAGTCCCATTCACGGTGATCGTGCCGCTCAGGCTGCCCGCCGGAATGGTCAGCGTGCCGGTAGTCGTGATGAAGTCGCTGCCCGCGAGGGCCGTCCGGTTGAGGGTGGTGTAGTCCACGCTCACATCACGGGCGGCCACATTGCTCAGGCTCACCGTGAAGATAAACGGCGTGCTGCCGGTATCGCCCTCGGGTGCGGTCACATTGGTGATCGCCACCGTCGCGCTGTCGTTATCGAGGTTGGTCAGGCTGATCGCCTGCGCAAACTGGGCGCTGTAGAAGGGGTCATCGCTAACGGCATGGGCAAGCCGCACACTGTAGGCAATCGGGCCATCGACGACAAGGTCGTCCCCGCCGGTGACAGTGACAATCTGGGCCACATTCCAGTTTGTTGCGTCGTAGGAGAGGCTGGCCGGGCTAACCCTGCCCTCGGTCGTATCGCTACTCGTGAGCATAATCGTCACCGGCGCGGTGGGCTGGCTGTTCAGCGCGACAACGAAAGAGACGCTGGCCCCGGCCTCGCTGGTGTTTCTTCCGCTGAGGGCCGAGACATTCACCCCCGCCAGATCATCATCGGCGATGGTGAAGGTGTAGACGCCAGGCGTACCACGAATGGCGTTGGTGGGCGCACCGAGGGTGGCGATCAGCTCCTCGGGGTGTTCCGCGATCAGATCGTTGAGGATCGTAAAGGGCAGCCGGACGCTGGTGGCACCCTTGGGGATGATCACCGTGCCGCTGCTCAGGCCCGTGTAGTCGCTCCCCACCGTCGCGCTGCCGCTGATCGTGTAGGGCACCGCGACATTGTAGACGCTGGGGTCGCTCAGGGCGATCCACAGGCTGGCCCGGCCCGCGCTCTCGCTCACGGTGCTGCCACCGCCGATAAAGCTGACCATCGGCGGCGCGCTCGCGTCGCTGATCGTCAGGGTCGCCGTGGCAAGGCCAGAGATCAGCACGCCTGCGGGCGGGTTGAGGGTGATATGCACCAACTCGTCCGGCTCAACCTGGTTGTCAGAGAGCATCGCGATATCGAAGCTCTGGGTCGGCTGGCTGGCCGTAAAGGTCAGAGAGGTAATCATCGGCGCGCTGTAGTCTGCGCCAGACGTTGCCGTATCGCCGCTGCCGCCGACGGTGAAGGGAATGGTGACGCTGCCGGTCGCCGGGAGATTTGTCATCTGCACCCGCACCGTCACCGGCTTGCCCTCTTTCCCGGCCAGGTTCGCCTCGACAAAGCCCACACTTAGTACCGGGAGGGGCGTCGCCGTCGCTGTCGCCGTGGCGGTTCTGGTGGGCGCAGACGTATTGGTCGGCGTCATTATGCTCACCGGCGAACTGATGGCCGTGGCCGATGTCGCGGTCGCAGTGCGCGTCGGCGGGGCCGTCGTAGGCGTCGAGGTCAACCTCGGTGTGCTTGTGGCGACCGGCGACATCTGCCCGCCGGGGTTGGTGATCGCGGTGAGGATCGGACTCGCGACAACCGGCTGCCTCGTCAGGCTCGGGGTAGGCGTCTGAACGCTCGTGATCGGCATGCGGGTAGCGGTTGGCGTGCGGGTGGACGAAGGTTCAGCGTGCGCCGTCGCAGATGCGGCAGCGGCGGCAGTGTTGCCTATTGGCGAGGGCGAGGGCGAAGGACTCGCGGTTGCGGTCGGCTCCTGGGTCGGAGGGAGGATGACCACGATTGGCTGGCTATCGCCCGACCCGTTCGTGACGGGGGGCTGGTTAGTCAGTTCTTCTACGGGCGCAGCGGCGGCGGGCGGGGGGGCGGGGATGCTCGGGCCTTCATCCCAGAAGCTATAGTTCGCGTGGCCTTTGGCGGTCAGGTCGCCGCGATAGAGGCTCAGATGTGGCGCAACCAAATAGAGCGCGGAGCGCGCAATGCAGCTGATCCCAAAAAACACGATCAGCAGGGCAAGCGGTATCAGCCAAAAGAGGGGACGCGAGTCCGTACCATCGCGTCGGCGCTCAGGCAGCCGCAGCCAGGAAGGTCTTAGAGTTTTCAGGGCGGGGTGTCGCATTAGCGTAACATAATGTAAAGCAGAATGTACTGCCCTGTCCAGGCGCGCTCTTTATCCAGATTGTACCACCCTGTCGTTCAACGAGCTGCTTACAGATGGCCAGGCCGAGACCGATACCGCGCTCAGATGAGTTGATCCCCTCGCTCGCGCCATCGCCACGGATAAACCGCTGGAAGACCTGCTCGTGCATATCGGGCGAGATACCGCGACCGGTATCCTCAACCTCAACCAGCACATGCTCAGGCATAGCGGTGGCGCGCACCACAATCCCGCCCGCGCTGGTGTAGCGCCGGGCGTTGTCGAGGAGCTGGTGCATAATCATCCGCACCTGATCAAAATCAACCAACACCTGCGGGAGATCCTTGGGCAGGTCGATCTTCAGGTTGAGCCCCTTGGCCTTAATCAGGCTCTGGAGCGGCCATACGGCATCATCGACCGGGCGATTCAGCTCGACCGACTCAAAGTCGGTCGAGAGCGATCCTGAGTCGAGGCCCGCGATCACGATCACATTGCTGATCAGGCTGGTCATATTACTGGCGTGCTGGCGGATGGAGTCGACGAAGACCTTCTGATCATCGTCGAGCGGGCCGGCCAGGCCGCGCATCAGCAGGTCGGAGTTGCCACGGATCACCGTGAGCGGCGTGCGCAACTCGTGGGAGATCGTGCCGATAAAATTCGTCTTCGCCCGGTCCACCGCGACCTCGGCAGTCATATCTTGCAGCACGCAGACGGAACCGAAGCGCTCGCCGTCGATGCTCGCCACCACCGAGTTCGCCGTCGCACGGACGATCCGCTCGCCCAGCGAGAACAGGTCGTGGGCGCGCTGGGTGCCGAAGCCTGGCACGCCATCGGTCAGCTTCATCAGGGGGATGTCGTTAAACCAGATGGGCGGCAGTTCGTCGTCGCCGATGCCGAGAAAGCGGCGGGTAGCGTGGTTGATCAAGGTGATCCGCCCTTCGACATCACAGACAATAATCCCATCGGCGATACTCTCGACAATCGCGGCCCGCTGGCTCGACTCGCTCTGCACCTGGCCAAAGAGACTGGTGAGGTGGCCGGTCATCGTGTTGAAGCTGTTGGCCAGGGTGCCGATCTCGTTCTTCGACGTAATGTGGGCGCGGCGGTTGAAGTCGCCGGCAGTGATCGCCTCAGCGGCGTGGACCAACTCGCTAATCGGCGCGGTGATTCGGTTGGCGATAAGTATGCCGACGCCGGAGAGCAGAAGAACGAGCAACACCACCGCTGCGCCCATCGGTATGAGGCTAGTGTTGCCCGTATCGATCACGTAATCGCGTGCGAGGGCCGGGGCGAGGATGCCCACCGAGGTGCCACGAATTGCGAAGGGGATGTAGGCGAACTGGTACTCACGGCCGCCGACGGTCTCGGTGCTGAAGAGATTGGGCATATCGCTGTTGGCCGCGAAGGCGTGGAGAACCGTCGCCTCCATCGCCGGCAATTTGCCGCCAGAGATGCTGAAGGTCGAGGCCAGCATCTCGCCCGTCTGGCTGTAGAGCGTGATCCCAGCAGACTGAGAGCGGGCTTTCAGGGTACTCAACATGCCATCGGCACCATCGACGCGAATGGCACCGATCAGGCCACCGACCACCGAGTTGCCCTGGCGCACTGGGGCAATCGTCGCGAAGTACAGCGTCTCGGTCTCCGTATCGGTCGCCTTAAACTGAAGCAGACCCGCGTACTTATCGCCACGGCTATCATTCGGGCCGTTGAGTATACGCTGGGTGAACCAGGCTCCAGAGAGGTCGATTGGCGGATGGATGTTGTAATCTGGGCTGAAGGAGCCCGGTGCCCGCTCAAAGTCGCTGATCGTCCGCCCATTGTGGTCAAAGGCGATCAGCCGATCAAGGCTGACGCCGCTGCGGTTGACGCTCACACGGAAGTAGGGGTCGAGGGCATCTTTGAGCCCCTGGGTATTGCTGGTAGCGAAGGCTTCGGCCACACCGGGCGCGCCCGTCGACACGTTGCGCTGGGCGAAGGCAACCTCGCGCAGAAACTGTAGGTTGGCCTGCTCCTGGCTCACCAGCGCATCGTTCGCCGTACGCGCCACCGAGGCCATCTGGTTATCGAAGCGCTCCTGCAACGAGGTTGTCATTTGAGAAAAAACAACAACCGTCCCCACCACTGCCACAATAATGGTGAGGAGCAGAAATGGGCCGATAATTTGATAGCGGAGCCTCGACCGCAGCATACGCAGTAGCCACTGCATCGACGTTCCCTCTCGGCACAAGATGCTGGCTGGCCGATCCAGGAGAATGCGCCCAAAAGCGGCGTATTCAGTATGATGTGACGATACGTATACTTAGAGTATAAAATACTGTGCGAGCCAGATCAAGGGGCGCTGGATGGTATCTCTCTAACAGTTTGTTTATATGGTATACGCGCCGTACGACGAGAATGGGTCGGAGCGTCTCACCCTCGCCAGAGGCGACTTTGCACCAGCCCTGCCCGTCATGCTGCATACCCGCCACAGATAGACCGATTGTGCTATAATTAGAGCGGTATCCTTAATTGGCGTTTGAGTGGCATGCATGCAGTTACGTTTTCTTGGAACCGGCACCTCGATGGGGATTCCCGTCATCGGCTGCGACTGTCCGGTCTGCACCTCGGGCGACCGCCGCAACCGTCGGATGCGTACCTCGGCGCTGCTGCGCACTGCAGGCCAGACAATCCTGATCGACGCTGGCCCGGACTTCCGCATCCAGGCGCTCGACGCGGGCCTGCGCCACATCGACGGGGTGATCCTCACCCACTCGCACTTCGACCATGTGGCCGGGATCGACGACCTGCGGCCGCTCGGCAGCCACGGCAGCTGCGTGCCGATCTTCGGCAGCCCGCGCACCCTCGCCGACGTGCGCGAGCGCTTCGCCTATGCCTTCACCGAGAGTTCGGTTGGCTCCACCCGCCCCAGCATCGAGCTGCGCCCGATCGAGGCACCTTTCCAGATCGGCCCCACGGCGATCACCCCGCTCGCGATTATACACGGCACCTGGCCGATCACCGCCTACCGCATCGGCGGCCTGGGCTATGTCACCGACGCCAGCGGCATCCCGCCCGAGTCGGCGGATCTGCTGCGCGGCCTGGATGTGCTGGTACTCAACGCCCTGCGCTATGAGCCGCACCCGACCCACTTCTCGCTCACCGAGGCGCTGGATGTGATCGCTGACCTGCGCCCGCGCCGGGCCTTCCTTGTGCATATGACCCACGCCTTCGATCACGACGCCGCCGGTGCGCAACTGCCCCCCGGCGTCGCGTTCGCCTACGATGGGCTGGAAATAGAGGTAGGCCACCGGCCACCGGCCACCGGCAATAGCTGAGCGCCACGGTGGCCGGTGGTCGGTGGCCTATGAGAATCGGCATCGACGCACGGCTGAACGCCTATCGCCAGGGCGGGATCGCCCAGTACACCCGGCTGCTGCTCGCAGCGATGGCCCCGCTGGTCGGCGACGATACGCTGATTGCCCTCCAGCACCGCCGCCAGCCCCAGCCGCTGACCGTGGCCAGGAACGTCGGGCGGGCGCTGCTCTTCACGCCGCCCCACAACCGCTTCGAACCGCTGGCCCTGCCTGTCGAGTTGCTGCCCCAGCGGCTCGACCTGCTGCACTGCCCCGACTTTGTGGCCCCGCGCCTGCGCCCCTGCCCCGCCGTGGTGACCATCCACGACCTAGCTTTCCTGCGCTTCCCCGCGATCCTCGACGCCGACGCCCGGCGCTACTACAGCCAGGTGCGCGCCTCAGCCCACGCCGCCCAGGCAATCATCGCCGTCTCTGAGTCCACCCGCGCCGACATTATCGAGCTGCTCGGCCTGCCACCGGAGCGGGTCGATGTGGTCTACGAGGCGGCGGCCCCCCACTTCCGCCCCGCCACGGTGGGTGCGGGCGAGCAGATTAACATAAACGGGTGTGCGCTGCGGGCCGGGGGGTTCGCCCTTTTCGTCAGCACAATCGAGCCGCGCAAAAACCTAGAGACCCTGCTGCGCGCGCTGCGGGTCTGCCTCGACCGCCGCCCGCAGGTGGGCTACCGCCTAGCCATCGCCGGGGTGCGCGGCTGGCTCGACGGGCCGGTCTTCGACCTCATCCGCGAACTGCGCCTCGCCGATCACCTGGATTTCCTGGGCTGGCCCCAGCCCCGCGAGCTGATCTGGCTCTACAGCGCCTGCCAGATCTACCTCAACCCCTCGCTCTACGAAGGCTTCGGCCTGCCGGTGCTTGAGGCTCTGGCCTGCGGGGCACCTGCGGTGGTGGCCGATACCAGCAGCCTGCCCGAGGTGGCGGGCGACGCGGCGCGGCTCCTGCCGCCGCGCGATGTGGCGGCATGGGCGGCGACCATCGCGAACCTCTGGGCAGACGAGGGCGCGCGGGGCGATCTGGCGCGGCGCGGGCCGGCCCAGGCGGCGCGCTTCTCCTGGGAGCGCGCCGCCCGCGAGACCCTGGCGATTTACCGGCGGCTGGGCAGGTAAGGGCGCCGCAGTAGCGCACGGCGGCGCGTGCCCCGGCCCTAGCCCTGCAGGGCGGGGTTGAGCTTGATGGCGGCGAGCCAGGCTTCGATCCCGACGGTGGGCTGCACCCCCTGCTCGGTGACGATCCCGGCCAGGGCGCTCAGTGGCGTCGAGTCGAAGTAGACATTCGAGATCTGGATGTTCACCGGCATATCGGGCCAGACCTGATTGGCCGGCCAGCGGGCCTGCTCAGGCTGATGGTAGCCGGGCGGCAGAAACTTCTCGGAGCTACAGAGGGCGTAGACCGGCACGTTGGCGGCCTTGGCCGAGAGTACCATGCCGTAGGTGCCCACCTTGTTCATCAGGCCGTGGGCGCTCAGGTGATCCGCGCCAACCAGGACGAGTTGAGACTGACCCGCCAGCACTACGGCAAGGGCGTCTACCACCAGGGTTGTCGGGATACCGCTGGCGGCCAGTTCGCTGGCCATAATCCGGCCCTCGCAGGAGGGGCGTCCCTCGGCACAGATGACCCGGAAGCGCCGACCGGCCCGCTGGGCGTGGCGCAGCACCGCACGCACGGTGCTGCTGCGCCCGTTGGTCACGATCTGCGCGTCCTCAACGATTAGGCGCAGCGACGTTTCGGCGATCGCCGCCTCGTGGACGTGCAGACGGCGCTTGAACTCACTCGCCGCCTCCACCAGCACCCGCTGGCCCTGGGCGAAGTTCTCGACCACATCGATCTTCCAGAGCAGCGCATTCACCAGATTCACCAGCGGGGCCGTCGTCGGGTGCGCGCGGATGAGCGCCCAACTCACCTCAAGCAGATCTTGACGCAGGTGCGACAGATCGCCGCTCTGATCGGCCTGGGCCTGATATATCAGCGCCTCGGCACTCTTCTCGGCAATCTCAACCGCGCCGGAGACCCCGTCTTCGGTGATGGCAGCAACTGCCTGTGCGATATATCCATCCACAGAGTTCTTCCATTCGTGCTATCACTGCGTGAGCGCACATGCAAGCTGCTTGCTGCCCGTAGGCAGAAGCGCGTGTCGCGTCGGATATGCCCATCGCAACGGGCCAACATTAAGTGACCTATCACGAGCATACCACAGATTCGCTCACCGATTATTGGAACCGATGGAACGCCGTTTGAGCAACTGTCTGATCGCCGTCTCAAGCTGGCTGATCGAGAAGGGCTTCGGCAGGTAGAGGTTCCCGCACTGCTCAAGCTGCGCGAGGGTGGTCGGGCTGAGCGTGTCGCCAGTGATGAAGATCACCCGCTCGGCGAGGTCGGGGTCGCGTTTACGAATAGCCGAGAGGAGTTCGAATCCGCTCATGCCCGGCATGCGTACATCGGTGAGGACGACATCGAAGGTTTCGCGGCTGAGGGTGGCGAGGGCGGCCTCGCCGTTGGTGGTCACCGTCGAGTGGTGGCCGAGGTCGTGCAGGAGGCGTGCGAGGAGCCGGATGACCGGCTCCTCGTCATCGATGACGAGGACGTTGAGCGGCGTTTCTGCCTCGGTGATCACCGAGGCTGAGGGCGCGGGGGGGTTGGGCTCGGCGGCGGCAATCTGGCGCATGGGCAGATCGATAAAGACATGTGTGCCCGTACCAATCTGGCTCTCGGCCCAGATCTGGCCTTCGTGTTCCTTCACGATGCCAAAGCAGATCGAAAGCCCGAGGCCCGTGCCCTGCCCCACCGGCTTGGTGGTAAAAAAGGGGTTGAATATCTTGCGCAGATTACGCTCGGGGATACCCACGCCCGTGTCACCGACCTCGACCCGGATCATCTGCTCCCCAGGCTCGTCCTCAGTGCGGGCCAGCACCACGTGGGTGCGCAGGGTGAGTGTGCCGCGCCCGCCGCGCTCGACCATCGCGTGACGGGCGTTGGTGATCAAGTTGAGGAAGACCTGCTGGAGCTGGTGCGGGTCGGCCACCGTCGGTACGAGGTCGGGGTCGAGGTCGAGCTGAATGGCGATATTATCGACGCGCAGCTGATACGCTTGGAGGGCCAGGGCGCTGCGCAGCACCTCATTGAGGGCGACCATCGAGCGCTCGGGTGTATGCTCGCGGGCGAAGATCAGCAGGTTCTGGACGATCCTGGCCGCCCGCTCAGCCTGGGCGTGGATCTGCTCGATATCCTGGCGCGTATCATCGGAGAGGTGCGGGTTGCGCAGGGTGAGTTGGGCGTAGCCGCTGACACTGGTGAGCGGATTATTCAGCTCGTGGGCCACACCGGCGACCAACTGGCCGATCGCCGAGAGCTTCTCCGACTGGATGAGTTGCTGTTCGAGGCGGCGACGGTCGGTGAGGTTGCGGGCAATGCAGTGAAGTCCGGCGGGCTTGCTGCCGCCATTCTGCATCACGTGGGCGCTCACCTCCAGATAGATCGGCTCCTGGTTATGGTGGGCCAGTTCCAGCTCGAAGGGTGGCACGCTAAGGCCATCGAGCAGGCTGCGCAGATGAGTCTGAGCTGCGGCCCACGAGTCGGGGGCGCAGAGCGTCCAGAGAGGCTGGCTGATCAGATCCTGCATCGGGTAGCCGGTGATCTGGGCACCGACCTTATTGATGCTGGTGATCCGCAGCTCGCGGTCGAGCATAAAGATCATATCGTAGGCGTTGGCGAACAGATCTTTATAGCGGCGTTCGCTCAGCTTCACCTCTTCGTAGAGCCGGGCGTTCTCAATCGCGATGGCGGCGTAGTCGGCCAGGGTGGCCAGCAGATACTGGTCATTCTCGCTGAACGCGCGGTCAGACAACTGGTTATCTACGGTGAGCACGCCCACCACTTGGTCGCCCACAATCAGCGGCACCTGGAGGATCGCCCGCACGAAAAAACCCGTCTTCACCTTCAGGGCCACGCCATTGCGGACTCTATCGGTGCGGATGGGCTTGCCGGTACGCACCACCTGACCGGCCATGGTGTCGTCAATCGGCATACGCAGGCTCTGGGCGCGCTGCTCGCCGAGGTTCTTGGCCGCGCGCAGGTACAATTCATCGTGCTGGTTGTCGCGCAGCAGCAGAAAGCCCTCTTCGGCCTGGGTGATATAGACGCCGGCCTCAACGATACGCTCAAGCAGTTGCTCCTGCTCCATCAGGCCCGTCACCGACTTGCCGATACGCGAGAGTACCGTGAGTTCCTGGACGCGCTGCTGGAGCGAGGCGGTAAGGCGATCCTTGTCACGGCGAAGGCGGCGCTCACGCAGCGCCTGGTCGATCACGGTGCGCGCCTCGGTATCGGAGAACGGCTTGATCAGATAGTTCCGCGCGCCGAGGCGGAACGCCTCAACCGCGATATTCTCTGAGCCGTGGGCGGTCATCAGGATGACCGGCACATCGTAGCCCTCCTGGGCGATCAGGCGCAGCAGATCGAGCCCGGAGATATCGGGGAGTTGCAGATCGAGCAAGATCATATCGGGCAGGCGGTCACGCAGGCGCTGGAGCCCCTGACGCCCGGTATTTGCGACGATTGGGCTATAGCCAAGCTCGGGCAACACGTAGTTGGCGAGAAGCCCGCAGATCTGCTCGCTATCGTCGATGATCAGAATCTCTTCCATATAATGGTGCCGTCGCTGCCCGAGGCGACACTATACCAACAACGCATCGCCCCATGCGAACACTCGCACATGGCGTGTGGGGGCGCTGACAGGAATCACACTTGGATTCAGATTGTACCCTGTTACGATAGCGGTGGCAAGAGATACGCCTTTGCGGCCAGGGCGGTTGCCACTTCACTGGGGCTGCGCCCCAGAGCGCGCTTTTTGTGGATGTTTGGGGGTGGCCCCAAGCCCCCGCCAGAGGCGGCGTTGCGCCCGCCCGGCACCCGAGGGCACAGGGTTGGAGGCGAGGAATTTCGATGCTACCTGACAACATTGACCAGATCATCGCCGACCTAGCGGCCCTCGTGGCCCCCGCCGACGCGGTGAATCCCTACGCCCTGGGCGGCCCGCCGGGCAACGCGCTGCGCCGGGCCAACCTGCATCTGGCCCTGCGCCTAGCCCTGGCCCGTGGCCCCGACCTGCTGCTGGTCGGCGAGGCCCCCGGCTACAACGGTGCCCGCCGCACCGGTGTGCCCTTCACCAGCGAGCGCCTGCTGCTGGGCGGCGTCGCGCCGCTCGGCCAGTACGGCGCGGCCCAAGGCTTCGCCCTGGCCACCGATGACGGGCGCATCTCCGCCGAGCCCACGGCCACCATCGCCTACCGCGAACTGGCCGCCCTGGGACTCTTCGCCGTCGGCTGGAACGCCTACCCCCTGCACCCGCACCGCCCCGGCGTCGACCAGAGCAACCGCACGCCGCGCACCGCCGAACTGGCCCTCGGCCTGCCCCTGCTGGCCCGCGTCTGCGCCCTCTTCCCCGCGCCCGCCGTGGCCATGGGCAAGAGCGCCGACCGCGCCCTCAGCGCCCTCGGCGTGCCCCACACCAAGCTGCGCCACCCCGCCCAGGGCGGTGCCGCCATCTTCGCCCGTGGCCTGCGCGCCCTGGCCGCGACCCTCGGGCGAGAGGGGGTATAATAATGCGCTGGCCCAAGAGCGCCGACCGCCTGCCGTTTGGAGCCATGAATCTGTGAAGATCTACGTTCCGCCAATTAAATGCCAGGGCATCAAAACCAAGCTTGTTCAATGGATTAAGGCGCACGCAGACCTACCTTCGGGCGGGCGCTGGATCGAACCGTTTATGGGTTCAGGCGTTGTCGGCTTTAACCTACGACCCCATGCGGCGATCTTCGCGGATGTAAATCCGCACATTGTGAACTTCTACAATGCGATGAAGCATGGCCAAGTCACGGCAGCGAGGGCAAAGGCATTTCTTGAAAAAGAAGGCGCGCTGCTTACCCAGAAGGGCGAAGCGCACTACTACGCGCTCCGTGATCGCTTCAATGAAGGTGGCGACCCGTTTGATT
>SESH01016975.1_pt1 | contig 11791 bp, 12 predicted proteins | sample 3171561 | NCBI WGS metagenome assembly SESH01 (sample SAMN10866947, study PRJNA518727) | freshwater metagenome | biome: subpolar coniferous forest; feature: holomictic lake; material: water; isolation source: holomictic Lake 442 2011 16.5 m and 2014 13 m | place: Canada: near Kenora, Ontario
GGGAGCAAGATGCCTGAGTTATTTCATGCGAACTCCTTAGCAGCGAATAAGGTATAATTTTAAGTTTTTTGTGGGTGTGGGTTATGACTGAAACCGATGTCATCATTATCGGAGCAGGTGCCTCGGGTTTGATGTGCGCTATTGAAGCAGGTAAACGGGGTCGACAAGTCATGGTGCTGGATCATGCCAATAAGGCAGGGAAAAAAATCCTGATGTCCGGTGGCGGTCGTTGCAATTTTACCAACTATTCTATCGAACCAAATAATTTTATTTCAAATAACCCCCATTTTTGTAAGTCGGCACTGAGTCGCTATACCCAGTGGGATTTTTTGGCATTAATTGCACGCCACCAAATTCCTTACCATGAAAGAGATCACGGGCAGTTGTTTTGCAACGACAGCGCAAAAGACATTTTAACTATGTTATTAAAAGAATGTGCGGAGGTCGGCGTAATCGTGCAACTTAATACCACCATAGAAAACCTGAAAAAATTAACCAACGGGTTTCATCTTAAAACCAATCAGGGTGAGGTAAGCTGCGAATCTTTAGTGGTTGCTACCGGCGGACTGTCCATTCCCAAAATGGGTGCCTCACCCTTTGGTTATAAAATAGCCGAACAGTTTAGTATTCCAGTCGTACCGACTCGCGCAGGCTTGGTACCTTTAACCCTGCAACCCGACGATAAAGAGCAATTTGCTCCTTTATCCGGTATTGCCGTGCCTTGTAGTATCAGTAACAAACGGCAGACTTTTAATGAAAACATATTGTTTACACACCGTGGCTTAAGTGGCCCTGCGGTATTACAAATTTCATCCTACTGGCTATCCGGAAGCGAGTCGGTGGTGATTGACTTATTACCCGCAGTTAATCTGGCTACAGAGCTTAAAGCAAAACGTCAGCAAAAATTAAAGAACACAGTAAAAACCATTTTGGACGGCTATTTACCCAAACGACTGGTTAGCTGTTTATTACCTGAAGAAGTCTTAACCCTGTCGTTACCTGATTTATCTGACCGCCAGATTCAGCAGATTGCCGATCAGCTACACAACTGGACAATTAAACCCAGCGGTACCGAAGGTTATCGTACAGCCGAGGTAACCGTGGGCGGCGTAGATTGCGAAGCGCTTTCCTCCAAAACCATGGAAAGCAAACAAGTGCCGAGGCTTTATTTTATCGGTGAAGTGGTCGATGTGACCGGTTGGTTGGGCGGCTATAATTTTCAGTGGGCCTGGTCATCTGCCTGGTGTGCAGGGCAATATGTGTGATTGTGCAGGCGCATCATAGCTTAGCTTTTGACTAGGCAGGTTAACCTGACGATCAGGCAAAGCCTGTTCTTTAAAAACTTATCAATAGACTATTAATGCGTTAGCCCTACAAAATGCGCATAAGCGCAGCGTCCAGAGTTAGTCAACAATTGGGGGGTATTTATTGCGAGTTACCCTACTACTATTTTGTAAGGTTAGACATTAAGTCGAGTAGGGTGTGCATCGCGCACCACAACCATGCAAGAGAAAGAAATCCAATAGGCTACCGATAGAAAACAATAATAAATTGTGGTGGAAATAAAGCTGTTTAGTGGATGCGATTTTAGGTGCGCGATGCACACCCTACTACTAAATACTCGCTTAAATCATTCCGATTAAGTAACACAATCTGCTGAATCATTGCATCCTGCATTAAATCATCCGTGCCAATACGCATCATTTTCAAAAAATAAAATAACAAAGCGCCTCTTACTTTACGTTCCAATATGCCATTGACCATTCCATAATCAAACTGGATCACCGCTTTTTGAGTGTCGCTCAAACCAGGATGTGCGCCTATTTTAACCGACACAAAAGTATCCCAGTGTCCGTCTTCCGAAGCATCCATCTCGGCAGGCCCCAACGTTTCTGCTGAATGAATGCGTGCCAACACAAAATCCCGAAATTCATGATGGGTATAACTAAAAGCCCGCGTATGCCAACGCAAACCATCAAATACCAAGGCATGAGGACACAACTGATGCTCAACCGGTTCAGTTCGCGACATAGACTGATAACGCACCTTAACCACTTTGTCCGACAAGATCGCCTGATTGATCGTTTGTAAAATCGTCGGATCAACCTGTCTAAACACCGGCTCAAGCACCTCGACAAGCGGTAAATTATCCGCCAACGTCACCACCGTATTGGAAGAATTGCCTTGATGAAGTTTTAAAATTTGCAGAAACTCCCCTGCACTACCGACCATAAAAGCCGCTTTAAAAGCATTATCAAGCACATAACGTTTTAACGATTTATCATAACGAATGTTATCCGGGCACAAAGTTTGATACAACGTAAAATCCTTGGACGCCTGCACCCGACTGATGCCAAAGTGTTGAGTCAACGACGCTGTCGAAACCTCACCACTCCAAAATACCGTCGCCTCCAGTAAAGTAAGCCGCTGTCGTTGTTCCCATTTTAAAGATTGCAAAAGCATATTAACCATGTTAGATTTATGAAAACTTAATTTATATGTATTATAAGATTATTGCTTTATTTTAGCTAGCGCCTGGCATCCCATGAAACTTTCTGACTGACAATGTAATAACGATTTATAGTGGGTATATTTCTTACTCAACCCTTACTTATTTTGTAAAGGTTCATCTGTAAACTAATCCTGAGTTAGGAAAATAGAATCCTACAGAATCGGACACTTTTTGTGAAGCATTTAAATAATTTCGTGAATCCAATGTCGATGATAAAAAACCAACCAGTCTGTAATGATGAAATCAATAATATTTTTTATGCTCACTCGACAAAACAAAGCGATAAAAGTGATTGGCAACTTTTACAAAATCACCTTATAAATGTCGGTGAACTAGCAGCGGGGTTCGCTGAGGCTTTTAATTGTGCTGAATATGGTAAAGCTGCGGGGTTACTGCATGATTTGGGTAAATATACGATAGAATTTCAACAGCGGCTTGAAGGCAAGCATCCAAAAGTAGATCATGCAACTTGGGGCGCAATAAAAGCGATTGAAAAATATGGGGACTTTGGCTATTTCATAGCTTATGCAATCGCTGGTCATCACGCCGGGCTTGCAAACGGTGCGTATCGCATAGATAAAAAACTTACGTCTTTAACAGAACGTTGCAACAAAACAAATTTACCACTTCTAAAATCGACATGGGAAAATGAATTAGAACACCAATTGATTAACAAGTTGTCAACCCCGCCTTTAAAGCTCAAAAAAGAATTTGGCTGTTTCCAATATACTTTTCTATCTCGCATGATTCTTTCTTGCTTGGTTGACGCTGATCGACTAGATACTGAAGCGTTTGCCAATAGTGTGGAAGGGCTGCCCCTGTCATCACGCGGTGACTATCCCAGTCTAACGCAACTGAAAACAAATTTTGATCGCTCATTACAATTATTTAAAAGCGATAAGGCTATAAATATAAAACGCGCAAACATTTTGTCTGCGGTACGTCACAATGCCAGAACACTTGAAGCAGGTTTATTTAGCTTAACCGTTCCAACCGGTGGCGGTAAAACATTAGCATCTATGGCTTTTGCACTTGACCATGCCGAAGCAAAACAAAAACGTAGAATTATTTATGTTATTCCGTTTACCAGCATTATTGAACAAAATGCCGCCGTATTTCGTAAACAATTCGGAGATGAATATCAGGATGCGATCATTGAGCATCACAGCGCATTTAATGGTCCCGCTATTGAAAGTAATGTGAATCAGTTTGATAGTAAAACAAAGCTAAAAATGGCAATGGAAAACTGGGATGCTCCCGTAATAATCACCACAGTGGTGCAATTTATGGAATCACTTTTTTCTAATCGCCCCAGCGATTGTCGGAAATTACACCGTATAGCAAACAGTGTGGTAATTTTGGATGAAGCACAAACTTTACCTATGCACTTATTACGACCTTGCATGGCAGCTCTTGATGAATTGGCAAAAAATTATAACTGCTCAATTGTGTTATGTACCGCTACGCAACCAGCATTTAAGGAAGAAGACGGATTTTTCGGTGGATTACAAAATGTGCGCGAATTGGCTAAATCCGACACCATTGACCCCAAACAACTCTACGAGCAGTTTCAGCGTGTCTCAGTTAAGCATATCGGCATTTTAGATGATGCTGAAGTCATTGATCGATTAAGAAATGAGCAGCAAATATTGTGTATCGTTAATACCAGAAAACAAGCGCAACAACTGTATCAAGGCATTGCGGATTTAACAGGTTCATTTCATTTATCGACCTATATGTGCGCAGTACATAGAAAATTGGTACTGGCAAAAATTCGTTTTGCTTTGAAACAAGGCAAGCCCTGTCGCGTAGTATCCACGTCATTGATAGAAGCCGGCGTGGATGTTGATTTTCCTTGCGTCATGCGTAGTGATGCAGGTTTAGATTCAATTGCTCAAGCTGCGGGGCGTTGCAACCGTGAGGATAAGCATAAGGCGCATGAAAGTTTTGTTTGGATATTTACCGCCAAAGACCATGCTCAGCCACCCGAACTTAAAACCTATGCCGACAAAATGAAAGAAACACTTAACCTTGAACCTTTTAGCAGTAACCCCTTAGGATTAGATGCTATTCAGGATTATTTTGGTCGTGTTTATTGGCATAAAGAATCAGGGCAAACCAGTGAGCTAGATAAACATAACATTCTAGGCGAAATACGAGACAGCAAGCTTCAAAGCCTGCCTTTTGATTGGATTGCGCAAAAATTCAAAATAATTAGTAATACCATGAAAACAGTCATCGTGCGTTATGATCAAACGGCGGTTGAAGCCATCGAACAATTATACGAATTACCTGATTATATGAGTGTTGGACAGCTTGCAAGAATTTTACAGGTCTATACAATTTCTATGCCTCAGCATTTAGCAGGGGAGCTGATCAAGCTAGGGGCATTGCAATATGTTCAATCCAAAAGATTTGGTGAACAATTTTTAGTGCTGGAAAGTGACAATTTATACACAGATAGCATTGGCTTCGATCCCGAAGCTAATCCGTTAATAATGAATGGTGAGGATTGCATTTTATGAACACTACATACAAATTATTGGAACTGGTGCAAGCATGAGTAAAGGCATTATCTTAAAGGTCTGGGGTGACAATGCCTGTTTTACTAGGCCAGAAATGAAAGTAGAGCGGGTTTCTTATGATGTTATTACGCCGTCAGCAGCACGGGGTATTATTGAGGCTATACATTGGAAACCAGCCATTCGTTGGATAATTGATCGTATCCATGTGCTTGAGCCTATTCGTTTTGAAAACATAAAACGTAACGAGGTTGCAGACATGATAAAGCCTAATAATGTCAAGGCTGCTATAAAAGCTGGCAATCTTGGCAAGCTGATTTATCACGTTGATGACGGTGATAATCGCCAACAACGCTCGGCAATCATTCTTAAGAAAGTGAGCTACGTCATTGAAGCTCATTTTGAACTTACTGCAGAGGCCGGTGCTGATGATAATGCGGGGAAGCACATTGAAATATTCAAACGCAGAGCCAATAAAGGACAATGTTTTCAACAACCCTGCTTAGGAAATCGGGAGTTTAGCGCGTCATTTGAATTGCTTGAAAGCCTGGCTGATATTCCCACTTGCCATGAACAGCTCAAAGGGGAGCGTGATTTAGGCTGGATGTTATGGGATATGGATTTTGCCAATGGCATGACACCACATTTTTTTAGAGCCAGCATGAATGATGGCATCATTGCTATACCTTCTATGCAGGAGGCAGTGGCATGATTCTTCAGTCATTAAACGATTATTACGATAGACTCTCTACAAAGATAGGTATTCTTCCTCCTTATGGTTGGAGTTGGGAAAAGATAAGTTATTGCGTAGTGCTGAATGGGGATGGTTCAATTCATCATATTGATGATTTACGAATTTCACAGGAAGTGAAAAACAAGACAACTTACACGCCGAGATCATTGATGGTTCCGAAGTTACCTGAAGGAAGGGCTTCAGGTGTGAAGGCTAATTATTTTTGGGATAATTCAGCCTATACATTAGGTCTTTCAGAAAAACCTAAGGACTTGAGCAAAAAATATGAAGATTTTTGGGCTAAGGTTCGTTCTTTTGATCCAAGCTCAAACACACTAAAAGCAATGCGGAATTTTCAACCGTTCTGGGATGAAAACAAGCAAAATTACGATTATTTAAAAACAAAAGAGGTTTTAGATTTTAATTTTGTCTTTAGACTTATTGACGATGGAAATAAATTTATTCATGAATGTGAGGCGTTTAAAACACAATGGACAGAGGAACTTTCCAATTATCTCAGTGGACTTTCAGATGGGCAATGTCTCATTGAGGGTGGATTTACGAAAATAGCCGATTTGCATAGCCTCATTAAAGGAGTGGATAAGGCGCAATCATCAGGCGCATTAATTGTATCGTTTAATAAAGAATCCTTTGAATCTTATGGTTTGAAAAAAGGCAAAAATGCCAGTATTGGTACGAATGCCGCATTCAAATATGTGACTGCTCTCAATTATCTGTTACGTAAAGACAGCAACAAACAACGTTTGAAAATTGGCGATGCAGTGACCGTTTTCTGGGCGAAAGCTACCGATAACATAGATGCTGAAGCTGCGGAAAGCTTTATGTCTGAAGCCCTTAGCCCAACGGATGAAAAAGAAGCTGCCGTTTTAGCTAATGTATTACAGCAAGTGGCAACAGGTGTGCCCCTACAATCTTTACGTCCTGACCTTGATCCTTTGACAAGATTTTATGTGTTAGGTTTATCACCGAATGCTGCTCGTATATCGATACGATTTTGGTATGCTTCCACCCTTGCTGAAATGGCACAACGAATAGCCCTGCATTATCATGATCTACATCTGGAGCCACAACGGGGTAATGGACTGCCTGAAATTTGGAAATTAACTTATGCCACCGCTCCAGTTCGAGCGGGGAAAGTAAAAGCAGATGATATCTCGCCTCAATTAGCAGGTGGCCTTGCACACGCAATTTTCACTGGGCAAAACTATCCACAAAGTCTTTTAGCGCAAGTGCTAATCCGTATGCGCTCAGATGGCGTCATTGATTTCATACGAGTATCGCTATGTAAAGCTGTCATCAACCGTCAAATCCGTTTAAATCAATCTACCAATATAAAGGAATTATCTATGAGTCTGGATGTAGAAGAAAAAAATGTGGCCTATCGAATGGGACGACTTTTTGCCGTACTTGAAGCAGTTCAAAAACAGGCGTTGGGGCATGAAATTAATGCCACTATACGTGATCGTTACTGGGGGGCAGCTTCCGCCACGCCAGCCTTGGTATTTCCTATGTTGATGCGTAACTCAATGAATCATCTTTCAAAAATAAGAAAGGACATTCAGAAAAAACATTTAGCATTTTTTTTCGAAAAGCAGATGGGCGATATTCAAGAAAATATGCCTAGCTTCTGGCCTCGTAATCTTAATCTTCAAGATCAAGGACGATTTACTATCGGTTATTACCATCAACGGTTTACCCGAAAAATAAAAGACTCGGCAGGAACAGAAATTGAAAATCTTGTAGCTGTAGATATTGACGAAGATCAATCCCAAAGCCAATTGATTGATGATTAGATCAGAAAGTTAATAACTTGCAACTATTTAAACACTAAAGGAATATACAACATGACCATGATTAATAACCGCTACGAATTTGTTTTACTGTTTGATATAAAAAACGGCAATCCTAACGGCGATCCAGACGCCGGTAATATGCCACGCCTAGACCCAGAAACTAATCAAGGCTTAGTGACCGATGTTTGCCTAAAACGCAAGATTCGTAATTTTGTAGAGCTAACACAAGGAGATAATCCGAGTTACGCAATTTATATGCAGGAAAAGGCGGTATTAAACAACCTGAATAAACTAGCATACGAAGCACAGGGCTTAAAGTCCGTAGCAAAAAAATTACCCCCTGAGGCGGATAAAGCAAAAGCTTTGACGCAATTCATGTGCGATCACTTTTTCGATATTCGCACCTTTGGTGCAGTAATGAGTACTGAAGTGAATACCGGTACTGTCCGTGGGCCGGTACAGATTGCTTTTGCACGCTCAATTGATCCGGTTTTTCCGCAAGAGATTTCAATAACGCGAATGGCCGTTACTAACGAAAAAGATGCAGACAAAGAACGTACAATGGGACGTAAACATATTATTCCTTACGGTTTATATCGCGCCCATGGGTTCATCTCTGCATCGCTTGCCGAAAAAACAGGCTTCACCGAAGAAGATTTACAGATTTTGTGGAAGTCCCTTGCAGAAATGTTTGAGCATGATCATTCTGCCGCCCGTGGTGAAATGGCAACTCAAAAACTGATTGTCTTTAAACATGACGATAAATTAGGCAATGCACCGTCACATAAACTATTTGACCTGATTACGATTGATCCTGCCCAAAAAGACGGTATGCCAGCGCGTAGCTTTAGTGATTATATCGTTAGTATTAACCGAGATAACTTACCACAAGGCGTTGAAATAATAGAAAAAGTATAATTTTTGTTTGATGTCTAGCACCTGCCAGGTTTTAAAAACCGGGCAGGTCTATTGTCGCAATACCTGCTATTTAAAGGTGAATAACATGCAAACGATTACATTTACAATCGATGATAATGTCAGTCGGTTATTACACGACATTGCCGAAGAGAATAATAAACCGACCAATGAAATTATTGTTGAATCGTTACATTATTATGCAGCTTTGCTGCAAAGAAAAAAGCTAAGCCAACAAATTAAATATGCGTCTAACTTAGTAGCTAACCAAAGCTTGGAAATTAATCAATCCTTAGCAGCGAGTAATTCAGATGGGCTTTAAGCGGGGTGATGTGCATTTAGTTAATTTTAATCCTTCAAAAGGCACGGAAGCGGGAAAAATACGCCCGGCGCTTATAGTGCAATGCAATGATTTAAACGATGTAGGCCACCCCAGCACCCTTGTTTTACCGCTGACAACTCAAGTTCATGTAAATGCACAGCCCTTGCGCTTTAACCTTGCCGCGCGTGATGCGTTAAACCAATCTTCCGATATCATGATTGATCAAGCTCGCGCGATAGATAATCAACGCATCACCTCAGAGCCGTTGACGTCGCTTTCTGAATCGGAAATGGCGATGATTGAGCGGTATATGAAAATCATTTTGGGTTTTGAGTAATGAGTCAGCTAATGACCGAACATTTAGCTATTTGCATATCTGCGCCCGATGGTATTAAAAAATTGCGCGAGTTGTGTCCATCAATAGTACCCAATCTCGATAAACCCAAAACATTTATGAAATATCCGCTGGATATTCCGATAATTAATCCTTGGTTTGATTAGGCACATGGAAGCAGAACCCATCTATCTATCGCGTCTGCAACATTATCTTTTTTGCTCAAGGCAATTTGCTTTAATTGAACTGGAAGACATCTGGGCTGAAAATCAATTTACTGCCGAAGGTCAGGTGTTGCACCAACGGGTCAATCAGGCTGATCAACAAAAACGCGGTACGATTCGTACCGTGTGGGCATTGCGTTTGGCAAATGTAGAGCTAGGCATTGAAGGCGTTGCTGATGTGGTGGAATATCATAAACAAGCGGATGGGGCAGAAATACCTTATCCAATTGAGTATAAACGCGGCAAACCCAAAGAACATCGTGCCGATGAAGTGCAGTTATGCGCCCAGGCACTTTGTTTGGAAGAGATGCATAGGGTATCGGTGCCGGAAGGTGCGTTGTTTTATGGCGAAGTTCGCCGTCGGCATCCGGTTGTTTTTGATGCTGAATTACGCAACTTAACAGCACAAACTATTGTAGCTTGCCGAACCATTGTACAAACCAAAATCACACCTAAAGCCATTTTCAAATCAAAAAAATGTAGCAGATGCTCGCTAATCGATCAATGCCATCCCAAAAGCTTTGGCAGATCGGCTGCCGCCTGGTTGGCCGCACAACTCACTGAGGACTAAACATGCGCCCATTACGTAACGTCATTTATATTCAAACGCAAAATTCCTGGCTACACAAAGACAACGAAAATCTGGTTTTAAAAGTTGAAAAGGAAACCAAAGCACGCATTCCCATCCATAAATTACAAGGTTTAGTCTGCTTTGGACAAGTGACGATTTCACCTTATTTGATGGCGCACTGTGCGGAAAATGGCATTACCATTACCTTTTTAAACTTATTTGGGAAATATCTGGCAAGGGTTGAAGGGCCGGTAAGTGGCAATGTGTTATTACGCAGAACCCAACATTTAACAGGTGCTAATATTGAAAAAAGTGTTGCCATTGCTCAAACCATGTTGTCAGGTAAACTGTATAACCAGCGCTATGTAATCAGACGCTATTTACGTGATTATGGTGAAAAAATTAGCGAAGATGCTGTACGCACTGAGCTACAAACTTCTGAAAAACGTCTGACCCGTTGTTTGGCACAAATACCTGATTGCAAAGCGATAGATACCTTGATGGGACGCGAAGGAGAAGCGGCTCAAGTTTATTTTGGTGTATTTAGGCATTTGATACGCCAAGATGATTTTGTCTTTGATACCCGTAGAAGACGACCTCCGACAGATCCGGTTAATGCTTTATTATCATTTTGCTACACCCTACTGACACATGATTGTCGTTCTGCGTTGGAAACGACAGGGCTTGATCCGGCCAGTGGTTTTTTGCATCAATTACGTAGCGGCAGGCCTTCATTGGCACTGGATTTGGCAGAAGAATTTAGACCTATGGTTGATCGGTTTGTATTGTCGCTGATTAACAAGCGTCAACTGGTTATTAAGGATTTTGAGACGTGGCCCAATGGTTCGGTTACCTTGAAGGATGAACCTCGAAGAACATTACTGGCCGCATGGCAAGATCGAAAACAAGATACATTAATGCATCCGTGGTTTGATGAAACGGTGCCGGTGGGTTTACTGCCTTGGCTGCAAGCACAAGTATTGGCGCGTTTTTTAAGGTGTGATTGTGATAGTTATGTGCCATTTTTGTGGAAATAAAAAAGAGTATTCATGATGATGATGATTTTAGTGACTTATGATGTCAGTTTTAAAAGCGCAACCGGTCCTAAACGTTTGCGTAGAATAGCTAAGTTGTGCCTTATTTACGGGCAGCGAGTCCAATATTCTGTATTTGAAATTGAACTGGATATGGCGCAATGGACAAAATTAAAAAATGATTTAATTTCCGTCATGGATGAAGAATTGGATAGTTTACGATTTTATTATTTAGGCAATAATTGGGAACACCGTGTTGAACATATCGGTGCTAAAGCCGTTTTGGATTTAAACGGCTTGTTATTATTGTAATGCGAACCATAAGCTAGCATAAAAACAGCAAAATTCCGCATCTACTTTAATGTATTGATTTTTTTGATTTTTTATTTGAGAGGTAAGTGATTTATAATGCTTGTTGCAGATGTTTTGACCGGTTCGCAAATTATGGGCTTTACGGCCATTAAATTCAAACGGTTAGGCTAATGTAGTCGCGCCCCGCGTGGGCGCGTGGATTGAAACAAAACCATCGGGAAATACCCGCAAAATGTCAGTGTCGCGCCCCGCGTGGGCGCGTGGATTGAAACCATGTTTAAAATTGTACACGCATTTTAGATAAGTCGCGCCCCGCGTGGGCGCGTGGATTGAAACTATGTATAACGCATCATCAGGAACCGCCGCCGCCGTCGCGCCCCGCGTGGGCGCGTGGATTGAAACCGCGTATTGTTGGTTGTATATCGTCTGATAAGGTCGCGCCCCGCGTGGGCGCGTGGATTGAAACCATTATTACCAAAGCGGCGATGATGGCGGTCT
>SESH01064117.1_pt1 | contig 11786 bp, 8 predicted proteins | sample 3171561 | NCBI WGS metagenome assembly SESH01 (sample SAMN10866947, study PRJNA518727) | freshwater metagenome | biome: subpolar coniferous forest; feature: holomictic lake; material: water; isolation source: holomictic Lake 442 2011 16.5 m and 2014 13 m | place: Canada: near Kenora, Ontario
TCGTCATCATTCCCTCGCTTTTACGACCACCATTTTCTATCTTAACACGTGGTCCAAAAAACGGGGTCCACTATACAATGAGAAGAGCTAGGATTACGAGCGAAAGCGGGGGTTTTTACCATATCATCTCCCTGGACCCGGCAGACGTCAGCGGCAAGCCTGTCCAAAATAACGTTTTGAAAAAGGCCTCCGTTTGTGGCCACAACAGGTGGCCGGATGTGTCTAAGCATCAAACAAACGGAGGTGAGGATCGTGATAGGACATGCGAGTCTGTTTAGCCAAGTTCTCTCTTTGATAGATCGGCATCATTTTGCAGCCAGAGTGAAGGAGCTGAAAGCCGAGAAGCACGCCAAGGGATTCACCTGTTGGGAACAGTTTGTAGCAATGCTGTTCTGCCAGATGGCTCAGGCCAAGTCTCTTCGAGAGATTGTGCAGGGCCTACAGTGTTGCGAAGGCAAACTCAGACATCTGGGCATTGAAAACACCCGAAGCGATCCACCCTGTCGTATGCCAATGAACACCGGCCATGGGAGTCGTACCGATCTGTCTTCTATGCACTGCTTGATCGTTGTATGGCGATTGCCCCCGGCAAGAAATTCCGGTTCAAGAACAAACTGCTGAGCATGGATGCCACTATAGTCGAGCTGTGCGCAACGATGTTCGACTGGGCCAAGTACCGGCAGGCCAAGGGAGCGGTTAAGGTTCATTTACTGCTGGATCACGATGGATATCTGCCAGTCTTTGCCCATATTACCGAAGGCAGGGAACACGAGCTTCTTACGATTAGGAAACTCCATTTCGCCCGCGGGACTATTGTGGCTTTTGACCGGGGCTATATTGATTACAAGCTCTTTGAGGAATGGAGTTCTCGGGGCGTCTATTTCGTAACGCGCATGAAGCAAAACGCCGACTGGTGGACGGACATTAGGCAGACTGTGCCCAGGGGTTCTGCCGTTTTGAAAGATGAAATTGGTGAGTTTCATGTCGGGCATGCCGGCAGAAAGGTTGTCCAGAGCGATAGAAAGGTGACGGTCTGGCTTGAGGACAAGAAGGAAGAACTGGTACTGCTGACAAACAACTTCAAACTCGCAGCCCGGACCATCGCGGCTATCTATAAAGAGCGGTGGCAGATTGAACTATTTTTCAGGGCCCTGAAGCAGAACCTGCGGCTGAAGACATTCGTGGGAACCTCAGCAAATGCGGTGCATATCCAGATTTGGACAGCACTTGTGGCCATCCTTCTGCTGAAATACCTCCAATTCAAAGCAACCATGGTTTGGGCCTTGTCGAATTTGGCGGCACTCTTGCATTGGAACCTCTTTACCTACCGTGATTTGTGGCAGTGGATCAATAGACCTATGGATGTGCCGCCGGAACGGCCGGCTGCCGAGCAGATGTGCTTGGTCCTGGACAGCATCTGACGATCTTGGATATGCGCAGGGGGGAACCTCATCTTGAACCTGGCAAACATCAGCAGAAAACATCAGTAAATTCGCTCAACCTGTCCGAAATCGGGATTATCTTGGACAGCAGTGCCCTGACGTATAAGGTAGTCGACTAATTCAGAAAAGAATGGGAGTATCCGTGGCCATTTGGATGTCCCAACAGAGTTTTGCTATCGGCCTATAAACCAGCAGGAAGAAACACCAACACAAGGCTTTGACCTATGGCTGACACGAAATGGTTTTCCGACGCTCGCTACGGCATGATTGTACACTACGGACTCTACAGCCTGCTCGGTCGTCACGAATGGGTGATGAACCGCGAACAAATACCGCCGGTGGAATACCGCAAGCTGGCACGCCGCTTCACGGCCAGGATGTTCGACGCGGAGGAACTCTGTGACCTGGCCGTAAATGCCGGCATGCGTTACATCACGCTGACCACCATGCACCACGATGGCTTCCGGCTCTACGACAGCGAGCTGACGGATTTCACCACCGCCAGGACCGCTGCCAAGCGCGACCTTGTGTCAGAAGTCGTGGCCGCGGCCCGCAAGCGCGGACTCCGCATCTCGCTCTATCACAGCCTTAATAACTGGATGGACCAGCCCGATGCCGTGGCCGCACTGGAAGACCCAGCCGCCTATGAGCTCTTCATGCGCAACACCTTCGCGCGCATCCGTGAGTTGGTGCTGAAGTTCAACCCGATCGATGTCCTCTGGTACGACGGCTGGTGGCCCTTTAACGCCGAGAAATGGCGCGGGGAAGTGATGAATGACATGGTGCGCGCCATCCAGCCGCACATCCTGTTCAATGGCCGCAATGGTCTGTCCGGCGATTTCGCCACGCCCGAAGGGCACCTCGGCGCGCCCAGGCCCTACCGCCCCTGGGAAGCGTGTCTGACACTGAACAATAGCTGGGGTTTCTGCAAGGCCGACAAGGAATGGAAGACCCCACAGCAGCTCGTGGACATGCTTGCCACGGTGGCTCAGGGCCGCGGCAACCTGCTTATGAACGTCGGCCCCTGCGGCGACGGCTCCATTCCCAAGGCCGCCGTCACAATCCTGACAACGGTCGGGGACTGGCTGCGCCGTTGCGGCGAATGCATTTACGACACCGACTCGTTCACCTTCGATCTGCGCGAACGCGGCGATCACCGGGGCGACTGGTGCAGTCACGGGCCCATGACCGCGAAGGGCCGCAACCTCTACCTGTTGGTCCGCCGCTGGGCCGGCTCCACCATCGTGCTCGGTGGCCTGAAAGCCAGGGTCCAACGCGTGAACCTGCTCGGGGACGGGCGTGAGGTTGCCTTCTCACAGGACGACAATCGCGTGGTACTCTCCGGCCTGCCCGCTGCGGCACCCGACCCGGTCTGCCCCGTGCTGCGCTTCGAATGCGACCGCGCTCCCGTGGTCTATCTCACCGGTGGCATGCGCGAACCCGCAGTTCCCCACCCCCACTACGACCCCTGTCCCTCCGACATCGTACACTGATGGGTGCCCCCGACCCCGATACCGACCCGGACCGAAGCGGGGGCCGCTTCTAGAGTGCACCGGCTGCTACTGTCTGCACTTGCTCGCCACACTTCAACCTTTACACTTACTCCAACTGTTTGATCGTCGATCGTTACTCAGCGCTCGTCGATCGTTGTCTCGATCGTCGTCGTGATCTTTGTCGACAACTATCGAGCATTTCGCCGGGGATTCTCAGGCAAATAGTTGTTGTTGATAATAAACGACTTACAGCCATTAGGTCAGTCCAACGCAACCACGAGGGCGGCCAGTCCCTGTTTAGCCTCTGTTTAGCCTTCCGGCGACAGGCCTGCCGCCGGCCTTGTCCAGCCTTGCAAGTATGCGACTGACCTCCGCATCCACCTCATCAGCAGTATCGACGCATGCTGTGCATTTCCCGTTCACGGCCTTGTCGAGCCTGTCGTTGTTTGCTTCTTGCGACATAGTTCCACTCCTCCGCAACTAGGCGCGGCCGTGCTCCGCCGCGATGACCGCCTTCAGTTCGGCGAGCGCGCGATCGAGGTCATCGTTGACGACCTTGTGCATGTACTCACCCGCGCATTCCATCTCCCTGCGTGCAACCACCATCCGGCGCTGTATCTCAGCGGTGCTATCCTCGTTCCGGCCAACCAGGCGTGCTTCAAGGACCTCCATGGAGGGCGGCACTATGAAGATATCGACGTAAGCGCGTCCGAGAAGCCCGTCCCTGTCCTCTGCCGCCTGCCGTCGCACCTCACTGGCACCCTGGACGTCTATTGCGAGGAGTACGTCATTTCCAACCGCCAGGGCGGCCTCGACTTCGGCGCGGAGTGTCCCGTAGCTCCGTCCATGCACAGTCGCATGCTCAAGGAACTCGTTGCGTGCCAGGCGGGCGGCAAACTCCTGCTCGGCCAGGAAATGGTAGTCCTTGCCGTCAACCTCGCTGCCGCGGATGGCGCGGGTTGTGCACGTCACCACCCTGACCATGCCGCCGCATTCCGCAAGCAGCCTGTGGCAGAGGGTGGTCTTGCCAGCACCAGACGGGGCGGAGATGACAAGAAGCAGTGCGCGCTTCCTACTCGACATTCTGCACCTGTTCGCGCATGCGTTCGAGTTCCGTCTTGAACATGACAACATGCCGCGAGATTCCGGCATCATTTGCCTTGGAGCCAATGGTGGTGATCTCCCTGAACATCTCCTGTATCAGGAAGTCCAGGGGGCGGCCAACCGGCTGGCTTGACCCAAGTAGTTTCGACGCCTGTCCGAAATGGCTGGCCAGCCTGGTTATTTCCTCGGATATATCGCAGCGATCGGCAAAGACGGCCAACTCCTTCCGCACCTGCGGATCATCGGCAGCAGCATCAAAACCTGCAGCCTTCAGCCGGCCAACCAGGGCTTCACGGTATTTTCCCGGCACAGAACCGGACAACTTGGCAACACTGCCGTGCAAATCACGAAGAGTCCGAAGCCTGCCGGCTATGTCCTTCTGAAGTTTGCCACCCTCCAGGGCGCGCATCCGCGCAAGATTCTTCATGGCTTTCACGATCGCCCCGCGGACCGACGGCCACACCGCCTCGGCATTGAGCTCGGGCTGCAATGTCCTGAGAACATCGGGAAGTCGCGTGAGCGTCTGGGCGGTAAGATCATCCTTGAGCTTGAGCCTGGCAGCCACCCGACGCAGGGCTGAAATACTGGCCGTTGCCATGGCCTCATCAACGGTGACGGATCCGTCCTGACGACCGGTCCCGGTAAGCCTGACTGAAACCGTGATACACCCTCTGGAAAACACCTTGCCTACCTCCTGGGCGGCCCTGGCCTCGAGCACAGCCAGGCCCCTGGGCAGGCAGACCTGCACGTCGAGTTGCTTACGGTTCACGGAGCTGATCTCAACCTCGGCGCGACAACCGGCCGCCACCGCTTCAGCCCGCCCGAATCCGGTCATGCTCTTCAGGGACATGTCCACCCCCCCCTTTGCATTGATATTAGCAACCACTCCGACACGACAGAATCATCGAAACGGAGTCTCTTCGCCCGGCGTCACCGGCGCCACGGCCCGCACATTGGCCCATCGCACGCAACTGGCAGCAATCCCGCGAGCTACGCATCGTCTCGCAATTCCGCCCGGAGTTTCTTGAGATATGCAAGGATAAAGGCATTGAGGTCACCGTCCAGAACTCCCTCTGAATTCGAGGTTTCGACCTCGGTCCTGTGGTCCTTCACGAGCGTGTAAGGATAGAGAACGTATGACCTGATCTGGCTACCCCACGCGATCTCGCCCTTCTTGCCGTAGAACTTTTCCATGTCCTTGCGTTTCTGGTCAAGCGTCCAGTCCAGGACTTTGGACCTCAGCATCTTCATGGCTGTTGAACGGTTCTTGTGCTGCGACCTTTCCGCCTGGCACGCCACCACAATACCCGTCGGCAGGTGGGTAATCCTGATGGCAGAATCAGTCTTGTTCACATGCTGCCCGCCGGCGCCGCTGGACCGGTAGGTGTCGATCCGGAGATCATTCTCGTTGATCTCCACCTCGACATCGTCAGCCACTGCGGCAACAACGTCCGCAGCGGCAAAAGTCGTGTGCCGGCGCTTGTTGGCGTCAAAGGGACTGATCCTGACGAGTCTGTGCACACCACGCTCAGTCTTGAGAAAGCCGTACGCATTCGGGCCGCAGACGGAAAACGCCACGCTCTTCAGGCCGGCCTCTTCGCCCGCCTGGACATCCAGAACCTCAACCTTGAAGCCGACTGCTTCACAGTAGCGCCTGTACATGCGGAAGAGCATCTCAACCCAATCGCATGACTCCGTGCCACCAGCCCCGGAGTGAAGGGACATGAATGCGTCGCTTCCGTCCAGTTTCCCGCTCAGAAGCGATCTCATCTCAATAGTCTGGAATGATGATTCCAATCGTGCGACTTCTGCCGACACGTCGGCCATCGACTGTTCCCGATGCCGTGGGTCGGACTCCTCCTGGGCGAGCTGGAGCAGGAGTTCAGCATCCTGCTGACCCTTCTCGATGGCGTTGAACGGCGCTAGAATCGCGCTCTGGCGATTGGCCTCATCTATGACGGATCTCGCGCTGTCCTGGTTGGACCAGAAACCCGGTTCGGCCTGTTTTCTCTGAAGCTCGGCAAGCATCCTCTCGCGATTAGCGACGTCAAAGATAACCTCGCATTTCTGCGATGCGCCCGCGAAGAGTCTCGATACGCGTACTTACATCGTCTGCCATCGTTGCGGTTTCCCCTCGTTAGACTGACGGCCGGGATCGGACAGCCAATCGCAAACAACACAGGTGCCGGATACGCTACCCACGCCCGTCCGTGTCACCGGTGTGATCCGTTTCCGTAGCCACACGCTTGCATGCCAGGCGCCGTGAAGTTAGCCGGCCGATTGGCACAATCGCAAGCAGAAAAGACAGAACAGCGAGAGCTGCGCACGGCAAGGCGAACAGGCGATCGCCGTACTTAGTGTACAAGGTAAGACGCATGTCTGCGGGCGGCACTTCGACCGGCACAGTGAGATACTCGGCCGAGAGGGGTGCCAACATGCCGTCTACCGGGATCCTTCCGACCGCGTCGATGTAGCAGGATACACCTGTATTGGCCGCCCGGATTGCCGGGACCCGGTTTTCAATGCAGCGCAACACACAATGAGCGAGATGCTGCCGTGCTCCGCTGGAGACATCGAACCATGCGTCGTTGGTCTGGTCGATCAGCAGCCTTGCTCCGGCCAGAACTGCGCCACGCGCCAGGCCGGGAAAGGCGTCTTCAAAGCATATCAGCGCGGAGAACCCGTATTGCGCACGTTTCTCCAGGCGGAAGACAACCGTATTTGTGCCGGGAGTAAGACCTGTCCACCCATCCGGCGCTACACAAGCCACGACCCTGGAGAACAGGCTGCTGAAAGGCGCGTATTCCCCGAACGGCGCAAGATGTTGTTTATGATATACCTGCAGCGGCCGGCCCGATGCATCCATAAGGATTGAGCTGTTGTAGATGATACCCTTGTCCGCAAGCCGGTCGTCCGTGGACCCTGCAAGTATTGGAACGCCATTTGTGAGCATGTCGGCCATGAACCCGAGGCTCTCGTTCCAGAATATCGGGAAAGGAACCGATGTCTCCGGCCAGACCACCAGATCGGGCCGTGGCGCCCGCACCGCAAGGCTGGTCAACCGATCAAGGCTGTCGTATATCGGCCTGGCGAAATCCTCGTCCCACTTCTCCAGTTGCGGAATGTTGGGCTGTACAACGGCAATCACCATGTTGGGCCGGTCGGACCTCGGCTGCCTTGCAATGACGGACGCGCCCCACAACACGGCTCCTCCCGCACAAAGGAGGGCTAGTGTGAGTTCCGGGTGTGCCCGATACGATTTGCCAACCGACACGCCGCGATGCCTGATGACTGTCACTGCCAGGCCCGCATTGATCAGCACGATCAGCGCCGAGACCGCGTAGACCCCGCCCAGTGCAGCAACCTGACAGACAGATGTGCTGTACTGGTTCCCGGCGAGCGCCTGGCTGACGCCCAGCGTATTCCATGGGAACCCGGACGCAAAATGCGACCTCAGGTATTCAAGGCCGGCCCACAGGAGCGGAATGACAACTGTCGCGGCGATGTTCTTGCGCCAATCCTCCGTGCCGCATGCCGCGAACCATGCGGAGACGATCATAGCGAACACGGCAATGTACACTGCGCAGTATGCGGCGAGGACGAACCAGCCGGCATAGGCGACAGGCGCCGGAACTCCCTTGTGCGCGAGAATCCTCAACCAGCCCAGGGCTGGAATCCAGAATGCGAGCCCGCACACCATGCCCCACCTGAATGCGCTCCACGGAGCAGAGTACCGTGCAACCAGGAGGATGGGCACAAGCGCAAACCACGCCGCAAAATGCCACTCCATCGGGGCAAAACAGGATGCGAGAAGTAGTCCGCTCAACAGCGCGCCGAGAAGGCGCAGCGAAAACGCCGGGACAGCAGGCCAGCTCATGCGTCTCACTCTCCGCAGCATTTCTTGTATTTCCTGCCGCTACCGCACGGGCACGCATCGTTGCGGCCAACTTTGGGCACGTCTCTTCTCACCGGTTCAAGTGCCCTCATAACCTCGTCCTCGCCACGGTCGCTGGCCGGCGCCGACTCTTCGCCTTGTGGTGGCTTCTGGGTGCGCGCAAGTCCGCGGCTGCCCAGTATGGAGACCTCGTCGTGGATAAGGGTTTGAGGCAGGGCCGATATGAACTTTCCAAAGGCCTCCGCGCTGGTTGACGTGCGGAACACCTGGCTGGCGACATCGTCCTTGATGTCGTTCATCAGTGTCTCGAACATGTCATAGGCCTCGCGCTTGTACTCCACCAGGGGATCACGCTGGCCGTACGCCCGTAACCCCACCCCTTCCCTCAGCGAATCCATGCTCCGCAGGAAGTCCTGCCAGCGGACGTCGATCGCCCTCAGCATGACATGCCGCTCCACGTCGTTGATGGACCCAGGATCCTCGGACTTCATCTTCAGTTCATAGGCCGCCTTCACCTGGTCGAACACCCTGTCGGCGATGGCGTCCACCGTCATGGTAGCCGCGGCGAACTCCTTCGTCTGGACGGCGATAGGAAAAGCTATGCGAACCCACTCAATGAACTTGTCAACGGTCGAGCTGTCGTCGGCGCTGATTCCCTCCGCCCTGGCTGAAATCGCGTCGTAGATCATGTCGTACAGGCTTTCCCTGACGACCGGGCTCCGTACAATGTCGCCGCGGAGCCTGTAGACGATTTCGCGCTGCTTGTTCATGACATCGTCATACTCAAGCGTGCGTTTGCGTATCGAGAAATTCTGCTGTTCGACGCGCTTCTGGGCAGTCTCGATCGACCTATTCAGCCACCTGTGCTCGAGAACCTGACCTTCCTCCAGCCCGAGGCGGCCGAGTATGCCGGCGATCCTGTCAGAACCGAACAACCTCATGAGGTCGTCTTCCAGCGAGACGTAAAACCTGGATGCACCCGGATCGCCCTGCCGCGCGCATCTGCCGCGCAACTGCCGGTCAATACGCCGTGCCTCGTGGCGCTCGGATCCGATCACGTACAGGCCACAAGGCTTTTCGACCAGCATCTTGCGAAGTGTCGTGCCCTGATAGGGACTATCCAGGCTAGCCCCGGACGTGATGGTCGCGCGATCCACATACACCACGCCCTCGCCAAGCTTGATATCGGTGCCGCGGCCGGCCATGTTGGTGGCAATGGTCACTGAACCGGGCTGGCCGGCCCTTGCCACGATCTCGGCCTCCATCTCGTGCTGTTTCGCGTTCAGGACGTTGTGCGGGATCTTCTCCCGGCGCAGCATCCGGCTGAGCAACTCAGAAGTATCCACAGATACCGTACCGACAAGGACCGGCTGTCCCCTGCCGTGGCAGTCGGCAATGTCGGAGATAACGGCTTTGAACTTCTCCCTCTGCGTCTTGAAGATCTGGTCGTGGTTGTCTATCCGCCGCACGGGCCGGTTCGTCGGCACGACAACCACGTCAAGGCCGTATGTCTGGTGCAGTTCCGAGGCCTCGGTCTCGGCTGTTCCTGTCATGCCGCCAAGCTTCTGGTACATCCTGAAGTAGTTCTGGATAGTAATGGTGGCCAGGGTCTGGCTTTCCCGCTCGATCTTGACCCCTTCCTTGGCTTCCACGGCCTGATGGAGCCCGTCCGACCACCTGCGCCCGGGCAGGATTCGACCCGTGAACTCATCAACAATCAGGACCCGGTTGTCCTGGACGACGTACTCCACATCCCTTTCGTAGATGCAGTAGGCCCGGATGAGCTGATCGACAATGTGGACCTTGTCGCTCTTGTCGGCAAAGATAGTCTGGACTTCGAGCCGCTTGTGGGACTTCTCCGCCTCCGTCATGGAAGTGTTTCCGTCTATTTCCGCCATTTCCGTGCCGAGATCCGGCAGCACAAACGTGTCCGGGTCCGACGGATTCAAGGCCTCGCATCCCTTTTCTGTCAGGCTCGCATCATGGCCCTTTTCGTCGATCGTAAAATAGAGCTCTTCCCTGAGTTCGCGCGCCTCCTCCTTGTGCATATCGGTGAGCATCATGTTCTCGATGTGCTCAAGAAGCTTGCGAGTTGACGGCTCCTCCAGCATGTGCATGAACTGCTTGTGCTTGGGCATGCCGTGGCGGACTTGGTACAGGTAGGGCTCCGCTTCTTTCGCATTACCCTTCTCAATCAGTTCCTTTGCCTTCGACATCAGGCCGTTGCAGATATCACGCTGCATCCTGACAAGGCGTTCGACGCGCGGCTTGAGCTCCATGTACACTTGCGACGTCTCGGACCCGGGGCCGCTGACGGCACCCGATATGATCAGCGGTGTGCGTGCCTCATCGATCAGGATATTGTCAGCCTCGTCGATGATGGCGAAATTGTAGCCGCGTTGAACCTGTTCGACAGGCTGGCGCGCAAGGCCGTTGTCACGCAGGTAGTCGAAACCGAACTCGCTGTTGGTGCCGTAGGTCACGTCACGGCTGTACTGCTCCCTCCGGTCCTCCGGCTCCATGTGATTCTGGATGCATCCAACCGTAATTCCGAGGAAGTCATAGAGAGGGGCCATCCACTGCGCATCCCGGCGGGCGAGGTAATCGTTGACGGTGACCATATGGACGCCACGGCCAGCCAGCGCGTTGAGATACACCGGCAGCGTTGCAACCAGCGTCTTCCCTTCGCCAGTGGCCATTTCGGCGATTTTGCCCTGATGAAGGAGGATGCCGCCGATGAGCTGGACATCAAAGGGCACCATATTCCATGAAGCGTCATGGTTGCACACCTGGTAATTCAGCCCTACCAGGCGTCTGCATGCGTTCTTTGCCACAGCGAAAGCCTCGGGGAGGATCGGATCAAGGACCTCGGCGTTCAGCGCCTTCAGCATGCGCTTGACGTTTGTCCTCTCACGCTCATCGATTGCATTCGACAGCGCGTTGAGGAGTTCGTCCTGCTTCTTCGTAAGTCCGGACGCATACTGCGCCGCTATCCTATCCTTGAATTCAGCCGTCTTGGCACGCACCTGATCATCGGAAAGCTTCTGGTATTCCGCTTCGAGCTCGTTGATCCGGCGGACAATATGGCGGATGGACTTGATGGTCCGTTCGTTCCGGGTGCCAATAATCTTCTTTATGATCCATTCCATTGTATTTTACCTATCCGGCCGCTACCGGCCTATGGGCAGACGCTCGGCAAGCCACTTCGGCAGGCCTACATCGATGATTCTGGACTGAGTTGTTTCGACATCGTAGTCCACGCGCCGAAGCTCTATTTCCCTGGTTTCCATGTCGTAAATGGCATACGCGGCGCGAGGATCGCCGTCGCGGGGCTGGCCGACACTGCCGACATTCACGAAGTACTTGTGGCCACGCTCAATTTTCATCTTTGTGAACGGCATGGCCACAACCTTGCTGGAGTTCCTGAAGACTATCGGAACGTGCGTGTGGCCGTGAAAACATACCGGTGTGATCTGGTAGGCAAAGTTGGTTATGGCATCCAGATCGTCAAACATGTACGCCCACTTCTCGGGCATATCCAACGTTGCGTGCACGATTGTAAAATTCTCGACACTCTTCAGGTACGGCAGGTGCTTGAGCCAATTGCACTGTTCGGCAGAAAGCTGGCCACGCGTCCAGTTGATCACCACGGCCGCGAGCGGATGAAAACTGCCAAGGTGCTCGTCATGCGAACAATAGTGATCGTGATTGCCTCGGACGCAGACGCATTTCAATTCACGAATCTTCTCCAGGCACTCGATCGGACTGGCGTTGTACCCCACGATATCGCCGACGCAGACATACGAGGTGACACGCTGTTCCGAGGCATCCTTGAGCACGGCAGAAAGGGCT
>SESH01011464.1_pt1 | contig 11782 bp, 9 predicted proteins | sample 3171561 | NCBI WGS metagenome assembly SESH01 (sample SAMN10866947, study PRJNA518727) | freshwater metagenome | biome: subpolar coniferous forest; feature: holomictic lake; material: water; isolation source: holomictic Lake 442 2011 16.5 m and 2014 13 m | place: Canada: near Kenora, Ontario
AGGAGCGAAGTGATATCCGGTTGCCTGGTCCAAGAGACCTTGTCCGCTTCTTCCCACCTTGACGGCAATAACGGCTCGAGCAGCATCATGTCGCAAGCTCGCGCCTTTGGCGTAACAACCGGAACAAATGCCGGCACCAACGTAACCATTGGCACGTCATTTGGCACATCATTATCAGCGGCATCAACTTCGTCGACAAATGCGCCGGCCACCCCGGCCACCCCGGTCACCATCAACTCCGGTTCCGGCATGACCTCCTCAAACTCAGGCGCGACAGTTGTCAACAACATCATGTCGTCGAGTCGCGATGTCGCAGCCGCCTTTAGGGCTACCGCTTTTCCGGCTGCCCTTTTTACGGCCAGGGCGCGACCACCTCTTGCCGGCTTCCGCATCTCTTCGTCGGCCACATCGGCAATTCGGGCAGGAGAAAATGCGGCAATCTCCAGCGCCAGTGCCGCTAATTCAACGGTAGGCTGTAATTCTGGCACCGCCAGCTCCAGCACGTCGGCGTCGGCCTCGTCGATGTCCAAAGCCTCCTCTACAACCGAAGCCTCCTCGATCAATTCGGGGGCGAGGACTGGTTCACTCGCACCGGCGCCCCCCCCCTCCCCTCCCTGACGAAACTCGGCACCGACGAGGAAGAAGGCAGCCCGCACGGTTGACGCCGCGAACGACTTGCCATCACGACCGCGAGCGCCATTGCTCCCGAGCGTTTCTGCGATTTCCGCCCAAGGCACGCTCCGCTCGCGCATCTGCTCGATCTCGACATAGGCATCGCGCACCACCTGAAGCGCGCTAGGCGGTCCGCCCCGTCGCTCGGTCAACAATCTTTCGATATCTCCGCGTTCTAATGTCACTGCCGCAGCCCGCCCCGAATCATGAATAACTCCCTGGACCGCAGAACCCGCGATATAGTCAGACATCGCCCGAGGCGAGGCGATCTCTGACGCTTTTCCTTTCCATAGCACCGTCAGTTTTTCCGCCACCGACGCTCCGCCATTGGTTGGGCTGCACTTGGCAGCAGTGAAATTTCTTGGCAGGGTTATTCTTGTATATCAATGCCGCCTCCGTGCATAAATAGATGATAGCCCGGCGGCACGCAAACGAATTCCGGGACGATGGATGCCTTCCAACATGTCCCCAAGCAAACAACCCGAACGTAATGCGATTCAGGCTTTCGGGTTCCACCAGTTGCGCCAAGCGTGCGAGATATCCACACTGCGCCAGGAAATCGCCAGCGTCCTGACCAGCACTGCCGGACTGCAACTCATGATTGAAAATGAGGTCGAGCGGATGCATCAACGGGTGGAAAACCTCTCCGCCGACGCGCTTTTGGACGCAACCAAGCTGTCGCCGCTACTGAGCGATGCCATGGGCGCGATGCTAGAAATTCGCGACGCCTCGCGCCGGCTCGAAACCACACTGGCACGGCACGATCAGCCAACGCCACCACCGCCAACTCCTCGAGCCACACAAGCCCCAGCGCCACCACCGCCCCGCGTAGCGCCAGCCCCAGCTTCAGCCCCAGCAGCGCCACCACCGCCCCGCGTAGCGCCAGCCCCAGCTTCAGCCCCAGCAGCGCCACCACCGCCCCGCGTAGCGCCAGCCCCAGCCACACAAGCAGCAGCGCCACTGGTTCAGCCACCTCGACCGACCCCGCCCAGGACCATAGCCAGCCGAACCAAGGTCACGAACTGGCTGATGCCGGCAGATCACTGATCAATTTAAATTTAGGCCCCTGATTTCAGGACCGGAGAACGGACCTGCCAGCGTAACTGGCGGCGTTGCCCAATCTCTCTTCAATGCGAATCAACTGATTGTACTTGGCCAGCCGATCAGTGCGCGACAACGACCCAGTTTTAATTTGACCACAGTTGGTGGCCACCGCCAAATCAGCGATAGTAGAATCCTCCGTTTCGCCCGAGCGGTGAGAGAATACGGCGGTATAGCCGGCCTTGTGCGCCATATCGACCGCCTTCAGGGTCTCACTGAGGGTGCCGATCTGGTTGACCTTGACTAGAATGGAATTTGCCGTACCGTTCTTGATGCCATCGGCCAAGCGCTTGGAGTTGGTCACAAATAGATCGTCGCCGACTAATTGGACCTTCTTGCCGATTGCCGCCGTCAGGGCGGCCCAGCCATCCCAGTCATCCTCGGACATTCCATCCTCAATCGAGACAATTGGGTAACGGCCAACCAAATCAGCCCAGTACTGAACCATCTGGTCAGGCAACAAAACCTTCCCCTCTCCGACTAGATGATACTTGCCATCCCGGTAAAACTCGGTCGCGGCGGCGTCCAGCGCCAGCATGATGTCCTCGCCCGGCCGATAGCCAGCAGCTTCTATCGCCGCCAAGACAAAGCCGATGGCAACCTCTGTCGAGGCAAGGTTTGGCGCAAAACCGCCTTCATCGCCGACATTGGTATTGTGGCCGGCGTCCTTAAGTTTCTTCTTGAGCGCATGGAAAACCTCTGCGCCCATGCGGATGGCATCAGCGACATTTTCGGCCGCCACCGGCATAATCATAAATTCCTGGATGTCGATCGGATTGTCGGCATGAGCACCACCGTTGATGATATTCATCATCGGCACAGGTAGCAGATTGGCGTAGACGCCGCCGACATAACGATAAAGCGGCAGCCCAACGTCATCGGCAGCGGCCTTTGCCACCGCCAAACTAACGCCGAGTATAGCGTTGGCGCCAAGCCGGCTTTTATTAGGGGTACCATCCAACTCAATCATCATCGCATCAACCGCGATCTGCTCGCTGGCATCCAGCCCGACGAGAGCATCAAAAATCTCGCCATTGACCGCTTCGACTGCCTTACGCACACCACGACCATTATAGCGAGTCTGGTCATCATCTCGCAACTCGTTGGCCTCGTGGGCACCGGTAGACGCCCCAGAAGGCACCGAAGCGCGGCCCTGCGCCCCGGAATCAACAGTTACATCGACTTCAACGGTCGGATTGCCGCGGCTGTCTAGGATTTCGCGGGCGCGAATATCGGTAATCGTACTCATCTATCTGAAACTCACTGCATTTTGATGGCGATTGGCCACGTTATTATTGAGGATTTGGCAGCTGCGGGCTCATGGGAAGTCGGCGGCCCCCAGCCCTAACGGCCGGCATCAGCCGTCTGCCGGGCGAAACGGATCGAAGGTACCGCAACCCCAGCCTCGAATCGATGCATGGTCCTTGGATAAAGTCCGTGAATTAACCGGACATAGGCCTGGGTCTCGGCATAGGGCGGCACCCCTCCATAACGGTCGACCGCGCGCTCACCGGCGTTGTAACCAGCCAGCGCCAATGTGACGTTGCCTTCAAAATAAGAGAGCAACCAACGTAGGTACTTAACACCACCCAGGATATTTTGCTGCGGCTCGAAAACGTTGTGGACACCGAACCGCTCAGCAGTGGCCGGGATCAGCTGCATCAAACCGGCCGCCTCCTTAGGCGACATGGCATTGGTATGAAACGCCGACTCGATCTGAATCACCGCCAGCACCAAATTGGGGTCGATGCCATGGGCCGGCGCGATCTCGCGCACCAAGCGAACTATCTCAGCAGGAGGTGCCGACGGCCGCCGCAGCGGCGACAAGCTTGTACGGCACCAAGGGCGCATCCGCCCGACATCGCGCGGCACCATCGATGATATCTGGAGCGCGGCAGGGAAACCTCGCGAGGCCGCAGCCCGCATCCATGCCACCCCCATCCGCTTATCCCGAGGCAACCCCATGCCGAACAGATAGCGGCGGCCGAGTCGGTAGGCGGCACCGGCATCACCATTCTCGGCCAGCGCACAGTCATGGGCAACCATAGTCGGCACACCGGCCAGACTACGCACCACTACTCTAGAGCGGGCGCCGCCTTCATTGCCGGTTTGAGCAGCCAAGCCGCCAAGAGGCAGCGAGTCGAACTCATCTGGCTCCGCCAGCGCACGCGGAGCAATAATGCGCGGCGGGCCGACCGCATCCTGGCCCACACTCCTGACCACCGCTCGGGTAAATCGAATGTCTGCACCGCCGAATCGCAAGCCATCATGCGGCAGCACAGAAGCTGGAGTCAGGGTTGGCGACGTGGACGATGAAGGCTTGCGTCCCGGCTTAACCTCGTTAGCTTGATCCTGGCGGCCAGCGGCAGGCGCTCCTTCCGCAACGACGGGAACCGCCCCCAGCGTCAGCAGGGCCAGCGCGGCGCAGGTCACCACAAATTTTTGACTAATATATCCCATAATGAGCAAGATGACAGAAAGAGCGGCCATAAGGCAAGTCCCATGACTCGCATTAGCAATGGAATCTGGCAAAAAAGTCCGGGGCGGATATAAATATTTTGAGTCTGCCAGCAACTTGGCATTAGGTTGAGAGGGTGCAGGGGCGCATCCTACTGCACTGACTATTTCCGCAAACCAAGCCCATGGACGAAGGCCAAGTCCGATTCGGCTTGGCAGCGAAGACGGCCCCGACTATCGTACATTATGGGAATGTCGAGGAACCAGAACGCATGGACGGGCTCGCAGCCAATTTGTTCAGCCGCTACAATAAAATCATGCGTGGCACCTTTTTAGGAGTGCTGCTGATCGCCGGCTGCCTTTTTTTTGTGCAACTCGACCAATCTGACCGAGCAGAGCGTGCGCTGTTGGAAAACAGGCTGCGCGAGCATGCGTTGGCCCTCAACTTCATACTAAAGGCCAGCGCCGATAATGTTAGCGGGCTGCAAATGCAGGCCGACCGTTGGTATACACTGCACCCACCCGGCCAGCCCGAACCAACATCGACGCTCTACCGTTATTTAACTGGGCATGGCAAAAACGGTTTTCTTACGCTCGATCAAGTCCCGCCACCGTTTGTCACTGCCGTCATCGGTAATCTGACCGGTCCGGCGCGTCCGCTCGACGAAAGCTTTCACAGCGAAGTCGAAATGGCTCTCAGCCTCAACTCGCGCTTCCATACAGTCGGCAAACTGCTACCCAGCGCCGCCTGGGCCTACTACACCTCTGGCCGAGCCTTTATAAATATCTACCCGTGGGTTCCATCCAGCGAGTTCCGCTATTCTAAAGCCCTGCTTGAAAAGGAATACTTTTCCGGCGGGACACCAGAAAAAAACCCTCAGCGCAAGCGTTTCTGGACCAAGGCCTATGTCGACGAAGCCGGCAAGGGGCTGATGGTGACGGTTGCGGCGCCGGTCTATGAAGGCCCCGCTTTTCGCGGCACCGTAGCCATTGACCTCACACTTGACGAGCTTAACAGCTTCGTCCGGACCTGGAAGGGTACGCCGGGAAAGGGCACGCCGGGAGAACTGTTCGTAGTCAACGAGCACAACCAGGTTCTCGCGCATCCCCGACTGGTGACCTCGCGCTCGGCAAAAGTACCTGACCTAATCGATGTCCTGCCTGCGGACTTGCGCGCAGATGCCGACGCAGTTATGGCGGCGGCCAACGAGAATCTTATCGACCGCGCTGGCTCACTGCTGGAGTCGCTGCCGCTGGAGCAAGCGCCATTCCGCCTGGTACTGGTGGTACCGCACCAAGCCATGATGCTGGATATTCTCAAAGATGCCGGCCTGACCGTGTTTGCACTGCTTGCAGGGCTGGCACTAACCCTGATTATTTCGTCGCGAATCACCCTGAACGACTTCATCGAGCCGTCTCAGAAACTGGTGGATTTCATCGGCCGCAAGCTGCGCGGCGACAAGGACGGGGATGCCTATGGCGATGAAGGCATACCCGCCGTACCGGCCGCATGGGTTCCCTGGTTTCACACCATCCGAAATGTATTTCAAGATCACACCAAGCTAATAGCAATACAGGGCGAATTAGATATCGCCCGCACCATGCAACAGTCGATCCTGCCCACCCGTTTTCCCGACACCGACGAGGTTAAACTATTTGCCCGCATGTTACCGGCCAAAGATGTTGGCGGCGACTTCTACGACTTTTTTTGGCTGGCTCCGGGCTTGCTCGGGGTGGTCATCGCCGATGTTTCAGGCAAGGGCGTGGCGGCCGCGTTGTTCATGGCGGTAGCCCGGACCCTTATTCGCGCCACCGCCATGTCATCAGACGGGCCGGGGGCCTGTTTCAGGCTGGTCAACAATCTGCTGGCCGAAGACAATGACACCTCGATGTTCGTCACGGTGTTTTACGGCGTGCTCGACACCGCAACCGGCGAACTGATCTATGCCAGCGCCGGCCACTGCCCACCCTGCATAGTCAGTCCAGAAGGCTTGGTTGCGACGCTGCCCGGCACCGGCGGCATGGCGTTAGGGGTAATCGAAGACACAGCATTCGCCGAAAAAACAGTAATCCTGCAACCTGGCGCGACGTTGCTTTTGTTCACAGACGGAGTCTCCGAGGCGGTCGACCCCGCCGACAACGAGTTCACTGAGGCGCGTCTGCGCACTGTTTTAGCTGGCGGACACCTTCTCGACATGACGGCGTTCGTCAACACCGTTGTCGATGCCGTCGATGCCTTCGCGGCGGGAGCGCCCCAAGCCGACGACCTGACCTGCCTCGCCCTGCGCATTGTTGCGCAACTGGATAAACGGCCGCGATAATGCCACTTTATCAAGAAATCCGCCTGCGAAACCACTTGACGGAAATAAAACGCCTCGCCGAAACAATCGAGGCGTTCGGAGAAACTCACGGGTTGCCCGCGCCCACCATATTCAAGCTCACCCTAGTCCTCGACGAATTAGTGAACAACGTCATTGACTACGCCTTTGCTGATGATGGCGAACATGAGATTCTGATTCTGCTTGGAATCGTAGGTGACATGGTGATGGCAGAGGTGGTGGATGACGGAATGCCTTATGATCCAACCCAAAAGCCAGACCCCGACACAACCCTTTCAATCGAGGAGCGGCCCGTAGGTGGCCTAGGCATATTCTTCGCCAAACGCATGATGGACCGAGTCGAGTATCAAAGGAACGATGGACACAACCGGCTCATGCTGGCAAAACGCATCGGGCTTGGCGATAATACCGAAACGGCAATAACTGAACGGGAATGACCGCATGGAAACCATTGAATCTCGCGACGACGCGGTGGTGATAATCGAGCCACGTGGCCGGGTCGACAGCAATACCGCCAAGGCCTTCGAAGAAAAGCTGCTGGGTGCCATCAGCCCGACCGATCCGCGAATGATAATCGACTGCTTCCAGCTCGACTACGTCAGTAGTGCCGGGCTGCGCGTCCTGCTAATGGCTGCCAAGCGCATCAAGGCGAACAAGGGCAAACTGGCTCTCGCCGGTTTAAAGCCTCACGTTCAGGAAGTTTTCGACGTAAGCGGTTTTTCTAGTATTTTTGCGATCCATCCCAGCCGCGCGGCGGCACTGGCCACAGTACGATAACCGGTGATGGATATGGCGAGGGGCAAAACCCCGTAAGCATGTCACGAAAGGGTGGTTTATGAACTTGCAAAGAATTTCGGCCGGGTGGATGCCGCCCTGGGATATCAACGTCATGATCAAAACCCCATTGCGGGGGGAACCGGTCAGGTACGAGGTTGATAGGGATTCCGGCGCCTTGTTCGTCGGCCGCTTCCTCCATGCGACGATGGCCTGTCCCGGTAATTACGGTTTCATTCCCCAGACCAGGGGGGCAGATAGCGGCCCGCTCAATGTGCTCGTGGTGGGACCAACCCCGATAATTCCAGGTGCAATCCTGCGCTCACAGCCAATCGGCGTGCTGGTCGTAGTGGACAAGACCGGTACGGAAGAGACCATCATAGCCGTACCGGTTCAAAACCTCAACCCTTACCACAAAAACGTCACCAGCTACCATGATTTGCCCGAAATACTACTTAAGCAGATCACCCACTTCTTCGAGCACTACAGGGACTTGGATACTGGAACGCGGACTAAAACCATCCGCTGGGGCGAGGCCGACGAAGCGGCCCAGCAAATCACCGACGCTATCGCCGCCGAACGCGAGGCCCTGCTAATGCTTGGCCAGGATATCTAGAGGCTGAACTTCTAGAGGCTAACCAATCCCTCCCCCGACAACAACCGGGGGAGGGCATCATGTTAGCAGTTTACTTGGCCTTGGTCTGGTCCTTCGGCTGTGTCTTGGACTGTTCCTTGGACTGCTCCTTGGACTGTTCCTTGGACTGCTCCTTGTCCTCAACCAGACTGAGAGCGACGAAGCGCAAATCGCCCTGACGATCGACCAACATCAACAATGACTTCCTGCCGTCATCGCGGGCCTTCTGGATCCTGGCGGCAACCTCGGCGGGGTTGGCGACCTCATGCTGACTAACCTCGACGATAACATCGCCAGGGCGGATGTTCTTTTCAGCGGCAGAGCTGCCGGCCTGAACCTCTGTCACCACCACGCCCTTAACATCGGCGGCCAATTCGAACTGCTGGCGAAGATCGGCGGTCATGCTGGAAAGCTTGAGACCGAGCTTGTCGAAAGCTTTGACCTGCGGCACAACCTTGCCAGCATTTTCATCGGCCGCAGATGCGATTAGGCCCGATTCCTCGGCAGCTTCCAGTTCACCGACCTTGACCTGGAACGACAACTGCTTGCCCTTGCGCCACACCACCACCGGCGACACCTTGGCAATGGGAGTATCGGCGACAATGCGCGGCAGCCGCCGCATCTCGCCCACATCCTTGCCATCAAAGGTCATCACCACGTCACCGGGCTGAATGCCCGCAGCTGCGGCCGGGCCGTTAGCGGTGGTAGAGGCAACCAGGGCACCATGCGGCTTGGTCAGACCTAGACTTTCAGCGATCTCCGGCGTGACGCCCTGGATGCGCACCCCGAGCCAACCGCGCCGAGTGTGCCCGAACTCCTCAAGCTGAGCGACCACGCTCTGGGACAAGGCCGACGGGATGGCGAAGCCGATACCGACCGAGCCCCCCGATGGCGAAAAGATCGCGGTGTTGATTCCGATTACCTCGCCCATGAGGTTAAACATCGGGCCTCCAGAATTACCGCGATTGATCGAGGCATCAGTCTGGAGGAAGTCATCGTATGGACCGGCATTAATGTCGCGGGCACGGGCCGAGAGAATGCCAGCGGTCACAGTACCGCCCAAACCAAACGGGTTGCCGATAGCCAGAACCCAGTCTCCGACCCGCATACGGTCACTGTCACCAAATGCTACAGCAACCAACGGGTGATCAGTGGGCACTTTAAGCAGGGCGATGTCGGTCTTGGTATCCCGGCCTACCACCGTCGCCTTGAGGTTGGTATCGTCGTGGAGGATGACGTTGATCTCGTCGGCATCCTGGATGACGTGATTGTTAGTGACCACCAAGCCCTTCTTGGCATCAACGATAAAGCCCGACCCAAGTGAAGTGGCGCGACGCTGCGGCGCGTTGGGCTCCTTGCCCTGCTTGTCAAAGAAATCCTTAAAAAACTCCTCAAATGGCGAACCGGGGGGGAATTGCGGCATTTCGGGCAAATCGCCCTTCTTGCCCTGACTGCGGCGCTGGGCCACGGCTTGACTGGTCGAAATATTAACCACCGCCGGCAATAGCTTCTCAGCCAGATCGGCAAAGCCCAAAACCGGGGCACCGGACCGAATGGCGGCAACTGCTGCAACGGCGGCAACGGCGGCTGGTGCCTGAGCCACGACCTCAGGCTGGGCGACGACAACGCCGGGTCCGGCCGCCAGCCCAAACAAAACAACAGCGGTGATGGTAACGCGGGTGCGGGCAGAGTGGTTCACGGGGACGATCTCCTGACCACAAGGAAGCGGTCTGTTGGGGTCGAGAAAGAGCGGGGGGGCAAGCATGAGAAATTATTATCGCGCCAATCGCCGATCCGCACAAGCCCGGACCGGCGAACAAAACATCATCACTGAACGCTTGGAACACCACCGGTAATGTTTCCGAAATAGCGAAAGAAATCACCGTTGGGTGACAGAATCAGGGTGGTATCCTCATTGCGAAGGGCGTTGCGGTAAGCTTCCAGCGTCCTATAGAACGCATAGAACTGCGGATCACGACCAGTGGCGTCCGAGATGATTTTCATCGCCTGGTTGTCACCCTCGCCCCGTGCCTTCTGGGCGTCGCGTTGAGACTCGGCCAGGATCACCGTACGTTCACGGTCAGCCCGGGAACGAATCTGCTGTGACTGCTCCTGACCCTGAGCCCGCGCCTCGGCGGCATCGCGTTCGCGTTCCGAGCGCATACGGGCAAAGATCGACTGGCTGGTCTCCTCCGGCAAGTCGGCTCGGCGAATACGGACATCAACGATTTCAACGCCGAAACTCTTGGCCTCCTCGTTGACTTCGGATTTGATATCAGCCATGACCTTTGACCGCTCCTTGGACAGCACGGCCAGCAGGGTGACGTTGCCAAGCACCCGGCGCAAAGCAGAGTTGACCACTGAGGCCAGTCGCTGCTCGACAACTTGCTCACTACCTACCGACTGGTAGAATTTGAGCGGATCGATAATACGATAACGAGCGAAGGCGTCAACGTCTAGCCGCTTCTGATCCGAAAGGATTACTTGCTCTACAGGGGGGTCAACGTCGAGCACCCGGCGGTCGATCAGCACGACATTTTGGATCAACGGCCACTTGGCTTTAAGGCCCGGCCGTTGGATCACCCGGACCGGCTCACCGAATTGCAGGACCAGGGCCTGCTGCATCTCGGTCACCACGAAAAGCGAACTGGACAGCGCCAACCCGCCCAGTACGACCACGATACCTGCGATAAGGAGAATACGATTCATATTGGGCATTTTCCCCTCACCGGCGCTGTTGTTGCGAAATGGTCGGGGCCGTCGTCCCCGGCGTTGTGTGGGTCAGTTGCGGCAATGCCAGATAAGGCACCACGCCCTGCCCGCCAATAGCGGTGTCAACAATCACCTTGTTCGTGCCACGCAGCACCTGTTCCATGGTTTCCAGGTACATACGGCGGGCGATCACATCCTTGGCCCCGCTATAGGCCGTGTAAATCGCCGTGAAGCGCGAGGCATCTCCGGTAGCTAGATTTACTACCTGCTCGCGATATGCCTGAGCCTCCTGCGACAACCGTTCGGCATCGCCTCGGGCTCGCGGAATGATATCATTGCGATAGGCCTCAGCCTCGTTGCGCAGACGCTCACGGTCGGCCCGGGCCCGCTGGACATCATTAAAGGCATCTACCACCGCCGTCGGCGGATCGGCCTTCTGGAGCTGAACCTGAGTGACCTGAATGCCGGTCTGGTATTCGTCAAGCATGATCTGAAGTAGGCCAAGAGTGTTAGTCTCGATCTGCTGTCGCGCCTCGGTCAATGCCGGTTGCAGTTCGGTGCGGCCGATGACCTCACGCATGGCGCTTTCCGCCGCCTTTTTCACCGTTGCCTCGGGATCACGAACCTTGAACAGATACTTGCTGGCATCCTTGATCAGCCAGAACACGGTGAAGTCGACATCAATGATGTTCTCATCGCCGGTCAGCATCAAGCTTTCGTCGGGCACATCGCGGTCGGTGGTACTGCCCCGTCGGGTTTCAGTGGCGCTGGCGTTCGAACGATAGCCGATCTCAATCCGGCTGACCCGGGTGACCTTGGGTGTGAAGACGGCCTCAATCGGACTCGGCCAATGATAACGCAAGCCGGGCGGCTCGGTTCGAACCCACTCGCCAAAACGCAGCACGACCCCCTGCTCGTCGGTCAGCACACGATAGAACCCAGAGGCCAGCCACAGACCAGCCAGCGCTAAAACGACCAAAAGCGCGCCCTTGCCGCCGCCGATTCCGCCCGGCATAATCTTGCGAATCGTATCCTGGCCCTTACGCAGGATTTCCTCGAGATCGGGGGCCTGCGGCCCACCGCTTGGCGGCCG
>SESH01020747.1_pt1 | contig 11771 bp, 8 predicted proteins | sample 3171561 | NCBI WGS metagenome assembly SESH01 (sample SAMN10866947, study PRJNA518727) | freshwater metagenome | biome: subpolar coniferous forest; feature: holomictic lake; material: water; isolation source: holomictic Lake 442 2011 16.5 m and 2014 13 m | place: Canada: near Kenora, Ontario
GGTAGTGCTCGGCTTTGTAGGGGCCGTCGACCGGCACGCCGATGTAGTCGGCTTGCGGCTTCGAGAGGGTGGTGAGACGGGCGCCGAGCTGCGCGAGGTGCAGACGGGCGACTTCCTCATCCAGCTTCTTGGGCAGGCGCGTGACACCGATCTCGTGCTTCCGGGTCCAGAGCGCGATCTGGGCCAGGGTCTGGTTGGTGAACGAGTTGCTCATCACGAAGCTGGGGTGGCCGGTGGCGCACCCGAGGTTCACGAGGCGCCCCTCGGCCAGCAGGTAGATGGCATGGCCGTCCGGGAAGATGTACTTGTCCACCTGCGGCTTGATGTTGACGTGGCGGATGCCAGGCCAGGACTTGAGGCGCGCGACCTGGATCTCGTTGTCAAAGTGGCCGATGTTGCAGACAATCGCCTGGTCGCGCATCTTCGACATGTGGTCCGCGGTGATGATGTCGCAGTTGCCGGTGGCCGTGACGAAGATCGTGGCCGTCGGCAGGGCATCCTCGAGTGTGCAGACGCGGTAGCCGGCCATGCAGGCCTGCAGTGCGCAGATCGGATCGACCTCCGAGACGCAGACCTGGGCCTTGTGCTCACGCAGCGCCTCGGCTGAGCCTTTGCCAACATCGCCAAAGCCGCAGACCATGGCGGTCTTGCCGGCGATCATCACGTCCATGGCGCGCTTGATGCCGTCCACCAGTGATTCGCGGCAGCCGTAGATGTTGTCGAACTTGGACTTGGTGACCGAGTCATTGACGTTGATGGCCGGCACCAGCAGGCGATTTTCTTTCTCCATCTGGTAGAGGCGGTGAACGCCGGTGGTGGTCTCCTCGGAGACACCGCGCCAGTTCTTGATGACGCCGGCAAAGTAGCCCGGTTCCTCCCGCATGGTTTTGCGGATCAGGGCATTGATGAGCTGGAGCTCCTCGATGTCGGTCGGTTCATCGAGGATGGCCGGCTTCTTCTCCGCTTCGTAGCCGCGGTGGAGCAGCAGGGTGGCATCGCCGCCGTCGTCAACGATCAGCGAGGGACCGGAGCCATCCGGCCAGGTCAGGGCCAGCTTGGTGCACCACCAGTATTCTTCCAGCGTCTCGCCCTTCCAGGCGTACACGGGGATGCCGCGCGCGGCAATGGCGGCAGCGGCGTGGTCCTGTGTGGAGAAGATGTTGCAGCTGGCCCAGCGCACGTCCGCGCCGAGTTCTACGAGCGTCTCGATCAGCACAGCCGTTTCGATGGTCATGTGCAGGGAGCCCATGATCCTGGCGCCCTTCAGCGGCTTATCCGGGCCGTACTTGGCGCGTGTGGCCATGAGGCCCGGCATTTCCTTCTCGGCAATTTCAATGGCGCGGCGACCCCACTCGGCGAGTCCGATATCCTTGACCTTGTATGGGAGCATGGTATGTCCTTGTGAGGTTCAGTGTTCACGTTTCAGTGTTCAGGTTTCAGTGTTCAGGAGACAGAATTCAGCCTATTCGCGGGGCGTTCGTTCTGACTCCTGACTCCCGACTCCTGAATTCTGAACACCTGAAAAAATCCAGCAGTTACTTTAACCCCGCCGCCTCGCGCAGGGCTTCCACGCGATTGGTCTTTTCCCACGGGAAGATGTTCCGGCCGAAGTGGCCGTAGTTGGATGACATGCGATAGCTCCAGCCGACCGGCTTGGTCAGGCCGAGGTCACGGATCAGCATGGCCGGGCGGAAGTCGAAGATCTCGCTGTGCATCAGGATTTTGGCAATGCGCGTTTCGTCAACCCTGGCGGTGCCATAGGTCGAGACATTGATGCTGATGGGCTTGGCCACGCCGATGGCGTAGGAAACCTGGATTTCGCATTTGTCGGCCAGTCCGGCAGCCACAATGTTCTTCGCGGCGTAGCGGGCGTAGTAAGCGGCGGAGCGGTCCACCTTGGACGGGTCCTTGCCGGAGAAGGCGCCGCCGCCATGGGAGCCGACGCCGCCGTAGGAGTCCACGATGATCTTGCGCCCGGTGACGCCGGAGTCGGCCTGCGGTCCGCCCAGCACGAACTTGCCGGTGGGGTTGATGTAGAAGCGGGTGTTCGGGCGCATCAGGCCGGTCTTGTCGAGCACATCATGCGCCACGGCAATCAGGTCCTTGCGGATGCGCGCCAGCGGCACGTCGTCGGTCTGGTGGGAGAGCACGACGGCCGTGATGGCGGTGGGGATGCCGTCCTCATGAAGCACGCTGACTTGCGCCTTGGCATCCGGCCGCAGGTAGGGTATGCCGCCATTCTTCCGAAGCTTGGCCAGGCGCGCCAGCAGGTGGTGCGACAGCACGATTGGCGCGGGGAGGAGTTCTTTTGTGGCGTTGGTGGCATAGCCGAACATCATCCCCTGGTCACCGGCGCCCTGGTCCTCGGGCCGGGCGCGGCTGACACCCTGGGCGATTTCTGGTGACTGCCCGTGCAGGGCACAGACGTAGGTGAAAGTGTCGTAGCTGAAGTTCAATTCCGGGCGGACATAGCCGATATCCTTGACCACCTCCCGCGCAATGGCCTGCGGGTCGATGCGGTTCCAGTTGCGGCAGGTGATCTCGCCGGCGTTCACCACCAGATTGCCGGTGGCCAGAGTTTCGCAGGCCACGCGGGCGAGGGGGTCCTGCGCCAGGCAGGCATCCAGGATGGCGTCCGAGATCTGGTCACAGACCTTGTCCGGGTGGCCTTCGGAAACAGATTCGGAGGTGAAAACATGGTCAGTCAGTAGCTTGCTCATATGGTTTCCTCTTTGGGGGTTAAAATAGTACCCGAGATTCGGCCCAAATGTCAAATGCTGTGGACAACGTTTGCAACCCCGCAGCATGGTCTTTTCCTGAAGCGCCACTTTGGCGGCTTCCGCCACGAAGATTCGAAGAACACGAAGATTCATGTAATCTGACGCGGGAAATGACCAAAATCGTCGGATTTGTTGAACTTCGTGCTCTTCGGGTCCTTCGTGGTGAAAATTCCCACCTGCTTCAGGAAAAGACCATGAACCCCGCAGTGTTACCTTGACTTTTCCATCGCAACTCTGCGAAATACATGCGTATAAGCGCATGCATAGAGTGGAGAGCCATTTGCGGGGCTAGTTCCGCGAAGGGGATGTCCTGTGATCCGACTGATTGAAGAGTTGCCGCCGGTCCTGAAAAAGAACCTCGGGCTCGAGCATGGCACCCGTGACGACCTGATCATCGCGGTCAGCACTGATCTTACCCGGCAAGGGGCGTTCGGGAGTGATTGGCTGATCGTCACGGAGGTCCGCCTGCAGGTTTACCACGGTGCGGCCCTTGCTGATCCGCCCTGGTTCGATCAGCCGGTCACCAACATCCGCGACCCGCTGGTTGAAAGCCTGGTCGGCGGCTGCGTGCTGCAGGTGACCGTCGACGGCGTGCCCACCGAACTCGTCCGCTATACGAATGCCCGCAGCCGGGTGTTTGCCCGCGTCGTCAAATATCTGGCCGACGCGGTCAGTTACCACAAATTCCTCCAGCCCAAAAAAACGGAAAAGCCCGATCCGAACGCGGAGCCGGTGGATCCGCCCCGCCTGACGAAGAACACCGACGAAGCCAAGCGCTGTCCAGTGTGCCACCTGCACCTGGCAGAGGGCACCCAGGTGTGTCCGGCCTGCCTGAGCAAGACCCGGGTGGTGTGGCGGATCCTGAAATACATGCGCCCGTATTGGAGCAGCGTGGTCGCGATCTGGGCGCTGCTCATCGCCACCACGCTGCTCAACCTGGTGCCCCCCTACCTGACGCTCCCCCTGGTGGACAAGGTGCTCATGCCCGGCGGGAAGGGCGGCGCCGACGCGCAGCGCATCACCCTTCTGGGCTGGCTGGTGGCGGGCCTGCTGGCTTCTCAGCTGGTCAGCCTGGCGATCAGTGTGATCCGGGGGCGCATTATGGCGCGTCTCGGCTCCCGCGTCGCGCATGACTTGCGAACCGAGGTCTTCCAGCATATTCAGCTTCATTCGCTGCGTTTCTTTGACAAGCGCAAGACCGGCGAGCTGATGTCGCGCGTGGCCTACGACACGGAGAGTCTGGAAGGCGTGTTGATTGACGGTGTGCAGTTCTTTGTGGTGAACGTGCTGACGCTCATCGGCATTGGCGGCGTGCTGCTGTATATGAACTGGCAATTGACCTTGCTGGTCTTTATTCCTGTGCCCGTGGTCATGGTGCTCTCCAAGATGCTTTGGACCCGGCTCTTCCACAAATTTCATCGCCACTGGTTCATGCGCGGGCGCCTCGGATCCACGCTCAATGACTCCTTGTCCGGCATTCGCGTCATCAAGGCGTTCGCCCGGGAGCGTCAGGAAACAGCCCGGTTTAACACCCGAAGCCTGGAGTTGCAGGAGGCCTCCCTGGCCTCTACGCAGGCCTGGACCACGCATTTTCCGATCCTGGGGTTTCTCACCAGCAGCGGCGCGCTCATCGTCTGGTATGTCGGCGGACGCTTTGCCGTCGGCGGGCACATCACGACCGGCATGCTGATGGCCTTTGTGGCGTATCTGGGCATGTTCTACGGGCCGCTCCAGTTTCTTACCCGCATCGCGGACTGGATGGCACGGTCGCTGGCGTCCGCACATCGCGTGTTTGAGATCCTGGATACCGTGCCGGATGTGCCCGAGGCGGCCGATCCGGTCAGCATGCCCCGCATCGAAGGCCGGGTGCAATTCAAGGATCTGACCTTCGGGTATGATCGCTACGCGCCCGTGCTGCGCAAGATCAACCTGGACATTCAGCCGGGCGAGATGCTCGGGCTGGTGGGGCATAGCGGGGCGGGGAAGAGCACGGCCATCAACCTTCTCTGCCGTTTCTATGATCCGGATGAGGGCGCGCTGCTGATCGACGGCGTCGACGTGCGCCGCATTTCGCAGTACGATCTCCGCTCGCAGCTGGGCGTGGTTCTGCAGGACACGTTCCTGTTTAACGGCACGATTGCCGAGAACATCGGCTATGCCAAGGACGACGCTACGCCGGAGGAGATCATGGCGGCCGCCAAGGCGGCCAATGCCCACGAATTCATCCTCAAGAAGCCGGACGGCTACGACACCCTCGTGGGCGAACGCGGTCAGAGCCTTTCCGGCGGCGAGCGCCAGCGCATTGCCATTGCCCGAGCCATTCTCCACTCCCCGCGCATCCTGATTCTCGACGAAGCCACCTCCTCGGTGGACACCGACACCGAGAAGCAGATCCAGGACGCTATTCGCCGCCTGGTCAAGGGGCGCACGACTTTCGCCATTGCGCATCGTCTGAGCACCTTGCGGAACGCCAGCCGCCTGATTGTGCTGAAGAACGGCAAGATCATCGAGATGGGAACCCACGATGAGCTCATGGCCCGGCAGGGCGAGTTTCATCGCCTGGTTAAAATGCAGCGGGATATGGCTGAGATTGCCGCGTTGAAACGCTGAAAGGAGTAGCCGCGATGAGCGACGACCCAATTTCCTGCCCGCCGCCGGAAACCGAGGAGAACCCCGGCCTGCGTTACCTGGAGCCTGCCAGCCTGCGTTTCTTCCGGCATGGCAACACGCTCCGGTTGACCGTGGCCGACGAGTTTTCCCTCTTTCGGGCCTGCGTGGTGCGTGCCTTTCCACTCTCCCGTGCGACCCGCTACATCAGCGTGCTCGACGGCAGTGGCCGGGAGGTCGGGATGATCCGGGAGCTGGCCGAACTGCCCGAAGAAAGCCGGCTGCTGGTCCAGGAGGAGTTGACCCGCCGGTACGTCATCCCCGTGATCACCCGCATCCTTTCCCTTCGCGAACGGTGCGAGACCGAGGAGTGGGTGGTGGAAACCGAACGGGGCCCCACGGATTTTACCACGCGCAACCTCCACGACTCCTCGTCCGAGCCTTCGCCGGGGCGTCTGATCATTGCCGACGTGGAGGGCAACCGCTACGAAATCCCATCCATTTCCAAGCTGGATCCCGCCAGCCGGCGCTTTCTCTCCAATCATTTGTAAAGGATAATAACATGGGGCTGCCCTTTGACTAGCAGCTGGCAATCTGGTCATTTTATGTTATGTTTTCAATTTGGTGCGCGCTTGCTTCCGGTCGCTGGCTTGACCGGGCGGGGAACACATGAAAACACAGGAACTGTACGAAAAATACCTGATTACGAGCATGGTCGCGGGGTTCGAGCCCGTCGAGGTTGCGGAGGCTTCGAAGTGCACGCTGGTGGGGGCGGATGGGCGATCCTATCTGGATTGCTTCAGCGGCATTGCCGTGACGAACGCGGGGCACGGGCATCCGAAGGTGCTGGCCGCGGCGCGGGCGCAACTGGAGAAACTGGTCCATTGCGGCACCTATCTATACTACAACCCGCGGGCGGGCGAACTGGCTCGACTGCTGGCCGGGATTACGCCCGGGAGTCTGCAGAAGAGCTTTCTCGGGAGTAGCGGCGCCGAGGCCATCGAGGGTGCGCTGCGGCTGGCCAAGCAGTTCACCAAGCGCCGGGAGGTGGTCTGCCTGACGGCCGGTTTTCATGGCCGGTCCGTGGCGACGCTGTCCATCTCCGGCAACCGCGAGCGCAAGAGAAACTCCGGCCCCTACCTTTCCGGCGTGGCTTTTGCGCCGGCGCCGTACTGCTACCGCTGCCCTTTTCAGCAGACCTATCCGGGGTGTGGACTGGCCTGCGCCGAATACATGGATCATGTGCTGCGCTGCCAGACCGCCGGGGATGTGGCGGCCTTTGTCGCCGAGCCGGTCCTGGGCGAGGGCGGCATCCTGGTGCCGCCGGACGGGTATTTTGCCGTGGCGGTCCGGCACATCCGCAAGGATGGCGCGCTGTTTATTGCCGACGAGGTGCAGAGCGGATTCGGGCGCACGGGAAAGATGTTTGCGATCGAGCACTACGGTGTGGAGCCGGACCTGATGGCCATGGCCAAGGGGATTGCCGACGGCTTCCCCCTGAGTGCCTTCATTGCGCGGGCCGACATCGCTGCGGCGTTCACGCCGGGCGACCACCTTTCCACCTTCGGCGGCAACCCGGTCTGTTGTGCCGCCGCGCTGGCCAACATCGAGGCCATGCTGGAGGAAGACATGCCCGGCAATGCCACGCGGCGCGGGGAACAGATCCGCAAGCGGCTCGGCGCTTTCCAGGAGCGCTGCGGACGGATCGGCGACGTGCGTGGCCGGGGGCTGATGATTGGCGTTGAACTGGTGACAGACCTGCAGCAGAAGACCCCGGCGACAAATGAGGCCCGGCAGGTGCGGGCGTTCTGCCGGGAGCAGGGCTTGCTGATTGGAATTGGCGGCCTGTATGGCAATGTGCTGCGCGTGCAGCCGCCGCTGGTGTTGACCGAGGCCGAGGCGGACCGGGCCTGCGACATTCTCGAGAAGGCCATCGCCCAGGCGCGAGGGTAAAAAGAAGCCTGCGAACCCCATGACAAAACAGAATTCCATTCCTGAGGCGTCAACCGATGTGGCCGGGCTGATTGCGCGTGCGCGCCGGGCGCAGGCCAGGATCGAGTTTGCCTCGCAGGCGGAAGTGGAACTGGTCACCCGGCGGCTGGCCTGGTCGTTTGTGCAGCCGGAGTTCACCGGGGCGCTGGCCAGGTTCTGTGTGCAGGAAAGCGGCATGGGGACTGTGGCGGACAAGCAGGTCAAGCTGAACAACAAGGTCCGGGGTGTCTTTCGCGACATGAAGGGGCGGCCTTCGACGGACGTGGTGGAAGACAACCGGGAGAAGGGACTGCAGAAGATTGCCAAGCCCATGGGCGTGATCGGTGCGGTGATTCCCGCGACCAACTCCGAGGCCACGCCCTGCATTCAGGCGCTGTTCGCCATGAAGACCCGCAATGCCATCGTGATGGCGCCGCATCCGCTGACCGTCCAAACCTGTGGCATGGTCGTGGCGCGTGCGCGCGCCGTGTTGCAGGAGTGCGGCTGGCCGGAGGATTTGATCCTGCACCTGAGCCATGTTACCAAGGACGCGACCATGGAGCTGATGCGACAGTGCGACATGGTGCTGGCCACGTGCGGTACGCCCATGGTGCAGGCGGCATACCGGAGCGGCACGCCGACGCAGGGGGTTGGTGCCGGCAACGCGGTGAGCATTGTGGACGAAACCGCCGATCTGGCGGCCACTGCGGCCATGATCGCGCGGTCCAAGACCTTCGATTATGCCACGTCCTGCTCGGCCGAGAATGCGCTGGCCATCCAGGAGAGCGTGTACGACCGCCTGCTGCAGGAACTTGCCGCGGTTGGCGGGCACCTCCTGAACGCGGCGGAAAAGGCGAAACTTCAGGCGGTCATGTGGCTCGACGGCAAGCTGAATCCGAGAATCGTCGGGCAGTCCCCCGCTGTGATCGCGGCGCTGGCCGGCCTGACGCTGCCGCCTGGCGCGCGCTTCCTCCTGGTGGAGGAGACCGGGGTGGGGGAGGCGTTCCCGTTTTCAGGCGAGAAGCTTTCCGTGACGGCGGTCGTGTACCGGTGGCAATCCTTTCCGGAGGCGCTGGAACTGGTGAACCGCATCACCGCTTTTTCCGGCCGCGGACATTCCTGCGGCATTCACACGACGTGTGACGCGCGTGTGCGTGAACTGGCGCTTCAGGTGCGCGTTGCCCGCGTCATGGTGCGGCAACCCCAGGCGCTGGCCAACAGCGGATCCTGGACCAACGGCATGCCGATGACGCTTACGCTGGGGAGCGGATCCTGGGGGCGCAACAGCACCAGCGCGAACATTACCTGGGAGCACCTGCTGAATTACACATGGGTGGCGTATCCGATTCCGGACACGCAGCCGACCGACGAGGAGCTGTTCAGCTAGCAGCCTGGTCGGCAGAAGGTTTGTACTTCCAGAAGGCTAAGTCCGACCAGGCTGCTAGAAGACGCAGTTGAAGATCGGGAAGACCGGCAGGGCGGATGAGGTGATCACATTGATCAGGCCCACCTGAAAGCCGAGCATCTTGTCGGTCTTGTTGATCAGCCCGATCTGGTAGCCTACGACGCTCTGTGACATGTTGAAAAAGGCTAGCTGTACGCCGGCAAAGGTCGGGGCGTTGTTCCAGCCGCCGATCTGGAGTCCCTTCATCGAGGTGGCGTAATTGCCCAGTCCAAGCTGGAGGAAGTCGGCCGTCTCGGCGGTGTTGAGGCCACCGAATTGTATGCCGGACAGCGTGACCGCGCTGTTCCACAACCCCAGCTGGACGCCCGTGGCCTCCGCGGCGATGTTGCACCCGGCGATCTGCGCGCCGCCCATTTTCTCGTTGACTTCATTCAGGAGCAAATTGACCTGTACTCCCCAGGCCCGGTCGCTTTGGCCCCAGAAGCCGAGGTCCACGCCATAGACCGTGGGGTTGGATCCGGCGGGGATGGCGAGGCGGAAGGCCGCGACTTCCGAGGGTTTTCCGATCCACATGTCCAGTGCGGACACATCCACCAGCCAGGTGTCTGCAGCCAGCGCGCCGCACATGGTGACACTCGCTAAGGCCAGGATAGACAGCAGTTTCTTCATCGTCGCTCCCTTTGTTCGGATCGAATGGTTACCTGTGTTGTTGCCCATAGGCAGCGGCGCGGACCGGTCTGCCGAAGCACATGTCGGGAAGAATAATCTACTTTCGGCTGCCAGCGCAACAGAGAATTAGTCCACGTTCGCCGTTGTCTGCCCGCCCGGATGCGGGTATGATAGCGGGCATTACGACTCTAAGGGGGCGGAATGGAGAAGCCGGTGGCAAGTACAACAGCTGAGATCAATGTAGCTTATGTGGCCAACCTGGCGCGGCTGGACCTGGATGCCGAGTCCTGCGCGCTGTTTCAGCGACAGCTCGGACTGGTGGTCGAGTATGTCCAGCAGCTCGGCGAGCTGGATGTGGCAGGGATTGAACCCACCTCCCACGGCCAGCTGGTTTGCAATGTGTTTCGCGCGGATGAGGAACGGGCCAGCCTGGAGCATGAACGCGTGCTGCAGAACGCGCCGGCCCGTCTGGGGGCGGAGTTCAAGGTTTCCCGGATCATCGAGTAAAGAAGGCGCGGCGAGAGGTGGAAGCGCAGCCGCCGTGGAGAAGTGCGCATGGCTCCAGCGATTGACAAATTAACTGTGCAGCAGGCTGTCGCCGGACTGCAGCGCGGCGCCTTTTCATCCGTCGGCCTGACCCGTGCCATGCTGGATGTCGTGTCGACCGGCAACGCGGCGCTCAACGCCTTTGTCTGGATTGATGAGGCGGATGCGCTGCGCCAGGCCGCGGCGGCCGATGCGGCGCGCCAGGCCGGAAACACCGGCGCACTGCTGGGCGTGCCGCTGGCCATCAAGGATGTTCTCAATGCGGATGGACAGCCCTGCACGTGCGGATCGAAAATCTTGCAGGGGTACGTCTCGCCGTACGACGCCACGGTCGTTTCCCGCTTGCGCGCCGCTGGGGCGCTGCTGGTGGGACGCACGAACATGGACGAGTTTGCGATGGGGTCCACCACCGAGAATTCCATTTATGGTCCCACGCGTAACCCCGTCTCACCGGAACATGTGGCGGGTGGATCGAGCGGCGGGTCGGCAGCAGCCGTGGCCGGAGGGCTGGCTTTGGCAGCACTCGGCAGCGACACCGGCGGGTCCATTCGCCAGCCCGCCTCGTTCTGCGGCTGCGTGGGGCTGAAACCATCCTACGGACGCGTGTCGCGTTACGGGCTGGTTGCCTATGCGTCGTCGCTGGACCAGATCGGCCCCCTCACCCGCACGGTGGCTGACGCCGCGCTGCTGCTGGGCGTCATCGCCGGACACGATCCGATGGACGCGACCACGCTGGATCGTCCGGTGCCGGATTACGGGCTGTCGCTAGGCAGGGATTTGCGGGGGGTGCGACTCGGACTGCCGCGCGAATACTTTGTTGATGGCATGCATCCGGAAGTGGCGGCGGCGGTGCAGGCCGCGACGGCGCGCTGCCGGGAGCTCGGCGCCGAAATTGTGGACGTCAGCCTGCCGCACACCCGGTATGCGGTGGCGACATACTACATTCTGGCCGCGGCCGAGGCCTCGGCCAACCTGGCGCGCTTCGACGGCATGCGCTACGGTTTTCGCGCCGCGGCAGACGTTACGCCGACCGAGCAGTACAAGCAGACCCGTGCGCAGGGATTCGGGCGCGAGGTCCAGCGGCGTATTATTCTGGGAACCTATGTGCTCAGCAGCGGCTACTACGATGCCTACTACCTGCGGGCGCAGAAGGTGCGGACGCTGATCCGGCGCGACTTTGCCGCGGCGTTTGAACGCTGTGACGCGCTGCTGACGCCCGTGACGCCGACGCCGGCATACCGGCTGGGTGAAGCCATGGACGACCCGCTGCACATGTACCTGGGCGACATCTTTACGGTCACGGCGAATCTGGCTGGCATCTGCGGCCTTTCCGTGCCCTGCGGCCGGACCGCGGCTGGCTTGCCGGTGGGACTGCAGGTTCTGGGGCCCGCCTTTGGCGAGGAGGTCGTGCTGCGCGTGGGGCACGCGTACGAGCAGAGCCGGGGAGGGCCGCCTTGATGCGGAACCGCAGCATATCGAGCAGGGAACTCCGCCTGTCGAAGGTGAGAGAGAAAGCCACATCTTTACGCTGTGATTCTGCGGTTCCTTGTTCAACAGTCTACGGCTCCCGCAACGATTTTGCGTCGACGGCAGCCGCTCCGTGCAGACAGGAAAGCTTGATTGCATGACGTACACTCCTTCCATCGGCCTCGAAGTCCATGTGCAGCTCAAGACCCGGACCAAGATGTTCTGCGGCTGCAGCACCGCCTACGGCGCGCCGCCGAACACGCAGATCTGCCCCGTGTGCCTCGGGTATCCCGGCGCCATGCCCGTGATGAATGGCGATGCGGTCC
>SESH01001926.1_pt1 | contig 11765 bp, 8 predicted proteins | sample 3171561 | NCBI WGS metagenome assembly SESH01 (sample SAMN10866947, study PRJNA518727) | freshwater metagenome | biome: subpolar coniferous forest; feature: holomictic lake; material: water; isolation source: holomictic Lake 442 2011 16.5 m and 2014 13 m | place: Canada: near Kenora, Ontario
CCATGAAAGCTCCGCTCGCCGCCCTGGTCTTATCCCTCATCCTGACCATCGCCGCCATGGCGACGGATTCGGCGCCGCCGCGCGCCATGCTCGGCGCGGGCGCAATGGCGCCGGAGTTTTCCTCCTTCGATCTCGCGGGGAAGGAAGTGCGGCTCGCCGACTATCGCGGACAGGTGCTCATCCTCGATTTTTGGGCGACGTGGTGTTCGCCCTGCATCGCCTCGATGCCGCACACGCAGGAGGTCGCCGCGAAGTATGCCGACCAAGGCGTGGCGGTGCTCGCGGTGTGCACTGGCGACAAACGCCCGAAGTTTGAAGACTGGGTGAAGCTCAAGGCGAAGTCCTATCCCGCGATGCGCTTTACCTTCGATCCGCATGAGCAGGGCACGCCCGAGGAAAAGAAGCGCGCGTCGATTGCGCTCTACGGCGTGCCGGCGATCCCCGCGCAGTTCATCCTCGACCGCGGGGGCAAGATCGTCGCGACGACCGACGGCTATGTGTCGGGCGACACGCGGCTCGAAGCGGCGCTCGCCAGGGCGGGCATTAAAGTCGAGTCCGCGGTGCTCGCGAGCGCGACGGCCACGGAAGCAAAAATCGCCACGATGCGCGCCAACACCGCCGCCGCAACGCCGCCCGGCACGCGCCCGGCGGCGCCGCCGTTTACCGAAGACGCCGTGCGGCTGAAGGCCGGCACGGTCATGACGGACCTCGCGATGCGCGGCGCGGACGGTGCGGAGAATAAAATCTCCAATTTTCGCGGCCAGCCGCTGGTGCTGAGCTTCTCCCCGGCCGAGGCGATCCCGAGCGATTTCCTTAATCGAGTCGTCGAGAAATACGGCGCGTCGGGTGTGCGGGTGTTCGCCCTCGTCACGCGCGACACCGAAGAGAACTACCGCGCGTGGCTCGACCTGCATCGTGATCGGTTTCGTTTCACGACCGGCCTCGATCCCACTGGGCCGGCGGCCGTGAAAGAGTCGGCGGTGTTTCTCGCCGTCGGGATGGTCGTGCCGATGCCGCTGGTGCTCGTGCTCGATCGTGACGGAAAGCTCGTCGGCAAAATCGCCCCGAAGGTCGCCACGTCGCCCCAGGGTCTCGCCGAACTTCTGCGCCGCACGGGCGTGCCGGTGAAGCCGGAGGATTTGCCGACGCCGGAGATGATGGTGGCCGCCGCGAAATTTGCACAGACCGCCGCGTCGCCAGCGGCGACTTCCCTCGTCCCGTCGGAATCGCCCGCAGATCGCGACTACGCGGCGTTCGTCGCGCTGCGGAATGAAAAGACTCCCGGCAACCCAAAGGAAATGGGCGGCATGGAAAAATATTTTGTCTGGGTGGACGCCCGCGCGAAAAAAATCACCGCCGAGGCACTCGCCTTCTACGCGGCCCATCCGCAGGACGCGCGGCGCTGGGATGTGGTCATGACGCTGATCGGCCGCGCGCCGATCTTCATGAAGGCTTTTCAGTCGAAACCCGGCGCGAAAAACCCCGGCATTGCGGACGTGATCGTCGATGAACCGGCCAAGCAGGCGTGGACCGAACAGACGGACAAGCTCAAGCAGGCGCTGCTCGCCGCCTCCGACAGCACACCGGACCAACGCGAGTCGATCGAGTTTTCCAATTTCGCCGCCGAGTCGCGGCGGCTGCGGGCCCGCCTGCAATCCGGCGAGGACAAGGACGCCCGGGCCTCCTGGCTCACCTTGCGGGCGCGACTCGACCAGCACATCGCGCGCTACGCCGGCAATCCTCGCCTCGGACCCGAGGCGGAGAACTTCCTCAACGCCTGGAAGGGCAGTGTGCCCGGCTCGCTCGAGGAGGGCTGGCAGCACTTGGCCAATGGACCGGATGCTGCGGTGGGAAAGTTAGCCACGGAGAAGCTTGAATCCGTTCGGCGTCTGGAAAAGCCGTTCGAAATTGCCTTCACCGCGGTCGACGGCCGCCCCGTCGACCTCGCTCAACTGCGCGGCAAGATTGTGCTCGTGGATTTCTGGGCGACGTGGTGCGGCCCGTGCATCGCCGAATTGCCCAACGTAAAAAAGGTCTACGCGGCCTACCACGACAAGGGCTTTGAGGTCGTCGGCATTTCGCTCGAGAATGGCAAACTGCTGCCCGCCGACTCGCCGGAGCAAACCGCAGAGAAGATGACGCGGGCCAAAAAAATTCTCACCGACTTCACCGCGAAGAACGAGATGCCCTGGCCGCAGTACTTCGACGGCAAGTTCTGGAAAAACGACCTTTCGACCAAGTTCGGCATTGGCGCGATCCCCGCGATGTTCCTGCTCGATCAGGACGGCAAGGTCGTCACGACCAACGCCCGCGGCCCCGCGCTCGAGGCCGAGGTGAAGCGGTTGCTCAAGCTATAGCGGTGTGACGAGTGACGTGTGATCTGTGACGAGTTGTCGGAGCGAGGGTAGGCCGGGCGCGGCGATAGGTGGTCGCCGATGTCCCCATCGGCGATTGTGTCCTCCACCTCTCCCGGCGCGCTGTCGGAACAGCGCCGGTGGGGACACCGGCGCCCACCTCAATGCGGGTGACTGACCGCGGGAGCGAGCCCTGGTCGCCTCCGGCCCCGCCCAAGGCGGGTAATCTTGCTCGCGCCCTCAAACAGGCTTGTGCGGCGTATGGGGCGGGCTTTACGCCCGCCGTCACCAGCAACCCGATGGCAGGCATAAAGCCTGCCCCACAGCGAACGGGTCTCAACGACCGCTGAGTCGCGAGTAAGCTCGCTCCCACGAGGCGGCCGGAAAACAGGCGTGCAATCCGGCTGGCCCGGTCTTTTGTCGGTGGCACGATGAAACCCTTGCCTCTGTCCCGGAACATTCTCGCTGCACTGCTGTTGCTTTCCGGCGCGGCGTTGTTCGCCCAGGCTCCGGCCACGACGGCCGCTCCGGCCGCTAAGCCGGCCGCGGCTCCGGTCAGCAACCTCTCGCCGGAGGAATTGGCTGCGAGAAAGAAGAAGGCGGCGGACGCCCGGGCGGCGCGGATGGCGGAGTTCGCGACGCTGAAATTTACGGCGGCCGACGGCCGCGAGGTCGATTTTACGAAGCTGCGCGGCAAGGTGATCCTCGTGGACTTCTGGGCGACGTGGTGCGGCCCGTGCGTCGCGGAGCTGCCCAACGTTCTCGCGAACTACCAGAAGTATCACGACAAGGGTTTTGAGGTGGTGGGCGTCACACTGGAAAACGCCGGCCTGAAGCCGACGGACACGCCGGAGGAATCCGCCGCCAAGCTCGCGGCGGCGAAGAAGAAGATGCTCGATTTTGCCGCGGCGAAGGGGCTGCCCTGGCCGCACTACTATGACGGCCTCCACGCGAAGACCGCGCTGGCGCTGAAGTTCGGCGTCAACTTAATCCCCGCCACGTTCATCATCGATCAGGACGGCAAGTTCGTCACGAGCTCGGCCCGCGGGCCGAAGCTTGAGGAAGAGATCAAGCGGTTGCTGAAACTCTGAGCGGCCGCTGCGGCCGAGTTGAGAGTTGAGGGATGAGAGTTGAGCGGGCGGAGCCGGGCGCTCCTCGCGAGATGCGGCTTTCGATTGCTGCTGAATTCGTGGGAGCGAGCTTGCTCGCGACTTTGTCCGGCCGAGTCGCGAGCAAGTTCGCTCCCACGGTGAAAGCCGAGCCGCGGAAGCCGCCGCGCTACCTCACCCAGAGCACCGGCTGGCGGATGGGGTAGTTGCGGATGATCTCCTCGACGCTCGGGTCGGGGTTCAGCTTCTTCCACGTCGCGAGCCAGTCTTCGCGACCGGCGGCGAGCGCCCCGAAGATCAGGCACGGCTGGCGCACGGGCCAGTCGTCCCAGTACATCACGTCGGGTGTCACTAGTTCGTTGCTCATCTCGGCGGCGCCATCCTTGCCGGGCACGGCCTTGTGGACGTGCTTGAGCCATGCGCCCTTGTCGGCGAGGTAGGGCGCGAGCCACGCGACGCCCTTCACGAGATTGCGGCCGTCGGGCAGCGACCAGGTCATGAGGTTTTCTTGCGGTGTGGAGCAAACGGCCGCGAGGGCCGTCATGACATCGAGGTTGAAGATGGAATAGCCGTACGGCTTGGTGCGGCGCAGTTCCGGGGGAAAGCTGCCGTCGGGGGCCATCTGTGAGGGGAGTAGGACCTCCTTCAGGCGCGTGCGGGCGGCGGCGAGTTTGGCGGTGTCGCCCGTGAGATGCGCGAAGCACGCGATCTGGAGCCAGGCGCAGGTGCCGTGGTTGTTCTTCGCGTTGCTCTCGTCGATGCCAAAGGGATGCGTCGTCATCCACTGCAGGTAATCGCGGAACCAGCCCGTGACCGCGGCTTCCTCTTCCTTCGGAAAGGCCTTCGCGCCGCGCAGCGCCTCGATGCCCAGCGCGACCTCGGCGAGATGCAGCGTGTCGATCACGCCAATGCTGCGGCCGGTGGTGATCCCCTTGATCGCCTGCGAATACAGCAGGCTGGGATTCATCCTGGTCGCCGGATCGACGAACCAGGCGTGGAGATGCTTCACGGCCGCGGCGGCGAACTTTTCGTCGTGGGTGAGCGAGTAGGCGGCGGCGAGTGCGTCAAAGGCCCGGCCGAACGCGAGCAGTGCCTGCCGGTGCGCGAGGAAGTTGCCGGGATTGCTCAGGCCGTCGCGCTGGATGAACGGACCGTCCGGGTTCTTCGGGTCCGGCCACCAGTAGTCGCCATCGGACGAGAAATCGTGGAGTCCGCCCGCGCTGCGCGGATTGCGCGCGGCGGTCACGGTCTTCGGCGCGACAGCCAGCACGGCCTCGGCCTGGGCGATGACGCGCGGCTTTTCGTAGGCGGCGAGATTAAAGGCGGGCAGGGCGGCAAGCGTGAGGAGGGCGAGCATGGGGAGAGGTTGGTTGAAGACCTTGCGGGCTGGACGCGGGTCGTCGCAATCGCCGGGGCGCTTTTATCGTTGAACGTCTGCGCTCGGCACGAGCTGGCCGGCGCAGATCACGGCATCGACGGGGTTGCCGCCGACCTCGTAGGCGAGGAGGCGTTCGTCCTTGTGGCGGAGCATGATCAGGTCGGCGCGCTTGCCGACTTCGATGGTACCCCGGTCGGTGTAGCCGAGCAGCACCGCGGGATTCACGGTGGCGGCGACGATGGCCTCGGCCGGACGCAGTCCGCAGAAGCGCACGGCCAGCGCGATCGCGAACGGTATCGAGTGCGTGGGCGAGGAGCCGGGGTTGCAGTTGGTGGCGAGCGCGAGCGCACCCCCTTGGTCGGCAAAAAACCCCGCCTTCGCGAAGCGCTGGTCGGTGTGGAAGCCGGTGCAGGGGAGAATCACGCCGAACGTCGGCGACTCGGCCAGCGCCAGGAAGTCGGCCTTCGTGGTCGCCTCGAGGTGATCGACGCTTTGCGCGTGCAGGCGGATCGCCTCCGGGATCATGCCGAGCGAGTTGAACTGGTCGGCGTGCACGCGAATCGGGTGGTGCTTGCGCGCCTTCTCAAAGAGTCGGACGCAGGCCTCCACGGACCACGCCTCCTTCTCGCAAAAGGCGTCGACCGTGATGTCGGGAAATTCCCGTGAGACCTCGGCGAGCACTTCCTTGGTCACCATCCGCGCGTAGTCTTCCATGTCGCCTTCGACTGCGTGGCCGAGCAGGGCGGTCGTGACGACGGTGCCGGGCCACTCGCTGGCGGCCCGGCGGATGGCGCGGAGCATCTTCAACTCGGCTTCGGCATTGAGCCCGTAGCCGCTCTTGACCTCGACCGTCGTGGTGCCGCCGCGCAGCATCTGCCCGAGGCGCTCGCGCAGCGGCGAGGCCAGCTGCTTCTGGGTGGCCTCGCGCACCGCCCGCACGGTCGCATGGATGCCGCCGCCGGCCTTCAGGATTTCGAGGTAGGGCACGCCCTTGAGTTTTTTCTCCCACTCGTCGAGCCGGTCGCCGGCCCAGCAGGCGTGCGTGTGGCAATCGACGAAGCCCGGCATCACGACGCGTCCGGCGGCGTCGATGACTTCGGCCTCGGCGGGGGCCTCGACCTTTTCGCCGACCGCGACGATCTTGCCGTCGGTCACAAGAATTTCGCCGTGCGGGATGACGGCGAGCTCGCGCAGCGCGGGTCCGCGCCGGGCTCCGTATGGCCCGGCGAGAGTGAGGATGCGGGCGTGGCGGATATGGAGACTCATCGTTGGGCGAAACCGGAGAGGAAGGTGAGAAACAGGTGGGCGGCCGCGCGGGCGGTGCGGCCGTCGGGATCAAACTGGGGATTCAGTTCCATCAGGTCAAAGCAACGAACCCGCGGGTCCGCACCGCAAGCTTGGACCCACGCCGCGGCCTCGCGCACGGTCCAACCGGACGGATTGAGCGCGCTGACACCGGGGGCATGCGCGGCGTCGAGGACGTCGAGATCGAAGCTGGCGAAGAGGTGCGGCGTCTTCTTCGTGGGAGCGAGCTTGCTCGCGACAGACGGCGACCGAGTCGCGAGCAAGCTCGCTCCCACGGCAGGCGGCTTTTCAGCGTCGGAATGGATCCGCCCGCCATGTGCCTTGAACCACGCCAGGTGAGCCGGCGAATTCACCAGCGGTCGAAACCCATGCAGGTGGAGCGCGCTCACGCCGCAGTCCTCCACGAGCCGGCGAAACGCCATGCCAGATCCGACGGTCTCGCGCACGTCGAGATGAGCGTCGAAGTAGAGCCCGGCGAGACGCGGAAAATTCGCGGCGATCGCGCGAACGAAGGGAAACGTGAGATCGTGCCCGCCGCCCACGGCGATGGGAAACAACCCGACATCGAGGAGCGCGGCGGTCGCCGCGGTGACGCGGGCGTGCGTGACGGCGAGGGAGCGGCCGGGTTTCACGTCGCCGGCGTCGAACACGCGGGGCAGTGATCCCGCGGCCGAATCAGCAGCACCGTAGCGTGCGAGCGCGGCACGAAACGCGGTGGGACCGCCCGCGGCACCGGGTCGGCCGTGATTGAGCCGCACGCCGGTGTCGTCGGGCAACCCGAGCAGCGCGATGGCGCAGCCTTCCGGCGAGTCGCGACGGATGGTCGCCGCGAATCGGCCGGATGCGATCTTTGGCCAGCGAGGCGCGGAGGTGTGCGGAATCTTCTTCATCGAGGATAGTTGCCAACCGTGGGAGCGAGCTTGCTCGCGACTGAACACTGTTCGTCTTCCTCGGCCGACTCTAGCCAAGACGGCTCAACCACGCTTTCGCCGGTGTATTCCTTGAACCAAGTCCAGTCATCAGCGCTGCAATAGAACCCCGGCCACAGATCTCCACGCTGAGCGAGTCCAGCTCGAACGGGGTTCATTAAGAGATAATAGAGGGTCGGGAGGACCTCGTCCGGATCACGCAAGCGATGTTCGAAATAACCTGGCTGCCATCGCAGGTTAGCGGCGCGCATCTTTGGTACGGCCTTGCCCTTGAATCGTGCGATGGTTCGGCCGAGCGAAAGCCGCGAGCCAAGTTCGCAGAGAATATGAATGTGATCGGGCATGATGCCCCACCCGCGAACCAGCCACGCCCTGTCCGCCTCCATGGCGGAGCGCTCGTGATCAAAGGCTGCAAGCAATACTGGATTGATCAGGCTCGTATGGCGGCGCTGCGTGCAAAAGGTTAGGAAATAGGTGTAGCCGGATGCAGACCAGCGATGGAAACGGAGGGCGGAGTACCCACGAGTAGGGCGGGCGGAGTCGCGAGCAAGCTCGCTCCCACGAAGCGATCCAGTGCGGATACCACCTTCAGTCGAAAAGTTGTTTGAGGATGGATGCACGATTCGTGTCTGTCGTGGGAGCGAGCTTGCTCGCGACTCCTTTTCTTACCAATTCCGCATGGGCACCGGCACGCCGAGCCGGTCGGCGCATTGCTGCGCGACGGGATAGCCGGCATCCGCGTGGCGGAACACGCCCATCATTGGATCGTTGGTCAGCACGCGCTCCAGTCGACGCGCGGCGTCATGGGTGCCGTCGGCGACGATGACCTGGCCGGCGTGCTGGGAAAAACCGATGCCGACGCCGCCGCCATGGTGGAAGCTCACCCACGAGGCGCCGCTCGCGACGTTCACCATCGCGTTGAGCAGCGCCCAATCGCTGATCGCGTCGGAACCATCGCGCATCGCCTCGGTCTCGCGGTTCGGACTGGCGACCGAGCCGCAGTCGAGGTGGTCGCGGCCGATCACGATTGGCGCGGAGACACGGCCGTCGGCCACCATTTCGTTGAAGAGGAGTCCGGCGCGGTGGCGCTCGCCGAGGCCGAGCCAGCAGATGCGCGCGGGCAGACCTTGGAAGGCGACGCGCTCTCCCGCGAGCCGCAGCCAGCGGTGCAGTGACTCGTCCGCGGGAAACAACTCCATCAATGCCTGATCGGTCGCGTGGATGTCGGCGGGATCGCCCGAAAGCGCGACCCAGCGGAATGGCCCGCGGCCGAGGCAGAATTGCGGGCGGATGTAGGCCGGCACAAAGCCGGGAAAATCGAAGGCGCGCTTCACACCCTGATCGAGGGCGTGCTGCCGGAGATTGTTGCCGTAGTCGAAGGTCCGCGCGCCGCGCTGCTGCAGCGCGAGCATGGCGCGGACGTGCCGCGCCATCGAGGCGAGCGAGAGGCGCTGGTATTTTTTCGGGTCGCGGCGGCGCAGCGCGGCGGCGGCCTTGAGGTCGTGCCCGACGGGCACGTAGCCGACGAGCGGATCGTGGGCACTCGTCTGATCTGTGAGCACATCGACGCGAATCTTGCGCGCGAGCAGGCGCTCGAGGAGATCGGTGATGTTCGCGACGACGCCGATGCTGCGGGCCTCGCGCGCGGCGGCGCCGGCGACGGCCCGGTCGATGGCGGCGTCGAGGTCGGGGGCGATCTCGTCGAGGTAGCGGTCGGTCACGCGTTTTTGCAGGCGGGAGCGATCGACGTCGGCGATCAGGCAGGTGCCTTCGGCCATGGTGACGGCGAGGGGTTGGGCGCCGCCCATGCCACCGCAACCGCCGGTGACGCAGAGGCGACCTGCGAGCGTGCCGCCGAAGTGCTGGCGGCCCACCTCGGCAAACGTCTCGTAGGTGCCTTGGAGGATGCCTTGCGTGCCGATGTAGATCCACGAACCGGCCGTCATCTGCCCGAACATGATAAGGCCGCGCTTTTCCAACTCATCGAATTTCTCCTGCGTGGCCCAGTGCGGCACGAGGTTGCTGTTGGCGAGCAGCACGCGCGGCGCATCGGTGTGGGTGCGGACGACGCCGACCGGCTTGCCGGATTGGATGAGGAGCGTCTCGTCCGGCGCGAGCTTGGGCAGTGCGGCGAGGATGGCGTCGAAGCACGCCCAGTTGCGCGCGGCCTTACCCCGGCCGCCGTACACGACGAGGTCCTTTGGGCGCTCGGCAACCTCGGGGTCGAGGTTGTTCATCAGCATCCGCATCGCGGCCTCGGCGGCCCAGGTCTGGCAGGTGCGCTGCGCGCCGCGCGGGGCGCGGACTGCGCGAATTTTTGATTTTCGATTTTGGATTTTCGATTTCACAGGACGCGGGAGATTTGAGCAAAGCCGCCGCCGGCCACCAACTGGCGGATGGCCTCGATGTCGGGGGCCAGCGTGCGGTCACCTTTTAGTTTCCGAACTTTCCGGCGGATGAGCGCGTGGGCGGATTCCACGGCGGGCGAAGAGCGCAGCGGGCGATGGCGCTCAAGCCCCTGGGCGCCGCACAGCAGTTCGATGGCGACGACCGTGGTGGCGAGGTCGAGCGCGCGCTCGGCCTTGGCGGCGGCGCGTGGGCCGAAGGAGTTGTAGTCCTCCATGCCGGCGCAGGTCGACAGGTTGGCGACGCTCGCGGGCGCCGCTAGGCCAATGAGTTCGTTGCACGCGGCGGCGGCGGTGTACTGCGTGACCATCAGGCCCGATTCCAAACCCGGATGTGACGTGAGAAACGGATTGAGGTGGGTCTCGGGATCGAAGGCCGAAATCATGTGATACACGCGCCGTTCCGCGATGCCGGCGAGGTGGGTGAGGCCGATCGCGAGGATGTCGAGCGGCAGCGCCACGGGCATCCCGTGAAAATTGCCGGCGGAGACAATGGTCGGCGGGCTCCGGCGTCCGCGCGGGGTGGGAAACACGAGCGGGTTGTCCGTGACGGCCCCGAGCTCGTGGCGGAGCGCGGACCAGACGCCGTCGAGGGTGTCGCAGACCGCACCGAGCACGAGGGCGGCGCAGCGGAACGAATAGGGATCCTGCACGCGCGGGTCGTTCTTTCGATGCGAAGGCAGGATGCGGCTGCCGCGGATCAGGCGGCGCAGTTCGGTGGCGATCGCCGTGGCGCCGGGTTGGTTGCGCGCCTCATAGACGCGGGCGTCGAGAAAGGCGTCGGTCGCGCGGCAGGCATCGAGCGACATCGCGGTGGCGACCAGCGCGGCGGGCAGGAGGTTGGCCCATTGCATGCGCAGCAGGGCGAGACGCGCGGCCATCAAGTGGGTGCCGTTGATCAGTGCGAGTCCCTCCTTGGCGGCAAAAACGAGCGGCTCGAGCCGGGCGCGGCGCAGGGCGACGGCGGTCGGAAGTTCGCTTCCGCGGAAGAACACGCGGCCTTCACCCATCAGCGTGAGGGCGATGTGGGCCAGCGGCGCGAGATCACCCGAGGCGCCGACGGAGCCGGTCTCGGGCACGACTGGCAGTATGCCCGCGTTAAGAAAGGCGAGGAGGCGGTCGATCACGACCGGCCGCACGCCGGACCGGGCCCGGGCGAGCGAGGCGGCGAGACAGACCATGGTGCCGCGCACTACGGAGGCGGAAAGCGGCGCGCCGGCGCCCGCAGCGTGCGAGCGGATCAGGTTGCGCTGCAGTTGGGCGAGTTGGGCCGGCGCGATGCGGCGGTGGGCGAGGGAGCCGAAACCGGTGTTGATGCCGTAGTGGGGTTCGCCGTCTCCCGCGGCGTTCAGAAGCGTGCGGCGGCACAGGGCGACCCGGCGGCGGGCGGCGGGGGCTAGTCGAACCGTGGCCGCTTGGGCGGCGACCGCGTAAACCTCAGCAGGGGAGAGGGGTCCCCCATCCAGCACGACGGGGCGGACCGGGCGGGGTGCCCGAGCAAGGGATTGCATGCCGGGAGCATGGGCGACGGAAGAGAGCCTGACAACTGCCCTGTGGCGCACGGTCCGCGGATTCACCCGAAAGGACGAACCTGGGTCATAGACCACCCCCAAAAGGGAAGAATTCGCCGGCCACGCGACTTCCCGCTTGCCGACTGTTTCGCCGCTCTCAACCCTCGCCGAAATCTACGCATGCCCAAACGCACCGACCTGAAGTCCATCCTGATCATCGGCGCTGGCCCCATTGTCATCGGCCAGGCCTGTGAGTTCGATTACTCCGGCACGCAGGCCTGCAAGGCGCTGCGCGAGGAGGGCTATCGCGTGATCCTGGTGAACTCGAACCCGGCCACGATCATGACGGATCCGGAGTTTGCCGATGTGACCTACATCGAGCCGCTCACGGTTGAATTTCTGGAAAAAATCATTGAGGCGGAGCGGCCATCGGCGTTGCTGCCCACGTTGGGCGGGCAGACGGCGCTGAATCTGTCGATGGAACTCGACAAGGCTGGCATCCTGAAAAAGTACGGCGTCGAGATGATCGGCGCGAAGCCCGCCGCGATCGCGAAGGGCGAGGACCGCGAGTTGTTCAAGCAGGCGATGCTGAAGATCGGCCTGGATGTGGCGAAGTCGCGCACGGTGAAATCGATGGCCGAGGCGCAGGCGGCGGCGGAAATGCTCGGGATTTTCCCGCTGATCATCCGGCCGTCGTTCACGCTGGGCGGCTCGGGCGGCGGCATCGCCTACAACAAGGAGGAGTTCGACCGCATCGTGGCGAACGGCCTCGAT
>SESH01039709.1_pt1 | contig 11761 bp, 11 predicted proteins | sample 3171561 | NCBI WGS metagenome assembly SESH01 (sample SAMN10866947, study PRJNA518727) | freshwater metagenome | biome: subpolar coniferous forest; feature: holomictic lake; material: water; isolation source: holomictic Lake 442 2011 16.5 m and 2014 13 m | place: Canada: near Kenora, Ontario
TTTCAGATCGGCGTTGACACTTTTCCCAGTTACTGCAATACTACCCCGTCTTTACAGTTGAGCAACACGCATTCGCGTTGCCTCCGATTTTTGGTGTGTTCGCCTACTTTATCTGGAAGGCGTTGCGAATGCGTACGGCCATTGCCGTCCTCATGATAGGCATCGCGTTCTGTCCAGCTTTTGTTCAGAAGATTAATCTTGCAAGGGCTAACTTGGCGAGACCTCTTGTGGAATTGAAGCAACCCTCTTTCCTGAAAGGAATGAAAGTGTCGCCGACCATGGCCGATTATGTTGCCATATTGGACACGGCCACGCGTAAGATACTGGACAAGGCCCCGGATACACCCATCGTTATGGAAGGGGATGACGCATTGTATTGCGTTTTTGCCAACAACCTTTGGAATCCATCACCCTATTATGTCACATGGACGGGGTTAGGATCGGCTGACGAAATCAAGGAACGGCGGAAAAATATCTCTCAGCGGAGGCCGATTGTATGTTTCCAGAATCGCCGCATGGAGAGTGTTGACGCCTTCAAGCAGAAAGAGCGCTATGTGACCATTGCAGAAATTCCGTTTCAACCGGTTGTGTGGTGGTGGGGAGGACAGCATGATGCAGACCTGGCTGTCGCCGGGAGTCCGATGCGATCCATGGTCGTAGTTGCTCCAGAAGAATTGGTGCATGCCCGTTAGAATTGACAACAGACCGCTCGATGCGGAACTAGCTTTCAAGGCTTGTGAAAGCGGACCCGCGATGAATATCTGGGAATATGATGGTAGGCGATTCTTATCGATTGTTGCGCCTTGCGGAGTTGCGCGGCGAACCGATTCGCGTGATCGACATTGGCGGCATTCCTTGCGAGGAGATTAGCGACTCGCATAGGCTCTGTCGGCAACCGTTGGTTAGCGTCGCAATGATCACGTACAACCACGCGCGATTCGTGCGGCGGGCAATCGAAAGCGTTGTTTCGCAGAAGACGGATTTTCCGTTTGAACTGGTGATTGGCGAAGATTGCTCCACGGATGAGACCCGGGCGATCGTGCTGGCCTGTCAGCAAGCATACCCGGAGGTCATCCGCGTGCTTCACGCTCCAATTAATGTTGGCGCCAGCGCGAATGGTCTTCGGGTGGACCAACGGTGCCGTGGACGTTACCTGGCCTACTGCGAAGGAGACGATTACTGGATTGATCCATGCAAGTTGCAGGAACAGGTCCGTATCCTGGAACAGGATGCGAACATCGGCATGGTGTTCTGCTCCGGCAAAGTAGAGCGCGATGGCGTTGTGAACGATGTCCCAGTAGAACTCGGTTTTGGAGAATGGCCGGATGATGCTGATTTGCGTTTAAAACTGATTCAGGGGGGGCGCATCATCACCTGTGGCCTGATGGTTCGGACCGCTGATATTCAGGCTGCCGAACGGGAGAATGTGCTTCTGCGCTGCGAGATGACGCTGGGGGACCTTACGTACTGGCTTGAGGCGCTGAAGAGACCAAAATGGCGGCAGATTCATCGAGCAATGGTGGTGTATGTCTTGCACCCGCAATCCGCCTGTGCCACCAACATTACTCGCATTCTTCGCGATGCCGCATTGGTTCGCTATTGGTATTGTTCCACGGTCCCGGATTTGCGCGCATACGCTAATGACATGCTGCACACATTGGTTTTCCGACGCATGTATGTTTCGTTGTTGGCGAATGTGTCGCGGACGCAGCGACGGCGTCTCATTTGGGAACTTGTCAACTTTGCCCGGCGGGAGAAAGTGTCGCTGACGTTAAAGGAGGCGGGCCTATTGGCCATTGGATATTTCGGGTTATATGACTTGCAGAAAAAGTTGCGGCCTCGGATGAAGTTGTGGCTTCGATGAGCAAACAATTGAAATCAGAAATCGTCTCAGGACTCTTTTGGCGGACATTGGAACGCCTTGGACGGCAGGTCATCGGCTTTGGCGTTTCGATTATTCTTGCCCGCATTCTGAATCCCAGTGATTTCGGTACTTTCGCGCTGATAACGGTCTTCATTGGCGTTGCGAGCAACCTGGTCGAGGGTGGGTTTTGGACAGCACTCGTTCAAAGTAAGGTTGTTACCCAGACGGATTATTGTTCCACCTTCTACCTGAGTCTGGTGGTTGCTGCAGTATTGTGGCGCCGTTCTGTATCTTGTCGCGCCGTGGATTGCAGCCTTTTACCATGAACCAGTTTTGGTGTGGGTGTTGCGCCTCTTGTCGCTAAGTTTGATCCTTGGCGCCTTGAATACGACGCAGAACGCCGTGATGACAAGGGAAATGAAGTTTAAACTCTCCTTCCGTGCCAGCCTGATTACCATGGGAATTTCCGGGGCTGTTGGCATTGGCATGGCATATAACGGGTATGGCGTCTGGGCGCTGGTTGGCTCATCCCTCGCCGGCCAGATTGCGAACACGGTTGCACTTTGGCTGTTGTTTCCCTGGCGGCCGCAGTTCATTTTCTCTTTTCCGGCCGTACGCCGACTGTTTGGTTTTGGTTCCAAGATGCTGGCCTCCGGGCTGCTGGATGCGCTTTTTAATAACATCTACAACTTGATTATCGGGAAACTCTTTAACGCAACAATTTTAGGGTACTATTCGCGTGGACAGAGCATTCCGAATGTGCTCATGACCACTGTCCAGGGAACCATCGCCAACGTGATCTTCCCGGTTCTGACCTCTTGCCAGCAGGACAAACCCTTGATGAAACGGATTGTGCGCCGGGCGATCACGACATCCAGTTTTCTAATCTTCCCCATGATGTTCGGATTGGCAGCTATTGCCAAACCGCTGGTGCTGGTTCTTCTGACCGAGAAATGGATGCCGTGCGTGCCGTATTTGCAACTTGCCTGCATCACGTTTGCCGTATGGCCTTTGCATGTGGCGAATTTACAGGCCATCCTGGCCGCAGGGAGAAGTGATTTGTTCCTCACGTTGGAGGTGATCAAGAAGGTGCTGGTCGTTGTGATCATCTTGGGGACATTCAAGTTTGGCGTCATGGCCATGGTTATCGGCCAGGCGGTTGGCGGCCTCGTCGGCGTCGCCATCAACGCCTGGCCGAATCGTCGATTGATTGATTATTCCCTGACGCAGCAGATTGCAGATGTACTGCCCGCCATGTTGCTGGCTGCTGGCATGGGCGTGCTTGTGTTCAGTCTGACTTGGCTTATAACCAATAATGTAGCGCTTTTAGTGGCGCAGGGAGGGCTCGGCGTGCTGATATATTTCGGCGCCGCTGCGTTGCTCAAGTTTGATAGTCTCTTCTATCTATGGCAAACCGGCCGGCAGTACATGTTCGCCCGGGTGGTCGCCCGCGACAGACAGGTATAACTACCCGGTAGAGAAAACGACTGGTACAGCGCCTTGCTCTCGATCTGGAGGGCACCACGCCTGGAAGATAAGACGAAACTTTCAGCAGATAAGATCGAAGGCGTCAGGCGCCTGATTGAGGAACTGCGTGGTGAACCTACGCGTGCCATTGATACAGAGGGTATCCCGTGCCAAGAAATCTCGTGCGTGGAGCAACTCTGCCGGGAACCGCTGGTCAGCGTGGCGATGGTAACTTACAACCACGCGCGTTTCATCCGTGCGGCCATCGAGGGGGTAGTGCAGCAGAAGACCGCTTTTTCCTTCGAGTTAGTGATCGGCGAGGACTGCTCCACGGACGAGACGCGCGCGGTCGTGCTGGAATACCAACGGCGCTACCCGCAGATCATCCGCGTGCTCCTCTCGGACGCGAATGTCGGCGCAGCATCCAACGGGTTGCGCGTAGAGATGCGTTGTCGCGGCCGGTACATAGCGTATTGTGAGGGTGACGATTATTGGATCGACGCAAAAAAATTGGCCCTGCAGGTGGAGGTTCTTGAGCGCGACCTGGACGTCGGTTTGGTTTTCTGTGCCGGTCAGACACAGGCAACGGACGGCCACAGGGCGCCACTTGATGGAGATTTCTGGCAGAGAGCTCGCGATGGCACACTATTCCGGATGATGTTGCGGCACGGCTGCGGGTTTGTGCCAACGTGCAGCGTCATGGTGCGCGCGGACGCTATTCGCCGTGGATTGGCGTCAAACGCCATCCTCCGGCTTGATCTTAGCCTTGGCGATCTGACTCGATGGTTGGAAGTTCTACGGGACACTCGCGGCTGTCTGCTGCCGCGGCCGATGGTGGTCTACATGCGGCATCCAGGTTCGGCTACGCAGACGAATAGTCGCCGCCTGTTGTGTGACGTCGCTGCCGTTCGATACTGGTACGCATGCCAGTCGGTTGAAGCGGCTGATCTGCGGCAGTCGCTTTTTCGGAATCTGGTTGTCTGCCGGGTACACGGAACACTGGCAAAGGCTAGTCTGGGAGTCCAGTTCCGACGATTAGCATTGGCAGTTGGGTTCGGCCGCCGGCAGGGGATCACGCTTACGGTTATCGAATGGTCGCGGTTCCTCGCAGATGCTCTGGGCATGATTGCCGTTGCGCAGGCGTGGCGTCGCAAGGGATCGTGGCGCGTCATGCGAGCATAACGACGCGTTTCCTAATCACTACTAAGATGTTCAACGGTAGCCGTAAATTGAAATGACTAAAAAAAGAATTTTAATAACAATGACCGAACTCTCGGTCAACGGTGTGGCAAGAAGTCTGCTCGGTCTGCTACACGAACTCGACTATTCCAAGGTTGATGTGGATCTGTTCCTCTTTCTGCACAAGGGTGAATGGTTGGGGCAGATTCCAAAACAAGTTCAACTATTGCCGCAAAACGATGCCTATGCGTCGCTGTGCAAGACGTTCAATTGCTTGCGAAGCGAACGCAGGTACGGTTGGTTGGTACTTCGCACGCTTGCGTTGTATATAACTGCCTGCTGTTTCAAACTGCGCCGTCTGAAAGTTGAAGAACATGGGTTGAACCAGATAACATCGTTGATCTGCATGCCTTTTTTGCCAGAACTGTCGCGAGACACGTATGACCTGGCCATCAGTTTTGCCGGCTTTCAGGATGTAACCAGCCGGAAAGTATTAGCCCGCAGGAAGGCCGGTTGGATTCACACGGACTACCGGATTCACCATCCACTTTACTGGCTGGATGTTCGAAACTGGTCCGTTGCTGACTACATTGTCAACGTATCGCGCTCGGCAAAGGAAGGTTTTGACGCCATCTATCCGCAGTTCCGAAGCCGGTCAATCAGCATTGAGAACGTGTTGTCGGCCACCTGGGTCAGAAGACAGGTCAACGATGCCGCGACAGAGTTGATATCAGATCCTTCCAGAGTGCAGATACTTACTGTTGGACGATTATCTCAAGCCAAAGGGCTCGATCGGGCCGTTGCGGCGGCAGCTTTGCTGAAGAAGCAAAATATACAATTCCGGTGGTACGTTATCGGCAGCGGAGAATTGAACAAACGCGTCGATGAGTGGGTTCACGAGAACCAACTTGAAGATTGCTTCTTCCTATTAGGGGAAAAGGCAAACCCATATCCATATTTCGCCGCGTGTGACATCTATGTCCAACCGTCAAACTTCGAGGGCAAAGCTGTCGCCGTGCGGGAGGCGCAAATGTTGGGAAAGCCAGTCGTGATTGCACGATATGCCACCGCAGAGAGTCAGGTGAGGCACGGTATTGACGGACTTATTGCCGAGATGTCCGCAGAATCGGTTGCCGACGCCATTCAGCAACTGATAGAAAACCCTGAATTGGGAAAGCGATTATCTGCGAATTGCGGAATTTCAGATTTTAGCAATCGAGATGAGATCGAGAAAATATACGGACTGATGGCCATCTAGTCGCGAAAAAAATTGGTAATGGCTGTTAGTCCCATGCCCAAAGTCGGAATGTTGACAAGCACTGGTCTGTGAGAAAGATTGCTTGCGGCTACTGCGCGCCTACCGGAAGCAATCTCATACATTCCGGAAGTGAAATCGAACAAGAAACAATAACATGACCGATAAAGCACAGTACGATGGTCAAGCATGGCCAAAGTTGCACTTTTGCAGTTTTAGGGCGCGGGCGGCGTTGGATGAATGGGAGAGTTTTCAGTCGTGGCAACGTCTGAATCCGGAGTTTGAACTGCGCTTTTATGACGACCGTGCCATGGAGGAATATGTCCGTCAGTACGTGTCAGTCGAGGAGTTCGCGGGATTCATGGCGTTGCCAAAGATGGCGGCAAAGGTCGACGTCTGGCGTCTTCTGATCCTATTCAACGAAGGCGGACTGTACACTGACTTGGACGTAGAATGCCTGAAACCAGTAAAGGAGTGGAATGGCGATCCCCGAACCGAGGTCATGCTTTTCGTAGACAGTGCCACGTCCAATGGATTTGGCCAGCATGTACTGCTCGCGAAGCCGCAGAACCGGATCATGCATGCTGCACTCAAGTTGGCCCTGGAAAGATGCCTCGATCCTCGCTACAGACGGTTAAGTGATTTCCAACGCGTTGTAAAGACAACAGGGCCGTCATTATTCACAGACGCTTGCTTTATCGAGGTATTGCATAGATCCCGAAAAAACGTCGACCAGGTCGGGCATGAGGAGAAAGTCAATGTGACCCGGTTTCGTGAGGCAGGAGGGCCAGAGATTGCCGTTCTCCGGCACCAGGAATCCGAGGGGATCCTTTTCCGCCATGCGATTGCTGAACGACAGCGAATATATGCCAAGTACCAGGTCGCGCATTGGATCTATGGATCTGGATGGCGGAAGGTGTGGATTTCGTGCAGAAAATTGATCTCAAAAGCCATTCGGTTCATCGGTCTAAGATAATTGCAAATTAACGCAGTGAAAGGTTCAGTCTGGTGAAAGGGTGTAATTGCAAGGCGGATGTGAGTTAATACTCAAGATGGGATACGAACACATGACAATGGTTTTGAGAAGAATCTACGACAATCTTCCTGGTTTTCGCGAGTTGCGTCGACTCGAACGAAGGGTAACCTGTTCTACGCAAATCTTGCAGGAAGCAAATGTCATCCAGGCGCTTGAATCACTCAAGGCTGGCAATGATCGGTATCGTGATCCGCGCCGCTTGCTGGCGCATGGCGCGCAATGCTGGTCACAAAACTACGAAGATGGAATGATCGCGGAAATATTTCGGCGCATCAAAATCAAAACGAAGACTTTTCTGGAGATCGGTGTGGGCAATGGACGGGAAAACAATACTGCTTTACTGGTTGCGACAGGCTGGCGGGGTTGGTGGATTGATGGCGATAAATCAGCCTGCGATGCAATTTGCGCCAACCTGTGCAAGGCACCCGAGACAGCTTCGAGACTGAAATTTCTGCAGGCTTATGTGGCGCCGGAAACAATCGTTGGTTTGCTGGAAGAACTCGGTGTTCCTCATGAAGTTGACATATTTTCTCTCGATATTGACTTGGATACCTTTCACGTCTGGGCGGCGCTGACGACGTTTAAGCCGCGCGTGGTGGTCGTAGAATACAACGCGGCGTTTCCGCCAGATCAATCATGGATTCACCCTTATCTGCCAGGGCGATTGTGGGATGGGTCACAGAATTATGGGGCCAGTCTCAAGGCGTTTGAACAATTGGGATTGGGCCTCGGGTATTCTCTCGTTGCCTGCGACATTATCGGCACCAATGCGTTCTTTATTCGTAATGACTTGGTGGGTGATAAGTTTGTCGCGCCGTTTACCGCGGAAAATCATCACGAACCGCAACGCTACCATCTGATAACCCGCACTGGACATCCGTCCGCATTGCCGTTCTTTGCATGATGAAGCAAGATTTAGGGGTTCAGGGAATGAAAATCCACTTCGGCTTCAACGACATCATGCCGGACGGCATGGGCAGCGCGGCGGTCAATTTGCTGACCGCGCTGCAGCGAGAGGGGATTGCCTTCCAGACCGTCCACCCGTGGCGGAAGGTGCAGGTCCAGGAATTTCTGCAGTTCCGCCCCATATTCCTGACAGATGGTGACGAGCCGCCGCTTGCGGATGTAATCCAGCCGATGATTGACGCCATCAACCGTGATCCAGCCTGTACGCACTTTTCGCACTTTGGATCACCCAACTGGGGTGCGATCACACCGTATCTCCGGCCTGATATCAAACTCGTGGTTTCGGTGCACAGCATAACGCCGTCTGCGCTCAAGATCGCGCTGGCGTACCGGGACCGCACCAGCATGTTCGTCCCAGTGAGTTGGAAGGTGGAGGAACGGCTGAAGGCCTGCCTGCCGAAGTCGCAGCACAGTCGGATTATGTTGGTGACAAATGCCATTGATGTGAAGGCCTACCGGCAGAAAGACGATCCTGTGGACGCGCGCCCCCACAAGATACTGTTTATGGGCCGGATCGAGGATGTTACCAAGGGCTGTGACAAAATTCCCAAGATTGCCGAAATTCTCAAGGCTCGCGGGGTGCTCTTTCAATGGGACTTGTATGGGTACTTCCATTGGGGGTATGAGAAGGCTTTTCACGATGAGGTGAAACGGCATGGTGTCGGGGATGTCGTATGTCATAAAGGTTGCCTCTCTCCGGCACAAATGCGCGACATGATATCACAATACGATGTGGTGGTGGTTCCGTCGAACCACGAAGGGTTCGGTCTGGTGGTGATCGAGGCTATGGCCTCGGCGGTTCCCTGTGTGGTATCCCGGTTGGAAGGTGTAACCGATCGCATCTTGGTTAACGGCGAGAGTGGAGTCCTCGTCGGGAAAAATGATCTGCGCGGGTTTGCTGACGCCATCGAAAAATTGTTGCGGGATGATGTGCTGCGACAAACGATGGGTCAGGCCGGATACCGGAGCGTTCTCGAGCGGTTCGACCTGCCGGCGCATGGTGCGGCCTACCGGAAGGTGTTCGAGCATGCCATGCAGGATACGACGGTGCATGCGCAACAGCAATTGACAGATCCGGCAACTTTTAGACTTCCGGAAAACCTTAAGTCCCACATCCTGGCGCGTATTCTTCCGCTTTCGATCAAGAAGATCCTGAAGCGCATCCTGTGATCGCCCTATGATCTATCTCTGCATTACACCATATTTTCCAACTTCGGCCTCTTTCCGGGGACCGTTTGTCTATGATCAGGTCCGGGCGATCGAGCGCACGGGAAGATTTACGCGCGTGGTCGTCATTCGTCCTGGCCTGCCGGAAGCGGCGTCCTACGAGTTTGGCCAGGTGGAAGTTCTCGGCCTGCCGCGATGGTCGCTGCCGTCCATGCTCTGCCCGAATCTGTTTGATGTCACCAACTCTCGCGCGCTGCTGCGGTTGTTGAGCCGGCAGGGAGTTGCGCTGGACAGCATTGGCGTGGTGCATGTGCATTCCTCCCTGCATGCCCACTATGCGGTGACGTTGCAGGCGCAGGCGCCGCAGATTAGGACAATTGTGCAGTATCACGATCCGGATCCGCTGACCGTGCGGATTGGTCGGGTCAAGTATTGGGGCGCTCACCAACGGTTCTGGGCGCGCCGCAGGGTGAACGCCCTCTCCCAAATGGATTGGCATGTGGGGGTCAGCCGGATGGTGCTGGATCAGGTCCAGGCTTTCCCGCAATCAGTGGTTACATCGTTCGACGATTATTTGCGCGTGATTCGGCCTCTGGCAAAAGTTCCCGCCATCCGGGTTCGGAATAGCCATGTTCTATACAACGGCGTTGATCGCACCAAGTTTTACCCGGACGCTGGGCGTCGACCAGACGCGAAGACGTTCCGCATCGGGTGCGTTGGCAACTTTGTCGACTGGAAGGCGCAGATTACACTGATCCGTGCCGCGGAGCGATTGAAGCGCTCGGGCGTGGTGTCGGATCTCCGCGTCATCTTCGTGGGGTCTGGTCCGACGCGGGATGCCTGCCTGGCATACGTTCGAGAACATGGGTTGGAGGACGTTGTCGAGGTGCGGACCGAAGTGCATCATGAGTCTCTGCGCGAGTTCTACGCCTCGTTGGACCTTTTTGTATTGCCCTCCTATTTCGAGGGGTTCGGTTGCGTATTCCTGGAGGCGTTTGCCTGCGGCGTGCCTTTCATCGCTGTGAAAGGGCAGGGGATTTCTGAATATGTTCCGGCCGTCGAGGAAGACAACTGGCTGATAGACGCTAGGGATGATGCCAGCCTGGCCGGAAAGATTGAACAATACTACGTGAATCGCTACGCACAGCATCTCAATCTTCCATTCGATATCGACACCCTGGTCGGGGCCTTCGTCGAAAAACTGGTCTGCCTGCCTGCTATGCATGGCGTCATAAGTCCCCTGTAGGGGCGACGCTTGCCGACGCCTGCAGGCGACAGGCCCGCAACATTATCACTGTGTAGAATCTTCCCGTGACATGAAGATCACTCTCTTTACCGACTTGCGCTACACCACTCGCCCAGGCGCCACCGGTGTGGACAAGCACATCGAGAGAATGGCCAGCGGCCTGCGACAGCAACCGGGGGTTGACCTGACCCTGTTGGCAGCCTCGGATCAGGAGAACAGCAATCCCGTACTTCATGTCATCCCGCTACGCAGGCTGCCATTTTCCTGGCGAACGTGTTCAACGCTGTGGACGACGACGGGTCATCCAGTCGCCGACCGCTGGGTCGGCGACGCGGATTGGGTCTACTGCCCGAAGAACGACTGGATTCCGCTCCGAAAGACGCACTATGCCGTCACCATCCACGGGGCGCATGAACTTGATCCGGACTTGCCCCCGCTCCCCGGTCTCAAGGGACGTCTCTGGGCCGCCCGTAACCGGACTCAGTACCGCAAGATGTGCCAACGCGCGGACTTGATCCTGACGGTGTCCAATTTTCTAAAGGAACGCATCGTATCCTGGTTCAATGCTGACCCGGACCGCGTAGTCATCGTCGGCAACGGCATCGACGACTGTTTCTTCGCCGCTGGAGAAGCCTTGGAGTCCGGAGCCCGGAGTCCGGAACCCGGGGTCCGGAACCCGGAGTCCGGAGTCCGGACTCCGGAACCCGGAACCCGGAGTCCGGAACCCGGAATCCGGAACCCGGACACCGGACACCGGCCTCCTAACCAGTTTCCCCTCCACCCTCCACCCTCCACCTTCCCCTTTGCACCATCCACCCTTCAGCCTTCAGCCTTCAGCCTTCAGCCTTACCCCTTCCTCCTCGCCGTGGGCGGCCTGAACTTCCTGGACGGCGGCGACCGCGTGATCGCGCTGGCAAAGAAAATTCAGCGCTTGCGCCTGGATCTCCGGATCAAGGTGGCCGGGTGTCAGCATGAAAAGGGCATGGTGGAAAGGGCACAGGTTACGGGGGTGATGGACCTGCTGGGTTACGTGCCCAGTGAGCAACTTGCGCAATGGATGCGCGGTGCCGTGGCATTGTATTACCCCACCCGCTACGAGACCTTCGGCATGGCTGCTGCCGAAGCCATGGCAGTAGGTACGCCGGTGGTGACCTGCCGCTCCACGGCCGTGCCTGAGATCGTGGGCGATGCGGGGATCTATGTTGACGCGGACGATCCGCGACAGGCGCTGGATGCGATCCAGGCACTCCAGACCGATGCAAAAATACGGATGACTCACATAAACCGAGGGCGCCAGCGCGCCGCAAGACACACGTGGGCCGCATGCGTGGAACGACTGGTCCGCGAACTGGAACTACGGATGTAGGGAAGAAATTGAGCCAATTCTTTTTAGCTACAAATATCGAGGACTTCGCGATTTTGGCCAGTTTCCATCACAAACCAATCCGCGAGATCCGCGTAAATCCGTAGCTCAGAAACGCAATTGCGCCAACCTCATTATAGCTACGGATATCGCGGATCATATTTCTGCTGTTTTCCATCACAAACCAATCCGCGCAATCCGCGCCAATCCGTAGCTCA
>SESH01003785.1_pt1 | contig 11760 bp, 5 predicted proteins | sample 3171561 | NCBI WGS metagenome assembly SESH01 (sample SAMN10866947, study PRJNA518727) | freshwater metagenome | biome: subpolar coniferous forest; feature: holomictic lake; material: water; isolation source: holomictic Lake 442 2011 16.5 m and 2014 13 m | place: Canada: near Kenora, Ontario
CTTCAGAGTTGAATCCGCCTATCCTGATCGCAGTCGATAATCCGGTGGTATTGTGAGCGACCCGAGGGTGTGGCAGGATTAAGGTACGCAATTTTTGGGTTGTTTTGAGTGTAGCAAACTACTGTTTTAGTGCATGAAGGGGAAATGCGGTGACTGTAAGTAAAAAGCTTTGGTTAATGAACGGGTTGGCTATTTTAGCCTTGCTGTTGGTTGCAGTGGTCACACTGTTTTCCGAGCGCAATACGCTCACCGATGACCGACAGCGCGCCACACGCTATGCAGTTGAAACAGCCTTTGGGATGGTTGAAACGCTAGGGAAATCCGCAGCATCAGGCGAGATTAGCGTCGAACAGGCGCAAAGTCGCGCTATCGCCCAGTTGAAGGCGATGCGTTACGACGGCAAAGAGTATTTCTGGGTCAACGACATGCAACCGCGCATGGTGATGCATCCGACTAAACCTGAGCTCGATGGCAAGGATTTGTCTGCCTCCAAAGACCCGAACGGCAAGTTCCTGTTCCTCGACATGATCGCCGTCGTTAAAAAAGACGGGGCGGGGTTTGTTAATTACGAATGGCCGCGTCCGGGCAGTGAAAAGCCGGTTCCTAAAATTTCCTATGTGAAAGGTTACCAGCCCTGGAACTGGGTGATTGGTTCCGGTGTGTATGTGGATGACATTGACGCGGCGGTGATGACGCATGCCTGGCAACTGGCCCTGATCGTCTTGTTGATCGGTGGTGTGATGACCGCGGCCTCGAGCCTGATGGCGCGCAATATCACGCGCCGCATGTCGGTTGCTGCAACACTGGCCAACGAAGTGTCACATGGCCGTTATGACAACAGCATCATCGCGGACGGCAAAGATGAAATTACCGACTTGATGCGTTCGCTCAATACGATGCAAGCGAAGTTGCTCGAACGTTTTGAGGTCGAACAGCGCAGTGCGCGTGAAATGTCCCGTCTTAAGTGCGCGCTCGATAACGTCAGTATGTGTGTGCGTGTGGCGGACAACGACGGCAAGGTCATTTATGTCAACAATGCACTCAATGACACGCTGCATCGTTATGAGTCGGCGTTCCAGCAGGAAAATTCAACGTTCATCGCCGACAAGGTGTTAGGCGGCAGCATCGGCGTGTTTTACGCCGACCCGCAAGCGGCGATCGAGCGTTTGCGTAATCTGAGAACCACCGTACACACCCGTCTGAAGCTGGGCGGGCGTCAGTATGATGTGGTGACAACCCCTGTGATGTCCGACGACGGCGAACGTCTGGGTACGGTTGGTCAGTGGCTGGATCTGACCGATCAGATTAAGGCCGAAGTTGAAGTTGCCGCCATTGTAGAAGCCGCCGTCAAGGGTGACTTCTCAGGCCGCATAACGGTTGAGGGCAAGACAGGGTTCTTCTTGCAACTGGCAGAATCCATCAACGGACTGATGCAGACCAGCGAAGTCGGATTGAATGAGGTGGTGCGCGTGTTGGGAGCGCTGGCACAGTATGATCTGAACGAAACCATAGACGGCGATTATCAGGGTACCTTCGGTCAACTCAAGGACGATTCTAATGCGACGGTCGGGCAGTTGACAGAAATCATCAGCCGCATCAAGGAAGCCGCTGAAACGATCAATGTGGCAGCCGGTGAAATTGCGGTCGGCAACACTGATTTGTCGCAACGCACGGAAGAGCAGGCATCCAGTTTGCAGGAAACCGCTTCCAGCATGGAAGAACTCACATCAACCGTGAGGCAAAATGCCGCTAATGCGCGTCAGGCCAATCAGCTGGCAGTGGGGGCGTCCGCCATCGCGGTACGGGGTGGTGAGGTGGTAGGGCAGGTGGTGCACACCATGAGTTCGATCAGCGAGAGTTCCAAGCGCATCGTCGATATTATCAGCGTGATTGATGGCATCGCCTTTCAGACCAATATTCTGGCCTTGAATGCCGCCGTGGAAGCGGCGCGAGCCGGTGAGCAGGGACGCGGGTTTGCGGTCGTCGCAACCGAGGTGCGTAATCTGGCCAAACGCAGTGCGGTCGCGGCCAAGGAAATCAAAGATTTGATCGGCGATTCTGTACATAAGGTGCAGGCGGGCACGCAATTGGTCGATCAGGCAGGTCAAACAATGGAAGAGGTTCAGGCTGCCGTTAAACGCGTTACTGACATCATGGCCGAAATCAGTTCAGCATCCGCCGAACAGAGCACCGGGATTGATCAGGTCAATCTGGCCATCACCCAGATGGATAATATGACGCAGCAAAATGCCGCGCTGGTTGAGCAGGCTGCTGCGGCTGCCGAATCCATGGAAGAACAGGCCGAGCAGCTGACCGTCATGATGGCGACCTTTAAACTGGGCAACCCCAAAAAATCCCTCGTGGTTTCCGCGCCACGTCTGGCTAATTCCGCAGCTTTCTCTTTTGGCGATGGAATCAACGCGCACATCAAGTGGAAAACTCGCTTAGTCGATTACATCAAGGGAAGCAGTCAGGAAGAACTGGAAGTTGCTAAAGTCTCTTGTGACGACAAATGCGATTTGGGTAAATGGCTGTATGGCCCTGCGAAGTCCTATGCGCAGATGCCCGAGTACGGCGAATTGAAGCATTCACATGCTGAATTCCACCGTAGCGTCGGCGTGATTGTGCAGTGTGTTCACGACAAGCATCTGGATGAAGCCACTAAATTGCTGGGCGGTGAGTTTTTCCAGTTATCCAATAAAACAATCCGTTCGATCAAGGCCTTGCAGGCCCGGGTGACGGGCACCAGTGCCCCTAAATTGCTCAAATAGACTGAAATCCGTTTTGAGTAGAATATCCCCGGCTTGTCCGGGGTTTTTTACGGCAAAAAATCGTATTCTTGATACTAAAAGTGACATAAATGATGCCAGTTTTAAAAATTTTCAAGAATCGTATTGTGACAGTCCGGGTTTGTTGGTAATCTCTGAACCCATGTCTTAAGCGCTTTACCTTTCGTAGAAAAGGCAAGCCTAACCATCCCGTCTAGAAAGCAATAATCACTGTGAAGATTCAGCATATTCTTGATAAAGTGCAGCGCAATCTCGTGCTATGGATCATTTTATTGCTACTGTTTTGGGTCGCGTTGTCATGGGTGATTGCGGCACGTAATTTTGATGGCGATTTCGCGGTGCTTCTGGAGAAGGAACAGCGCAATGCGGAAGAGACCTCGACCGATGTCGCAGAGAGCATTAAACGCAATTTGCATTTTGTCGCAGGGATACCGGATACTTTTCAGAATGCGTTGCGCGCCAGAAAATCCCTCGGTGAGTTTTCACACGACGCAAAACCTACAACGCTTGCCAAGGCCGATGCGGTTAAACAGTGGAGCGCGAATCCTGTACTCGAGGACATGAATAGATATTTCGAGTTGAGTCAGCGCTCGCTCGGGGTCGATCTGATTTTTCTGGTGAATGCAGCCGGCGACTGTATTTCATCGAGCAACTGGAACAAGCCCGGCGTCAGTATCGGTACCAATTATGCTGACCGGCAGTGGTTTTTAGACGCGAAAACCTGGTTTCGCGGTATGCAGTATGCCGTTGGTAAAACCACGCATATTCCCGGCCTCTACTTTTCCACACCTATCGTGCTTGACGGAAAATTTCAAGGCGCGGTGGTGGCCAAGATCGATTTGCCTACGCTGGGATTTTTGACACAGCGGGCGGATGCCTACATCGTCGATAGCAATGGCGTGATTATCATGGCGCATGATCCAGAAATGATCATGCTGACCATTCCCGGTGCCACAGTCGGCAAGTTGAACGATAAGGACAAGCAGCAACTGTATCAGCGCACGCAGTTTGCAGAACTTAAAATTGAACCCTGGAAGGGTTCTGAACTGTTAAAACGCATCAACGATGAGAACTTTCCGCATGTGCTGGCCGAAACCTTGCTGCCTGAATACGGGATGACCGTTTACGCTGAAAGCGATTTGCCGGGTTTGGCGATGCTAGAACACGACCGGCGCAATACGTTCTTTCTGATCAGCTTGTTAGGCTGCGCGCTGATTTTGATCGGCGGCGGTGTGATTTATTATTTTCGAACCGCGCGAGAAGCAAGGAAAATCGTGGAGGAGAGTGAAGCACGTCTGCGCTTGCTGCTTGAATCCGTAAATGGTGGCATTTGGGGGCAATCTCTCGATGGCGTTTGCACCTTTGTGAATGCCGCTGCGGCCAGGATGCTGGGTTATCAGCCGGATGAATTGCTAGGTCATGCGCTGCACAATCAGGTACACCACAGTTATCCGGATGGCACGCGTTATGAGTCGGCTGAATGTCCGATGCAGGCAACCTCACTTGATGGCGTGCCGCGCAGGATTAGCAATGAAGTGCTGTGGCGACGCGACGGCAGCAGCTTTGCGGTCGAGTATTCCACCTATCCGATGTATCGCGGCGAGCGCATAGAAGGGACTGTGGTGGTGTTCGATGACATCACCGAACGTCAGATGATGGAACTGAGAATTAAGGAGCGGGATGCTGTTTATAGTGCAGCCATCAAAACCTCGGTCGACGGATTCTGGACGTTGGATATGGACGGCTATCTACTCGAAGTCAATGATGCCTATGTGCAGCTGTCCGGCTACACGCGGGACGAGTTGCTCACTATGCGGGTAGGACAACTCGAAGTCATCGAGTCTGAGGCGGATATTGAGGCGCGCATTGAGAAAGTAAAGCAAAAGGTCAGTGATGAATTTGAGTCGTGCCATCGAACAAAAGAGGGCCGTCTTTGGGACGTCGCGGTGGCCATCTCCTATGCACCGATCGCAGGTGGCAGAATGTTCTGTTTCGTCAAAGACATCACAGAACGTAAACAACAGGCCAAATTGCTCGAAGCTGCACGCGAGAAGGCTGAGTCGGCCAATCAAGCCAAGAGCGACTTTTTGGCCAATATGTCCCACGAAATACGCACGCCGATGAATGCGGTGATCGGCTTTTCGGAGCTGGCGCTTGACGATCCGAATCCAGCGTCGCAGCGCGCACACTTGCATCAAATCATCGAGTCATCGCGATCCTTGCTCGGTATCCTCAACGACATCCTCGATTTTTCCAAGATTGAGGCACGCCAGATGACACTGGAAACGGGTGTGCTCGATCTCGATGAGTTGCTAGGTCAGGTGCGACGCATGTTCGCCATGCCTGCCAAGGAAAAGGCACTGGCGTTTAGTGTGGCAAGGGATGATGAAGTGCCGAATATGCTGTGCGCGGATCCGCTGCGCCTGAGGCAGATATTGACGAATCTGGTGGGTAACGCCATTAAATTCACCAAACAGGGTGAAGTGAGCCTGACCGTACATAAAATTAAGGTAAGTGGCACCGATGTCAAACTGGATTTTTGCGTTAAAGACAGCGGGATCGGCATGAGCGACGCGCAGTTGGCGAGCCTGTTTCAGCCTTTTGTACAGGCGGATAATTCGATCACGCGACGCTTTGGCGGAACTGGTTTGGGCTTGACGATCAGTCGAAATCTGGCGCAACTGATGGAGGGCGATATTCGGGTGGAAAGCCAGTCAGGGCTGGGTAGCGAGTTTCATTTTGAAGTCACGCTGCCGGTCGCGAATGCGGCGCAGTTAGCGTCCGTCGTCAAGGAGGTGCCGCAAGCGCGGGATCTGAGCCATGCGTTGTACGGCAAGCGAGTGCTCCTGGTCGAAGATAATAAAGTAAATCAGTTACTTGCAACGCATATCATCAAAAAGCTCGGCATGCTGCTCGATATTGCCAATCACGGCGCAGAGGCTATTGAGAGTCTGGATCATCAGCAATACGACGTGGTGCTGATGGATATCCAGATGCCCGTGATGGATGGGTTAGAGGCAACCCGATTGATTCGTCAGGACGGACGGTTTGTCAACTTGCCGATTGTGGCGATGAGCGCGGGTGTCACACTGGATGAGCAGGATAAATGTGCCAAAGTCGGGATGACGGATTTTATCGGCAAGCCGATCGACTCTGCACTGTTAACGAAGATGCTGATTGGACTTTGTGTCGATGAGGCGTCATGGATGCCGGATAGCCCGGTTTCATCAAGTTCTGGTGTGCTTCACATAGAAGGCTTTGACGATGACCGTCTCGCCGAGGTCGTAGCCTTGCTGGGTGATCACGATTTGCTGATCGAATTGATTGCCTCCATGCGTCTTGAGTTTGCGGAAATCGTCGAACAGGTTACCCATTTGCTCGAGTCAGGTGAGGTAGCGGCTGCGAAAAGTAAATTGCACGCACTCAAAGGGGTGGCTGGAAATCTGGGTGCTGACCGGATTTGTGCCGTTGTCGCCGCCATAGAAGCTAAGCTCGATTCGGGTCAATCGCCCTCCGCTGAACTGGAGGATTTCAGTCAAATCTGGAATCTGTTTATGAACAGCTAATCTACAGGCGCAGTGCTTCGCGCACTTTGCCCACCAGGTTGTCTGTCAGACAATCGATTTGTACATTTTCCGGCATCGAGCGCAGCCAGGTCAGCTGACGTTTGGCGAGCTGGCGCGTAGCGATGATGCCGGTCTCGATGAACTTCGCCTCAGTGATTTCACCTTCCATATACTGCCATGCCTGCCGGTAGCCGACACAGCGCATCGAGGGCAGTTCGGGATTCAATGGGTATTTCTTTCGCAAATCCTGCAATTCGCTCAGTAATCCCTGTTCGATCATCTGATGAAAACGCGTTTCGATGCGTTGATGCAGCACGCTGCGGTCTGATGGTACGAGCGCGATTGAGGTGATGTTGTAGGGGAGTGCTGCATTGTCGGATTGCAGCTTAAACAGCGCAGACATTGATTGCCCTGTAATCCGGTAAATCTCCATCGCACGCTGGATGCGCTGTGTGTCGTTGGGCGAGAGGCGCGCCGCTGACTCGGGATCGACGATCGCCAGTTGCTGATGCAGGTAGCCGATGCCGTGTTCGGCAATCACCGCATCAAGTTCAGCTCGCACGAAAGGGTCTGCGACCGGCAACGCACTCAGCCCATCGCGCAAGGCTTTGAAATACAGCATAGTGCCGCCAACGAGCAGCGGAATTTTCCCGCGCGCGGTGATGTCCGCCATCAGGGCCAGCGCAGCTAGCCTGAAGGCCGCAGCGGAATACGCCGCTGTCGGATCGATGACATCGATCAGGTGATGAGGGGCGATGGCGAGTGTGGCGGCATCGGGTTTAGCCGTGCCAATATTCATGTCGCGATACACCAACGCGGAATCCACACTGATAATTTCCACCGGCAAGTTTTGTACCAGTTCCACCGCCACGCCCGTTTTGCCGCTGGCGGTCGGGCCCATTAAAAACAGGGCGGGGGGCAAGATTGAGGATTGGGTCATGTCAGTTCCTTGTCGCGTGCATCCGTGATGAAGAGCGCGGCGCTCACGCTGATGGCGGCGGCAACCGAGATATAGCCACCCACCCAGGAGAGGCCGCCTGCCAGCACCAGTTTCTGAGCGATATAGGGGGCGAGCGATGCGCCCAGTATGCCGCCTAAGTTGTAGGCCGCTCCCGCTCCCGTGTAGCGCACATGGGTCGGAAAAAGCTCAGGCAGCAGTGCGCCCATCGGCGCGAAGGTCGCGCCCATTAAAAAAAGCGCGATGCTCAAAAATACGGTGATTTGCAAGAACGAACCGCTGCCCAGCATCGGTGCTAACAAGAATCCTGACAGCATGGCGGCAAACCCTGCCGTGATCAGGACAGGGCGGCGGCCGAAACGATCGCCTGCCCATGCCGATAAAGGTGTGGCAGCCGCCATGAACAACACGGCGACACACAGCATCAGCAAAAATTGCGGACGGGGAATGCCAAGCGTCGTTGTGCCGTAACTCAAACTAAACACGGTCGAGATATAAAATAAGGCATAGCACACCACCATCACCAGTGCCCCCAGTATCAGGGGTTTTGCATGATGGCGGAACAATTCGGCGGCCGGCAGTTTGACGGGCTGTTGTGTGCGTTGTGCGAACACGGGTGTTTCGGTTAGTTTGAGCCGCACGTAAAGCCCGATGATCACCAGAATTGCGCTGGCGAGGAACGGGATACGCCAGCCCCAGTCGCGAAACTGTGCGTCATCGAGCAGTTGTGAGAGCAGCAAAAAACTGCCGACCGCCAGTAAAAAACCGACCGGCGGACCTAATTGCGGGAACATGCCATACCAGCCGCGTTGTCCCTTAGGCGCGTGTTCGGCGGCCAGCAAGGCAGCACCGCCCCATTCGCCACCCAATCCGATTCCCTGACCGAAGCGCAACAGGCAGAGCAGGGCGGGCGCGCTCCAGCCGATCAGCGCATAGCCTGGCAGAAAACCGATCAGCGTGGTGCAACTGCCCATGACCAGCAAGGAGGCGGCCAGCGTGGTTTTTCGGCCGATTTTGTCGCCGAAATGGCCGAACAGCAGCGCGCCGATGGGGCGGGCGACAAAGGCGATGCCGAAGGTCAGAAAGGCATTCAGGGCTTGAGTGGCAGGATCGCTGGCGGGGAAAAACACCGGCCCGATCACCATTGCGACCGCTAAACCGTAGATGTAAAAATCATAAAACTCAATTGCCGTGCCAATAAAACTGGCAAAGGCGATGCGTAAGAGGGATGGAGTGTGAGTCGTCATGAGTCGTAAATAGCCCGCGCCTAGGTTTGTTGCACGAAGAGTCGCTCGCTTGTGCAATGATAAGTAAATGAGAGTTGAGGGCAGATTTTAACCTGTGCAGGGGGCGTGTCTATTGTCCTGATTCTGATGCTGGAAATAAAAACGGGCAGCTTGAATAGTCAAGTGCCCGATTTTAGTTCAATATGGCGTTCTCAAGGGGGATTGTCGCAATCCCGACCATCAAAATCACCAGCTATTAAGAAACGTATCACGTTAAATTGATTGTAGGCAGCTTCCGAACTGTCGACGCGAATAGGGCCCACCCACTGAAAACGATTCAATTGCTCTTGTTGACTATATCTAAAATTAAACGCTTTGCTTTGATAGCCAGTCTATATATTCACCAATCGGCATCGCTTTGGCAAAATAATATCCCTGCAACGTTTCAACCCCCATCTGCTTGAGCAATTCAGCAGTTTTCGCGTCTTCGACCCCCTCCGCGACACATTCAAGCTCGAGGGATTTCGCGATTGAAACAATGGCGGTTGCCATCGCCAACCCCTTGGGTTCGTGAATCCGCCTGACAAACGAAATGTCCAGTTTAAGCTCATCAACAGGAATTTCATGCAATTGCGATAATGATGAATAACCCACGCCAAAGTCGTCGACTGCGATACCAAAATTCTTGCCATCAAGTTCCGCGATACGCTCACGCGCATAGTCGACATCAGACAGTGCAATGCCTTCGGTGACTTCGAGCATGACTTGCTCAGGCAACACGCCGGCAGCCGCAATGTCATCACAAAACTGCTGAACAATAGAGGAGGAAAATAATTGCCTCTTTGACAAGTTGACTGATAAACGATGTCCTTCCGGCAGCAAATGAAATGACTCTAACGCCTGTAGCCACACAGACTGCCCCAACTTATCGATAATGCCCATACTTTCGGCCATGGGAATAAAGGTCGAAGGAGGAACCCAGCCATACTCCTGGTCATGCCATCTGGCCAATACTTCGGCTCCGATGGCTTTGCCGTTTTCGCTCGACACCAATGGTTGCATCCATGCTTGAATTTCACCATTGTTGATGGCGGCAGCGAGTTTACTTTGAATGTAAAACGATTGCCGGCCAGGCTCTTTGGCGGCAATGGCGTTAAAAAACTGGATATTGTTACGGCCTTGTGCTTTTGCATAGAACATGGCCCGATCAGCTTGCGATTGCAGCTTTTCGCTGTTATCCGCATCATCTGGATAGACCGCAAAACCCGCACTAAATGAAAAGGGGAATTCAGCGTCCCCGATTTTAATATTTTCCAGGTTCAGCACGGAAAGTTTGCTTGTAATATCACTCGCATCTTGCAGAGAACCTAGATCGGGACACAGAACTACAAACTCATCGCCGCCCCAACGGGAAAGTGTGTCTGAACTGCGTAGGGCCGCTTGTAGTCTTTTGGTTACTTCGACGAGCAGCAGATCACCCGTTGTATGCCCAAAGGTATCATTCACCTGTTTAAAATGGTCAAGATCAATGAATCCTAAGGCAACGCGTTGATTGCTCCGTTCAGCTCGCGTGATTGCCATTGCCAGACGATCTTCCATTAGCACCCGATTAGGCAAGTCAGTTAAGGCATCATGCAACGCCATATGGCTGATTTGTCGTTCCTGTACATAGGTATTGGTAATGTCGCGCACCACACCCCGGATGGTAAGCACTTGATCGTTCTCATTGACGGGCGAAAATCGTGCCTCTACCCAAACGTGGCCATCGGCTAAACCCGGTCCGCGAATGCGGAAACGAATGCAGATCTGTTGCTTCTGTTTGTGAACCAATGCGCTAATTTGTTCCAGCACATCCGCGCTGTCTTCAGGATGGACGCAATTGGCAATGCCACATTGAGAAATATCATCCTTGCCGGTCAGGACTTTCCATGCATCGGTGGCATGCAACAAACGTCCGTCGGGAGAAAATTCAATCACGGCATCTTGCAACATATCCAGTGTATCAAGGTAAGCACGCTGTTCTTCATCGCGTTTCCTTGAAATTACCATCAATTCAGACAATTCCTGAGCGATGACGCTGACCTCGTCGCGATTGTTGGAATCAGCTGTTGTTAGCAAGCCCAACGGCTCATTAAGTGACCCTTTTGATAAACCTGCGTGAAAACTGACTGCGGCTTGAGTGACCAAATCGAGTCGTGCGCCAACTTTTGATAGCCAACGGCCAAAAAACAGGAAAATTATCACGCCGAATAACAGTGTGACGCCCAGTGAAATCGCTATCAAAGAGCCCAAGGGAAATGCTCGCTTGATGGGCGTGCGCACCACCAGTCTCAGCGGAATTTGTTTGCCGTCTGAAATAAGTAAATTTTCCAGCAATGCGCTATTTTCTTGAAATAGCACACCGTTGATTTTATAACTCGCGTAACTGCCGGATTTGGGTTGGGCCGATTCGAGCGCCAGACTGCCCGCAGAACTCAGTAAAGGATAGGTTCCAAGGGAAAGAAAGGTCTCAGTACCGGGGAAGCTCAAGCGTTTTAGGGTGGCACTGTCCCATGATTTATAAAAAATAACTTCCAATTCCCCGCTCATTGAATGCATGGGTTTTCTGATCAGTTGGTATAAAACCTTATGCTCTTCATCCAACCAGAGAGATTGACTTGTCCCTGCTGATTTTTTTAAGGTAGGCTTCTCTGCGTTTCCCCAATAATCAAAAATCAATTTACCGGTATTTTTTTCTGTGATCGATACCCCTTCAAAACCGAGATGTTCCGATTGCGCAGTAAATAGCGAGTTAAGTCTTGCACCGCGAATAGGTTCCTTCAAGCTGATCAGCCCTGACCACTCGAGGACAGCTAAGACCTGTTCAGCGTCTTCCTGCCAGAGTTTCTCCTGATTTTTCAGTCGAGGCGCGATGTGATTCAACAACGCGCTCAGTTCATCTGCATTCTGACGATCCAGGCGGGCTTCATAACTCAACGCGATGATCAGTGTGGACAGCGACGAAAAAGCCACCAATAACAGCAGCAGTCGCCGGGCAAAAACCTTGCGTAGACTATGCGGCTTCTCGTTATGCTGAAAAATATTCACGGACGAACCTCGGGTGATGCATTTCGCACAAACTCGCTAAAGCGCAGATTAGTTTCTGCCGGATCATGAGCCATGCTGTGAAAAAACCTTTCCGTTGTAAGTATGGCTTGCGCATTGTTGAGGCCGACCGAAAA
>SESH01013877.1_pt1 | contig 11749 bp, 10 predicted proteins | sample 3171561 | NCBI WGS metagenome assembly SESH01 (sample SAMN10866947, study PRJNA518727) | freshwater metagenome | biome: subpolar coniferous forest; feature: holomictic lake; material: water; isolation source: holomictic Lake 442 2011 16.5 m and 2014 13 m | place: Canada: near Kenora, Ontario
TGTTCCGATCGATGCAATAAACTCATACGCCAGGGAGGAACAAGGAGAACCGCACAGACCCATCCGCGTCGACTTTGAAGCTGATATCACCACCGTGCGCACGGGCAATTTCTCTTGACACACTGAGACCAAGGCCAACACCTTCGACTTCTCGACCGTGAGCCGGGTCTGCTCTGAAAAAGCGCTCGAATATTTTGTCTCGATCCCCGATTGGAATGCCCGGCGATGAATTGGCGACAAGCACTTCTATCTTTTGTGGCCAAAGGACCGTTGAGATATTGATCCAGCCACCTTCCAGGTTGTATTTGATTGCGTTACTTATCAAGTTGTGAAAGACCTGACGCAACAGCCCGCCATCAGCACCAACCATCAAGTTGGCGTGAATATCGCTGCTAACTTTCAGGCCGGGGGCCAGCATATTGGTATCTTCAACAAGCTCTGCGAGGGCCTTGGAGAGGTCAAACGGCTCACGATGGATTTTCAGGCGGCCTGCATCGGCCTGGGACAACAGCAGAAGTTTGCGCGAGATGGTGGATAATCGCCGTACTTCGTCAAGGATTCCCGATAATTCCGCTTGCATCGACGAACCATCTTCGGCGGCGTGAATCGCTCGTTCAAGCTGCCCTTGCAGAATGGCCAAGGGTGTCTTCAATTCGTGCGCAGCATCCGCTGAAAAGCGGTGGGCCTGCTTGAAACTTCGCTCCAGGCGCGCCAGCATGCTGTTGAAGAGTTCTATCAATTCGACGAACTCCTTGTCCTCGCCTTGGACCACGATACGTTGGTCAAGTCCTTCTGCGGTAACCCGGCGCGTAGCCGCTGTAAGCTTCTGTAATGGGCGCAGAGCTCGACCGGAGAATGCCCAGCCGACAAAGCCAATCAGGATGAGCGCAAGCGGCAGGGCTACAAGAAAGGCATTACGAATGCCCTTCATGTCGGCTTCTATGACCTGGGTATCGATGGCGACTGCGATGCGAGCACTATCAGTGCTTGCCAGTCCTAATCTCCAGTTGCGCCCATCTACTGTCTGGGAAATGACCTTTGTTTCGGGACGCTGACCGGGGGACCTCATTTCTCGTCGAGGGGAGCCTGGTTGCCGCTGAAGCTCTATTGCTTGTTCCCCTTCGCGCGGAGGCGCCTGACGATAAGAAGGATCACCATCCGGCGGCCCAAGCTGACGCCGTTCTTGAGAAACATCAACCTGCGCCAGAAACGAAGGTCTGCCCGAACGGAAATCCGAAGCGCGAGCTTCCGACATCAGCATCGAGCCAATGTCGCCAGCTCCTTTGGCAGCCCGTCGCTCTGGCCAGGGCAGGCGTGTGGCATCCATGGCGGCGGGCCAGTGAGGCGAACGGTAGAGGGTTTGACCGGCACCATCCTGGACCAATAGCAACAGATCGCTACTATCGCGCACGCCCAGAGTCGATACGAGATTTGACTCGATATGCTCCCACTCGGCAGGGCTGCGGACGCGGTTGACTTCTCGTTCGGCATTGGCGCGAACTTCCGCGTCAATCCGCTCAATCTTGATGTCGCGGATCAGCCACCAGGTGCCGAGTCCGAACGCCACAAGACTGAGACCCGTCAGCAGAGCCGAAAGCAGGGCGAGCCGCAAACGGAAGGAATTGATCATGCTGGCTTGCGGAACCTGTAGCCGACGCCGCGTACGCTTTCAATGGGCGATTCCCCCTCGACGCCGATCGACGCAACCTTCTTGCGAATGCGCTGAATGCAGACGTCGACGACGTTGGTGCTGGGATCGAAATCGTAGCCCCAGACGTGTTCCAGTATCTGGGTGCGCGTAAATATGCGGCCCGGGGAGCGCATGAGATATTCAATAAGATTGAATTCGCGGCCCGTCAGATCAACCGCTTCACCGCGCCAGGTCACTTCGCGAGAAATGCGGTCGAGATGCAAATCGCCGACGACGAGAACGTTCTGTCTCTCACCCGATATCCGCCGCAATAGCGCTTGGACACGTGCAATCAATTCCTCGACGAAGAATGGCTTGGCCAGGTAATCATCTGCACCGAGCGTTAAACCCTCGATGCGGTCGTCCAGTTCATTGCGCGCCGTAAGCAGGATAATCGGCGTGGCGTCACCCGCCTTGCGCAGACCTTTCAATATCGACAGGCCGTCGCGTCCGGGCAACATGATGTCAAGGACGATCACGTCATAACCGCCTGCGCTGGCGTGGGCAAAGCCTTCCACTCCATCGCCGCAACAGTCGACGACGAAGCCCTGCTCCTTGAAGCCGGCAGACACGAAGTCCGCAATCTTTCGTTCGTCCTCGACCAGCAGCACTTTCATCACTTTTCTCCCTGCTTCCAGCTTAACGCCGCAGGACCGTCGTTTTCATTACAAAACTGTAATGGGGAAACGGGATCTTGCGTAATCCAAAACACCGACAATTCGCCTGGCCCGGAGGCGCATCTGGTCCGTTGTCGTTGGGGCCTGGACGAGATCCATCCCCGGCGCAAGAACGGTAGGCGCGGCCCGGCACAACCCAACATCGATCAGGAGATGAATCATGAAGACGAGAATGCTGCTGCTTGCAATGATGGTTGCGACCCTGGACATGGGAGCGGCAATTGCACAGGATCGGACGCAATCGCCGCAGACCGGAACCGGGACCTCCGGCGGTCACGAACCCCCTGCTCAAGCCTATGAGGATTGCAAGGGCAAGAAGAGTGGCGAGGCCGTCCAGCATACGACGCGGGAAGGCAAGGTGGCAGCCACCTGTGTCGAGTCGCCGAAGGGCCTGGTGGCGAGGCCGAGCCAACCAAAGGGCACCCAGCCGGAAGTTCGCGTCAAGTAGCGTGCCGGCGAGCAAGAGTGCGGCTGGACCGCTCTGCTCGTCAATAAGCGGACGTGGCTCTGCGCGGTCGCTGCGATGGCCTGGCCGGTATCCGCATGTCCATGACGGATTCTCGGCGGAGTTGGCTATTTCTCGGCAACAGCCTCCGCATCATGGTCGGCTGGAGCGATGACGTAGCAACCGCGGCCTTTCTTTTTGGCCTCGTACATGGCCTTGTCAGCGGTAGCAAGCATACGATCTGCACTGCCGTTTCCATCGCTGATTGCAATGCCGATGGATACGCCAAGATTACAGTCGGCATCCATTAAGCGAAGCGGTACAGCCACAGCTGCTATGCATTTTTCGGCGAGTTTGCGAATTCCGCTTTCCGGAGGGTCCTCCAGATCGGTCACCAGTAGCACGAACTCATCGCCACCTAGACGAGACAAAGTGTCGGCTTGCCGTACCACCAACGAAAGTCGGCGAGTGATTTCCTTCAAGGCCTCATCGCCTGCCTTGTGGCCCAGCGTATCGTTAATCGCCTTGAATCCATCCAAGTCCATGAATAGCACTGAAATCCTGCCGGCTCTTCGTCTTGCCCTGGCCAACGCCTGCTGCATTCGCTCCAGCAACAAGTTGCGATTAGGTAATCCGGTCAGGGCGTCATGAAGGGCCATGCGCTCCAGGTCGGCCTGGTTCTTTCCAAGCTCTTCCAGCATGCGGTTGAATACATCGATCAACTCGACGAACTCACGGTCCTCACCTTGAACCAATATGCGCTGGTGGAGCCCTTCGCTGGTGACACGATGAGCGGCCGCAATCAGCTTCTTCAAAGGGCGTGTCGCCCTCGCGGAGAAAAGCCAGCCAGCCAGTCCGATCAGGAGAACTGCAGCCGGCAGGGACACAAGAAATGCATTCCGAATGCCTTTCATGTCGGTGGCAATGACCTGCTCATCCACTGCAACCGCAATCCGGGCATTTTCGGTCCTTGCCAGCCCCATGCGCCAGAGTTGTCCTCCCGTGACGGGCAATACCGCCGTTGATACCCGCGGAGGGCTGGACACAACTGATCCGGGGCGTGCGGCATCTGGCTGCTGCTGAGTCTCAGCTGCTGGAAACTCCTGGCGGGGCGGCGTATCCATAGGTGCTGGCGGGCCAACCGCACGCAGGCGCTCCGACCCCGGATCCGAATCACGCTCGCCTTGGGTCGAGGTTCGTGGCGAGGCTACTGCCATAGCCTCAGCATGGTTATCGGAAGCGGGAAACGGGCGAAGATTACCCATGTCCGGCCAAGGAAGACGGTTTACATCAAGGGCAGTGGGCCAATGGGATGAGCGGAATACAGTATTCCCACTGCCGTCCTGGACCAACAGGAGCAGCCCGCTTCCGTCACGGACGCCAAGAATGGAAACGAGGCCGGCCTCGATACGCTGCCAGTCGTCAGGACTGCGCGATCGGCTTGCTTCCCGTTCGGCAGTTGCGCGGACTTCCATATCGATGCGGTCAATCTTTATGTCGTGGATCAGCCACCAGATTCCGAGACCAAAAGCCACCAGCGCAATGCCGGTGAGCAATGCAGAGAGCAGCGCCAGCCGCCTGCGAAAAGTATGGATCATGCCTCCTCTCTCACTCTGCGCCAGCCACTCCTGGGGGCGAACACGCCATCCCATTCTCCGGCGCTGTAAATGGCGACCCGGCGTGACTCATGCACGCCACCTGGCACAAAGTCCGGAATGTACTTCACGTAAATAATTTGCAGCAGTTCCATCCTCGCCTACTTGCTGGAGCGTAGCGCTTTGGACCAGAGTATTCCATTACAAGACTGTAATGAAAAAGCGGTGTTTCGCGTAATTCATGGAACCAATACTACGAACCGTGCAAGCAACTTGCAGCATTTACCGAACCACCCGCAACAACGCGGGCATACATTCAATTTTTGGACGGAGTCTGTCATGTCAATGAGGAAATTCTCGGTCGTATTGCTCATCATGCTGTCAATCTTTGCCTTGTTCGGCTGTGGAGGCGGAGGTGGAGGTGGAGAAGGGAACGGGAGTGCCGGCACTGGAACAACGACACCGACCGCTACAGCGGGCACCGTTTCAGGCGTAGCTTCAAATGGTGCGGCAATGGCAGGAACGGTCTACATCAAGGACGCAGCCGGTGCCGAAAGGAGCGTCGCGCTCGGCAGCGGCGGCAGCTTTGCGATTGCGGTCGATGGCATGACGGCCCCCTTCCTGCTCAAGGCAGTTTCCAGCGACAATTCCTTGACCCGGTATTCCTTCGCATCGGTCAGCGGAACGACAAACATCAATCCGCTTACACACTTGGCCGTGGCGGGCGCGGCAGGGACGGCGGACCTTGAAACCTACTACAAGTCCACCTATGTCACTCAGCAGGCAGCCATGACTTCGGCATTCAGGACTTATGTCGCCAGCCTGAAGACCCAACTGACAGCGCTCTTTGCAAATTTCAATGTTACCGACACGGACTTTGTCAGTGGCAGGATAGAAATCGGTCAAGGCATGGACGCCATCTTCGACAAGGTCAAGCTCAGTGCAATTGCAAGCGCCAACATGATTGCGATGTACAGCACTGCAGACCTCAACCAGCCGTTCTTGACGATGAACCGCTCGGGCGACCAGATGGTCCTGACCGTCAAAGTGGATCACATGCCTTCCAGTTCCCAGGCAGCCAGCTTCAATATGGCACAGACCATTTCCGACGGCGCGCAGAGCACGACCATGGCCTTTTCGGGTCTGGCCCTGATGACCGGCAATCTGGCAGCCCAGTCCTTCTTCCCGCCGGGCAAGGTGGCCGACTACACCGGCTTCCAGTATCTGCGTGACAACGATCCCGACAACATGGGCCACAACACCAGCTTCCTGACCCGGGTCGCCAACAACGTCATCTACATTCTGAACGATAGCCAGCTTGCCCAGTTGTCGACGCTTGCCGCTGCCCAGCAGGCGCAGATCGATCTCTACGGCTACAAGCGCTACCCCCTCATGCAGGCCTTCCGCCGCCTCATTGACAGCAGCATCCCCTCCGGCGCCACGGGACTCAATCTCGACGCCATGAAGAAAGCCTCGCGCGAGCTCTATCTCATCGACGGCCAGATCAGCTTCGACCGCGCCGTGCTCTACGCGAGCATCATCAACTCACTGGATTCGACGCAGAAGGCCTACCTGTCCGGCATGAAAGGCAAGGGCTGGAGTTCGTGGCCCGACATCGCGGATACCCAGATCAACAGCAAGATGTCCGGCCTGGCACAAGGCTCTAAAGTCGCCGTAATGACCTACGCCAGTGACATTTTCAGCTGGTATGCCGGTTCGCTGGAGGCGGATGTCTACTTCTGTCCCGAACGTCACGGCACCTACTACGGCGGCTTCTACATCAAGGATGCTCCCGCCGTCGGCCACGAGGGCTACAGCATCGACGAACAGATGACCGCCACGGCAGGCTCGGCGCTGATCGACGCGTCAAAAGGATATGTCACCCAGGATCAGGCCACCGTGATGTACAGCCTGGTGGCGACGCAGAAGGACAACCTAAACGCCATCGTCTCGACGCGAACCCAGATCGCCACGCTGCTTCGCAGCCTGCTGACAGGGTCGGCAAACGCGGATTCGGTCAAGAGCCAGGTGCTGGCCTTGTCGGCAAGTTATGGCGAACTGGACGGCGAAAACAATTACAACTACGCCACGATCTTCACCCGGGTATACAAAACTTTGACTACCGAGCAGAAGACCAGGCTCGCGAGCCTGCGCAAGTCCATGATGTCAGGCACGTATGCGGACGGAACGGCCTTCGACTATTCGATAGCCACCACGCCCTTCCTCTACTCGAGCGTGGTTAGCGAAGCGCAGATAGCGCCCTATGTCTCCGACAGCGCGACCAATGTCCTGTTCTTTGCACCCTGATTGAAAGCGTGCATCATGAAACTCTCCGCAAGCGTCACTCTGCTGACGATTCTTACTGGCCTCCTATGTGCTTGCGGAGGGTCGGGTGGCGGTTCGGGCGGTGGGTCTGTCGAAGCGACGTCGCCACCTGTGCAGACGGTCACAGCCTCGGCATTCACCGGCAACATCGTGCTCGGTGCTCCTACCACAAACTCGATCAAGGCCAGGATCATGAGCACTGTGCTATCGGGAACCGCCTATCTGGCCTATGGCAACACTTCCGGCAACTATTCCGGCCAAACCGCAGCGGTGACGCTGACAGTCGGAAACCCGGTTGAACTGGAAATGACGGGCCTGAACACTGATTCGCGCCATTACTACCGGCTCTACTTCAGAGCAGAAAACTCGACCGGGTACAGCGCGAGCAGCGAGCACAGCTTTCATACCGCGCGGGTCGCCGGCAGCACTTTCAGTTTCACGATTCAAGCGGATTCGCACCTTGACGAAAATTCAGATCTCGACCTGTATCGCCGGACGTTGGGCAATGCGCTGGCCGATGCACCGGATTTCCATATCGACCTTGGCGACACGTTCATGTGCGAGAAGCATTCGGACCCCCTGACGGCACTTGTGCAGATGGCGCCGGACAGGAGCACGGTATTCGCACGCTACCTCTATGAGCAGGGAAACTTCGGACTGCTCGCGCATTCGGCACCCTTGTTCCTGGTCAATGGCAATCATGAAGGTGAGGCGGGCTGGTTGAACAGCGGCGGCGCGGAAAATATCGCGAACTGGACTACGCTGGCACGACAGAAGTACTTCGCGAATCCGCTTCCGGATTCTTTCTACGGCGGGGATGCGGTCGAGGAGCCTTTCGTCGGCAAGCGCGCCTCATGGTATTCATGGCAATGGGGCGACGCCCTGTTTGTGGTGCTCGATCCGTTCTGGAACAGCAAGACAAGCGCCAGCAGGGACCCCTGGGCGCTGACCCTTGGGGAGCGTCAGTATCGCTGGCTGGAGTCAACGCTGGGCGCCAGCCAAGCCAAATACAAATTCGTCTTCATTCACAATCTGGTGGGCGGGTTGGACGGACAGATGCGAGGTGGTATCGAAGCGGCGCCCTATTTCGAATGGGGTGGCCGAAGTCTCGACGGCACAAACCTGTTCGGTCAGCAACGCCCGGGGTGGAATCTGCCTATCCACCAGTTGCTGGTCCGCTACGGCGTGACCGCGGTGTTCCACGGTCACGACCACCTATACGCCAAACAGGATCTCGATGGCGTGGTCTACCAGGAGGTGCCGCAACCCAGCGCACGCAATTTCTCCAGCGGGCGCGGCCTTGCAGCGGATTACCACTACGCGAGCGGCACCATCCTCAGCAGCGCCGGGCATCTGCGCGTGACCGTCGCTCCAGAGCAGGTAAAAGTGCAGTATGTGCGCGCCTGGCTGCCGGCGAATGAAACAGCTCAGCGGCAGAATGCACAGATTGACGACGTCTGGACGATTGCAGCGCGTTAGCCGGAGCTCGTCTCGTGAAGATGAAATTGCAGGTTCTTGTCCGGTAACGGTGTCGTAGCTTTTAGCGACAGCATTCCATAGGAGTGAATCTTGACAACCTTCAAACGAAGCATTCTCTTTCTGCCGCTGCTGCTCAGCGCTCTGGTTGCGGCACAAGACCGGCCGCCGCGCGATCCGCCGCCGCGAGACAAGCCGGAATGGTCGGCGCAAGGTCGCCCGCCGCCACGCAATCAACCGCCCGGCGATAGCGCCCGGCGCTACTCGATCGAACAGGCGACTTCAGACCGGGCGCAGCTCAACACCATCGCCTTCGATGGACTGGCCTTCCTTACCGGCGACTTCGGCTATGACACCTTCCTGCCGCCCGGCAAGGTCTCCGACTACTTCGGCTTCCAGTACATGCGGGACGTCGATGCCCGGGAAGGGGGGCATAACACTTCCTTCCTGACACGGATTGCGCACAACATGCTGAGCATTCTCAGCGACAGCCAGAAGGCCCAACTGCTGGTGCTGGCAAAAGAGCAGGAGGGCGACATCCGGCGCTTTGCGGAAATGCGCCTGCCGCTGATCAAGGCATTCCGCCTGAATCTCGAAGGCAAACTCCCCGCGGGCAGTGCCGGGATGGACCGTCAGGCGGTGATGAAATACTCGGCCGACCTGTACGCCCTCGACGGACAACTCTCCTACCAGCGGGCGAAAGTCATGGCCGGAGTTCTGCGCAGCCTGAACGATACGCAGAAGGCGGCCCTGTCCCGGCTGAAGTTCGGCGACTCGTCAACCTGGCCGGATGTGGCGGAGCCGCTCGATCGTAGAAGCATGTCCCACGAGGTCAATGTCGCGGTGATGACCTATGCCAGCGAAATGTTCTCCTGGTACACCGGCTCTCTCGAGGCGGACACCTACTTCTGCCCCGAGCGGCATGGCATGTACTTCGGCGGATTTGGCATGAAGACCGCGCCGGCCATGGGCAAGCGGAACTATTCGATCAGCACGACGCTTACCGGCGACAGTGGCGAGAATTTCCTCGCCGCTCTGACGGGGTCGCAACGCAAACACATCACCAGCCTGATCGAGCTGCAGCGGCAGAACCTGAATGAGATCGTCCGGGTCAGGCGCGAAATATCGACAGAGCTTCGGCGCTTCCTCAAGGGAGAAACGGCCGACCAGATCAAAGTGCTGGCGCTGTCGAAGCACTACGGGGAATTGGACGGCAACTTGTCCTACCTCTACGCGACAGCCTTTGCCAGGGTCGGGCAGACGCTGAGCCCCCAGCAGAGGCAGACGCTCGCGGCCATGCGCAACGTAGATCCGACTGAGCCGAAAGGCCCCTTCCTTTATTCGACGCCGATCAACATGCCCAGAGTCGAGGATACGGACCGGTTCTTTGGGACAAGGCGCTAAATCGAGCGAACAGATTTCACTATTACCAACTGTAAGTCATTCTAAGAATGTGTCATGAACAAATTCCTCGTCATTCTCATTTCCAGCGTCGTGGCCGGTTCTACTCTTGCCGCCGACGCGACTATCAGTGCTGCTAAGCAAGCCATCCAGGCAGATAAGCAAAAACTGCAGTCTGACAAGCAAGCGCTTGAAGCGGCGAAAGCCAATCATCAGGACACCACGGCAGCCAAGCAGGCGATTCAGACCGACAAGCAGAAGTTGCAAGCGGACAAGCAAACCTTGCACGCTGTCAAGGTGGCAAAGAAGGGAGGAATGAAAGGCGGCATTCAATAGCCATGTCGCGGGTCTTTGATTGCCTGACCTGATCTGCTCTCCCCGAATGGAAGGGACCATGAGATGCGCACGCTGAATCGTCACCTGTGGCTTTGTTGCTGGGCGCTGTTTTCCATCTCCAGTGCCATTTCTGCTCAGGACCAACAGTCGCAACGAGAACGACCAGTTCGGTCGGGCGATATGCGGCTGCCTGGCGGCGCGGGCCCGCGCCAACCTTTGCCGGTATCACCTGTGGCAGGGCTGGCGGACGTGATACTTGGACGGCCGACTGCCTCATCTATTGCCTTGAGCGTCATGCGCTACGACCGTGACGGCGGGATCATCGTTTCATATGGGCTGCGTGAAAGAGATCTTTCCGATCGTACCGGTCCCGTGTCCCTGCAGAAGGACCAACCCCAGGAAGTCACTCTGGGCAATCTCCGGCCGAACCAGCGCTACAGCTATCAGATCAAGGATCGCGAAAGCGGAAAGTCACTGGTGAGCGGTAGTTTCCACACCGAGAGACCCGCCGGCGATGCGTTCGTCTTCACTATCACCGCGGATTCCCACTTGGACCTGAATACCGATACGACCCTCTATCAGCGCACGCTCGCCAATGCCAAGGCCGACACACCAGACTTTCATATTGACTTGGGCGATACCTTCATGACCGGCAAGCATGAAAGCCGGGAGAATGCCGCCCAACAGTATCGCGCCCAACGCATCTACTTTGGCCAGGTGGGCCAGTCCCTGCCGCTCTATCTGGTCCTCGGCAATCATGACGGTGAGGAAACCCGGTTCCTGCCTGATGGCGCCGATGGCCTCGCGGTCTGGTCGAACGGGATGCGCAAGCGCTATTTCCTCAACCCGGTTCCCGATGCCTTCTACTCGGGTAATGCGAAGCCGGATCCATGGGCCGGCCAGCTTCAGGACTACTACGCCTGGCACTGGGGCGATGCCCTATTCATTGTCCTCAACCCCTATTGGCACGGCAGTCTGCGTCGCGGTGAAGAGCGTTGGGAACATTCCCTGGGGAACGACCAGTACGCCTGGCTCAGGAAGACCCTGGAATCGAGCAAAGCGCGCTTCAAGTTCGTCTTCGTGCATCAACTGATCGGCGGCCGCGATCGTCAGGGTCGGGGCGGCGTCGAGGCAGCCGGATTCGGCGAGTGGGGTGGCCTGAATGCCGATGGCAGTGACGGCTTCAAGACACAGCGGCCGGGTTGGGACATGCCTATCCACAGCCTTCTGGTGCGTCATGGCGTCAGCGCGGTATTCCATGGCCACGACCACCTGTATGCCACGCAGACGCTTGACGGCATCGTCTACCAGGAAGTGCCGCAACCGGGACATCCCGGGCAAGGCGTGCCCCGCTTCGCGGCCGAATACGGCTATCAGGCAGGAACGATCCTCGGCGGCGCAGGCCACCTGCGGATCGGGGTATTCCCCGAGAAGGTGACGGTCGATTTCGTGCGTGTCCGAACCGACAATCAGGAAAATGCCACCAATCGCAACCGGCAGGTCGCTTACTCCTACACCATTCCCGCGGCCCGATAGCCCGGAAGCGCCTCACGCGCTGTTCGGCAAAACACGTCGGCGGCTATCAGCTGGCATTGCCGGCAATCAGTCGTTGATTCAAGCTGGTGAGCGGCAGCTTCGCTTCAGATAGCGGTCCTACATGGCGTTAAACTTTGGGTGGCTCCTTTGGGCACGGAGCAGTCTGCCGCTGCTTCCACCCGTGACTTGCTCGGCGTCTTGCCAGCGCCGACTCTTGCAGCAAAACGGGAGCCGCGGCTCCCTTTTTTTTAGGCCGACGCCTTGTTGG
>SESH01080035.1_pt1 | contig 11737 bp, 8 predicted proteins | sample 3171561 | NCBI WGS metagenome assembly SESH01 (sample SAMN10866947, study PRJNA518727) | freshwater metagenome | biome: subpolar coniferous forest; feature: holomictic lake; material: water; isolation source: holomictic Lake 442 2011 16.5 m and 2014 13 m | place: Canada: near Kenora, Ontario
CGCGCGTGAAGGGATACGTCCCCGGGTCGGGCTGGGGCGTGCCGGCGTCCTCGGCGCGGTAGATCGGCTCGACGGCGATGCCCGAGTCGGTAACGACGGGCCGCTCGCTCGTGGTGGCCATAGCGCATGCTCCTTGTGCGTGATCGGCGGTTTGGCACCATTATAGCGCGGCTTGGCACATAGAGCGCGACGTGTCACCGCTTGGGGTATTGCGCATGGCGAAGGAGTATCCTGCTTTGCGTCGATATTAGCGTATACTGCGCAGGCGGATGGTCGAGCGCCATTGCCGCCACCGGTGCGTCGGCCCCATCGGGTTGCTCCATCCATTGTCCAGGGTGAGGATGCTGTTACCGAAATACCGCTATACCATAACCATCGAACTCCGCCCGCGTGTCCAACTCCAGGCAAACAGATAAGGAGCCACCATGTACACCCAGCGCGCCCGCGAGACGCTCTACGAGTGGGTGAGAACCGAGAGCCTGCGCAAGCACTGCGAGGCGGTGGCCGCCTGCATGGGCCACTTCGCCCAGCGGGCCGGTGCCGACAGCGACCTGTGGGTCGCCGTTGGATTGTTGCACGACCTCGATTTCGAGCGCTACCCGGACATGCCCGCCGAGGGGCCGGAGACCACCGCGCTCGCGAACGCCCTGATCGACGGCGCGGCCCTGCCCGACCCGCTGCCCGGCCACCCGTTCGTGGGCGTCGCCCACCTGCGCGCGCAGGGCTGGTCGCCCGAGGTGCTGCGGGCCATCCTCAGCCACGCCGACTACAGCGGCATCCTGCCCGAGTCGCCTATGGAGCGCACGCTCTACGCGGTGGACGAACTGAGTGGCTTCGTGACTGCCGTGGCCCTGGTGCGGCCAGATCGGAGCGTGCATACCGTCGAGGTGCCCTCGGTGCGCAAGAAGATGAAGGATAAGGCGTTCGCCGCCAAGGTCAGCCGCGCGGGGATGATCCACGGGGCCGAGGTGATCGGCATGCCCCTGGAGACCCTGATCGCTGAGGTGATCGCGGCCCTGCGCGGGTCAGCCGAGCGGCTGGGGATCGCCGGGGCTGGGGCATAGCCCCGCAGCGCAGCAGAAGAGAGTGATCGCATGCCCCTTGATTCCCATATCTGGCCGGACACGGCCGAGGTTAGCGGCGGGCGGCTGCATATTGGTGGCTGCGACGTGACGGGGCTGGCGACGGATCACGCCACGCCGCTCTATCTTATCGACGAGGCGACCCTGCGCGGGTCGATGCGGGCCTACCGCACGGCCCTGGCCCGCCACTACCCCGGCCCCGCGCGCGTACACTACGCCAGTAAGGCGCTGCTGAACACCGCCGTGGCCCAGATCGTGGCCGAGGAGAGCCTGGGGCTGGACGTGGTCTCGGGGGCCGAGTTGCTGGTCGCTCGCCGCGCCGGCATGTCCATGGCCCAGGTGCATATGCACGGCAACGCCAAAAGCGAGGCCGAACTGCGCCGGGCGGTGGACTGGGGTGTCGGCGCGATTGTGGTGGATAGTCTGGACGAACTGGATCGGCTGGCGACGCTCACCCACGGCCTCGCGCAGCCCCAGGGCGTGCTGCTGCGGGTGGCCCCGAACATCGACGCCCACACCCACGCCCATATCGCCACCGGCGGGGCGACCGCGAAGTTCGGCCTACCTCTGGAATCCGTCGGCGCGGCGGCGGCGCGGACCCTCAATGCCGATGGCCTGCGGCTGCTCGGCCTGCACGCCCACATCGGCTCGCAGCTCTTTGAGGTCGCCGAGATCCGCGCGACCGTCGCGGCGCTGGCCCGCGAGATGGCCCGCCTGCGCGGTGCGCTTGGGGTTGACCTGGCGGAGCTGAGTCCCGGCGGCGGCCTGGGTGTGCCCTACACCGCCGATATGCCGCCCACCGACATCGACGCCTACGCGGCGGCGCTGGGCGATGCGGTTCGCGCCGCCTGCGCCACCTACGGCATGCGCCCGCCGCTGCTCACCGTCGAGCCGGGCCGCTCGATCATCGCCCGTGCCGGGGTGGCCCTCTACCGCGTCATCGCCCGTAAGTTTGGCCTCGACGGCGTGCCGCGCTACCTGCACGTGGACGGCGGTATGGCCGATAACATCCGCCCGGCGCTTTACGGAGCGCGCTACACCGCCCTGCTGGCCAACCGCGCTGCCGACCCGCCCGGCCCGCCGGTGGATGTGGCCGGGCGCTACTGCGAGTCCGGCGATGTGCTGCTGCGCGCGGCGGCCCTGCCGCCCGCCGGCCCCGGCGACCTGCTGGCCGTGGCGGTGTCTGGTGCCTACACCCTGAGCATGGCCAGCACCTACAACCTCGTCCCCCGCCCGGCCCTGCTGCTGGTCGGCGACGGCGTGGCCCGGCTCATCCAGCGCCGCGAGACTGAGGAGGATCTGCTGGCGCGGGATGTTCCCCTCGAAAGCTATCTGTGACGGGAGGACAAACGCGCACCGCACCCACCCTGGGGTGCGCTCCTGGTGAAAAGCTTGGTATAATGAGCCCCGGCAGCGCCGCCCCGACCATCCGCTTCATGGGCTGACCCTATGGCCGACAGCACCGAGCTATTGGCTATCGGCTATCTCATCGTATCCAGAGAGCTATGCGACTCATCCTTGTGCGCCACGGCGAAACGCCGTGGAATGTGACCCTGCAATACCAGGGGCAAGCCAACGTGCCCCTGAACGAGCGCGGTCGCGCCCAGGCCCGGCTCACCGCCGAGCGCCTGGCCCGGCTCGGCGCGGTCGCCCTCTACACCAGCGACACCGCCCGCGCCGCCGAGACGGCCGCCGCAATCGCTGCCGCGATCAGCATAGCGCCACGACCGATGCCCGAGCTGCGCGAGATCGATGTCGGCCAGTGGGAGGGCCTGACTCCCGAGCAGCTCTACCGGCGCTTCCCCGACCATATGGCTGAGTACGAGCGTGATCCGGCCCGCACCGTGCGGTTGGGCGGCGAGAGCTATGCCCAGCTCCAGGTCCGCGCCCTCGTGGCCATGCGCCGCATCTACGAGGCCCACCAGCCCGGCGATGTGATCGTGGCCGTCTCTCACGGCGGCACCATCCGCGCCCTGCTCTGCCACGTGATCGGGTTGGAGCTGGCGAACTTCGGCAAGATGTGGCTCGACAACGGCTCGCTCACTGAGCTGCGCTACGGCAGCCACGGCTGGCGTCTGGTGCGCCTGAACGACGCCGCCCACCTGGAGGGTCTTGTCGCCGAGGGCGGAGAGTGATGGCTGAAGCATTTGCCTTGCATAGTACATGCGCAAGCATGCATTTGGAGCGAATACTGCGGCCACACCTGATCTGGGAGGGACAACCATGATGACCGCAGAGCGCGACCCGCTCTCGACCAACATCCGCGCCCTGGGCGACGCCCTCGGTCGCGTGGTGACCGACCAGAGCGGTGCCGCCGCCCTGGCCCTTGCGGAGGAGGTGCGCCGTATCGCCAAGGAGTTGCGCGCCAGCGCCTCGGACGATCTGGCCGTGCAGCTCACCGCCCTGATCGCCGAGCGCTCTGTGGGCGAGCTGCACGGACTCGTCAAGGCGTTCACGCTCTACTTCGGCCTGGTCAACCTGGCCGAGGGCGTCGAGCGCCTGCGCGTACTCGGCGTGCGCGACCGCCAGCGCTACCCCGCCCCGCGCGCCGAGGGTATCGCCAATGCGGTCGCCTCGCTGCGCAGCCACGGCGTGGCCGCCGAGGCCATCCAGGCGTGGCTCGACCACGCCCTGATCATGCCGGTACTCACCGCCCACCCCACTGAGTCGAAGCGCCGCACCACCCTCAACAAGCTGCGCCGGATCTACGACACGCTGATCGAGCTGACCCTGCGCACCACCCCGCTGTTGCCGCACGAACACGTCGCCGCGATCAGCCAGATCGAGCGTGAGATTGTCGGCCTCTGGCAGAGCGACGATGTCCGCATCGAGAAGCCCTCCGTCCTCGACGAGGTGGAGAACGGGATCTACTACTTCCAGCGCGTACTCTGGGATCTGCTGCCGCAGATCGACCGCGAACTGGGCGCCGCCCTCGCTGAATACTACCCCGATCATCCCTGGCACCTGCCCGCGCTGATCCGCTTCGGTAGCTGGATGGGCGGCGACCGCGACGGCAACCCCTATGTCACCCCCGAGGTGACGGTGGCGACCGTCCGCCTGATGCGCGCCAGCATGCTCCGCCACATGATCGCCTGCATGGCCCTTCTGCACACCGACCTCAGCCAGTCCCTCCAGCAGGTCGCGGTTAGCCCCGCGCTGCGGGAGCGCATCGCTCACTACAGCCAGTTGTTCCCCGCTGTCGCCAGCACGATCAGTCCGCACCACGCCCGCGAGCCCTACCGCACGCTCACTGAGCTGATCCGCGCCCGCCTGGAGCGCAGCCTCAGCCACACGCTGCATGAGGAGTTGCGCTGGGGCCAGGATCCGCCGCCCCGCCCACAGCCCGACGTCTACTTCCACAGCGAGGAACTGCTGGCCGACCTGCGCCTGATGCACGCGAGCCTGGTGGCCAACGGCGGCGCCCTGGTCGCCGACGGGGTGCTGCGCGATCTGATGGCCAAGGTGGCGATCTTCCGCCTGCATACGGCGACCCTCGACATCCGCCAGCATAGCGGTCGCCATCTCAGCGCCATCAGCGAACTGCTCGCCGCCGCCGGAGCCTGCGCCGATTATGTCGGCCTGGACGAGCCGGACAAGATCCGCCTGCTCTGCGCCGAAATTGCCAGCCCGCGCCCGCTGTCTGAGACCCGGCTCTCGAACTATAGCTCCGAGACGGCTGAGACCATCCAGACGTTCCGGGTGGTGGCCGCCCTGCTGGAGCAGATCGACCCGCAGATGATCGAGAACTACATTATTAGCACGACCTCCAGCGTCAGCGACATCCTGGCGGTGCTGCTGCTCTGCCGCGAGGTCGGGCTTTACGAGCCGGGCCGCTTCAGCCTGCTGAACGTGGTGCCCCTGTTCGAGACCGGCGACGACCTAGTGCGCGCACCGCAACTGATGGAGGCGTGCCTGGCCCTGCCGGTCTACCGTGAACACGTGCGCCTGCGCGGCGACGTGCAAGAGATCATGCTCGGCTACTCGGACAGCAACAAGGAGGGCGGATTCGCCTCGGCGAACTGGGCGCTCTACCGGGCGCAGGTGGAACTTGACGCGCTGGCTGAGCGCCACGGGGTGCGCCTGCGCCTCTTCCACGGTCGCGGCGGTGCCGTGGGGCGCGGCGGCGGCCCGGCTGGCCAGGCCATCCTCGCCCAGCCCCCCGGCACGCTCAACGGCCAGATCAAGATGACCGACCAGGGCGAGATGATCTCCGACCGCTACCTCGATCCGCGCACCGCGCACCGTCACCTGGAGCAGGTGGTGAACGCCGTGCTGCGCGCCGGATTCCCCGAGACGCTCAAGCCCCCCGAGCCGACTTGGGCGGCCGCTATGGAGCAGATCGCCGCCACCGCGCGGGATGCCTACCGCAGCCTGATCTACGCCAACCCCGAGTTCCTCAGCTACTTCCGCGAGGCCACCCCGGTTGCCGAGATCAGTCGGCTGCGGATCGGCTCGCGCCCAGCCAGCCGCCGCAACAGCGCCCGCATTGAGGATCTGCGCGCCATCCCCTGGGTCTTCAGTTGGATGCAGAGCCGCCACACCATCCCCGGCTGGTTTGGCCTCGGCAGCGCCCTGGCTGACTTCGTCGGCAAGGCTGAATTAGGAATGTTGAATGGTGAATTGCCAGACACGTCTCAACATTCACCATTCAACACTCCTAATTCAGCATTATCGTTGCTGCGCACAATGTATCGCCAGTGGCCCTTCTTCAGCACGCTGCTCGACAACGCCCAGATGATCATGGCCAAGGCGGATCTGGGCATCGCCCGCCAGTACGCCGACCTGGTGGGCGATCACGCGCTGGCCGGGCGGGTTTTCGCCCTGATCGAGGCCGAGTTCCGGCGCACCACGCGCATGATCTGCGCCGTGGCCGAGATCGACGCGATCCTCGACGCCGAGCCAGTCCTCCAGCGGGCCATCCAGCAGCGCAACCCCTACGTGGACCCGCTGAGCTACATCCAGCTTGAGCTGCTGCGCCGTCTGCGCGACACCTCGCGCACCGACGCTGACGCGCAGGAGTATCTGGAGACGGCGGTGCTGATGTCGATCAATGGCATTGCCGCCGGGCTCAAGAACACCGGGTAGCGTATGGATGATCGCCCTAATAAAAATGCGCGTATGAATGATCACACTGGCTGACATGCGCCTGCATGCGATCATCGGGGAGGATTCAGCGCCGGGCGGCGGCGGGCGGCGGGTTCCCGAAGGTCAACTGCGTGGCCCGCGCGAGATCCGCTGGCCGGTTGAGGTTGAGGAACGAGCGCCCATCGGCGTCGAAGCGCATCCACCAGGCCGGGTCGAGGTAGCGCACCGCGAGTTGGCGCAGCGCCGCGCCCATGCGCCGCTCGTCGTGCGCCAGACACGCCGTAATTGTGGGAAGACACGTCTGGCGGTAGATGGCGAGGAGCGGCTCGACATCCTGGCCATGCGGCGATCCGTCCTGGGCCTGGGCCTGGGCCTGGGCCTGGGCGGCCAACTGGCGGGGCACCAGTGCATCGCCGTCGAGAGGCTCCGCCAGCATGGCCTGCAGGAGATCGAGCTGGAGCAACGGCAGATCGCAGGCCAGGAGCAGCGCCCGATCCTCCGCCAGCGCCGCCAGGCCGCTCGCCAGCCCGCCCAGCGGGCCAGCCCCTGGGTAGGCATCAGGCACCAGGCGTGCGGGCAGATCGGGCCACGCCTGCGGGTCGTTCAGCACCACGATCACCTCGACACACACCAGCGCCGCCAGCGCGACCGTGTGCGCCAGCAGGGTCGGCCCCTGCGGCCCCCAGAGGCGCAGCCGACGCTTATCGTGCCCCATACGTGCGCTGCGCCCGCCCGCGAGGATGATCGCGGCGCTCACCCGCCCCGCTCCGCCGTCGCGCCCAGTTGGTAGTACGCCCCGTCGGCACAGCTCCGGCAGCAGGTTTGTCCATCACGGACGATCTCGCGTTCGTTGATGATCTCCTCGCCGCACTGGACGCACACGGCGCGCACCCCGTTGCGGCTGATAATCGCCTTCAGGTCGAGGCTGAGCGTCACGGGCCGGGCCTCCAGCAATTCGTGATCCGGCATCATCTGGTAGGCCACCATGTAGGCGTGCCAGCGGCTCTGTGCCTCGGGCGCGTAGCTGCGGGCCAACTCGCGGGCGGCGGGGTTGGGCCAGATCCGCAGCGCCCGGCCGGTCTGCGTGTCCACGAAGGTCGCCGCCACCTTGCCCTCGTCCACCAGGCGCATGGTGCGTCGGCCCATCCAGCAACCGGTGGCGACGCTCACGCCATCGCTGAAGCAGCCGTCGGTCTCCACAAAGGTCACAAGGCGCTTGGTCGACTGGGGTAGCTCCAGGCCAAGCTGTGTCCCTGCGTACAAGCCCATGCGCGCCCCAAGTATCTGGCGCGGGCAGAGGTGGCGATGCAGCTCGGCCGACTGCTCCAGCAGGGCGGCGAGATCGGGCGGCGCACAGAGATCCAGGGTCGTCATAGAATTAGCCTCAGGTTAGGCATGGTTCAGAAACGGCCATTCCAGCGTGACAATTCGGTAGCACCGGCTTCTAGCCGGTGGTGCCACATCTGACTGCCTGGAAGGCGGTGCTACACTGCAAACCGTAACGCTGGTTTGAACCATGCCATAGGCGGGCTTATGGTCGTGCCGACATGTACCAACTTCGCTGGCATATGTCGGCACGACGATGTCGTTAGGGTGGTAGCCCTCCATGACGGACGTTACGCGACGGTCTCGAAGTTCCCCGGCTTGTAGGTCAGCTTGGCGTCGAGATCCTCTAGGCGGCCCAGGCGTCGGATGCCTGCCGCGCTGCCCTTGTAGTAGGGGATGACCACCTCCGGATCCACGTAGGGCGTGGTCAGGCTGTTCTGCGTGCCCTTGGGGTGAGCGAAGAGCATGAAGATCACGCCGGGCTTGACGCTGGTGCTGATCACGGTGTAGGCAATCGTCTCGCCGTAGTCGTTAAACAGTTGCACGATGTCGCCGGCGGTCAGCCCCTCCTTCTTGGCATCCTCGGCGCTGATCTCGATAAAGGGCAGCGGCACGCGCTCGGCGAGGAAGGGGATGCGCTGGTCGTTGTAGAAGGTCTGCCAGTTATTGTTGCGCCCGCTGGTGATGAAGTAGGGGTACTTGTCGATCTGGGCCTGCACCACGGCGGGGAAGCCCGGCCAGGGCGTCGGCTGGAGCTTGGCCTTGCCGCTGTCGGTGTAGAAGGGCTCGTCGTTGGTGAAGTAGCGCACGCGGCCCTCGGGCTTCCCGTTCACCACCGTCACCGGGGTCTGGATGCCGTTGTTACCGGCGGCCTTGAGGAAGGCGTAGTCCACGCCCTTGTAGCGCTCGGTGCTGGCCTTCACCCCGTCGGCGAAGGTTGCGCCGCCCTCTAGGAAGACCTCTTCGGCGGTCTTCCAGGCAAAGCCGGTGAAGCGGGTGGCGATGTCGGCCTTGCCGTCGGCGGTGGCCAGGGCGGCGATCCGTGTGGCCAAGCGCCCAAAGATCTTCCAGTCGGGCTCGGCGACGCCGGGCGGATCCATGAACTGCTCGTAGAGCCGCAGCCGCCGCTCGCCATTGATGCTCGTGATCGGGCTCTCGCCCCAGGCCGCCGCCGGGAGGACGACGTGGCCGTAGCGGGTCGTCTCGGTCGGGTAGATGTCCTGCACGATCACGAACAGCCCGCCCTTGGCCGTTGCATCGAGGATCGCCTTGGCCTTGGTTGCATTATCGGCGGCGAAGTTGGCGTCGATCGCGTCGCGCACGATCTTGCCACGGGTCAGCAGGGTCTCGCGCATACGCTGGGCATTGAGCGTCGAGACCGCCGGATTGCAGCCGGCGATATAGAAGACGCCGCCCTTGCCCTGGCTGAGCAGATCATCGACGTAGGGTGCCGGGCGCGGGCCGGGGTAGCCGGGCCGCACGTAGCCCTCCTGGTGCCCGCCGAGCCGCCCGCAGCCGGTGCCGACCTTGCCCAGGTTGCCGCTGATCAGGGCCAGGTTGACGATGCTGGCGATGTTCTGGTAGTTCTTCAGCCCCCAGATCATGCCCTTCTCGTAGAGCAACATGGCCCGAGTGCGGGTCTTGTCGGCCTTGGGCTCGGCGATCCAGCTGGCGGCCTGCTCCATCTGCGCCCGCGTGATCCCAGTGAGCTTCTCGGCCTCGGCGATCATCGTGTCTAGGGCCGTGGCAATCTGCAGACTCTGGTCGAGGTAGGGCTGGAGCGTCGCAGCTTCAATCCGGTTGGCCACAAAGGCTTTATCCTGCCAGCCCTTGTCGTAGATGATCCGGCCAATCGCGTTGAGCAGGGCGATGTCGGTGCCGGGGTTGAGTTGCAGGTGCAGCACATTCTCTTTCCCGGCCACCTGCTCGCTGACCACGACGCTGGCGGTGCGGCGCGGGTCCACGATGATCATGCGGCCCTTGGCGACCGTCTCGCCGGGCCGGGCCTCCTGCTTGGCCGTCACGGTCGTGCCCTGGAGGTTGGGCATCATGTGGATCAGGTAGCAGTTCGTGTGGGTCTCATACGGGTTCGCACCCCAGATAACCAGCGTGTCGGTCAGTTCGGTATCGACATAGGCGAAGTTCAGCTCGGGCACGCCCATGTCGCGGGTGGCGTGAACCTCGGAGTTGTAGGCGGGCCGGTTATGGATGCTGGCGTTTACCGTCTTGACGCCCTCGAAGAAGAACTTGCCCACGGCCCAGTTGTTCTCGAAGCCGCCGCCGCCGCCGCCGTGGTCGAAGATCTTCATGAAGACCGAGTCGTTACCGTCGCGCACGATGCTGCCGTAGATCACGCGGGCGGTCAGGTCGATCGCATCGTCCCAGGTCGTGGCGATCTGGTCGGTGGCGCGGTAGGCGAGCGGGTGGGTCAGGCGAATATTGGTCGGCCCGTCGGGCTGGTAGAGGCTGGAGGCGAGAGAGCCGCCGCGCCCGGAGTGGTGGCCTTTGTTCACCACACAGGTCTTGTCGGGCTTGATCACAATATTCCAGCGCGTCCCATCACGCTCGGTGATCACGCTGTGATGCGAGGGGGCAATTGCGTCGCCGCTGAGCGGGGCCACGGGCAGGGTATAGTCGACGCCGAGGGCGTTTTCAGCGGGCCGTAGGCCGCCGGCCTGGCCCTCGGGCCACTTGTAGATGTTGTAGCCGCAGCCGACGATGCAGTAGTGGCAGACGGCGTTGAAGGTCTGGGCGTCGGTCGGCGGCAGAGGCAGCCGGTCGGCGGGGCGATAGACGGGCATATGCGCGCTCCTTTCCTACAGCTCGGTGAGGCTCAGATTATTTGGCCGACCGTAGAGCAGGCCATGCATGCCGACCGCGTAAATATCCTGGCCGTCCACCTCCAGTGAGATGCGGGGCAGGTGCTGGGTGGCCGGGCCATTGATCAGCATCGCGTCGGCGGTGGCGTCGAAGTGGCTGTAGTGGCAGGGGCAGGCGAAGATCTGGGTCTTGGGGTCATAGCTGGTTGGGCAGCCCATATGGGTGCAGATCCCGGAGTAGGCGACGATGTCCTGATCCGGGCCGACGCCGCCCACCGTCTTGGTGCCAAGCTTGAGCAGCACCACTTGCGAATGGATATCGGGATAGGTGGCGTTGAATACGCCGCTGCCCAGATCGCTGAGCGCGGCGACCTTGATCCGTGGGTAAGGCAGCAGATCGCTGGCGGGGCGCGGCACGGCGGCGACGGGTGTGGCGGTGGGCACCGCCGTCGCGGCAGCGGTCGCGGCAGCGGTCGCGGCAGCGGTCGCAGCAACCGTGGGTTTCGGTGCCGTCTGGCTGGCGCAGGCGGCAAGCACTGCCGCCGCGCTGCTCACCGAGCTAAGCTTGAGGAATCCGCGCCGGTTCAGCATTGAAGCTGCGGGGGGCGGCTCCGTCGCGACCTCGGGCGACACCTGATCCTGATCTTGCACATGGTCGTCCATGGGCTGTCCTCTCTGACTATAGTATAGGTAGGGATGCTAGCTACTATAGACGAGGGAGACGCGCCACGGAAAGATCCAACCGGGTCATGGTATGACCCGTTCGGGTCATCTCTTGCGGGGAGCGCGGGGCAGCCATGCAGCATGCAGCCTTCGGCCCTACGTGATCCACCCTCGCCGCAGCGCCTCGGCGACGGCCTGGGTACGATTGCGCACACCGAGGCAATCCACGATCTCTTGGATGTGGCGCTTGACCGTCGCCTCGCTCATATGCAGGCGCTCGCCGATCTCGGCGCTGGTGGCACCTTCTGCGATGGCGGTCAGCACGTGGAGGGCGCTGCTATCGAGGCCCGACTCGCGGGCGATCCGGGCCTCGGCCTGGCGTGCGAGCGTATCAAAGAGCGTGCCGACCAGCCCCGGTGAGAGGACCCGCTCGCCGCTCGCCACCGCACGGATGGCGTCGAGGATGCTGCGGTAGTCGCTGCCCTTCACGAGATAGCCATGGGCACCGGCCTCGACGGCGGCCAGCACCTGTTCGGTGTCGGCATAGGAGCTGAGGACGATCCAGCGGGTTGGCAGGGCGCTGCCATGGCGCAGGGCAGCGAGCCCGCCGCCGTTGGGCATGCGCAGGTCGAGTAGCACCACATCGGGCGCGTGCTGCTGCACCGCATCAATCAGCGCACGACCGTCGGCGGCCTCGCCGACCCACAGCAGGTCAGGTTGCCGTGCGATCAGGCTGCGCAGCCCCTCGCGAACGATTGGGTG
>SESH01046311.1_pt1 | contig 11736 bp, 13 predicted proteins | sample 3171561 | NCBI WGS metagenome assembly SESH01 (sample SAMN10866947, study PRJNA518727) | freshwater metagenome | biome: subpolar coniferous forest; feature: holomictic lake; material: water; isolation source: holomictic Lake 442 2011 16.5 m and 2014 13 m | place: Canada: near Kenora, Ontario
ATTCGATTGTATGCGTTTATTAAATTCTTCGTGGCTGCTTTGATTCTGGCTTCCGCGTTTGGAATAAACTCCTGACTGTATTGCGTTGATACCTTCCCTTTTAACTCTGCGGGTATTTCCTTTTGTGGATTCCATACGTTGTACTGACGTAGTTGTTCGATCCGCTTGAGGACGTTTTGTGTTGCGGTGTCTATGCTTAGATTTACCAACCCACCAAAGCCACTCCGGATATTTGGATAATACCTCTTATTGGCGGCGTACTTGTTAGTGGCGAAGCCCGGGCCGTCGAACAGACTAGAGCCCGTTACTTGTTTAGAGACCTTTTGCGCCTTGTTAAGTACATCGCCGACAGCGACCTCATGTAGAATTTCGGCTACATGGGTCTCATATGTGTCACACTTTGCCATACATTAGCGCCATTTATTTTTAGCATCGTCGGGATCTTCATCCTCATCAGGAACTTCCTCTTCCGCGGCGCCGTGCTTAGGCGGCTTGTATCCAAGACGTTGCGATGCAATATCATCCAAACCGTCCAAACCTTCATCAGATTCATCGTCCTGTGGTTCGACTTCCCGGTCAACAGTTGCGTCATCGTCATCCCCAATCGCGAGTTCACTTTCTTCGTCGGACGTGGGTAGTGCATCCGCGCCGCCTTTGCGAAGCTTTACATTGCCCTGTGCTCTTTCGAACGGCTCGCGCCATCCCTCTGCACCCTCTTCAGGGAGGATTAACTTCTTGTCTGCATTCAAAATAACAGATCCCATCTCGATCATACTCTTCAGCACTTTGCGCACGATGCGTGGATCATATATCCCCCTAATGCGAGGGTCCTTCATAATAGACACCGCAGAGACGCCGTCGGACCCATCAGCACTGAAACTCTCTTTAGCGATCTCTTCTGAAGCTTCTGGTTCTACACCGAAAGTTTCGTCATCACTCGAGGCGCCTGCTTTTGGACCTTCCTTAATAATCGCCTTAATTGTACCGATAAGATCAGGATCGAACGCGGCAAGGTACTCATCAACGGACATACCAAATTCCCGATGAAGCAGATCGGCAATCGGCTCACGCCCTTCCTTCTTTTTAGAACCAGCATCAACACCCACCCCCTCGCCAGGTCCAAACACACCCTTAGCGTTAGGCATTCTGTTATTAGGCGGCAGCATCAATTTACCTATAAACGCAGCTTCCTTTGAAATTGCTAATTGATTGCTCTCAATCTGTTCATCGCTAAACCTCATTACGTTTCTTAGATACTTTTCCAGAATTACAATGATATTAACTAGGAGTTTATGAATATCCGTATCGCGAGACCCCATTCGTTTAATCATCGACTTAACAACCCAGTTGACACGGCGTAGGGAACGGCGTGCTGCGCGCTCGTGATCAACACTTTCCCCTTCGGCCGCTGCGTCGAGATATGTACGAACGCCTTTCTCCGGATCGCTCGGATCACGGAGAACGTCTTCGATCGAAATCGTGGGATTAGGGTTAACTACGGCGACCCTCGTCTTCATTAAGTTATTGCCTTCAAGTATGATACTGCAAAGTGTGTCAAATTTCATATTAGTCTCCTGGTTAGTATGATAACATCTTGGTAATTATTTAGGAAAAATCTGCGCAATTTTGTTATTTGTTTTTCTTTGTTACTGGAATTATGGTCTTACTCTTGCCTTGGACGGGACTAAATGCGCTCTCGAGAAGGCTCTTCGCTTCCAATTCTTCGGGAGTGGCGGCCAACAACGACTCGGCCTCACCGAATGATTTTCCTTCTGGATTGATATAAAACTTCGCAAGTTGTACACGTTCCATTCTTCCACCGAATATCTCAATGATAGCAGGACAGCCACTCTTATGATCGAATGGGAAGTATACCTTACTGCCTGTGTTATACTGATTGACGAGCGCTTTGAAGATGTTATCTATCTCCATTCTATATTCAGGGCTGATGCTACGGTGCTCACGCGGTTCAAATCGAACTGGTGTTTGTTTTGAAATCGGAAGAAAGAAAAGAATATCATAGAATACAAGCGCTTCCCTTACGACATCAATAGTCTCTTTCACAAAAGCATCACTCACTTTACTGTTAGCATTTAACCAAACAGTATATACCAGGTTATCTAAAACAGATCTATCAAATATGATATTATCTGTCTTGGGTGAGTACATGACCTGATCGACTAACGAGTTCAGTATGATCTTCTGTGACTCTTCGTTTCCGTTCTCATTAAGACCGAGATTCTTTTCTTTAATAAGATCGGAATACCGGGGCTTCTCACAGAGTTTATACATAGACCAGTTTGCAATAAAGTCCTGGATGAACGTCGATTTGCCTATACACTGGGTTCCAATTACACCAATTTTCATTACTTTGTTCCTTTCTTTTTTGGGAGAATGTCCGCTAAACGTTGCGAGACCCATAACTTAAAACGAATCCATTTGATCTTGATAATATTCAAGTGATATACTTTCTTCACTACGAGCTCTGCCATCTTCTCGTCATCTTGGGCATACTGACCACATGGCATAGGAACGCAAGACGGCAGACTGCGCATAAGAAACAGCGGTCTCATTTTACCATTCTGATCCTTGCCGTGAATAACACTCCATCCAAACTCATCAGGGTTATTCGACCGTGAGTATTCGCCTCGGCGTTCCTGATGCTCAGATAAATCCTTGAGCGCAACGATGATATCCTCGGGACCAACACTAAGAAAACCATCGTCGGTACTGAATTTATATTCTACGCATTTGGTCTTCTTTGCTTTTTTGATCGTTACTTTTGTCATTTATACCCCTGATTTTTTATCCCATACCAAGATTTGTGCCCGAGTAACAGCTCTCACACGATACTTCTTGGCCATTTCAAAAGCAAAAGCGGTACGTTCGATTATCTCTTTCTGACTATCACAGCCAGGCATCAGAATAATGCGGTTACGATCAATATTGAAAGGGACTACATATGTATTAAATGCCTCTAGTACATCTGCCTCGTTGCTCACCACAAACTTAAACCAATGATTTGAGTTTCGTTTAATCTGATCTATAGCAGGAGCTACTCTACGGCGGGCATCAGGGATACCTGAATTAGATAGTTTTGGGGAACAATTGATCTGTTGAAACATATCATAGAAAGAAGTTCTATTATGCCCTTCCGGTGTTTCTATTGTGCCGTTTGTTTCCAGTTCATTAAACACATTATACAGAAAGTCGCTTGCATTCGTTCTGAATGTTGATAGAAACGACGTTATACATTCCACGTTCTTAGGTGTTGCGGGTTCTCCGCCGGTCCATACGAGATGTATACTTCCGGATATGATATCATCGAGAATATTTTCTTTCGCCCATTCAGTGATCAATTCATCGTAAGAAACTTCTTTGGATTGTTTCCAGAGGATCTCTGAATCGCACCACCAAGTAGCTTCACACTTCTTCATTAGTTCTCCATCAGCACCACCACACATGAGGTTGCATCCCGGCAAACGAATGAAGTATGCGGGTACACCGATAGATGCGCCTTCCGCTTGTATACTATAAAACTTTTCTGATATTTTCATAATTATCCTATATTAAGTGAGTTTAGTCTTTCTTGCAACAATTCTTTTGCTGGATTTCTTGAAAATTGCACTCGATACACTTTCCATCCCAACGATGTTAAGTATTCGTCTCTTTCTTCGTCTGTCATTCTTGAATGCTGTATATTGGTTTTATAATTCTTATTATGCCAGTAGACACCATCATATTCAATATCAATTTTAAGATTCGGTATGGCTATATCAAGATACAGGATTCCACCGTCTGGTTTTCTAACTTCGTCGTATTCAAGGACTGCTTGTGGATACTTTTCTCTTACTAACTCGAATAACATTTTTTGTGGTTTACTGATTTTAGTACAATACTTTCGAGTATTGTTTCTTTTCATTCTATCACTTGATTGCTTTATGCGTTCCTGTACCTTTTCTTCTGAACCTAGTATATCGATGTATTTTCTTCCGCGAAGTGCGGACGGCAATCCCCTTCTACTTGCGCCTCCTCTTCCCTTTCCGGTTCTGATATTTTCTCTCGATTTATTAATATCATCGTTAGTACCATATTGAAAAGTTAACTTTCTAAGAGTAGGTGCGGATTTTTCGAGATTGTACGTTTTCTGCATTTGTATAAACGTTACACCGCACCATATCAGTGGTTTGATTTTTTGATTATAGTAATCTTCCGGCGCTAAACTTCCCCAGTGATGGTTAAACATTCCGGTCAGACGCTTCGATCTTACATTGGGATCGTTCCACTGCTTGATATTATTATCCGTTATTTTCTGATTAGTTCTACTCTTTGTATTCATATAAATACTTAGTGTAAAGAGTAGAAAAAATCCGCGATTAAACACATTTAATTTCTGCAAGATCCTTCAACACGCCGTCGAGTTGATCCTCGACGTCGCCGATCTGATCTTTAAAGTCCGCCATAGTGATCTTACGGTTCTTCTTAACCTCGCGAAGGCGCTTCTCAAGGGTTTCCAATTCAATATGTAACTCTGTTCGTGTCATGCTCATTTTTCTTCTTTCCTGTTTTTTCGTCAAGGCGTTCTTGAAACGTTTTATCGTTTACGTCGCCTGCCATTACTATCGACGCCACATCATCTACTTTCTTGGCTAAACATTCAAGTCTGGCCTCAATATCGGATAGGCGTTTCTTTTCTGCATCCGATAAATTTATTTTTCCCATACAATACTTATTTCTATTTTTGATACTGCAAATCTACTACCGGATTTACAAACGGCTTTCCATCACATACAGTTAGGATTTTATCCCACATCAATGGATCCTTCCACTCTTTTTTAACACCATCACTGAAGATTATATCGTTAAGTGAATAACTCATCAGCCAGTAGTTCTTGTAGTCATCGTCAAACGCCTCTGCATATCCAGTATCGGTCTCATGTACACGGACAGAGGATAGCCTCACACCGCATTCCCCATTGTTAAACTGTGTATTCAGGATAATAGCCCGAATGATAGCAAAGAACATCACGGCATACATCTCCGCGGTGGGAGACACCGGCATGATTATATAACGATCACTATGAGACGTGATAAAATCGCGAAAGTCTTCCTTCTCTTTACACCAAAGGGAATAAGCATGATCAAAAGAATCAATCGCGTCCTTCACTGTGCCTTTAAGAAGCCCGAAGTCAACAACCATTTGTCCGTTGTCTAATCCGTTAGCTGTAAACATTACTTCGACAATATAGGAATGACCGTGAATAGACTTTTTGCAACGTTCGGAGGAGCAGTCGCGCACTATATGGGCACCCTCGAACTTGAATAATTTTCTAATGATCATATGTCTATAATATAGTAATTTTTTGCTATATCAACCCAAAAAGAAAGAGGCCCCTACTTTCGCATGGGCCTCTTTTGTCTGGCTGTCGATTATTGAACTGTGATATCGTATCCCTTGATGTCAATTCTCTTAATGTTATTCAATTTAGGATATCTCACAGTCACTTGATTCTCTTGACTAATACCCACCGCCGCCTGTTTGGCATTTATTGCTGGTGGTACATTCCGGTAAGGTGCCAATTCTGCGGCGGTTACTGGGGCGCCATTATGAAAATATTCACCTTTGCCCTCGGAGACGTTACCAATGACTAGGTAATATTCTCCGGTGTCTACGTGCTGCGCGAGGATTGAAGAAACACGCTTTCCTTTCCCATGCCACAGCGACTCCCCCTCAAATTGTGGCTGATGATCTGGATTGCTCTGGTGTGCGTCTAGTTCACGGTTCATCACCGCAATCTCATGATCGCCACCCGCGGTACCTTTAATAGTGCTCTTCTTAATGGTGCCTGTGTATGGATTAGGGGCTCCCGTAATGCGGTTCTTCTTGTTCATTTTTACTTGGGATTCAACGTCCACAGTAACACCAGTGACGGTACCCTTTATACCGAATAAAAAGTCTTTGAGTTGCTCAACAGACATACTCCCGGTACCGTATGTAGCTTCGGACAAAGATCGTGCGTATCGTTCAAAAATCAGATTGTTTTCAGAATTCATAATAAGTCCTCTTTAATATACTTATTATCTGAAGTATCTTTTTTAAGAAACTACTGCATGAGTTGTTATATGCGAGCGGTCGGCCTTGATGGGATTACGACCCCTGCTCCAGCCGCCACACGACTTGCATTGGTACCGTTGGTATGTATGAACGGCAGTACGTTGGTATCCTCGGCACACGAGGTCATTCGCACCACACTTCGGACATACTGACGTACTCCCGTCATCTGCATAGAGGCCCATATTAGGGTGTGTATCTGCCCACGGAACTAACTTCTTGTATAATTCCATAGTAACCATAACGTCGTGCGAACAGTATTCTGTCATCCTCGCCCATGCAGTTTCGATGCCCGCAAGACAATCGCGCCATAGGGCGAAAGACTGTTTCTCTTTAATAGGGATCCCAAAATAATGGCTCGCTGACTCAAGGCTGTTACTCGGGAGGTGCAATTTCTTCTTCATAATCTCGATCGTATCGCAGATCTTATATGGTGTGGGTGGCGGGAGTCCGTGTGCAATAAATCTCGCATTCAATGTTCCGATGTCGAATGATCGGAGATTATGACCAACGACAATATCAGCTGCACAGAGAAGCTCATGTGCTTTTCTCACGACATTTGAGTCATCGTTACGTACTCCACGATTCCATGAGCGGTTCTTGTATATCGCAACATTCTGCGCATCTTCACCCAGCCATGCCCAAGACATACACAATAGATATCCAGGCTCCTTAATTTGAGTTTGTCCTACAGTCTCTTTAAACCGCTTCCAGATATACGCGGTTTCTGGAGCAGTTTCGATATCTAGAACGAGAATTTTTGCTGACATATGGTTATCCTTTATGCTATAATATGGTATATTACATATTTATCAACCGTCTTATTACAGGCGTAGTACGCGCCATGGAGACGCGTATGCCCTAAGCATCAGAACCATGTTAATGGCATCTGGTGCATCTTTAATAATCGATATTAGTTTTTGTTTTTGTTCTTTACTGAGCATGGTGTCCTGCAGTACCGCTTGCTTCACAATGTCTGCACGCTTCGTGTCAATATTCTTATCCATCCCTGTTGACGGGATTGTATTGAGGCTTGCAAACGCCCTCTCAAGAATACCAGTAACTCCCCCTATCTGTCTCTTCATGTCGCTTGCACTATTTTCAACCGGTACCGGTACCGGATCTGGTGTAAGACTATTCTTAACATCCTCGTATAATTGATTAAAAATAGTATACTTCTCTGGTATTGCATTTTCAAATTCACCACCGACCCTTACAGGAGGCTCTGTGTTATCTACTGGTGAGGCTGAAGGTGTTTGATTTACTGTTGAAGGATTGAATGTGTTTCCTGCGAAAGTAGCTCCTGTCAGGGTACCCTGCGGTAACTCCCTGAGGAGAGACTTCTTTATCTTCATGAAGATCGATTGACCTGTTGCATGCATGCTGGCGGGTGCTTGCTTCATGCCGGCTTCGATTACTCCCATTATTCTCGAGGAAACCTTATTCTTCTCTATTTCATCCTTCACTGCCCCCTGGAGTTCTTCTTTAACCCTCGAGATAGGTTCCATTACAAATTCTAGATTCGATTCTCCGATGTTACATATTACTCCAAATAATGTAGCCGCTTCTTTTTTAAACGCCGCAGCATTAATAGGAAGTATGGAGAGGTTATATGTTTCCGTAAGTTTATCTGATATCAAGGTGCTCAGTAGGAATTTAAGGTTTATATTCTTCGCAGATTCTTTCGCATATTCACTGTCCTTGGCTAGTTGATCCCAGTTGAGGTTCAATTCGATCAAAGAAAACTTTCTAAACTCATCTGCAAATACAGGGCCTAAAATGCCACTCGCTAGTTCGGTAGCCCTTTCTATGACTTCATTCTGATCCCATCCACCTTCGTCCGCCTCGTCCATAAGACTTTTGAATTGCATATTGAACTTCGACAAATCGCGTGGAGTTGGCCATTTACCATATGACGGATTTTTTACATATTCCTTCATACCTTCTACGCCACCTTCAAGACCTGATACTCCCGCACCTCTTACCATAGGCATATATTTATCATTCCATATCTGCTCGTTAATATAGAATGCGACCTTTGGGTTAATCTCTACAAATCGACGAAGCCCGGGTACTAATTCATCTTTGAATGTTTTTATGAATTCTTCTGGAGAGAGATATAGGTATCTCGTCGCGAAACGCGAAATGAGTGCGGGTTTAGGTTCTTCACCACCCCACATCTTCGAGTTTGCCGCTGCAAAATTTCCAATACCCGGCGCGAGTTTAGCGCCACCGACCTGCCTATCAAGGATGATCTGATATAACGCCGCTTGTACTGGATGGGTTCCTTGATTAATTTCGTCCCACATTATAAATCCGTGTAACTTGGGTTCACTACAGCACAGTTTAAGGAACGGCAGTTTTTCGAGATCGATAGACGGGGTTTCAACAGTTTCTCCCGATGTCTTTATCGGCTTATCTACACGTACAGGCATTCCCAGAATATCTTGTTCCGCAATACCGGCGACACGGACGTCGAAGTATATGAAAAGATTTTCTGCGGGTATCCGCAGATCATACTGTGATACCATTTTCTTAACCATACGCCCACCGGCGTCGACGTCCGCTGCGATTTTTGGCCCTATGAGTATATGATCCTGGATGTTATCTTTATTGACCTCATTCCATTCTAGGAAGTAGAAATTCTTTTTGATTTCTTCCATGGGTGGCCATTCTTGGGTGTCCGCTTTTATTATCTTGAACGACAGTCCTTTCTTTTCAGCGATACGCTTAGCGGCGCGAACAGCTGCTTGCTTTGTAGCGTCGCTCTTTCCGATACCAGGTGCGCCCCATATCAGCAATGGCTGAGGAAACAATTCCCGTTGACCTGTTGTAGTATTTTTTTTATGGTTAAAGTAATTATCATTGAGTATCATTTTGAGAATCGCGTGATCGCACGCCTTGTTTAGTCCCTTGTCCTCTCTAATAAGGGGGTTCTCTATAGCTGGTTCGGGGTACATAGGTACGGTGCTCATCGGCGCAGATTTGCCCTTTAGTTGTCTTCCAAAGAATCCCTTATACGCGGTATCGAGAGGATCAGTATCCTCCTCCGCCTCATATATCATTTTAGATTTTTTTATCTCTTCATCAATACGACTGATGACGATGTTTTTGAATAACTGTATATCGCTTTTCTTCATTTTAACTCCTAGTTTTTTTCTTCCTGAAAAATTGTCATCGGTATAACCCCACCGGCGCCGAAAACTTCTTTGCATTTTTCTATCGTGCTCTTATATCCCTTCGGAACAACGATTATGTTTTTACATCCGTTTGATGTATATAGCATATCTTTTGATAGATTCATATCACCATCTGTAAAATGAACTATTGCTACTGGTTTATAATTCTTCTTGGCGATCCATGGTTTGATTTGCGCAAAATCGGTACCACCAGAGGTACCACGAGAGACGGTTTTAAAAAACGAAGCAAACGATTTGTCATTTAGTAGTTTATCTTCACTATCGGTTATTCCACCATTCCATTTAATAACCCGCACCTCTATATTCATGTTCTTACATACGAGATCGGTAAAAATCTTTTTAATCTCAGACATGAAACTTGCTAGCATGTCCTGGTCTACAGATCCGGAGGTGTCTACTGTGGTTATTATCCTCAGTTTGTTGGGATTGTAGGGTGACGTCACTCCAGGTCGTACCGTCGGACCCACACCACCCTTATATATTGTTTGGTCTCTTCGATTGAGACTTCTGAACGAAGAAACCAATTCTTTTGAAATCCATGGTTTGAAAAAATTGCGCAGGCGCTGTTTCCAATCAATCTCTCCCTTGTGTAGTATCATGATTTCGTCATCTCTGCCCCAACTCTTACCGAGCCCACGTCCATTATTGCGCGCCTCTTCTATTGATCGCGCTTTCTTCCGTACTTCGTTAATACGCTGCTTCGCTTTCAGCATTTCTTCATCACTATTTGTTGCACCTTCAGAAGTATTTTTCGAGAGATGCTTATCCAATTCCTGCATATCTTCGAAACGTTTTCGTATGGCCTCGAGTTGTTCGGGTGTCAATTTTCCTATATCGGTGATAACAGGTACACCAGGACGACTACTTTTAATTGGTTGTCCTTGACCAGGTTGTCCTTGTCCCTGTCCTTGACCAGGTTGTCCTTGTCCCTGTCCTTGACCGGGTTGTCCTTGTCCCCGTCCTTGACCGGGTTGTCCTTGTCCTTGACCAGGTTGTCCTTGTCCCTGTCCTTGACCGGGTTGTCCTTGTCCTTGACCGGGTTGTCCTTGTCCCTGTCCTTGACCGGGTTGTCCTTGTCCTTGACCAGGTTGTCCTTGTCCCTGTCCTTGACCGGGTTGACCAGGTTGACCTTGATCATCTGGATCCTCAACACGAACTAGATCTTTCATGGGAATAGTTTTGACATCGCCTAAACTTTCTCTTATAACATTCATACTCATACGTTTCTAATTCCCTTTTTCTGTTCTCGTGCGCGCTGTTTTGCTTCTTCTTCAGTAATTTCTCTTATGAGTGGGCCGTTGATGTCTATTATAACCCCATACTCTCCGGTAGAAGGGATATATACCGGATCACCCCGCTGTAGAGGTCTTGGTGGTGGTGGGGGTCCTTTTGACTTCTCAGATTCATCGGTAGGACGAAGTATTTTCTTTAGATCATCGTAAAGAATTTCTTCTGTCTTGTTTTTGATATCAAATAGATATTCAAAATCAGGCAGGCCCGGAATTCCATTTACGAAGATGTGTATATTGCCATCTGCGTCGGGTTTTATGCAATTCTTGGGTAATTCATACCCATTCTCTATGAGCTGTTTGTTGATATATGCGTCGGTTGCAATATTCCATATCTTTCCATCGCGACCCTTTCCTCGGAAGAAGGTTAATCCGGATATATGCATAGACTCATGTAATAATATTGCAACGATCACATCATATACCCGTTTGGTTGAAGGCACACCTGTTTTAGGATCTTTTTCAAACTCAGGAAACAAATCTTTGTATATAAACTGCTCTCCGATATAAAGATTACCGATGGGGTCTACCGCCATTGTTGGGTGGGTACACCACGCATCTCGCTGTGAGGGATCACGTGGGTCGTAATGGCCTCCCATATATATGCGCTTGAATTCCGGATCGCGATGAGCCTCGGGACTAGGATCGTTGTAGTTAGTGTTTATGTCTCCTATCACAGTTATCCGCATATTAGCCAATATGGTGCCATAATACACTGTCCGTGGGTCCTTACTTATCGCAGCAAGCAATCCACCAATGAAGTCCCTCGTAGTAAGCCCGGCTGTAGCCGCTTCTACGATTAAATCAAACACACATATCATTTATCTAACCCCAGGTCCCGCAGGGCCTGCCATTCCAATACCGCCGCCAGCCGCATTGGGCTCATCTTTAGACGCAACCAGGTCTTCAAGGGTACCTTCGAGTTGCTTGAACATGCTCTTGAGTTCTTCGCGCATTTCGAGTACCATTACGAGCCTCTGATGAAACTCTTTATAAAATCGCTTCAGACCATCTTTGTCTTTGATCTTGGTAACGGCTAAGCTCACTGAATCTATAAAATCATCAAACATCTCAGGGGTAACCCCTTCCTTCTTATCAGTAAGCAAGGAGAGGATAGAACGAGTATACTCCACAG
>SESH01018132.1_pt1 | contig 11735 bp, 9 predicted proteins | sample 3171561 | NCBI WGS metagenome assembly SESH01 (sample SAMN10866947, study PRJNA518727) | freshwater metagenome | biome: subpolar coniferous forest; feature: holomictic lake; material: water; isolation source: holomictic Lake 442 2011 16.5 m and 2014 13 m | place: Canada: near Kenora, Ontario
ACACACGCAGTTGTTTGGTGAAGCAGATTCGATTGAAGTATGGGCGGAAAATTTTGCGATTATTATTGATCAAGATACTTATAAGTTTATTCTTCAACTCGCTAAATCCAATAAGCCTTGGTTGAGCAATACATTTGCCTTGATTGTAGGTAAAGCTTGGCCAATACCTACAATACCTCAATTAGCGCCTTTTATGCCGCTGGCTTATGCGTTATTAAAAGCCGAAAATACGGTACAGAAGATTAGTGGTTATATCGAAGGTGATAGTTAATTTGTCAAGCACTGTGCCAGGGTTTTAAAAATTGTTAATGACCAAAGTGGTATAATTTTGTATAGTAATAAGGTTTGATTTTTTATAATGGAATGAACCCTTAACTGTTCATCCCGTTTTGTATATTTGAGGTAAAGTGCTTGGCTAAGTCTGCAATATTGGTGTTAGAAGATGGAACAGTATTTAATGGCGTGTCTATAGGTGCAGAGGGTTGCTCTGTAGGTGAGGTCGTTTTTAATACTGCAATGACAGGGTATCAAGAAATTCTCAGTGATCCTTCTTATGCTCGGCAGATTGTGACACTAACTTATCCACATGTTGGTAATGTAGGTACAAATAGCGAAGACGATGAGTCTGCGGGTGTTTTTGTCAGTGGTTTGGTCATCAGAGATTTGCCGTTAATGGCGAGTAACTGGCGCTGTGAAAAAACATTGCAGAAGTATTTGCTGGACAATAATGTCGTAGCCATTGCTGACATAGATACAAGAAAATTAACCCGTTTGTTGCGTGATAAGGGTGCCCAGCGTGGTTGTATTATGGCCGGAGAGATTGTTTGTCAGGATGCCGCAAAAAAAGCGATTGATAGTTTTCCCGGTTTAAAAGGCATGGATTTGGCCAAAGAAGTGACGGTTTCTGAAACCTATGAGTGGACTGAAAACATTTGGGATCTGCAGCATGGGTATACGCTAGGTGAGAACTTGTCCAAGCATGTGGTTGCTTATGATTTTGGTATTAAGCGTAACATTCTTAGATTATTGGTTAATCGTGGTTGCAGAGTTACGGTTGTTCCCGCAACCACATCAGCGGCAACCGTCTTGGCGATGAATCCCGATGGCGTGTTTTTATCGAATGGTCCTGGTGACCCTGAGCCTTGTTTATATGCGATAGAAGCCATCAAAACCATTTTGATAAGTAAAATTCCGGTTTTTGGTATTTGTTTAGGACATCAATTACTGGCTTTGGCTAGTGGTGCAAAAACTGAAAAGATGAAGTTTGGTCATCATGGTGCCAATCATCCGGTTCAAGAAATTGCAACGGGACGGGTTATGATTAGTAGCCAAAATCATGGTTTTGCGGTGAATGAAGCCAGTTTGCCTGGTAATTTAATAGCCACTTATCGGTCTTTGTTCGATGGTAGTTTGCAGGGTGTTAAAAGGACCGATTGTCCAGCCATGAGTTTTCAAGGCCATCCTGAAGCCAGTCCTGGACCGAATGATGTAGAATCCTTATTTGATGACTTCATCGCTATGATGAATGATGCAAGCAAACAATAAAATAGACTAAAAAATCATAAAATGCCAAAAAGAACCGACTTAAAATCGATTTTACTATTAGGTGCCGGACCCATTGTTATTGGTCAGGCTTGTGAGTTTGATTATTCAGGTACACAAGCGTGTAAAGCACTGCGGGAAGAAGGTTATCGTGTTATTCTGGTGAATTCCAATCCAGCGACCATTATGACTGATCCGGATATGGCAGATGCCATTTATATCGAGCCTATTGATTGGCAAACGGTCGAAAAAATTATAGCAAAAGAACGCCCTGATGCTATTTTGCCAACCATGGGAGGTCAAACTGCGTTGAACTGTGCGCTTGATCTTGATGCGCATGGTGTACTGGAAAAATATAACGTTGAGATGATCGGTGCAACTAAAGAAGCCATTAATAAAGCTGAGGACCGTCAGTTGTTTAATGACGCTATGAAGCGTATTGGTTATGAAGTCGCAAAATCAAAAACGGCGCATTCTATGGAAGAAGCGTTAGCGGCACAAAAGGAAGTGGGTTATCCGACTGTTATTCGCCCATCTTTTACCATGGGTGGGAGTGGTGGTGGTATTGCTTATAATAAAGAAGAGTTTGTTGAAATTTGCGAGCGAGGGTTGTATTTATCACCCACAAACGAGTTATTGATTGAAGAGTCAGTATTGGGTTGGAAGGAATACGAGATGGAAGTGGTCCGTGATTCCAAGGATAACTGCATTATCGTTTGTTCAATTGAAAACTTTGACCCCATGGGCGTGCATACAGGCGATTCCATTACCGTAGCCCCCGCTCAAACCTTGACTGATAAAGAATATCAAATCCTGCGTAATGTGTCGTTAGCGGTATTACGTGAGATTGGTGTGGATACCGGTGGCTCAAATGTTCAGGTCGCGATTAATCCTGTTGATGGACGAATGCTCGTGATTGAAATGAATCCACGCGTCTCGCGGTCTTCTGCGCTAGCGTCCAAAGCCACGGGTTTTCCTATCGCTAAAGTTGCCGCTAAATTAGCAGTGGGCTATACCTTGGATGAGCTTAAAAATGAAATCACCGGTGGCGTGACCCCCGCATCATTTGAGCCGACCATTGATTACGTAGTTACTAAAGTGCCACGGTTTACGTTTGAAAAATTTCCGCAAGCCGATGATCGTTTGACTACACAAATGAAATCAGTGGGTGAAGTGATGGCGATTGGTCGTACTTTCCAGGAATCCCTACAAAAAGCGTTGCGTGGTTTAGAAATTGGAATTAGTGGTCTCGATGAGATAGTTGATCTGAATGCAGATGACGCGAAAGAAAAAATGCAAAGGGAAATGCGTCATCCAGGTCCTGATCGTTTGCTTTATGTGGCCGATGCTTTTCGAAGCGGGATGAGTTTGGTTGAGATATATGAGATTTGTAAAATTGATCCTTGGTTTTTAGCGCAGATTGAAGATCTAATTATTACCGAACAATCATTAGCCACTAAAACCTTATCAACTTTGAAAGATGGTGAGCTTTATAAGCTAAAGCGAAAAGGGTTTTCAGATATCCGTATAGCTAAATTGCTGGATGCTTCTGAAACTGAAGTACGTAATGTACGTCATAAACAAAACATTCGCCCTGTCTATAAACGTATCGATTCTTGTGCTGCTGAATTTTCCTCGGAAACGGCTTATTTGTATTCAACCTACGAAGAAGAATGTGAAGCACGGGTTTCTGATAAAGAAAAAATTATTATACTCGGTGGCGGACCTAATCGAATCGGACAGGGCATAGAGTTCGATTATTGTTGTGTTCATGCAGCATTGGCATTGCGTGAAGATGGCTATGAAACCATCATGATTAATTGTAATCCTGAAACGGTTTCAACGGACTTTGATACCTCTGACCGTTTATATTTTGAGTCATTAACGCTGGAAGATGTACTTGAAATTGTCCATATTGAAAAACCAAAAGGGGTTATTGTTCAATACGGTGGGCAGACGCCTTTAAAGTTGGCGCGTGCATTGGAAGCAGCTGGTGTTCCTATAATTGGTACATCGCCTGATTCAATTGATTTGGCAGAGGATCGGGAACGCTTTCAAAAGTTGCTGGAAAGATTAGGGTTAAAACAGCCACCGAATGGCACTGCCCGTTCTGTTGAGCAGGCCATTAATGTAGCTAAAGACTTGGGATATCCCTTGGTAGTCAGGCCTTCTTATGTGCTTGGCGGACGAGGAATGGAAATCGTTTTCAATGAAGAAGGCTTGCAGCGTTATATGAAAGAAGCGGTGAGCGTTTCCAATGATGCGCCTGTATTGCTGGATCGTTTCCTTGATGATGCCGTGGAAATGGATGTTGATGCAATTTATGACGGTGAGCGTGTTTTAATCGGTGGTTTGATGGAACACATTGAACAAGCCGGTGTGCATTCAGGTGATTCTGCTTGCTCTTTGCCGCCTTATGATTTAGCTCCTGAAATTCAGAACAAGCTGCGCGAACAAGTCGCAAAAATGGCTGAGGCCTTGGGTGTAAGAGGGTTGATGAATACCCAATTTGCAATCCAGGGCGAAGATATTTATGTGCTTGAAGTTAATCCAAGAGCTTCACGTACTGCACCATTTGTTTCCAAAGCCACCGGTTATCCGCTGGCTAAAATTGCTGCTCGCGTTATGGTCGGGCAAACACTTACAGAACAAGGTATTACAGAAGAACGAATTCCAGACTATTATTCAGTCAAGGAAGCCGTATTTCCCTTTGTTAAATTCCCTGGCGTTGATCCTTTGTTAGGACCTGAAATGAAATCAACAGGTGAAGTAATGGGAGTAGGGAAAACCTTTGGTGAAGCCTTTGCCAAGTCGCAACGTGCTGCGGGCGTAAATTTGAATGATAGTGGTAAGGTTCTTATTAGTATCCGAGATGCTGATAAAACCAAGGCGCCTGATATTGCGAGAATGTTGGTTGACAAGAAGTATGAGATTGTCGCAACTGGTGGTACAGCAAAGTTTCTTAAAGAAGCCGGGATTCCTTGTGAGGTAGTTTATAAAGTCAACGAAGGGCGACCTAATACCGTTGATATGATTAAAAATGATCAGATTCAGTTAATCATTAATACCACAGAAGGTAAAAAAGCAATTTCAGATTCTTTTACCATGCGTAGAGAGGCACTTCAGCATAGGGTAACTTATTACACAACTATGGCAGGTGCCAGAGCCGCTTGTTACGCATTGGGTGAATTAGATGCGGGTGATGTGAATTGTTTGCAAGATTTGCACAAAAGTTTGGTTTAAAGTGGCAAGGCGTAAAATACAACGTAGGGTTTTATCTTACGCCTTTAGCCTGAAAATTATTAATGGAGTTAAAAAATGAGTAAAGTTCCACTCACTGTCAAAGGTGCAGAAAAATTGCGTCTAGAATTAGACGAATTAAAATCAGTTGTGCGTCCACGCATTATTGAGTCAATTGCTACCGCACGTGCTCACGGTGATTTAAAAGAAAATGCTGAATATCATGCTGCCAAAGAGCAACAAAGCTTTGCTGAAGGGCGTATAGCTGAAATTGAAGGTAAGCTTGCTAATGCTCAAATTATTGATATAACTAAGGTAGATGCCAATGGCCGAGTGGTTTTTGGAGCGACAGTAGAAATAGAAGACGTTGAATCTGAGAAAAAAGTAACTTATCAGATTGTTGGAGAAGACGAAGCTAGTATTAAGGAAGGAAGAATATCAATTGGATCGCCGATTGCAAGGGCATTGATTGGTAAGGAAGCAGAGGACGTCGTTACGGTAAAAACACCCGGCGGAAATGTTGATTATGAAATTATATCTATTAAATATATTTAATGTGCTTTAAGTTCATGGCGAAAGAAACAATGAGTTTATTTCGCCATGATTTTTCCGGTCACTTGTTTGGATTTAATCGATAAATTACAGCAATTTGACCAATTGATTGAATCAACTCTGCTCCCGTACCGGTGCACATTTTTTCACAAATTAGTTTCCGATCATCTCGCTCTGCCCGCACTTTTACTTTAAGCAGTTCATGTGTGTTTAAAGCCTGTTCAAGTTCGGCTAGTACGGCGTCTGTCAGGCCTGATTGCCCAATCATAACAACCGGTTTTAAAGCATGAGCCTCAGCTCGAAGTTTTTTCTTATCTGCAGAGTTCACTCATTATTCCTAAATCAAAAAAATTCACAATACACTATACAACATATTATGGGTCGAAGTAAAAGTAGTAGTCGTTGGATGGCCGAACATTTTGAAGATGAATATGTCAAAATGGCACAAGCACAAGGTTATCGCTCCAGAGCCGTTTTTAAGTTAAAGGAGATTCAGGATAAAGATCAGTTGATAAAGCCAGGGATGAATATTGTTGACTTGGGTGCAGCGCCAGGCGGTTGGTCACAGTTTGCCCGGCAATTACTGGGTAAAAAAAACAAACTGATAGCCTTGGATATTTTACCAATGGAAGCTCTGGAAGGCGTTGAATTTATTCAGGGTGACTTTCGTGAAGAGTCTGTTCTGGATGAGCTAAAAGCTGCTTTGGAGGATATGTCAGTTAATTTGGTTATGTCAGATATGGCGCCTAACATGAGTGGTAATAGAGGAGTAGACCAGCCGCGAGCAATATACTTGGGTGAGTTGGCTTTAGATACTGCCAGAACAGTTTTGACTAAAGATGGAAGCTTTTTGGTGAAATTGTTTCATGGTGAAGGTTTTGAATCGTTTTATAACGAAGTGCAGAGTTGTTTTTCAAAAGTAGTGATTAGAAAACCTAAAGCATCAAGACCAAGAAGTAATGAGGTTTATATTTTGGCTAAAGGGTTTAAATAAGCTTTAATAGCCCATATATCTGCGAGACAAGAAAGTTACCTTGGTTAAGGTGAGTTCTCTATAAATAACGACAGTCAGGAAAGTCAACTCCTGATATAATTAATTAGTTTTTTAAAACCGGGAGCCTTCCAGGTACAGGGTGTTTTGTGAATGATATGATGAAAAATATAGTCTTATGGGTGGTCATCGCTGTTGTATTGATGTCACTATTTAATAATTTCGGCCCGCAAGGTGAGAAACTCGATTCATCTTTATCTTATTCGCAATTCATCGAGTCGGTGAAGGCGGGTCAGGTACAACAGGTGATGATTGATGAGCATATTATTAAAGGCAAGACTCAATCGGGTCAGATATTTAGAACTTATGCGCCTAACGATCCACATTTGATTGATGATCTACTGGCTAATGGAGTTGATATTAAGGCTGTTCCGCCTGAGCAACCCTCATTAATCATGCAGTTACTTATTTCTTTTGGTCCCATGTTGTTGTTGATTGCCGTCTGGGTTTTCTTTATGCGACAAATGCAGGGCGGCGGAGCAGGTGGCCGTGGAGCAATGAGCTTTGGCAAAAGCAAAGCTCGTATGCTTGAAGAAGATCAGATAAAAATAACGTTTGCTGATGTTGCCGGTTGCGACGAAGCAAAAGAAGAAGTTGTTGAGATGGTCGATTTTCTTAGAGATCCAGCCAAATATCAAAAATTAGGTGGCAAGATTCCGCGAGGAGCCTTGATGATTGGTCCTCCGGGAACTGGTAAAACATTATTGGCAAGAGCTATTGCCGGTGAAGCTAAAGTACCCTTTTTTACAATTTCAGGGTCTGATTTTGTTGAAATGTTTGTTGGCGTGGGCGCATCTCGTGTTCGCGACATGTTTGAACAAGCCAAAAAGCATGCGCCTTGTATTATTTTTATTGACGAGATTGATGCGGTTGGCCGTCAACGTGGCGCTGGTTTAGGTGGCGGTAATGATGAGCGTGAGCAAACCTTAAATCAATTATTGGTTGAAATGGATGGTTTTGAGGGTAATGAAGGCATTATTGTTATAGCAGCAACCAATCGTCCTGATGTTTTGGATAAAGCTTTATTGCGTCCGGGCCGATTTGATCGCCAAGTAACAGTAGGGTTGCCAGACGTCAAAGGTCGTGAGCAGATACTTAATGTTCACATGAAAAAAGTACCCTTTGATGATGATGTACAGGTTAAATACATCGCTCAAGGTACGCCTGGTTTTTCAGGTGCTGATTTGGCCAATTTGATCAATGAAGCAGCTTTGTTTGCAGCCAGAATGAACAAGCGCGTCGTCAATATGTCTGACCTGGAAAAAGCCAAAGACAAATTAATTATGGGCGCTGAAAGGCATACCATGGTTATGGATGAGAAAGAGAAAACAATGACGGCTTATCATGAAGCCGGACATGCCATTGTTGGCAAGTTGGTGCCTGAACATGATCCTGTCTACAAAGTCAGTATTATGCCTAGAGGTCGTGCACTGGGTGTAACCATGTTTTTACCTGAAAGAGATCAATATAGTGCCAGCAAGCAAAAATTGGACAGTATGATATCCAGTTTATATGGCGGACGCATTGCCGAAGAAGTTGTTTTTGGTTGGGAGCAGGTAAGTACAGGTGCTTCTAATGACATTGAGAGAGCTACCGAGTTGGCAAGAAATATGGTGACCAAATGGGGTTTGTCTCAACGATTAGGTCCACTGTCATACAGTGAAGAGGAAGGTGAAGTTTTTCTTGGTCGTTCTGTTACACAACACAAGACAGTAGCCGAAGAAACATCACATACGATTGATGAAGAGATTCGTTCATTTATAGATCGAAACTATGAACGTGCGGAAAGGTTGTTAAAAGAAAATATTGATATTCTGCATGCCATGGCAGCAGCATTGATGAAATACGAGACAATAGACAAGTATCAAATTGATGATTTGATGAATCGTATACCGGTAAGAGATCCACAAGGTTGGGATGATAAGCCGCCACGTGGAGATGTAAAGGCTGACGAAGTTGCTAGTGTTGATGAAAAAAAAACTGAAAAAAAAATAGGTCAAGCTGCAGAGCAAAGCTAAATTTTTTGAAGTGGGCTAAAAAGGAGAGGTGTAATACCTCTCCTTTTTTTATGCACGATTACAAGATGTAAGCAGCATTTTGAGCGTTTGTTTTTATTGGGCTTGTAAAATATCATCCATAATCTAATCTGGATAGAAATTTCCAGGTTATCCGTATAGTGAGCTTTAGAATCATGGCAAGAAAGTATTTTGGAACAGATGGCATAAGAGGCAAAGTTGGCGAGCCGCCTATAACAGCAGATTTTTTATTAAAACTGGGTTGGGCGGCGGGCAAGGTATTTGCCAGTGAAGGGCATGGCTTTGTTCTGGTAGGTAAAGATACTCGTATTTCCGGTTATATGTTTGAATCAGCATTAGAAGCCGGCTTGTCAGCTGCCGGTGTAGATACACGACTACTGGGGCCTATGCCAACACCGGGTGTTGCTTATTTAACGCGGACCTTAAGGGCAAAAGCAGGTATTGTTATTAGTGCCTCGCACAACCCATACTATGATAATGGCGTTAAGTTTTTCTCTGTTCAGGGTACAAAGCTCCCCGATGAAATAGAGCAAAAAATAGAGGACTATATTGATTCACCGATGACGACAGTAGAGTCCTCGAAATTAGGTAAGGCAAAGCGACTGGCAGATGCATCCGGTCGTTATATTGAGTTTTGTAAGGCTAGTATTCCGACACGATTTGATTTTAGCGGCATGAAAATTGTTGTCGATTGTGCTCATGGAGCAACTTACCACATTGCTCCACATGTGTTTAGTGAAGTAGGTGCAGAGGTTGTTGTTATAGGCGCTAAACCAGATGGACTTAATATCAATGAGGATTGTGGCGCAACTAAGCCCGGTAACTTGGTTGCTGCGGTTCTGGAGCATAAAGCTGATATCGGTATTGCCCTAGATGGTGATGGTGATCGGTTGGTAATGGTTGATCATAAGGGTGAAATTGTTGATGGTGACGAGCTAATCTATATTATCGCAAAATCCAGGTTAGCTGCTGGTCAGATGTCAGGTCCCATAGTCGGAACATTAATGACTAATTTGGGGATGGAACACGGACTTAAACAGTTGGGGCTTAACCTGCTAAGGGCTAATGTTGGTGACCGCTATGTACTTGAAATGATGTGTGAGCATAAAGGCATTTTGGGTGGAGAGAATTCTGGACATATTATATGTCTAGATAGAACCACGACTGGAGATGGTATTATTGCTGCATTGCAGGTTATGGCAGAAATGCATGACAGTGGTGAAAGTTTGTATGAGCTAAAATCAGGAATGCAAAAATACCCACAAGTTTTAGTTAACGTAAGATTAACTGAAATGATCAATCCGGATGATAATATGGCGCTACAAAAGTCGGTTCGTGCTGTTGAAGAAAAGCTTGGAGATAAGGGCAGAGTATTGCTAAGAGCGTCAGGAACAGAGCCATTAATTCGTGTAATGGTAGAAGGAGAAAATGCAGATACTGTCAATAATTTTGCTCAACAATTAGCTGAAGATGTTAAGAAAGCAATAGGAGCTTGAATTAGAGGCTATTAGCCTATATCATAAGCAGTTTGGTTCTATGTGGAGTAATGTTGATGCGTCGGTCTCTGGTAGTTGGAAATTGGAAAATGAATGGAACTCTTGCGAGTGCTGAATTACTTGCAAAAGGCATTATAGCTGGCTTAGCGTCAAGCGATGCAGATATTGCAGTATGCGTACCTTATATTTACTTGCCTAGCGTTAGTAAAATAGTAAAAGATACCGCGCTTGCATTAGGATCGCAAAATGTTGCAGATAAATCTTCAGGTGCTTACACTGGAGAAATTTCAGCAACCATGCTTAAAGAATTTAATTGCCAATATGCTCTTGTCGGGCATTCAGAAAGACGTAGTTATTACGGCGACACTAATGAATCAGTAGCAGCTCGTTTTTGCCAAGCGCAAGAACAAAACATTACACCGGTTTTATGTGTAGGTGAAACACTTGAGCAGCGCGAACAAGATCAAACGTTTCAAGTAATCAATGAACAACTTGATGCCGTTATTGATCTAGCAGGTATAGCTGCTTTTAAAACAGCAGTGATTGCTTATGAGCCCGTTTGGGCAATTGGCACAGGAAAAACAGCAAGCGACGAACAGGCACAAGAAGTTCATTATTATATACGCCAGTACATTGCTGCTAAAGATCAATCTATTGCTGATAAAATACAAATTTTATACGGTGGTAGTGCAAAGCCAGACAATGCAAAAGGCTTGTTCGCCATGCCGGACATTGATGGTGGTTTAATAGGTGGGGCTTCGTTGGATGCGGAATCCTTTTTAAAGATTTTTCAATCGATTTAGAGCAGTTTAAAAATTCATGTATCAGGTAATTATTGTTATTCATGTGTTGCTGGGTTTAGGTATTATTGGCTTAATATTAATGCAGCAAGGTAAAGGCGCCGATGCAGGTGCTGCTTTCGGTACAGGTTCTGCGGGTTCTGTTTTTGGTGCACAGGGCGCTGCTTCATTCCTGTCACGAGCTACAGCAACTCTTGCAACTTTGTTTTTTATAACCAGTTTAAGTCTCGCTGTGATAAACGGTCACAAAGGCGCTGCTTTTGATTTAATGGGTACCTCTGAAACCCAAGATACCTCAGGATTGCCTGAAGTAGAAGGTCAGAAAAATATTGAAACAGCACCAGAAGTACCTGCAGTTCCTGTGGTTTCTGAAGCTAAGCCCGCTGAGCCAGTAGTCAGTGGTGGCGAGATAAGTAATACAGAAGTACCAAAAACTGAAGAAATAAAGACGGTTAAATAAAAGTAACTCTTTACTAAAAGTCAGTAAAGAAGTGCTGTTTAATAGTTAAGTTTTTTAAAGAAAAATGCCGACGTGGTGAAATTGGTAGACACGCCATCTTGAGGGGGTGGTGACGCAAGTCGTGCCGGTTCAAATCCGGCCGCCGGTACCAAATAGAGGTTTTAAGAGAACCAACGAAGTACACAAACCCGCGAGTTATCTGGCTTAGCGGGTTTTTTATTGTCCAGCGAAATGTAGTCAAATACAGCTATATTCACACAAAAAAGTGACACAAATAGTGATACGGGGTAGAGTGACTCAAAAACGTATCACAAAAGGTGTCACAAAATGGCTAAAGAAATCAATAAAGACGTGGTGTACAGGGCGGCTAAGCCTAAAGAAAAAGATTACACAATCAATGATGGGAGTGGTTTAGTTTTGCTGGTAAAGTCCACTGGCGTTAAATTATGGCGGTTTATTTATCGTTTTGGTGGCAAGCAAAATAGATTAAGTTTTGGTGCATACCCAAGCACTACAACAGAAAGCGCAAGGCGAAAGGCTGAAAAAGCGCGTGTTCAG